>Ga0209835_1001294_pt1 | contig 14246 bp, 12 predicted proteins | sample LakKivwa52mmetaG_FD_184138 | JGI IMG/M metagenome (GOLD analysis project Ga0209835, IMG submission 184138) | Anoxic lake water microbial communities from Lake Kivu, Rwanda to study Microbial Dark Matter (Phase II) - Lake Kivu water 52m metaG... | ecosystem: Environmental > Aquatic > Freshwater >...
GCGCCGAATCATGGAAGATCCATCGCCAGTCCCCTCCCCCGACACAAAGTGGTATCAACCCCTCCTGAGCGATCGACTTGGCAGCGGAAGCCTGCAGATGCCCAGTGCGCCGCGCTCCGTGGTTCTCACCGCAGCGCAGGAGCGAGTGATTTTCGCGCAGCTCAACTTCGCCCGATTCTGCGCCTCGAAGATTCAGCGGCGCATCAAGCGCGAAGGAGTGAATGCGCAGCTGGCGCGCGAGTTGCTCGGATGGTTCGACCGAGCTGAAGCAATCCGTACGCAGATCGCCGAGACCAACCTTGCACTCGTGCTCGCGATGGCCAAGCGCGTGCGTTCAGCCGAACTGGATTTCGGAGACCTCATCAGCGAGGGCAACATGGCGCTGATGCGCTCGGTGGACAAGTTCGACTTCAGCCGCGGATTCAAGTTCTCCACCTACGCATGCCGTGCGATATTGAAGGCGTACAGTCGGCTAGGCATCAAGACGCAGAAGCACCGCAAGCACTTCCCTGTGGAGTTTGATCCCGAGTTGGAACGCGCCAATCATGTTGGCGATGTTCGCTCGGCGCGCGAGTCCGACACGCTTCGCGAGATGACAAACCTCCTCTCGCAAGGCCGCGCAGGACTCACAGAGATCGAGCGCAGTGTGATCTTCCACCGCTTCGGTCTTGATCGACCGATGGAGTCCTCGCAGTTGACGCTTGAGCAAGTGGGCGGCATCCTCGGTGTGACGAAGGAACGCGTGCGGCAGATCCAGAACAAGGCGCTCGAGAAGCTTCGTTTTGCACTGGTTTCGGATGATCGCCAACTGGAACTTGCTCCGGCGCTCCCTCGAAACTGATTGGCCTGGCAAGCCGAGGTCAGCCGAGGCAGGTCAAGCGCGCGCCTTTCTGCCTCGAGGCAGTGCGACTGTCACAACCACTGTCGTCAACAGGTGAAACCCAGCGAAGACGAGAAGCACTGTGGAGTAGTCCGCAAAGGTTGGATCGGCGCCGCCAAGCGACGCAAGCAACAAGACAGAGAGGATTGTTCCGCTGAGGAATCCAATGTCGCCCGAGGCGCGGAATGCGCCGAGCGCGATGGATGATGCGCCTGTCTGAACGGTCAGCGATACCGAACTGGCGAAGAGACCGCTCGCCGACACGCCCACGATGAACATCACAACACCGAGCGCTGCAGGATGGGCGCTCGCGACGGGGAGGAGCGCAAAGGACGCCGCGTAGCACAGCCCAGAAACGAGTCGAATGCGTATCGCACCAACGACATCGCAGAGCCACCCGCAGGGACCAGTGCCGAGCGCCATCAGCAGAAGCGGCAGTCCAACCAACGCTCCTCGAACCAGCGGCGAGTAGCCCAGCACCTGCGCAAGTGCGATCGGAAGCGTTCCCGTCAGCAGTCCCCCTGTCGCGCGATCCGCAAATGCCATCGCAAGCGGCGGCCAGACTCGCTCCGTCGTTGAACCGAGTGCCATTCCTTCCTCTGCCGCCCGAATTGGCTCTCGCGGGAAAGAATCAATGCGCGGCCAGCGCCAAGCGAGAATGCCGACAAGTGCGCTCAGCGCAGCAGACACTCCGAAGAGCCACATCGCAGAGCCCACGCCCTGCGCTTGCCGCACCACCACGCCGCCAAGGACGGCGCCAAGACCAAGACCGATGAGCAGCGGAGACGAGGCGATGCCAAGCCCCACTCCGACACGACCCGCAGAGCGCCCGCGCACGATGTCGAATAGCGCTGCAAACACGAGCACATCCGTGACTCCTTCGAGGCAGCGAAGGGCCAGCGTCCACCCGATGCCGAGCGGCAGAGCCATCACCGCCAGGAGCGCGCCATCGGCGAGCGATGCCGCGATGAGAAGAGTCCGCGATCCCCAACGACGCCGCACGGACCACAAGAGTGGCACGGCCGCGAGGGCGCCGAGCAGATTGATGCCGTTAAAAATCTGTGCGCTCGGCGCGGAAGCCCCATAGCGGTCTACGAGCAGCTCCTTCACCACGGGCGCTGCCATGGTGTCGGGGATCGCCGACAGCAGGATCAGCAGCAGCAACAGCGGATGCACAGGTCGAGCCTAGCACTGCACAGCTCGGCGGGCACTTACACTTGCGCGATGGCTGCCACCAAGGTGTTCCCATCCTGTGCGGATGCGCTGCGCGGCGTGGTCACAGACGACATGCTGATCGCCGTCGGAGGCTTCGGGCTCTGCGGCATCCCTGAGCAACTGATTCTGGCGCTCCGCGAGAGCGGCGTTCGCAACTTGACCGTGGCAAGCAACAATGCGGGCATCGATGACTGGGGACTTGGCTTGCTGCTGCAAACAAAGCAGATCCGCAAGATGATCTCCAGTTATGTCGGCGAGAACGCGGAGTTTGAGCGTCAGTTCATGGCGGGTGAACTCGAAGTCGAGTTCACTCCGCAAGGCACCCTCGCCGAGCGTCTCCGTGCAGGCGGTGCTGGCATCCCCGCATTCTTCACCAAGACGGGCGTGGGAACGCTCGTGGCGGAGGGGAAGCCGCATGAGGTTTTCGATGGAGAGAACTTCGTGATGGAGCGGGGAATCCGAGCAGATGTTTCGCTCGTCAAGGCTTGGCGAGGCGATACGGTCGGCAATCTCATCTTCCGAAAGACAGCGCGCAACTTCAATCCGATGGTGGCAGCGTGCGGCAAAGTTTGCATCGCCGAAGTCGAGGAGATCGTGCCCGCGGGGACACTCGATCCTGATCACATCCACACCCCCGCAATCTTTGTGGACCGCCTTGTGGAAACGGTCAGCGAAAAGCGGATCGAGCAGCGGACCGTGCGGAGCGCACCATAGACTTGAGGTCCGATAACGGGTCAGTCTGCAGGGCGCGTTCACCCTGGTGGCACTGTGTGATGCCTCGGCCAATCGAAACGCTCGTCGTCAGTGGCATACATTCCCGTTTCGTTCGTTCATGAACTGGTGAGAAAGACCGTTCCTCCCAAAGTCCGCACTTCGCCGTGAGAAGGAATGCCCGTATGAAGACACCCCGAGTACTCGTTGCATGCATGCTTGCTGCCGTCATCCAAGTGGTGTTCCCCTGTTCGGACGCTTGCGCCCAGATGGGTGCGAACGCCGGATTCGTGGAGGCGTTCCAACCAGACTTTCTCTCGCGTGACATGGTGGTTTTCGCGGATGTACTCGAACTTGACGACTCACAGCAAGCGGTGCTTGAAAGTTTGCTGACCGACTACGCCGACAGTTTCAAGCTCGGTACCGAAGGACTGAAGGACAAGATGAAGGCGATGAAGGATCAGATCATCGCCGCAGGTGACCAGGGTGCGATGGGCGTCATTCTTGGTCCGATCAATGCGTGGACGACGGAGAAGCGCAAGTTGCACGATCGCTTCGTGGAAGATGTGCAGGCGATTCTGAGTGAGGAGCAGGCCGCGCGCTGGCCGAAACTTGAGCGCGCGATGCGGCGCGAGAAGGAACTGCCGCGTGGTGTCTTGAGTGGCGAGAGTCTGGACCTTGTTGTGATCGCTCGGGCATCCGATGTACCACCTGAAGTGATGAAGGCGTCTGCCGCCGACATCACTGCTTACGAAGTTGCGATCGATGGTGCGCTTGCCGACCGTGCGCGCCAGATGGCTGAGTCACAGGAACGGATCAAGGCCGCGTTGGCGATCAATGACAACACTGCAGGCCTGCGCGAAATCGAGTTGATCGTTGCAAAGCGCGTCGCCCTGCGAGACTTGCAAGAGCGGTACATCACTCTGCTCGCGACCGCATTTGGAACACAGTACGGGACCGCTTTTCGCGATCGCGCCTTGCGGGAGGCGTACCCCAGCGTGTACCGACCGAGCTCGATGATTCCCTACTTTGCGGCGGCTCGTGAGCTGCCCGGGCTCTCGCCAGATCAGACGGCACAGTTGAACGCACTCGAAACCGAGTACAGCACTTGGTACGCGCAGTGGCAAACCAACCTCGCGCAGTTGTACCGAACGGAGGAGCCGAAGAAGCAGTCCGAAGAGGCTCGGCGACGCGCAACACAGGGTCAGGCGAGTGTTCCCAAGCCAAGCGACCCCTATAGGCCCATGCATGATGAACGGGACCGTTACGACGAGCAGACGCGCGAGGCGATCTGCAAGATCGTTGGCCCAGAGTTGTGCGAACAGTTGCCGGGTGCGGCGAAGATCGCGGCGGCGCAGCAGCGACCGATGACAGGCGCATCGAAGGGCGGTGCGGTGCCAGAGCCAAACCTCGCGCCCGATGGCGGCATGGCGGAACCTCGCGGCAGAAGCCGCAGTCAGGAGAGCCGCGCGCTCCCGTCATCGGGAACCCGCAGCTCGAGCAAGGACGCACCGAAGTCTGCAGACTGAAGTCATGACACCACCCACCGCCGAGTTGCAACTCTCCGCCAACGGCACCAAGCCAGGCGAGAAGCCAGCCGGCGGCCCCGAGGCGGAAGCGACCCGCCTCCGCGAGCGGTGCAAGGCCCTTGGAATCGAGTGGCTTGAGAAGGCACCCGACACGGATGCCGCAGCGATCAATCTTCTCACACCTGAAGTTGCTGTGCGTGTTCGTGCCGTCCCATTTCGCATCGAGAAGGGGCGCGTTCATGTGGCGATGTTCAATCCACTCGACCTCATGGCGGCGGATGAGATTGCCACTCTTGCGCGGATGCCAGTCACGCGAATCGGCCTAGAGCCGGCGCCGTTTGGTGATCTGATGCGGAAGGCGTATGGAACGACCGCTGCTCGAATCGCGGAGTCGCTCGCCGGCGCGGGCGATGCATCCGCTGAGGAGGGCGTTCACAATGTGGATGCGATTGAAGCGGCTGATGTGCACCGCATGGCGGAGCAGCCGACCCTGATCAACCTGGTCAATCTGCTCATCCTTGAGGCGATTCAGAGTCGAACGAGCGACATCCACATCGAGCCGTTCGAGAATGACATCAAGATCAAGTACCGAATCGATGGCGTGCTGATTGAGCAGCCATCGCCTCCCAAGCACCTGCAGGCGGCATTGGTAGGGCGCATCAAGATCATGTCGATGATGAACATCGCCGAGCGGTACATCCCGCAGGATGGTCACATCACGCTGCGCTTTGAGGGACGCAAGGTGGACCTTCGTGTCTCGACGGTGCCGACCATCTACGGCGAGAGCATCGTGATGCGAATTCTCGACAAGAGCAATCTGCCGCTCGATCTGCGCGGTCTTGGCATGAGCGAGGCGCATGTCGCGACCATGGATCGGTTGATTGACAAGCCGCACGGTCTGCTGCTCGTCACGGGCCCGACTGGATCTGGAAAGACCACCACGCTGTATGCGGCACTCAGCAAGTTGTATGACCCCACGCTGAAGATCATCACGGTGGAGGATCCAGTCGAGTATGAACTCGCCGGCGTCAACCAGATTCCCGTGAACCCCAAGCGCGGGCTCACATTCCAGATCGGGCTTCGAGCGATTCTCCGCCAAGATCCGGATGTCATCCTCGTCGGCGAGATCCGAGACAACGAGACGGTGGACATTGCCATCCGATCGGCACTCACAGGCCACCTCATTCTTTCCACGCTGCACACGAACGATGCGATCTCAAGCATCGGACGACTCACGGACATGGGCGCAGAACCGTTCCTTGTGGCGAGCGTGCTTGAAGGACTCCTCGCGCAGCGACTCGGTCGGCGGCTCTGCGGTCTCTGCCGAAAGCAGGTGCCGATGAGCGAGGACTCGCGGGTGCGTCTCACGGCGACGGAAATCAGTGGCTTTGGTGGACAAGAGTGGATGCCGGGTGGCTGCGATGAGTGCAAGAACAGCGGATTCAGACGGCGACTCGGCTTCTTCGAGTTGATCCGAGTCTCGTCTGCGCTGCGGCAAGGCATTGCAAAGGGACTGCCCGTCGCGGAACTGAAGTCGCTGCTCGATGATGACTTCACGACCATGCGCGATGATGGCATACGCAAGGCGCAGTCTGGGCTGACCACCATCAACGAAGTACTCCGTGCGACTCAGGATGTCGAGGATCTGACCGCGTAGTCCTCCCATGCCCTCGTTCCGGTACCAAGGCATTGGCGCTGCAGGCGCGGGCGTCATCGAGGCGCAAGATCGCTCCGAAGCGATGCGAATGCTCTCCATGAAGGGCGTCCTGGCAACTTCACTTGAGGAGATGCGTGAAGACGGCAAAGGAGTCCGTGGGGGCAGCAGCAACGCCAGCCCTGTCCGCATTTCAGTGCGTGGAAAGCCGACGATCACCCGCTCGGAGTTGGCGACACTGATTCGAAATCTTGCGACCGCGTTGGAAGCTGGTCTCCCGCTGCTGCAGTCCCTTCGCACCGTTCGTCGGCAGGCGGCTGGACGCGCACTCCCAGTGATCCTCGACTTCATCATTGAGCGCGTCGAGGCTGGTGTCACCCTGCATCAGGCAGCGAAGGAGTACGGACCGCCCTTTGACGACATGACCGTCGGCATGTTCCGCGCCGCCGATGCATCAGGGCGGAACGCGGAGGTACTGCACCAACTGGCGGACTTGCTTGACCGCTCGGTCGAACTGCGCAGAGAACTGGTGGGCGCCACCGTGTATCCGATGATCGTGGCAGGCCTCGTGGTTGCGAGCGTGATCGTCCTTGTCACCTTCGTTCTTCCGAAACTGATGAAGCCGCTCATGAGTCAGCCCGGCGGTGGCGAGTTGCCGTGGCCCACCATGGTTCTGCTGAATGTGGCCGACTTCACCGCATCGTGGTGGTGGCTGATGCTGCTCGCCATCGTTGGCGCGCTGCTGGCGTGGCGGACCTGGATCGCCGTTCCCACGAACCGATTGCAAGTCGACCTCTTCCTGCTGAGGATTCCGATCCTTGGAACACTGCTTCGGGACGTTGCGGTGGCACGCTTCACGCGCACGCTCGGAACGCTCGTCTCCGCCGGCATTCCGATCCTGCAGGCACTGCGCGTCGTGCGAGACACGCTCGGCAACGCGGCCATGATGGCCGCGATCGACCAAGTTCTTGAACGCGTCACGACCGGATCGTCGCTCGCCGATCCGCTCGAACGATCAGGGCTGTTCCCCCCGCTGCTCGTGCAGATCGTGAACATTGGCGAGAGATCGGGTCGTCTGGAACCGATGCTGCTGCACGCTGCGACTGCGTTTGACCGTCAAGTGAACCAATCGTTGAAGGTCTTCACCAAAGCACTGCCGCCGGTGTTGCTCATCGTCATGGGTGCCGTGGCTGGCTTTGTACTCAGTGGAATTTTGCTGCCGCTGCTGAAGATGCAGCAAAGTCTTGCTGGCTAGACACCTGTTGAGTTTCCCGTTCGTCACCTTGATCCGCGTTTATCTGGAGAAACAAGAAATGCACTTGCGCCGCCAATCAACAATCTCACCCGTGTGCCATACGCGACTTGATTCGCCGAGAGTCAGCAGGGTTCGTCGCACCCCCCGTGGCTTCAGCTTGCTGGAAGTCATCGTGGCAGTCACCATCGTCGCGATTCTTGCCGCCGTCGTTGCGCCGAATGTGATCCGCTGGATCGGTGATGCGAAGACGAAGTCTGCAAAGGCTGGTGTCAAGCAGCTCGCGAGCCAGGTTCGACTGTTCATGGTGGCGTCTGGCTCGAGCACGCCGCCCGATGACCTCATCGTGCTGACGGAGGGTGACAATCCTCTAATCGAGGGGGGAGCCAAGTCGCTCGACGATCCATGGGGCGGGCGTTACACCATCAAGGTGCCAGGCGACAGCGGTGCGCTGTTTGACATTGTGAGCTTCGGCGCGGACAGGCAGCCGGGTGGTGAAGGCGAGAATGAGGACATTTCCAGCGCGCCATGAGCGGATGCTCTGTGCCCCATGATCTTCGACTCGAAGGATGACTGATGCGGCGCGCGTTCACCCTGATCGAACTGATCGTCGCCATTTTGGTGCTGGTCATCATCGGGGGGATTCTGGTACCGCGCTTGGCGACCACGACGCGAATGGAGCATGAGGCTGCGATCGATGCGGTTGAGGAGTTGCTGGCGACATACGCATTTCGTGAGGCGATGTCTGCTGGTCAGCAGGTCGCGCTCTGGCAGGATCCGAAGTCGGGCGATCTTTCGCTGTTGGTGAAGGGATCCGCCCTCAGCACAACGGGCGATGTTCCAGAGAGGCAGGAGTGGGAGCAGGATTGGATGAGCGATTCTGTGCATCTCCCGATGGCGCTCCGACTCGTGGATGTTGTCATCGATGGGGAACCCGTGACTGGGAGTGACTGGATGGCGCCAAGTGTGCCGGGTGGTGGACGACCCTCGATCGAACTACGGCTTGAGTCTGATCTCATCGAGGCGACCGTTTCGCTGCCCTCTTCCGCGATGACCCCGCTGCGGCAGCAGCAAGGCAGGCGCGAGGCGTTCACACGCGAACAGGTTGATTTGGAGAGCGGCCTTCGAGGAGAACGCTGGTGATCCCTTGCGGCGACGAGTCGAGTGTGCGCATCCCACATCGGCGCGCACCGCGCGGCTTCGCCCTGATGGAAGTCATTGTGGCTGGGGTGATCTTGGCGATCGGCCTTGGCGCAGCCATCTCCCTTTCGATGCAGTCGCTGACTGCGCAGCAGCGCGGCGAGCATGCCGTGCAGGCTGCGGCGCTGATGGATGAACTGCTCGGCAGTCTGGTGGCGCTCGGCCCGGTGGAATGGAATAGGCAGTACCAGCCATCCGGCGCGTTTTCGTCCTTTGACTCCTCCTACAAGTACGCGGACTTTCAGTACGACATGAAAATCGAGGACGCACCTCAGGGCATGCCGTGCGATGTTCTGTTGATTGTGACCGATCCGCTTGGACGCGAGTACCGATGCGCGACCCGTGTTGCGCTGCGGCTCGGCGAGGAGCCGGATCCAGAGCGCAGTCCGCGTGAGACAATTGATCGTCAGGCGTATTTCGAGTCTCTTGAGGAAGACCCAAGTGCTGCGAAGTAAGCCCCTTCCCTTTGCAGGCTTTCAGTCGGGACGCTGGTCGCGCCATCCGTGGGAGGGCTCACTGGCCCGTGAGCGCGCGCGTGGGCGCGCCCGTGGGCGCCGCGGGTTCACGCTTGTCGAACTGATCATTGCGGGAATCATCGCTGTGATCGTGGTCGGCACGATCGGCGGATCGCTCCAACAGCTTGCCGCTGCGCGAGCGACGGCACGCATTCGTCTCACGGCACACCTTCGTGCCTACTCGGCTCTTGAGCGCATTCGCCGTGAAGTGCAGGCAGTCATCCGCAGCGACAACCTGATCGACACTCGAATCGTGATCGAACAGTCGACAGTTCCCGCGCCGATCGAGGGCGGCGAGATGTTCCGAAGCACGCTCCGCGTTTACACCACAAAGATCGCGCCGGTACGGAACAAGACGCTCGAAGGGTCTGGCCTGGAGCACGAGATCCAGTTCCGTGTGGAGGATGACGATGGCGGGAGCGCGCTTTGGATGCGTGACGATCCAGTCCCGGACGAGAACGATGAGGGTGGTGGTAAGGCCGATCCGATCATGGACGGTGTACTCGGAATCTTCGTGGAAGCGTTCGATGGCGAGGACTGGTTCGATACATGGGATTCGGATGTGAACGGTCTGCCCCATGCGCTTCGCGTGTGGGTCTTCGCTGGAGGCGATCCTGATGGTGAGGACCCCTACGAGGATGTGCGGGAGCTGATGACGCTGCGAACGATCGTGCCGATCGACCGAGTTCCACCACCTTATGAACCGCCAGCACCCGACGAGACTGGGGCCGGCGGCGATGGCGCGCTTGCGGCTGATCCGTCTGGTGCCGCGGGCGCCGGTGGGGCACTTGGTGCTGGCGGCGCTGGCGATCCCACCGCAGGAGTGCCCCTCTCCGGTTCAGGTGGAGGCGCAGGTGGAAGTTCGGGAGGGCTCGGAGGACGAGGTGGCGTCGGTGGACGCCCTGGGGCAGGTGGACGCGGCGGTCCAGGTGGCGGACCTGCGCGCGGAGGCGGCGGTGGTGCTGGCGGAGTCGGCCGTCAAGGAGGTTCGAGTTGAGCCGCTGCATGCCCGATCGTGGTCGCCGCGGTGCGGTCCTCGTCATTGTCATTTGGGCAGTCGCCATCGCTGCGGCGCTGGCCGCTGGACTTCAGGTGGTGTCGTTCCGTCAGGCGAGTATGGGCAACCAAGTGATCGCTCGACTGCAGGCGCGTTGGTGTGCGCGCGCGGGAGTCGAGACGATGATCGCGATCATGGAGTATCACACAGAGAACCCTGATCCCGAAGATGCCCTAGCGCTCATCAATGAACTGCAGGACAACTCCTACGGGGAACTTGACACGGGAATCTGGGATATTCGCCATACGCTCGCACGAGTCGAGATCGCAGGACCACTCGATGAGCACTCCAAGGCAAACATCAATCTGCTGAGTCAGATGCAACTGATGAACATCCGCGGTGTGGGCATGGATACTGCTCAGGCAATCGTGGACTGGCGAGACTCGGACAACGAACCTGGGTTGCTCGGTGCGGAAGCGTCGTTCTACCGAGGACGAGGAAAGTCTTACGGTCCGCGAAACAAGGACTTTCGCAGCAGCGCCGAATTGGAACTTGTCGCGGGCGTGATGCCTGAATCGTTCCGAGGCGAGGACTGGAACCTCAACGGTCGTCTTGATGCAAACGAGGACGATGGTGAGTTCACTTGGCCTGAAGACAATGAAGATGGGGTGCTCGATGCGGGCTGGAGTGATCTCCTGACGGCATCCTCCCGCACATCGCCGCTTGCGCTGAGTGGAACACCCCGACTGAATCTGAAGGCAGCGGAGACGGACACGAAGGTTCTGATGGAACGCGTTCCGATGTCGGAGCCACAGGCAACGGCGCTGCTCGCGTATGCAAGGGCGCCCAACGCGCGACTTGAGCAGTTGATGGTGGCACCACTCAGCACGCTGTCGGGCGGGCAAGGGCAACAGGGTGCACAAGGGGGACAGGGTGGCACGGGCGCCGGACGGACGGGCCGCTCGAGCGGTGGTGCGGGTCGGCGCGGTGGGTCGGTGCAGCAGCAGTCGCCCAACAACCTCGACCCTGTCACTGTCGGCAATGTGCTCAACGAGTGCACGCTTGAGGAGTTCACGCAGCCGAAGGCGGGCAAGATGAACATCAACACCATATCGGAGGAAGTACTGCGTGATGTGTTCGATCTGAACCCGCGACTCGCGAGCGCCATCATCCAGCGGCGTGACGCAAAGTCGGTGGGGCTCACCAGCCTTGCCACCATCATGGACATCCCAGGCATGACGCCCGAAGTACTCTCCCCCCTGTCTCGAGCCCTCGATGTTCAGAGTTTTGTTTTCACCATCTCTTGCAAGGGTCGCTCCTTTATGGGAGGTGCGGAACATGAAATGGTGGTGACAGTTGATCGTTCCACTCTGCCTGCCCAGATCCTGATGTACCGAGAACCTTGACTGAAGACGGCTGAACAACGAACCGCCCGTATGGCATTGAAGCGCCCCAAGACCAAGCAGACGAAGGCCGCAGCCGACCCCGCGCGCGTGGCGATTTTTTCGCCCCGTCGGGTCAAGGACAGCGTGACGCATTGCGATGTTCTCGTGGTCGCTCTGACGGGCGCACGAATTGAATGCGTCGCTGCGCAGTCGTGGGAGGGTGCTTCGTGCCTCGAGGAGGCACACGGATGGGCCGCGGAGCAGTTGGCTTCACGAACGGTGATGCTTCTCGACGGAGCGGAGGTGATTTCGCGGACGATGGCACTGCCACCCGCATCGCCCGATCAGTTGGAGATGGCACTGCGATTGCAGGTCGAAAATGTGCTGCTCGGTGGCGCGGCTCGATGGCGGACGGGCGCAGCGGTGCTCCCCTCCAACGATCCCGACCGCGAGCGAGTGGCGCTGATGGTCGACTGGCCAGCGGCGAGCGCCGGCCCCCAACTTCCAAGTTGTTTCGGCGATGCTCGGGATGTTCTGTACGCACCACCGATCGCGGCACTTGCTGCATTGACGCTTGCGAGCATCGCGCGCGGATCGCACGAGTCGATGTGTCTGCTGTTGCAGCGCGAGTCGGGCGGCATCTCGTTGGCATATTCCAACGGGATCAAGATCGCGCTCCGTACCGCGTTGGAGGACGGAACGGACTTGTCGGCTTGGAAGGAAGCTGTTGCGCGAACCGTCGCCGAGAGCCTCATGATGCTGGAACTTCCGGACGCAGCGATCGCGCAGACGATGACCTCGCTACGCGAGGCGATCGATCGGCAGCCTGATGGGCTGCTCCTGCCTTGCGGCGATGGATGGTCCGCCATGACAAACCTTGCATCAGGGGTGGGCAATGACCGCGAGTGGCAGCAACGGTTCGGTGTCGCGCTCGGGTGTGCTGTGGCGCTGACGAGTTCACTTGCTCGACTGCTTTCGCTTCGGCTCAGGGCTGAAGCAGAGAATGCGCAGTGGTGGCTTCGCATGCTGCGAGCCATCGAGCGTCCATCAGTCGCCGCCAAGCTCGGCGTAGCTGCGCTGCTCGCACTCGCTTTGGTGCCGATGGGCGTGGCACGTGGGCGTCTGGCGTATCTCGAGTGGCAAGTGCCCGATCAGGAACTTCTCCGAGCACAGATGGAACGCGCCGACAAGGAGCGGCAGATCTATGAGGAGATCGCCCGCCAAGCGACTCCCATGACAAAATTGCTCGGCGATCTCGCATCATGTACTCCAGAAGGAATCGAGGTCACAGGAATCACGATCGATCAGCAGGGTCAACAGTCCAAAGTGGACGTGCAGGCCGAGGCGAGCAGGTCCGAAGGTTCAGGTGGAACGAAGGAGCCCTTCCAACTCGTCAACTTGATGCAGCAGTGGCTGCGCGAGTCGAAGGTCTTTGAGAAGATTGAGAAGTCCACGGAGAAGGCGGATTCAAACGGTCTTGTCTCATTCAATCTGACGATGACGGTCAAGGATCCCGTGCGCGTCCCCGCCTACAAAGCGGAGCAGGACTTCGCAGCAAAGAGTTTGCGCGAGCGTCGGTACGGACCACCGCCCGCGGATCCAACGGCAGCGCCGACTGCGTCTGCCCCAATAGCCACTGCCGCGGCTTCAGCAACCGCCAATGGTCCACCCGCCGTAACTGAGGATGCGACGACGGGCGAAGCGAGTCCACCCGTCTTGGGTTCTGAGGCTCCTGCCGCCCCTGCCGCCGCCGCGGACGCTGTAGTCGCTGCGGACTCGGCGACTCGGCGTTCAACTGCGGGATCCGGACGAGCGCCAGGCGCCGCGCGGACACGCGAGCGCTCCGCGGAATCGTCCAAGCCGGCGATACCGCCGCCACTGACTGAAGCGCAAATCGGATCCATGACTGAAGCGGAGGCGAAGGAGGCCGTGGGCCGTATCGCGACGGCAAAGAACGCTGCGGGCTTGGATGATGAGACTCGCGATCGCCTGAAGCGCGAGTTCGAAGCCGTCATGCGCAGACTGCGCGAGGTGAAGAAGTGAGTACGGCAGCAGGCAGCAAACATGTACTCCTCGCGCGCTTCATGGCGCTCAGTCCTCTCATGCGCTACGCAATGGTTGGGGTCTATGCCCTCGTCGTTTGGTTGTTCCTCGATGACTATTGCTGGACGCCCGCGCGCAAATGGTCGGATGAGTGCGAGCAGATTGAGAAGGACCTTTTGCGCTGCAGCGAACTTCGTACGAGTTTGCCCGATGCGGCAAAGAGCAGTGCGGTGACATACGGAATGGTCGCCATTCCAGAGGACATCCCCAAAACTCGTGAGGGACTCTCCAAGAGCGTCGATGAGATTCTGAGAAGGAACGGCGTCGCCAAGTTCGGCTACGAGGAGATTGGGGGCGGAAAGATGTCCTCAGGTGCCTTCACGAAGTCCGTTGGAACGAGCCGGGTCGAACGCTGCCGTGGCAAGTTCCAAGTTGAAACGACCGCCGAGGTACTCACCAAGCTCACGCGTGATCTTGAGCAGTCCGAGTTTATCGATGCGATTTCAAGCATCAATGTTCGTCGCAACAAAGAGGACAAAGCGAAGTTGACCGTAGACCTCGTGGTCGAAGGCTGGGCAAATGCTGGGGGTGCAAAGTGACACCGCAGTACCGCATCGAGTGGACGCGGGTTGGCTGGTCACTCGGCATCAGCACTCTATCGGTTGCGATACTGGTGTGGCTCGGTGCTTCAGCGCTCTATCCGGTGTTTACGACGCTACGCACATCTGGAAGTTCAGACAATCTTGACGAGCCACTCAAGAAGCCGCTTCAAGAGCATGAGGAACTCATGCAGCGGTCTATCGATCGGTTCGTCGGCCGAAGCCTCTTTGATCGAGTCCCAACCGACTGGCCACGACCTGCACCC
>Ga0209835_1001299_pt1 | contig 14215 bp, 18 predicted proteins | sample LakKivwa52mmetaG_FD_184138 | JGI IMG/M metagenome (GOLD analysis project Ga0209835, IMG submission 184138) | Anoxic lake water microbial communities from Lake Kivu, Rwanda to study Microbial Dark Matter (Phase II) - Lake Kivu water 52m metaG... | ecosystem: Environmental > Aquatic > Freshwater >...
TGTTAATCGTTTTTAATTTGATCTAAAATTGAAGTCTGTGTTCTTACACTCTCTATATTCTCTAATGCAAGAGATACTGCAATATCTACAATCTTTTGATGAGTCCAGTCAGGAAGCTCGTAAGTTGCGACAAGCGTTATAGGATTAGAAGAACGTAAATACTGCATAAAATATGCAGTAGGAGTATGTAAAGGATTTCCTGATGAGTTCTTAGCATCTGTACATATTAATATATGTGCATTATCTTCAATATCCACTCTCAGGATTTCATCATTACTTGGTTTTATATAAGGGTCTTGTAATAAATTATTTAAGTCATTTATTCTTACAACTATAACAGGAATCATTCTTGACCTGAAAAAAGTTATTTTCGTTAGTCTTGTTGTAATATAAAGTTGTAAATCTGAAGCAAGTTCACAATCTGAAGCAGATTCGTAAGTTACGACTGCTGTTTCTCTGAGAACATATTTCAAATCTGTTGGTAAAGGAGATGCCTGATAAGAATTAGGAATATATACATATTCTATAATATCTGAATCATCTGTACTCCAAGACTCAGTTAATTTTCCAAGAGCCTTTTTATTTCTTTCAGTTTCATCATAAGATGCACCTGTAGAATTTCTTCCTAAGTACAGGTTTTCTTCAAACCTATCCTTAGCTTTATTAAGGAAAAATAATATTTCATCTACTTCAAAAGAAGGTGTAGACAAGGAGCTAACCTTGTCCACACCAATTCTGAAGGCTTGTATGAGTTCTGTCGAATTCATTATTTCTGTTCCTTAGCAAGAGCTTTCTTTAACTGAGTATAAACTTCATTATTTCCTTTATCATTCATAAAATCAATAACTTCTTCCAAAGTATTACCAAGAATATTGTTTATATCTCCATAGTAATATTTTGTACTATTCTTGTTTATAATCTTAGCTATCTCAAGCTCTTTGATAAATAACCTTGTTTTGTAATCAGGGTCATTAACTACTTCGTTAAACTTAGTTGGATACTCGTCAATGTATCCTCTTAATGTAGTTTGTGCAAGTTCAGCACTCATATTCTGAGCTTTATATCCAAGTAATTTAAGAACATCTTTCATTTCTTTATGATTCATCTTGCTATAAGACAAAATAGCGTTATCATGTTGCCTGATTCTGAGTAAATCCTTGTTAGCTTTCTGTTCTTCATCAACAATTACAAAATCATGAACAATGTTATTTTGTTCTTCTTCATTATTTGCAATGCTTGTAAAAACAGTACAAAGTTTATAATCAACAAAATCCTGAGCAATATTTAAATTAAGGGATACATCACTGTCACCTGTAATTTTAAACGCATAATCTTTCCAAAATTTAGAAGTCTTAGACAAAGTGCCTGGTTCTAAACTCATTTCTTTCTCAAGTGTTTTTTCTTCCGAAGTAGTTAATCCAGTAACATAGCCTCCCCTTGAGAGAGAGGCTGATACTGAATATACGGAAGACGGTATTCTGGAAACAGTTCCAAGACCGTTTTTCTTAATAGCTCTAATAATTACAATCTTATCTTCCATAAAAAATTATTTAGCTGCATTACAGATTAATTCACCGCAAGCTGCTGGGTTCTTAACCATGTAACCTACTTCAGCAAGTGAGTAAACGGTAAAACCATCTTTACCATTACTTCTCATACCTGATGCAGGATTGCCATAAGGGTCAATAGAACCAGCGACATGCCACATAATCATTTCTGAACCTTTCTTGTAAACTTTAGTAATGTTGGAATCTGCTCCCTTCATACCAAAATCAAAAATAGTAAAGCGATATGATTCAAGTGGTTTACCTGATTGATAGTGTTTCTGTCTGTTAATAACAGTGTTATCGTAAATAGGCATTTTAGCTAATGTAAGCTCAATACCATTTAATCCTACATAAGTAGTGAACTGTCCACCAAGGGATACGTTTCTACCACTACCATTAATGAAAGGATTATCTTTCAACAGAGTCCAAGTACCTGCTTTGTTTTCCAAAGCGTTATGGAATTCTCTGTAACCATATTCACCTGTCAAGGCAACGAATTTCCTGTCAGATTCAGGTACAGTATTATAAGAAAGTTCAGCAAGGAAATCACTGATGATTCCTTCTGTCAATTCTGAATAATACCTTTTGTTTGAAGAAGCAATTTGCTCCCTTAAACCAGCACCTTCATATACAGGTAAAGAACTGTTGTCCTGCATGTGAGTTACACCCATCTGGTCAGCTGAGTATGTTGAATAAATAGCAACAGTTTCGAGTTCACGATACCATTGATACATGAATTCCCATTCAGCAGCACGACACCACATTTCTGTAGTATTGCTTGGATTTTTAGGGTCTGAGTATTTTACAACCATTACATCAGTAGCAGCAGCACGGGTAACTGAATAGTCCTTACGAACTGTAGTCATGTGGTTTCTTAATGTAAATGGATGTGAAAATACAGTCTTGCTGCCATGTTCTGAGATTTCAGATTGAGTGTTATACTCTTTATTTAATTCTCTACCTGCTAACAAAAGATAAACAGGGACATAAGCAGTTTGGTCATAGGTGTTCATCTTTAAAACAAGTTCAAAGCCTTGACCGTTGAAAAACGGTTGCTCCATAACCCTTGCACGATAAGCTCTGTCGTCAAATGCGACAACATCACCTTGTGCGAAATCATCATCTTCAACAGCAATGCGGAAAAAAGCTCCATATTTACCAGGAGTTGTGTTTCCAGCTGCTTCAAGATTTGCAACAATTTTTACTGCCCTTTCAGAGTCACCCTTTAAATACCACTGGAATTCTCTATTCCCCAGCTCTTTCTTCCTTTTCATACCACTTGTCAGGTACTGCATAGGAGCAGTATTCAGGGCAAAAATTCTGGTAATCAGAGTGTCCATGACTTCAGGCTGTGTTGCATACACAGAAGCCAGGTGGTTCTGCATAGTCAGCCCACTATGCCATTTGGTTTTTGTGAGCTGTAGATTAGAAATTTTAGCCATTCATAAAATAAAATTTAGTTAAAAAAATATTAATCCTCAGCAGCTTGTTTCCAAAGGTCTGTATTTACTTTACCTGGTTTAGGTTGTATATTTAGTCCCTTAGAACCGCTTTTGAGTTTATCGGCTAATGAAGTATTAGCCTTTGATTTAGCAGACTTCTTAACATCTTCAAATCCACCATACGCAGCAAAAGCAGCTTTTACATCAAAGTGAGGGTCACTCTCTCTCTTTTCCATTAAAGGTGTTTTACCTGTTTTAGGATTCCTTTTCATTAAGAAATCTTTAAATTCATCCTTTGTTCTCTTAGGAATTTCCACTCCTAATATTTTCTCAAGTTCGTTGTCAATGATATTAGTTGTTTCAGTCATCCACTTCTCAACAGCTTTCTGTCTGTTAGCTGCTTCAGTTTTCTGGTTTTCTACAACTTGTTGTTTCTTAGCAAGAGAAACTTTTCTAACAATCTGTAGATTATCTACAGCTTCGTCAGCAAGAATTCCAGTATCTTCATACTTTTTAATCTTAGCTTCAATCTTACCTTCTTCCCAACCTTGCATTTTCAACGATTGTCTGATTATTTCTTTCCTTAAAGAGTTTCTTGCTTCATCTTCATCTGCATCATCCACTTCAGCAATATCACTATCTTTCAGTGAAGAATAATCTTTTTCTGCATAAATCTGAATAAAGGTTTCAGGACTTCCACCTGCTTCAAGATAATCAAGGAAACTCTTTGATAATTCATTTAAACTCCCTTTGTACTCTTCTATACCTTTATCAATCTTTGCACTAATTAGTTTTTCAAAAGCATCATCAGAACCATCGAAATCTTCAGGTTTATCTATAATACCCTTTTCATGAAGATGCTCTGTAATAACGACAAGCGGATTTACTTCTTCTTCTTCGGAGTCTTTTTCACTTGACTCTGATTCTGAACTTGTTTCGGTTTGTTCGTCTTTTTCTGTTTCTTCTTTGCTTTTGCCATTGTCTAATTCTTCAGTCTTTTCTTCTTTTTCTTCTTCTTCATCTTGTGTTTGAACATCTTCAAACTCAAGGTCATCTAAATCGAAATTCATAAAATTGTTGTTTTCCATACTAATAAAATAATAAATTTTTTAAGTTATAACAAATTTTATTATACCTAAATATAATAATTAACGTAACTTTATAGCTATTTAGTCTTTTGACCAGATTTAGCTATTTGTTTTTCTTTTAATCTTTCTGATTCTTTATTCTTACGAACAGTTTCAGATAATTGTCTTTCTTTCAAGTCATAGTCTTTCTCAAATTTTTCACGTTCAAGCTCTAATCTTTCTTCATCTAATGTATCATCTTCAGGCATTTCTGTCTCATTTCCATTAGTAGCAGAAATTAAAGCAACTTTAATTTTGGTTTCATTATCTCTTATATTCTTTATCTCATCTCTCTTAATCTTTTCTTCCACAGCTTTCTGTTCAGCCTGAGCTTGAGCCTGAGTTTGTTGTTCTCTCCTTCTTTCACCTTTCTTCAAACGTGCAAGAATTCTTTCCATAGATTTATCTCTATACAACTCAGCAGCTTCTGATAATAAAAGATTACCTGCCTGAATTGCTGGTTGAGCAAGACTTCTCATTGCTTCCAATGCTTTATCATCATCAGCAGAATCAGATACAAACACACCATATTCAGTCTGAGGGAATTTCTCATCTATATCTATAATAACTCTGGATAAATCTCCGAGTATATAATTAATCTTCTTACCACCTTTCCATGCTTGTTTAGCTGCATAGATTAAAGCTTCAAGAACTCTCTTCTTAACCTGATTGTGATTATAGAACCATAATTCAGTTATATGTGAAGATTGTACTATATTCTGTTGCACATTAGTTACAGCTTCATATTGTGATGTTTGTCCAAGACGTTGAGGTAGAACACCTGATATTTCAGACATCTCCCTTTCAAGTTTATCAAGCATTAGCACATGCTTATCTATGAATCTACCTGTTTCCAAATCAACAGCCTGAAACTGATTAAACTGTCCTTGTGCTTCCTGATAACCTTCTTCAGCAGAATTGATAAAAACAATGTTTGAAGAAGATATATAGTGCATCCATTTCTCTACTCCCCATCCTTCTCCTGTTGGTACTTGAGCTAAGTCCATAACAAATACTCTACCTTTATCTTTAGCGAAAGCAAGTTCTATTCTGTAGTAAATAATATCATAAAAGAAATTAAATGATTTCAATCTATCTATCATAGATACAGAATCAGCATTTCTTGAATTATGAATAAATCCACAATATGATGAATAACATTTAGAAGGATTTTCCATATCCCTTCTCTGATGTTTCAAAGGTCTTATATTAACATAAATATCAGTATCTATCTTAGTACCTTCCCAATATTCATTTACCCATACTTCTTCATATTTAATACCATCGAAGTAATAGCAACCATCTTCCTTTTTAGCATATTCAGGTACAGAGAATATTTCTGCATCTACTATCTCATCATAGGATTCTCTTCCTGAATGATATACAGCTTCACCACCTTGCATATCTTCTAAGTAGGTTAGTAATCCTAACCGTCTGAACGACTTCCATTCACAATTAAGTACTCTTATTAAGTCAGATCTTGCCTTAGATTCTCCGCTTATTTCGTCTTCAGAAACAGCTACAAGAGGTCTTGTAAAGAATGTAGTAGCTTCCTGACTGCCTGGAATAGTTCCTTTCTCAAGATTTTTAATATCATCTGGAGTAAGTACATCATAGAATTCATCTACTACTGAGGGTAATGTCATCCATCTTTCTTCAAGGATAACAAAAGCATCATCAATATAAGGCGAATCAGGGTCTTTAACTATTGTAATATCACAAGGATTACAAACTCTTGCTATAGGCTCTCCACCTACTACTGATACTTTCATAATCTCCTCACCTGTTACTAAAGCATCATGAAACATCTGATTAAACTTACTTCTCAAATCCTGGTCATCTACAAGATAATCAAGTATCTTCTGTCCTGTTATCTCTTGTAGTCCTGAATACTTAGTCTGCATATATTCTTCTATCTCTTCGGGAGTCTGAGGTTTATCAGCTAATTCAGGATTCATCTTATTCTGTAACTCCTGCATAAGTGAATTGAACAAAAGTTCTTTCTTCTTATTCTGTAACTCAGAAGTAATATCATGGTTTCTTGCAACACATTTAAAGTTAAATGGTCTTTTAAGTTCTTCACCTTCCAACAGCATTAGTTTAGGACTAATCTTATCATAGTGTTGAAACTTAGCAGGATTCTCAAGTTGCAGTTCATAAGGGTCTGTTACATACTTATAATCACTCTCATTGATAATACCATTAAACAGTCTATAGTTAGCTATCTTGTTAGTCCTGCTGCTTCTACCATCATTAGATGTAAAATAAGGCAGTCCTTCAAAATAGTCTATAACAGATTTGCCCCAGGCTTTACCCTTCTTACTTCTGGACAGTTTCTGTATTGGTAAGTTTTCGTTCATTGTTATTTCTTAAAATGTTTCTTTTTCCAAAACGGGTCATCTTTAATTGTTACTTTATTTTTTTCTACATTAACAAGATAGTTATCTTCCTTTGCTATAATAGCCAACCCAAGGGCAAAAACCCTGTCCGTATTCCTCTCTCCATCATACATAATTAATTCTTGTAGCAACGGTATGGATAATATCTTATGTAGATTTAATACCTTTCTACCTTCTTCATCTTCTCCCCTTTCTTCAATCAGCCAATCTCTTATATACAATTCCATTTGTTGTTTAATCTCCTTAGACATGTGAATACCATATTCACGTTTGACTTTGGAGTTAGGAACTATCTTTTTAAGTATTCCTGGCTGTTGTTTAAGTAGGTGCAAAGTTTTCTTTTGTTGCATATATGCCTTAAAACCTGTAAGCATATTTTCATACAAACATTGAGCATTATAATAAAGAAGTAATCTTCTTGTAATTTCATAAGCTTCATCAGCTCTTTCAGGTCTACCAGTATACTCAGCTACTATTATATTATAAGTCCTATCAAAAGTTTGAAATGTCTTATATATAAATGTAGACATAAGAGAAGGACTCTCTACAGCTTCATCTTGGTCAACGGGATCATTTCCCGCCACATATAATCCAAAAGGTATATTACCAAAGACATCTTTAGAAGGATGCTCATATATAACTACACAACCTTCTTTATCATCTTCATCTTTTAAAGGATAATGTTTTATAGGATTTAATCTTGGATTAGGTTTAAACTGTACTTTACCTTCAGTATCAAATACAAATTCTCCAGGAGTACCTGCTTCTCTGAGTTCTTTAGTTTTTTCTACTTTAAATAACTGTTCCTGTAATTCTTTAACAGGAAATTTATTAGAAGATTTAGACAAGAACATCTCAGATACTGTATCTGGATTATTCTGTATATGAGAATTATATATAGAAGAAGACCTTGCTTTTTTCTTTTCCCTTTCTTTATCAGTGTATCCTTTGGCTTTCTCTTCTATAGTAATACCATTATCATCTTTATATTGATTAAGTGCTTTATAATAAGGTATAAAATAACCTATCTTATTATACTTATCCTCATAAATATCTGGAAATGATATAGCATCGTAGGCATCTGGATTAGTATACATCTCTGATAAATCTACAGTTCCTCCTTCCATATTACCTCCAGTACCTCCTATAATAGTAGTGCCAAATTTAAAAGAACCATTCATCTGTGTATCAACAGAGGACTTGTATGCCTCTTTTAAATTAGTAAATAAACCAGCTTCTTCAAATACAAGATAATTAGTACGAGTACCATTAGAAGCATAAGAATCATTCTTAAAAGCTCTATGATAAACTTTACTTTTAGTACCTCTTATCTTCCATGTATCACCTTCTTTTACTCTATATTCATGTCTGAATACATTCTTAGCTCCAGCTTGTAAACTTCCTGTAGACTTCTTAAAGAATGGACATGGATAATACTTGTTAAACGTAAGCATACCGCCAGGAAGATTCTCATAAGCAAAACTAAACTTCATTAGAGTATCTGTAGAAAACTTTGTTTCTCCAGCTCCTATAAGAACTTCAGCAGTAGAAGGATTCTTTATAGTATCTTCTGTATATGATTTAGCACCATCAAATAACCATTCATGTAAGAGTATTAAATTGGCAAACCACATAGACTTGCCTGAACCACGACTTCCACAAATAAACATATTTTTAGCCTGGTCTAAATATAAAGGTTTACCTAAATCCCTATCCATATTAGATAAAAGATGTCTAATTCCCTTAACAGGTCTGTATATACCATTTATATCTTTCTCATACTGTATATCAGGATGTAACTTCTCAAAGTTTGTAAAACCTCTTGCTTCCATCAATCCATAAGCAACTTCCCATTCTAAATCTCTTAGAAATGGTTTGCCAGGTCTTTTAGCAGCAGAAGGAGGTTCATTCTTTTTATTTAGAAGAATAGTACAATAATTTATATAAAAATAAAGATTCCCTGGTATGTATTTACCACCTATCCAAACTCCTTCTATACATTTACGTTTCTCTTCTTTCCAGAATTCACGATAAGTATAACTTAAAGGATTAAGTTGTGGAATCTCAGTTTTAAATAAATTACTATTTACTAACATTATATTTCTTTTTTCTCAGCTAAAGATTCTTCTGCACCACCTTGAGTTTTACCTGAAGTTTCCTGTTCTATTCTCTTCAATATAGATTCATAATCATCATATAACTTCTTATTAGTCTGAAGCAGTTTCTCTATATCTTCAGCATTATCTTCATAAGTAAGTGTTTCAAGATATGCAGTCTTTTCATCTAACTTTCTATTCCATACATACAACTGTCTCTTTGCAGCAGAAAGCATAGAACTAAGATAGAAGTTAATAACTGGTTTATAATCAGCTTCTTTAAACTCAAAGTTTAAAAAGTCTTTAGAAATCATATCTATCTTATCAGCTAACTCAAACGAAAAGAAATCACTATCAGGGTCATATATTAAAAAAATCGCCCACATTACAGAAGACGATTTATCCTTTGCTTTAGTTTTATCTTTCTCATAAAACTGTTTGAATTCTCCCAAGAGCTTTGCTTGAGGATGTGTTGTCCAGAAATTAAGACCTATTTTTGATTTGTCTACTTTCATTTCTATATCGTTTTACATAACCATTTATAGTCTTACTGACATACTCTGCAAACTGTTTTTCTGTAAAGTTATCAATAATACATATAACTTTGTCATCTTCAGCTTTTCCATTTATAAGAGAAACAAATAACGTATTTCCATTAATAATAAGCAGATGTTCAGGGGTCATATATTTAATCAATTCTCCCTGATACTCTGTAAATCCCATATTACTAATAAGTGACTTTTTTGGTATTCCCATGTTCTTTAAAATAATCTTTTATCCTACTATATTTTCTAAACCTTTTAAGTGGCATAATAGCACCTAACTTCGTAAGTCTGATTGGATAAGTATATCCTTCTTCCATGTAATCAACAACATATCTGAATTGACTATTAATAATCTCTTCAATAACATATTCATACATATCAAACTCATCTGCTATCTCCTTAGCTACGTCTTTTATTACCCTCTGTCTCGGCATTTATTACAAACTTATAAGTTAATAAACTCTTACCATTTTCTATCTTAGGGATTATCTTACTATTAATAAATATTCTATCACGTTCATCAACTTTAATAACTCCCTTACCTTTCAACATGGAAATGTAATTGTTGAGATTATATACAGTTATACCTAACTTATCTTGTATTCTCTTTCTTATAGTAGTCTCAAAAAGAAGTTCTTTGCTGTGTTCATTAAGCTTAGACTCTTCTTCAAGAAAGGCAGCAAGAACGAGAATTTCTTTATTAGATAACCGAAGAAATCCATTAAAAGCATGAATATACTCAATATAGAAAGTGTTAGTATCAACTTTTCTTATGATTTCCATATTAACTTTTTAAATATTGCAAAGGTAGTTACTATATAAGCTCCTACCCATAGTATAGAACCTACTATACTGTAGAACAACTCTTGTGTAGACCAGTCAGAGGCTATCTTAAATAAACCAACTACAAACATCAATGTAGCAACAATAAAATACAACTTACTCATAAATTTACTTTTAAATCATGTTATCAAATTTAATCACGATGCTTGCTATCCATTGTGCAAGTCTTTCCTGATTTTCAAAAAAACTTTTCATATCATTAGGGTTATCAATGAAGCCAAGCTCAAGAAGACAGATTATACCTTCTTCTTTCATTAATCCTAATCTTCCCCTATGACTCTCAGCCTCACTTTTAACCCCTCTGTTCTTTATATCTAATACCTTAGCAGTGGCGTCAACAAGTTCTTTAGCAAATGCTTTATCTAATCTATCTGCATCAAGTTCTACAAAAGCAGTAGTTCCTGTAGCACCTGGAGTAGCATCGAAATGAAACTCTAATACTACACTTGCACTTCCTGTTTGAATTCTTGCTAAGTATTCTGATAAACTTTCATCATCTTTATCAGTAATAACTTTGACTTCCTTATTTATATAATAAACAACTCTGTCTCTAAACTTTGCTGCTAAATCAGCTTCAACATAATCACCTGATACAGCACCAGGGTCTCTTTTAATTCCTTTGGGGACATGTCCACCACTTAAAAATGCTACCATAAATTATAATTTTTTGCGTACTTATTTACTCTACTAATATAAGTTTCATGTCCTTTTGGAAACTCTAATCCATAACCTATATCACCTATCTTACCAGGAAGATATTTATATTTTGTAGAGCTTTTATCTTTAATATTACCACTATATAGTTTTCTAACATTTGAAATCTCCTCATCTAATGGAAGTTTTGTATTGTATCCTATAGTACTAAGTTTACCTTTGAATCCTTGATTATAAGATAGAATAGCAAGATTTCTAATATCATTCTCATCTAATCTAAGATGTGGATTCTTATTTTTCATATCTTTAAAATAATCATAAGCTTCAATTATCTTATAGGTCATAGCAGCAATTCCATACTCAGGTTTATTGATATTATCTGTATTTACATTTAAGTAATTTAAGACTTCTTTTGGTATAGTATTTAATTTAATCTTTCCTATACCTTGTGATATATCACCCAACTCGTAAGACTTATTTAATAATTTTCTATGTTTTTGTGTTTTTTCAATACTATCTTTAGATGGAGAGAGTTTGCCTAAATTAGTTTCTAATCTTGCTATACCATAAACAGTTTGTTTCAACCATTGTTTGTCAACGTCACTTTTAAATACTTGTGATAAATTATCTACATTCTTGGATATATTAGATTTTATACTCGAAAATTTAGGCATGTCATACTTACCTAAATTCATATTCAGATTACTATATTTAGGAGATGCTATCCAACCTATCTTTGTAGTATTATATTTTTGATGTATCAATTTACCTTTATCATTACTACTTATAATAGGTACTTTTACTCCATTAATTTCTTCAAAACCACTTACATATCCAACATGTGTATTATATGTTCCTTTTCCCTCTTTCAAAGCATCTTTGTGATAAGGAGAACCAGAATTATATATACCTACAACATCTCCTAACTGAAACATATCTGCTGAAGCTTTATTAACTTTTTTAATTGCTTCTGTATTAGATTTCAATTTAGCTTCTCCAGTTATACCTTTAAAAGAAGGATTATCATAAATATTATATTTAACAGTACCACCACGTCTTTTTATATTATCTAACATTGTCCAAGCATCACCATACACACCTGTATATTTAATATCCGATAATTTACCTAATTCATTACTAACATAAGTAGCACATTCTTTAGACGAATACGTTTTAGTAGTTCTATCTTGTATTTGAGCAAATGGATTAGTTACATATTTTTCATAAGCAGCTTTAGTTAAATCTCCAAATTTACCATCTACGTTTTTAACATCTTTGTTATCATAATAACCACCTTTGTTTAACATTTCCTGTAGTTTCTTAACTTCAACTGTGTTACTACCATATTGTTTATAGTATTTATTTACAGTAGAATTAATTTCTTCCGTCCTATTATCAGCCAGTATAGAACCATAATCTTTAGTTGATGGCATTACAGGTTGATATTGAGATAACTTCTTATTATTGATATAATCCTGTTGCGATTTAATTATATCATAATTTTCTTTAGGAGAATCTGTTGGAGGATTATAATATTTAGCCATTACTTATTAATTTAAATTGGTAGCGGAACTCGGACTCGAACCGAGGATCTTTTGGTAATGAGCCAAACGAGATGACCTCTTCTCCATTCCGCAATACTTTTATTCTTTACAAATGATATTATAAGCTCTTATTACTCTGTAGTCTCCGAGTTTCATACCTGTACTATCACAATGTATCAAATCACCTTCCTTTAAATCTACACCAGGATTAGCAACTACAATCTTAAAAACTACATCAGGCAGAAATAACTTATGTTCCCTGTTGTTTTGTTTAGCTGTAGCAACTTCTTCCATTACCTGTTTCAATGTAGGTGATTTTACAACTAATCCACCTTCTTTAGGATATTCAACTACAACATCCTCTACAATAATAAAATCATTATAAACTTTATCTATCTTCATAAACCGTTAATTTTACGTTCTTAGCTTCTGATACAGGTATCATAAAATCATTAGATAACAATATCATAAATCTATTTGTACTTTCATTATAAAAAAGAAGACCTTTCTCATCCTTACCTTTATGTGTAAAAGAGATAAGGTCTCCATCAAAAAATCTTTTACCTTCTATGTATACTCTTTTAGTCATTCAAAACTTTCCAGCCAGCTTCCTTAAATTGTTTCTTTACTTCAGCTTCTTTCTCTTTATCTGAATTACAGTAGTATATTTCCTTAGTATCTAAATCAGCATCTATATCATTAGAATATTTAAGGGTAAGTATATCAGTAGTAGTTTTACCCCAATCAACTGCTGAATTTGTACCTATTGTATTTGTTAAACCATAGACAGGTGAATCATAATACCAATTAGGATACCACCTTCTCAAAGGATAGTAAGGTATATACTCAATCTTTGAGTTAGTCAATAGCTTATACTCATGCCATCCATCAGGGAGTATTTTCATCAAAAACTCCAATAATTCTTTAAAGTTTACTGAATCCTCAACCTTAATAATTTTCAATTCAGTGTCAATTTGTACTTTCATAATTAAAATTTTAAATGTTACAATATAATATAATACATTTTGGAAAAAATTCCAAATCTTTTTTTATAAATTTAAAAATATTTCTGTAAAACCCCATATACGTTCAATAGAGATGGATGCTATTACTCCGAGTAATCCTATTACCTTACTAATATACCACCAACTCTTAGTGAGTTTGTCAATAATAGAGTTTCCAATATGATTCCATTTTAATCCTCTTATAAGATTAAGTAGTATATCAAAGAATGCCATCCTCATAGATACATAAGCAAAGAGATAGAATACTACTTTTATCAATGGATATGTCAAAGGAGAACAAGCATAGTACGATATAGCAAGTATATATACAAACATCTCTAATCCCTTTACTACATGCCATACATCGGAATACTCTGTAGGATTCTCTTTAAACTTAATTACAGCCCAATCACTGAAAGCTTGCACGCATACGAGAATTGCGAAAATAATCAAAGGTGTCATTGTTCATTGATTTATAAAGTTCTTCCTTACTAATAGTAAGTCTCATAGGTATCATATCGTTATCTATATAATCATCACATTCTTCATACTTAGTTCTCCAGTCAAAGTCTACAGGTAAATCAGCAGCTCTATCACTATTGTTAACTATTTGTTTTATTTCATCAAGAAGGTATTCCCTACCATCAATTCTTACCCAAGTTCTATCATCATTTAGTTTAGTTACTATAGCTTCAAATCCATCCATCTTAGATAATGAGTTTATACTATTATATTTTATTTCTGATAAATTACCAAATAAATTACTAATAAAATCACTAATAATATCTATAGTAAGATTCGGTGTAAAGGGAATTGGTTCAGAAAGTCTAATCTGTTCCATTATACCTTTTCCATTAAATAGGTTCGTATTTTCCATACCAAAATCTTTTTTCTAATTCTAAAAATCTTTTTTTTATTTCTTTCATCCTGTCTATAGGAATTAATGACTGCCAATCAGAAGAGTCAAATTGTTCTTTATAAGGGTCACATCCCATAATGTATCTTGTACAGAAA
>Ga0209835_1001300_pt1 | contig 14198 bp, 16 predicted proteins | sample LakKivwa52mmetaG_FD_184138 | JGI IMG/M metagenome (GOLD analysis project Ga0209835, IMG submission 184138) | Anoxic lake water microbial communities from Lake Kivu, Rwanda to study Microbial Dark Matter (Phase II) - Lake Kivu water 52m metaG... | ecosystem: Environmental > Aquatic > Freshwater >...
GTTTGCTATTAAGAACTTCGTATATAGATCAAGAGAACATTTTGATTTTGTCATAATGTAAGTACCATCAAGATGGTGTTTACATTATGACACATATGTTGTGTGGAGCGGAAGTGCGTAGGTTCTATTAAAATAACATCATAGAAATGACAAGGAAAAAACGACATTTTATTGCCATAGGAATATTGTGCAAAAAAGAATATCTTCCTGAAAGATCTTTTCGTACATTGGATCATCTTCTCATCCTCAAAAGAGAAAAGGAATCCCCTCGACGCGTCGAAATGAAAGCGTTTGGATATGCTTCAACCATGCTTTGTGGATTTCAGCCAAGTATAATATATGCCACTGTTGATGATGTCCCTGTATGGAAACATGCTCATGAAATTCTCGTCCATACGGCTGGATGTGTTGGAGGAAATATACTTTTTCTTGCAGAACCTTTTGGATTATGTAAAAATCCTTTCGCGGAAAAAAAATCTATCTTGCCGGGAGATGTTATCATGACAGAATGTATCAATGGAGATCTGGACAGATATCGTGTCGTTCTCTTTCGTGAAATCAGAGAATGGCAACCGACACGATTGGAAAGATTACTATTGTGGATACAAAAAAATAAACTCTCTCCTCATCACACCGTCAAAAGAATGACCCCTTAAACCTATCCCTTTGATAGGTTTTTATTTTCCTAGTACAATAACTTAAGAACTTGACATATACATATTTTGATGTAATATATGTTTAGGTATTTCTTTCAACAAAAATAAAAAGAATATGCAAAAGAAAAAAAGCCAGAGACGTATACAGCGTCGAATAGGGAAGAGTAAGGGTTCCCTAAAAGGACGCGCGAAAACTAATGCCCACAATACATTTCGTTATGTGTATCGTGGGCAAAGGCTAATCCCGATTCCCAAAGGAGTCGAAATGGTACCGGAGAAATATGTCTTCGGTAATCTATTATGGTGAAGAAAAGTAACCAACGTCTCCAGCGACGGAGGTGGAAGAATGATGCTCGGAGACAAAAAGCAAGAAGGGAGCGGGAACACAGGAAGAAGCTCCTACGGAACGAACAACCTTTCAATATTTCGACAATTGAATGGACTTCTCCTTCTTGGGCAACATCACCTAAACCACGTGAGCCAGTTGTCTGTGTGGGCGGATCCGAAAACGCAACACATACCGTGGAGAGGCATTTCGCATTGACACATGCAATTGCTCCCAGATGTCTCGTCATTGTCGGTGAAGAGAATCTTCACAAAGAATATTTTTCTGATATGGACGTTATGTCACATCTCAGAGAGATAGTTCAAAAAGAAGATATTCCACCACGTCCTCCGATAATTACTGGTGGACTCCTTTCATCCGACACCTAAAATTCCCCAGACTTGTTCTGGGGTTTTGTTTTCTATACAATGCAGACATGCCGACACCTCGCGAAATCACTATGTTTAGACAGACCGTATACGCTTATTATCACAAACACAAACGTGATTTACCTTGGCGACAGACAACCAATCCCTACCACATATTAGTATCAGAAATCATGCTTCAACAAACACAAGTGGCACGCGTTGAAGTAAAGTATCGCGAGTTTCTTCGTGCATTTCCGACAGTTAAGAAACTCGCCGATGCACCACTTGCCGATGTACTCCGTGTTTGGCAGGGGATGGGGTATAATAGACGCGCCAAAATGCTCCATGAGGCAGGGAAGCTGATTGTTCACAAGCATGGCGGACGTTTTCCAAAAGATATGGTAACGCTCATGACGCTTCCGGGTGTCGGACAGTCGACAGCGGGTGGTATCTGCGCGTACGCGTATGATATGCCGGTCGTCTTTATTGAAACAAACATAAGACGGGTATATATTCATCATTTTTTTGGCAACAAAAGGGGAGTAACGGATGCGAACATTCGTCCGCTTGTGGAGGCGACGCTTGACCACAATCATCCGCGCGACTGGTACTCGGCGCTTATGGATTATGGAACACATCTTGCGCTGACGAGAGAAAACCCAAACAGACGGAGCAAACACTATATGAAGCAAAAACCGTTCAAAGGATCCGACAGAGAGATACGCGGCGCAATTATAAAAATATTGGCAGATAGGTCTCTCATGGAAAAAGAACTTTTGTTACTTCCATTTGAAAGAGGGCGTGTCATTGGTACACTCAATGCGTTGTCTTCCGAAGGGTTGATTCACAAGAACGGAAAACGGTATGGTTTGGGAGAACATAGAGATGGAAATCTCAAATAACAAAAAACAAACTTCAAACAATATCCAATATCAAAACTCTAATACTCAAACACTATGTCACGCCGCACTTCACATCACACCAAACTTCCCGAGGGTCGTTTGCATCGTGATATTGGTACAATAGATGAACGCAAGAAACGTTCGCAGGACATTTTTTCCCATCTCAAAACATTCATTCCGCGAGAAGAAGCAACAATCGTACTCCGCTACCACAACCCTTGGGAACTTCTCGTTGCTGTCATTCTTTCAGCACAATGTACTGATAAAAAAGTGAATGAAGTAACCATGACGCTTTTCAAAAAATATCCGACGCTTGATTCTTATGTACATGCAAATCCACGTATATTCGAACAGGATATTTTTTCAACAGGTTTTTATCGCAACAAGACGAAACATATTCTTGCCTCGGCAGGTATTGTCCATGAGCAATTTTTAGGGGAAGTTCCTCGAACCATGAAAGAAATGTTGACCTTGCCGGGCGTCTCACGAAAGACCGCAAATGTCGTACTCGGCAATGCATACGGCGTTGTGGAGGGTATTGCCGTTGATACACATGTCAGACGTCTCGCACGTCTCTGGCAACTTACCAATGAATGGGATCCAAAAAAGATTGAGCAAGACCTCATGGAGATTATCCCCAAAAAAGATTGGCTTCACGGGACGTATTATATAGTTGAGTACGGGAGGCGATATTGCCCAGCGATAAAAAAAGACCATAGAAATTGTCCGCTTGTAGAGTTTGAGATAGAGAATAATGGATATAAACGTAGAAAATAGGTGAGGGATTATATGGATGCACAAAAATAAAGAACGAGGAAAGAAAACTATAAACGATAAACTTTTAACTATACTGGATATCAATATACTGTTTTGGACATTTTAAAAACTTTTTAAAAACTACACTCTGGGAACCCGTTTGCTTTATTACTTTACTAAGGGGAGAGGGCTTTTATGCTCCATGTTATTATAGATACAATGTCGCACAATATATCTTTTGCGACATTATATATACCAGAAAAGGTTTCTTTAAAGAAAGCATATGTGCGTGTCTCAGTATATGCATATGGTATAAACAAAAACAATGCACAAAAATGTCCCGTACCGTTAATGACAGTAATACATGCACGGCATCACTCTCTCATTCCCCTGTATCATCACCTGCATGATTGTTACTATCACAGAACTGTCTCTATCAAACTAATAGGTCTATTACGTCTCTCTCCCTCTTCCTCCCTTCTCTGTTTTGAATACATACCCATAACTACCGTGCAACACTTTCTGTATAAAAAACAATAACAGGCGACGTGCATATATGCACGTCGCCTGTTCACATGTATCTTTTTTCTCTTTACACTAAACCTCTGGTGTCTCTATAGGTGTAGCGTTAGCATCTTTCGCTGTATCCATCACCCGAACAAATGGCTCCCAGATATACGGTACCCAGACATTGTCCCAAAACCATCCGGCGGGTTCCTTCAACCATCCATTCCATGCATCGACAATTGCCTGCCATACATATGACAAATTATCCTGTACAGCAGGCGTTGCCATAATCTCACGCAAATTGAGTCCAAAATATCCGAGTACAACGATAATAACAATAACAATAAAAATAAATTTGATGAGCCCTTGTTGTGTGTGCATAAAGATATTATTAATGAATAACAATTAACATAGTACACGTGATTATATCTATATCACCGATAATCATTCCCATTTACTAAATAATCAAGTGGGTTCATATAAGCATTGAGTGACGCAACAGGGACTGTCGCTTGCCCACAACCAGTAACCTTTTTTATATCACCCATTTTTACAATCTGCACACCCTGTGTTGCAAACACACTATAATGAAGATGCGGTCCTGTTGAATATCCTGTATTACCGCTATATCCTATGATATCACCTGTTGATACTGCTTGTCCCGCCGCAACCTTGATTAGCGATAAATGCGCATAGAGTGTTGTTAGTCCATTATGATGTTTTAGAAGAACCCATTTTCCATATGAGTAACATCCAGGATATGCGTCAGTATTTCCTGTCGCCCAAACCGTGCCAGAAAGAGATGCTTTGAGTGGCGTGCCTACAGACATACCGAGATCAATACCATTATGGTCTTTTCCATTGTACGCGCCAGAACGAGAAAACGGTGTACTTCCGAAATATTGTGTGATACGTATCACGTCAACTGGCCATGCAAGGACTCCAGAACCAACAGCAGGAAATGTGTTGGGATCAACAGCAATCTTAATCTGTGATTCATACGCAAGAATCTCTTTTTCAAACTCTTCCTTGAGGCGTTGTTTCTCTGCAAGTTTCACTTGATATGTGGATTCTTCTTTTTTTGTCTGCTGAAGAAGTGCATTTTTCTCGGCACGATTTTGATCAACAATAGTTTTTTGATCAGCAAGACGGTGTTGATACACTTCAAGTTGTTGTTGTTCTTTTTCTTTCGCTGTTTTGTCTCCTTCAAGAGCCGCCTTGTGTACCAAGAGTTCATCAACCACCGTACTCATATGTATCTCAAACCGTCTCACTGTTTCAATATCTTTCCAAAAATCAGATAAGGAATCACTGGAAAGCATCAACTCAGCAGTAGAAATATTTTCAATACGGTCTATCTTACGTATAAATTGTTTAATCGCAGCAGTTTTTTCAGATATATCTTGTTCCGTACCAGCAATAGAAAGTGAAAGACGCTCAACATTAAGCGACGTACCATCAATTTTTTTCTCTGTAAGTGCAATGTCTGTCGCAAGTTTTTTGCGTGTAATATCAATTGTCTGGACGGCTGAATTGAGTGTTGCCTTTTCTTTTCCAATAACAGAAAGTTGTTCTTCATACGCTTCAATTTCTTGATTTAATTTTTCGATATCTTCTGTCTTTCCTGCAATCTTTTGTGCCAAATCATCAATAAGTCCGGCGTACACGTCTATAGGACGGGCAAACGGCGCAACAAATATAAGTACGAGAAAAAGCGCGATGAGAGCGCGGAACGAGGTATGTGTATGATAATCAAAAAAGAACTTCAACATAGAAATATACTTACATTATATATCACACGCGATACGAGCAACATGAAGACGCGCAAGTGTTTGATCACGGCCAATAATGTGCGCAATAGTAAATGGGTCAACTGATTTCTCTTTTCCCGACAATGCATAACGAAGTGGCCAAAGGACAGCTCCCCTTCCCTCCGCTTCAGCATAGTCCCATACAGATGCTTTGATAGTATCGGGATGTGTGTAATCTGCTTCTTGCAACATTTCAATTAGTTTGTCAAGGTGTTGCACAGTATCTTCTCGTGAAGTATCTTTCCATGAAAGTTTTTCTGCTTCGATCTGGGGTTCTGTAAAAAAATACGCAAACTCCCCTGCCTCACAGAGTGTATCTATATCACTCCACACAGAAATACGCTCAAGGACAAGTGGTGTAATCGCCCTTACAATCGCAATATCTCTATCAAGAAAATGACGCTCGACTTCCAGCGCCGCAATCTCTGGTGGTAATCGTTTGATATGCTCTTTGTTTACCCAATTCAATTTTTCAGTAGAAAATACTGCTCCACTTTTCTGAATACGATCAAGAGAAAACTCCCTGATGAGTTCATCGCGTGTAAATATCTCTCGTTCATCTCCAGGATTCCACCCCAACAGTGCAAGGAAATTGATCAGTGCTTCAGGAAGATATCCGGCATCACGATACGCAGTCGCCGATACGGCACCGTGTCGTTTTGAAAGCTTGCTTTTATCAGACGCAAGGATAAGTGGAATATGTGCGTACACAGGACGTGGGGCACCCATGGCACGTCCGATGAGAATCTGTCGTGGTGTATTTGAAATACCATCTTCTCCACGAATAACATGTGTAATGCCCATATCATAGTCATCCGCGACAACTGCAAAATGATACAACGGATGATCGATATCACGCGCAATAACAAAGTCTCCCAATTCTGTTGTATCAAAGGTAATATCACCACGCACTACATCTGCAAAGGTAATTGTCTCATTGGTGTTTTTGAAACGAATCACTTTTCCCGTACCATCTTTGTTGTCTTCCGCTTCATACACCGACCCTTCAGCAAGCATACGTTCCAAATGCGCGCGATGTTCTGGTGCGCGCTCCGACTGACGATAAAAGTGATCATATGTCAGCCCAAGCCACGCAAGCCCGTCTATAATATCTTGCTCAAAGAGAGCTGTACTTCTTTCTGTATCAGTATCTTCAATACGGAGAACAAACTCTCCGTTATGTTTTCGCGCATAGAGCCAAGAAAAAAGCGCGGTACGTACCCCACCCACATGAAGCACCCCTGTTGGAGACGGCGCAAAACGAGTGATAACTTTCTTACCCATGTCTTTTTCACCTATCATCTGTTCATTATATCATAGGTTCATGAAAAGTAAGAACTCTATGATTTTTATTTACATTATATATATTAGTGTGGGCCAATACTAAATGGCCGTTCGGTATTGCTTTTTTCAGACGTGCCACTATGTTGACTGGGCACAAGGGAGCCCTCATCAGAAGCATTCGCTTGTACTGTTTCTCCCGACTCCCCTGCTGTTAACGGCTATGCTGTCGACTCTTCTGTCTCTATTTGCATCATTCCTTCTTCTGAACCTCCCTCGTGTTTCAAAGCAATTGCCAACAATTCTTTTGCTATAACTGTCGCCGCGTCGTTTTTTGTAAACGATAACGCTGCCTCTTTCATTGCGTTTCGCTCAGTTTCATTTCCCAAAATGCGTCTGATATCTGCAACAAGCACATGCGGGCTTAAATTGTGATCTTCAATAACCAAACATGCGCCACTCTTTGCATACGTAATCGCATTGTGTAGTTGATCATGACTCACGTCTTGAGACAATGGCAAAATAATAGAAGGGAGTCCCCATTGTGCAATTTCAAATATTGTCGAACCGGCACGCGAAACAACAATGTCAGCAGCACCTGCGGACATCTTCATGGCAAGAGATTTCAAATATGGAAATGGATGATATCGATGTGCAAAAGGATTTTTTTCAAGTATAACACGCGCGGTGCTCCGCACATCATCAAAATGCACCTGTCCTGTCTGGTGAATAATTTCATATTCTTTAACAAGCTCTGGCAACGCATCGAGAATTGTCTCATTAATTCTCTTCGCTCCTTGAGAACCTCCCATGATAAAAATAACGGGTGTTTTTTCTTCAAGTTTGAGATATTCACGTGCGCCTGTTTGTTGTGGTTCACGTATTTCCTTGCGTATAGGATTTCCCGTAAGGGCAGTTTTTTGAGTTGGGAAATATTGCGCTGCGGTTGGGTATGATATCGCGATACGTTTTGCAAACTTTGCCGCCCAGAGATTGGCACGTCCTGGCTTTGAGTCAGATTCATGAATAACAACAGGGATACCAAAAAACCGTGCTGCAAATACGACAGGAACACTCGTATATCCTCCTTTTGAAAACACGACATCCGGAAAAATACGGAACACGGCAAGGAGTCCACCAAAAACACCTATCGCTGTTTTAAACATATCAGTAATATTCATGATAGACATATAACGACGTATTTTCCCCGCAGGGACTTTTACAAATTCTATTTCATTTTCAAGAAGTGCGTTTTTATCGTACGAAGAAGGCCCCGCAAAATATAATTGCGGTTGAATCATATGTTCTTCATTTACAATACGCCGAAGTTCTCCAGCAACAGCAATAAGAGGATAAAAATGCCCTCCTGTTCCTGAACCAGTAAATAATATTTTCATAATACGTATGTCATCATCGTGATGTTTTTAAGTCTCGTGAAACTCTAAGAATAATACCAGCTTCTGCTAACACAATAAGTAGCGCAGAACCTCCATGACTCACAAATAAAAGTGGTATTCCCATCAAAGGGAACACACCCAACATGGCCGCGATATTCATAAATGATTGGGTAATTGCCATTATAACAATGCCGAGGACAAGAAGTCCACCGAAGACATCTTTTGACCTACGTGCAATGGAGAGTCCCCGTGATAATAAAAGTATAAACGCAATAATAATCCCTGTGCCACCAACAAAACCAAATTCTTCCGCAGCAACGGCATAAACCGAGTCCCCGATTGGTTCAGGGAGGAATTTAAATTTTTGCGCACTTTGACCAAACCCTTTTCCAAATAAACCACCCGAACCAATGGCAATAAGTGATTGATTGACTTGATATCCTGAACCCTGTAAATCATTGCTAGGATGCATAAACGTCATGATGCGATCAAGCACATAGGGACGCATATACACAACACCACCAAGCAGAACCATGCCAGCAAGAGCGGCAACTCCGAGATGTTTCCATGATGCTCCCGCAACAAAAAAGATACTTGCCACCGATAGTGCGATGACGATAAAGGTATCAGTATCAGGTTGAAGAAGAAGAACGAGTCCAGCAAGACCTACAATAATCGCAAAAGGAAGAAATCCTTGTTTCCATGTTGATACTTTTGATTTTACTGACGAAAACCATGCGGCAGCATATATAATCGCACCGATTTTTAAAAACTCTGATGGCTGAAATGTAAATGGTCCCACATGAATCCATCGATGGGCACCTCCATGTTCCATACCAATGCCTGGCAAAAATACAAGAAGCGAAGCTCCTAACCCGAATAAAAAAAGATGCAACGCATACCTTTTATACCAAGAAGTTGGTATACGTGACGCCACAAACATAGCGATAAACCCGAGGGTGAGACCCCCCAGTTGGCTTGCAACCACAGAAGAAAACCGTGCACCTTCTCGCGCATGAAGTCCAAGCGATGCCGAAGCAAACATAAAAAACCCACCGAGTGCAAGAATAAGAACGATAATAAGAAAAGGTTTATCAACTGGTTTAAGACTCATGATATTATCCCGCGAGAGCAATGATAATGCCTGCGACCGCAAACATCACAGATAAAATCCAATACCGCATAGTCACCTTACACGCAGGCCAACCAATGGCTTGAAAGTGATGATGAAGTGGTGCGACCAAAAATATCTTTTTTCCATTTCGAAATTTCTTTGAGAGTAACTGCAACGCACTCGAACCTGCTGTCGCCACAAGAGGAAATGCGATAATCGGCAACACCGCGACCTGATTGGTGAGAAACGCGACGACTCCAAGAGCCATAGTGAGCGCTGTTGCCCCTGTATCAGATAAATAAAATCGTGCGGGAGGCACATTAAACCACAGAAACGCAAGCACTCCCCCCACAACAACGAAACAAAACGCAGCGAGGTCAATCTGATATTGTGCGAATGCAATCATTCCATACGCAGAAAAAATAGCCGCAAAGACACCCCCTGAAAGGCCGTCAATGCCATCAATCACTCCCCCCGCATACGTACCAAGCATCACGAGGATGACAAGTGGAATAATAAACCACCCCACATGCCACATGCCAAAAAACGGAATAAATACATCCGTCATACCAAGTTTTGCAAAAAACCACCATCCAGCGACTGCGCCCATTGCCCCCACAATCAAAAGACGCTTTTTTGCGGATAGTCCACCCGCTTTCTGGTCATATTTATCTAACACCGCATAGACATCATCAATAAGCCCAACGATTGCACCAACAAAAAAAGCAAAAAAGGGCAACCATGTTTGCGTACGGGTAACAAATTCAAGTTTGTCCGTGACTGGTCCAGGAAATACGTGTGCAACAATCCACAAACTTATCGCAGAAAGAAACACGCTCCCCCACACAACAACGCCTCCCATTCTAGGTACCCGTACACCTTCATCATTATGGAGTTTTTGGGTAAGAGGAGCAGGACGACCATCAGTAGTCGTTTGTACGTTTTTCTTTTTCCACATCTTATGTTTGTATAAATATCCAGCGACAGACGGAGTCATCAGAATACCAAACAAAAAGGTAAGCATTGATGGTATAAGAATTTTAATGAGATTAATATCAAGAAGCATAAGAGGATCAACTATACAAATAACATATACTAACGTTACTAGTATATCAAACGTGCGACTCTATTCGCAAATATTATGGTATCATCGCAAGACATCATGTACATCCGCCTCAATATCGTCTGATGGAGAAAAAGATGTTACCGCGCTCACGAGTGTGGCAATATCAGTAAAACGTCCTTCGATGGACGAACCCAAAACAACAGCAACGACTGGATGAAGTGGTTCTGGTTCAAATATGACAACAAGATTACCCCCTGCCAAATCAGTAAAACCAGTTTTTGAGCCAGATAAACCAGGGATATTCTCTGCAATGATATTTGTATTATGAAGCGTGTGTATGCGTGAAGAAGAAGAAACTACAATCGTTGGATATGTTGTCGATTCAATAACATCAGCATGATGAGCGTATAGATATGCATACAAAAGTGCCATATCATGTGCCGATCCATACGCACCTGCGAGTGATGCTGACTCATCAAGTCCTGTGGGGTTGAGAAAAAATGTTTGCGAAAGTCCAAGCGCACGAGCATGCTCGTTCATCATACGCACAAATACCTCCAGAGCATTCTCTTTTGTCTCTCCTTGCTCCCCTACCGTTCGAGCAAGTGCATATGCTCCATCATTGGAAGAAACAGAAAGCATCATATCAATAAGGTCGTCTCGTAAAAACCTTTCACCCAGACCAAGACCACTATCACCATCAACAAGTAAGTCTTCAGCGGAAATACTGATAGATGTATTGTTGGAGATATGTTCCCTCACAACAAGAGCGGTCATACCTTTGGTAAGTGATGCGAGCGGTAATTGCGCTTCTGCGTGCTTTGAGAAAAGCACTTTTTCTTCTTTTATGTCATAGACATACGCGGCACGAGCTTCTATATGCATGTCTGCAAATCCAGTACCAGAAATATCACATGACGCACATGCAAGAAGCGTTGGCGCGGAAGACATATCCTCTCTGCCGATACTATGTCGAACGATATCAGGAAGTGTTACATACAGAGAGACGGCAAACATACCATACAAACATACACGTAACAGAAGTGCGCTGTTTCGCCCACGTAAAAAGAGTGCCTTCAATACTGGCTCTGCAGTATCAGTCTTCGGTTCTTTCATCGTATTCATCATATATTGTATCGTCAGGAAGAATATCCGCGGACACGTCTTCTTTCTCTCCAGATAATGTGCCGTTGGTACTCGTATCTCTCCTCTCAAACGATGTAATTTCAGCATGTATGTGCGCATATTCAGGTAGATCATTCGCATGCGCCACGCCAAGATGCGCAAGAAGTGCAAGTGTCGGTCGATACAGCATACTTCGGCTATCAGTAGGATTCGGCATTTTTTCAACAAGTCCACGCGCTGCAAGATTACGCAAGATAAATGTGGAATTAACTCCACGAATATGATCAATACGTGCGCGCGTTACCGGCCCCATATACAGAACAACGGCGAGAGTCTCTGCTCCTGCCTTTCCAAGGTCTTTTGAAAGTTCTTCTTTTATCAACGATTCAATATGCACAGCGTATTCTGGTGCAGTTGCAAGCATCACCATGTCATCTTGTCGCATCAAACGAATACCGCCCAAAAGTCGTGCAGACAACACACCCACCGCAGATTCTATCTCAGTAAGCGTCATATGTGTTGTTTTCGCAAGTTCAGCAAGAGAAACCGGCTCTCCTTTAAAGAAGAGTACCGCCTCAATAAGCCCGTCAATAGACCCTTGTTCCATTTCCATGGATACTATCATACCATATTTTAGGAGATAGGTGAGAGGAAATAGGTTATAGGGAGGGACGGATAGAGGAAAGAGGTTAGAAGTGATAGGGGCTGACGAATAATATAGGAAAGAGGTTAGAGGTGATAGGTTATAGGGGCAAACGCTCGAATCAAGAATAATGGTTACGAAGTACGAACTTATACGCTTGCCCCGCATCCTTGTGGCGTGCCATGCACCCTACGTGGTGCATGGTGCTAGGGAACATACGAAACGGGACATGAATAAAGAAATATGAACATACGAATAACGAATGTGTACGAATATACGAATGACAAAGAAACGATAAACTATAAAAAGAAAAAAACTATAGACGATGAAATAAGAAAATAGAAATAATAAGGAATATGGGGTTACGAAGTACAAACGAGCACGAACATACGAACACGAACTTTCTGAAATGAGAATCTCCGTGTAGTAGTATTCGTATATTCGTATACATTCGTTATTCGTAAACCTACTCGACACTCGAAACTTATGACTCGTAACTCAGTAACGTCTGTCATCCTGAACTTGATTTTAGATCCACGTCTTAACTACTCTGTGGATTCTAGGTCAGTCACTTCGCCAAGGCTTCCCAGGTTGTAAAGCCCAGAATGACAAATGACAACAATAGATGTGGATGTCTTGGTCATTTTCCTTCGCCAAGACTTCGGCAAAGAAAAAATTTTAACATGACAATAATGAAAAGACTTAACAAAAGAAAAGCATGAAGCACAATTTAACCAGCAACCAGCTACCCGTATCTCGGTACTCCCGTATCAAGTGATTCCATTGTGATATCACCAAAGCGCTCGTCTTGCGTCACATCAATCGCTCCTTGTTTCACAAGTTCAAGAAGTGCCAAAAACCCCACAACAACATCGGCACGTGAACGCGCATCTGCAAACTCGCGAAAACTCACTGAAAGTCCTCGTGCCACACGTTCTGCAAGACGTGTAATAGTTTCTTCCAAACTCACCACTTTACGCACAACAGCTTCGGGAAGGGCTTCTTTTTCTTTAGGAAATCGTCCAATTACATCTCGTATTGCACCAAAAAGGCTTTGTGTGTTCTGATTCACATCAGGGGCGAAGACAACTTCCCTTTTCCCCTCTCCTATTTTTCCAAACAACATATGCTTGCCAAAACGTTCGCGCATACCACTCGCAAGAACGACAATTTTTTTATAGGTAGCAAGACGTTCTTCCAAATCAACAATATCGGCTTTCTCTTCATCAGAAATATCAAGTCCTGGCAAGAGCGACCGTGATTTAATAAGTGCCAATGTAGATGCCACAAGTAAAAATCCAGCCACATCCGCAATAGGAAACGAAGCAAGTCCGCGCACATGAACAATATATTCATCCGCAACATCTGCAAGTGATACATCACTTGCAAACACTTTACGCTTTTCAATCAGAGACAATAACAATTCAAGTGGCCCTTCAAAAGCAGGCATACATACTTGATACGCAGTTTGTTCCATATAATATATTGTACACCAAGAAACACTCTCCTCTATCCTTGACCAACATAGTATTACCATGTATATTCATTTCAGTAATTGTTCGGCCGGAACCGCTGCTCACGGTATGGGGACGGGAGTTTTGGAAGAGGGATTCCCGACCCTTCCGGCCTTTTTATAAAAAAGTAAAGACAAAAAAAATGAGGCAATCAATGATAATGACAATGTCCATGGCGACGGAACCCGCAAGAACGCTCGCAGAGCAAATACGCGAAGCATGTGAGGCTGCCTGTGCTTCAGGGCACACGATATCAGTCTCCATAGATATTCTCCCTGGGGAATCTTATGAAGATGTCGCTACAAGAATATCTTCCGAAATCAGTGCGAACATTTCGGAAGAAGTCTCTCCGGAAGAGTACACCGGCGTATCCGAGAAAGGAGAATAATACGAGCCCACACGGGCTCTTTTTGTATATAAAAAAAGCGGAGCATAAACCCCGCTTTTTTAATGGTTATAGTTTATCGTTTCTTTGTCATTCGTATATTCCCCAGCACCATGCACCACGTAGGGTGCATGGCACGCCACAAGGATGCGGGGCAGGCGTATACATTCGTTATTCGTATGTTCATATTTCTATTTTCGTATTTCATCATTTATAGTTTTGGGTAATGTAAACCACAATCCACCAAAAACACAAAACCACGTCTTAACAAAGCCGTGGTTTATCATAGTATGGGGAATGTAAAAGAGAAGCCACCAATACTATGTATCATCATCATATCTGTCCGCA
>Ga0209835_1001302_pt1 | contig 14192 bp, 5 predicted proteins | sample LakKivwa52mmetaG_FD_184138 | JGI IMG/M metagenome (GOLD analysis project Ga0209835, IMG submission 184138) | Anoxic lake water microbial communities from Lake Kivu, Rwanda to study Microbial Dark Matter (Phase II) - Lake Kivu water 52m metaG... | ecosystem: Environmental > Aquatic > Freshwater >...
TATGTCCCGTAGTAGTAGTTAGTGCACCAATATGCCAAAAAGTGGTTGCGGTACGATAAAAATCAAATATTACCTCTTGTCCGGAAGTTATCGAAGGAGTAGTTTGATAGTAAGAAACATATCCTGCTCCTGTTCCGAGAACGTTTAGTACATTTTCCCCACCCAGATTTGTAGGAGCGGTGTGATAAGTTAAATTATATGTCCAAAATGTAGAATCTGAAGTATTGAAGTTATCATACTTAATACTACTCTCGCCGTTATTCATACCTGCCGAGTCGCGAATTGGATACCCAAGAACTCCGTTGTACTGATTTGCATACCCCTCATCAAATTTATAGTGTGCTATTACGCTGCTATCTGATTGATACTGTGAATAATTATTTTCTCCAACAGACAAAGATAGGTAATTCCCCGGCCTATCTCCTGCTATTTGAAACGAGAGCATGGTTTTATTGCGAAGGTCAACAGGGGACAGAGCAAATGTATAGTCTGTATGTTGTGAAAATGTAGCAAAGCGTTTTATTTCTTGTGCGGTACGTGCTACGTTTGAAATTCTCACTTCGTCGATGAATCCATTAAGATAATGGGCGTTATTGTCGCCTGGGCGACCAATTCCAACGGAATCATTATTAGTGGTCAATTCACCTGCACAAGTATTTAAAGTACAGGTAGAAGACTGTCGAACTCCATCTACATAAAATTGAGGTTTATAGACATCGTATACGACTGCCACATGGTACCACTTATTAGTAATTAAATTAGTGTTTTGTGTTATTGCAATATGCGTAACGCCCCCTCCTAAAAAATAAAACTCGAGCTCATCTCCGTTTAATCGAAAGCCGTAGTTAAACTCAGCAAGGCTTACATCTCGCTTTGCTACTATAGTTTGATACCCTGATGTGGTATTGAGTTTTATCCACGCGTCAATGGTAATGGCCCTTGTAATATCAAGCGGATTTGCGTCCGGTATGGATACATATGCAGAGCTTCCATTAAAACTATGCGCCTTCCCTGAAACACCAGGAACTGAGGTGGAGCCAACAGGCGTACCATGATTCCCAAGGCTTGAGGTATCTTTTAAGTATGCCCCCGATCCACTGGTTTCATCAAGCTTCCAATAGCCAACAACCGAGCTATCTACACCGCTTAGTGGACGAATTACAGTAGAAGCTGTATTTTCTGTTTTAATTACTTGATCTGTCGAAATAATTGGTTGTGTCCCGACTGCGAGGTTATATGTGCTAAATAATATTCAATTTTTTTTCGTTCACTGTCAGTAAGCACGCGGTTATAGACAATTACCTCTGCAATATCTGCATCAGAAAACTCACTTGTGCCAAAATACCCAATTAATGCGAGTCCGTTTGGTCCTTGAACGCCATTTGGACCATTGGCATATATATTGCCATCTTCATATGCCTGTGAAGTGGTACCATTATGGGTTGATGTATAAATATGCCAAGCTGTATCGGCTGAGGCATCATGAATTTGAGACACCCATCCATTACCAAAATAAGCCTGTCGTTTACGGGCTCCATGGTAGCCGAGAAGCCAGTTGTTACTCAGTCCAGCTAGTACACGTCCGTTAGTGCCACCATTTTGCTTTGAAAGATAAATAACGGTAGAGGGGGTAGAAAAATTTGTTGCATTGGTCATGGTTTGAGAGTTTGCAGCTGTAAAACGCACGACCGGTTTGCCGTTAATAATGTTGGGTTTAAAAGCCGGTCGTTGAGGTGCATTGGCCTGGGTAAAGGTTCGACTATTTCCAGAGCTATCAGCCCAATTTGCAACTGCTTGTCCATCACTATACCCAACAAGTGCATCAGCTTTAAGCCATAAAGCAAGACCAGATAGGGAACTGGGCTCAATTGTAGATACAGTATCAAATGAGTTGATGAGAGTGTCTTTTGTGGTAGGAGTCCATGCTTCCCATGTACCGTCATCGGGACTTGCACTATTACCAACACGTGTTTGGATTTCAAGCGCCCCAACATTATAATTTGATAACACTTCTGCTGGAGACCATGCCCGAGAATATATACTCACAGAATCTATAACACCTTCAAATAGTTGTTCTAAAGAATAATCACTTGAACCGATTTTAAGTGCTGTTGCGGTATTTTGTATTGTGGCAAACGAGGTATTTGAACTAGTTGCTTTTTGGATTCCATTAAAGTATATATAACACCTGTCATCTGATGTTAGCGTAGCGACTATATTGGTCCATTGTCCCACCGGGGGCATTATTCCTGCTCCGGTGTCACAGTTAATTTGCACATTATTTGCATCGCGTACTGCAAACCGCACACCTTCTGCATCGGTTATACGTAAAAAGAACGCATTTCCTTCGGCAGTATAATCCGCCTTTGCAATAACTGCTTGGTAAATTGAACCTACGGGGAGGTACTCTGGATAGACCCATGCTGACAGAGTTAATTGACTGAGACCATCAAACTGGGTTACATCACCAATAGTAATTACATCATCTACTCCGTCGAATGCCAGTGCACCTTCACCCCAGCGTCTATTTTGCTGCGTCCATCCAGATCCAGCAACAACATCACGGGCAGAGGTATTTGCGAATCCACTCAATGTTCCATTACAGGTTACACCGCATGAACCCGCATTGTTGGCAGCTGTAGCGCCTGATGCCTCGTTCAGCTTCCAGTGTGCAATTAGGCTACTTGTGTTAAACGGAGTTTCCCCATCTCCGGTTTGTACTCCACCCTCGGTCCAGGTAAATGAATTCCAACTAGCTACTTTTGTTAGATCAACAATATCTGACGTGTATATTGCACTTGGTCTGCGTGAAGCGGCCGCTTTAATTTCATCAGGCGTCCGTGCAATACGACTTATGCGAACTTCATCCATCTGGCCAGTGAAATGATAGGGAGTAGTCCAGTTAAATTTACCAATAACCAAACTGCCAGCTGTGCTCACATCTCGAACTCCTGTTTTTCCAACATCTGTTCCCTCAAGTTTTCCGTCCACATATACCGATACTTCTTCGTCCGTAAATACACACGCACCATGGTGCCACTTTCCATCGTTTACCAATGCGCTTGAGGATGCCTGAAGATAATCAGACCCGTTATTTGCCTGATACCACTTACAAAATAAATTGTTTGTAGGGAGCTTTGACATTGTATATAACCAGTCAGAGGTCGTACCATGGTTTATCATTACGTTTGTATTTGCACTTTCGGTTGTTTTAAACCACGCTTCAACTGTAACATCTCCAGATTGAGGAAAAGATGAGCTATTTGATATTGTCAGAAAGTCAGACGTGCCATTAAAAGACCGAGCGCTACCAAGAATACCGGTAGTTACTGATGTTCCAGTAGGGGTACCCGTATTTCCATTACCCGAAGCGTCGAGCGTGTTTCCAGATGATTCGTTCATATGCCACAAACCTACAGTGTATGGGTCAGTTGTTATTTCTTGATAATAACTCTCTAGTTGAGGAAGTGAACCGTTTCCTACATCTTGCACACTGTCAAACTGTCCGGTGGCAAATAGCGCCGTAGTATTATGAGTAACGGTTGGGTCAATCACTACGGGTAGCACGCGAACAGGGTCATGAAGCCATGCAGGATCAACCTCAATATCAAGAATAAACGTGTCTTCAAAAATGGATTTATTGGAGTGTGAGTCTGTATTTGCATAAAGAAGCGGAATCTCAACTCTATCGTTATTTTGAGTTTTTCCTTTCGTTATTTGTTCACCACTTTGCTTTTTGAGATTATATCGGACGGCATACGAAACATTTCCCTTTGCATCTTTTACAAACGGACGTTCAAAATGAAACTGATATGTGCCGTTTACATCATAAAAAGCTATTAATCCATCAGCATTTATCTTTGGACTGACCCCACTTATTTTTATCACACTCGTAAACGTCGTTTCTTGAGGGATTTTATAGAGAACAATCTCTTCTTTTATGCCACCAGGTACTACATCATATCGAGTTTCGATAGGGAGATTTTGTGACTTGTAGATAAGCGTGTTATTTTCCTCGACAATCGAAGTATTTTGGAAGGGATAACTAAACTCTAAAAATGAATCTCCACGTTCAACTTTAACGGTAACGTCTGTATCATTTTTTTTGTAGTAGGCAGTAAGTGCTTGTGGGATTTCAGATTTATACTCCCACTCTCCTAGTAGTTGTCTTTCAAATACAGGCTTTTGAGGAGGGGAGAGACGAAAAAGGATAGTACCAAACAATACAGATAGAGCTACTACAACAACGATTATTATTCCTATACCACGCTTTTGGAGCACGTTATTGCGGTTCAAAATAAATCAAAGGAAAATAAATAACTTGCAAAATGTCTATATGTATATTTTAGTGTAGCAGAGGAAAGAGAGAAATTACAAAAATATTTATGTTTTTTTATTTGTCATTTAAATTTGATTTGTTATTTGACATTTGTGATTTGAGATTTTGTGTTCAGGGGCATCCAACCGGCTTGGGAAATTGATTACAACAAAGAGAGAGGTTGCCATAAATTTCTCGACAGGTACTTTGCTGTTGACATGCTTCTACAGTTCTTCCACAGACATCACAGGTATTGGAAAATGTATGACATACAAAGTTATGTGATACAGGAAGGACAATATTTAAACTACCTTCACCATAGTCGTATCCATAGAGTGAAGTTCCACCACATCCGCCATTACCACATCCTGTGCGAATACTATCTAGGTCGTTGTTTATGTTAAGATCGGTAAAGACCTTAAACCATTTTGGGCAGTTTGACGCATCGTTTACCTGATACTGGTATTTTTTAGTTGGGTGTTGAGGGTCACAGGGGAGCGTATCAAGATATCCTGTCAGTTGGGGTGAATTTGCCTCCTTGCCACACATAAAACACACAGTTCCTGAAACAGGGCTACCATTATCGATGCCAGGATAGCAAATTTGGTTTGGGCGGGGGTAACATCCTGTATCGTTATAGTATTCTTCAAGCGCTTTTTTAAATCGGCTTAACTCGCTTTTTTTCTTGGTATCTAGTGCACTTCCTGTCATTTTCATTGGATTTATAAGCACAACAAGAGCCAGTGCAAGAGCTGCTATTACCCCAACCACAATAAGTATTTCTACCAGCGTAAAACCTTTATTCTTAAATGTGTTCACTGTACTATAATAATACCAGCATGCAATTCCGAAACAAGCTCCATTTAGCAGTCTTTTTTTTCGTATTTTTTATTATATCGCTCATTGAAGGTACGCGAGTTATCCTTGACATTCGAATACTGTATTACATCCTTATTCTCACGCCCTTTCTACTATTTTTACTCGACACAAAGCAAAAATATACACTTCCACGGATATACGTTATATTGATTTCAATATATCTTTTGTTTTCAACAATATCACTTGCAACCTCAAAGCAAATTGGTGCATCTATTGAACTCTATCTTCGCGATCTCAGTCTCATTTTAGTCTCTCTGTATTCTTATACCTATGCTGAAAAAATAAAACAAATGCTCCCTCGTAGTTTGGTTTTGTTGTCACTAATATTCATTGGTGCATCACTCGTTCTTTTATTTACGCCTTACGGTCGTGAGTTTATTAGAGGAGTTCGGTTAAATCTCCTTTTTAATCCAGTTTATCCACACAAAGCAATCGGTGATTATCTCACGTTCGCAATAGTTATATGTAGTTATGGTATTTTAATAGCGAAGGATAAAAATTGGCTTGTACCACTACTTTTTCTCCTCCCTTTTTTTGTATTATCGTTTTCACGTACGGCATATATAGCAGGTGGTGTAACGGTGTTGTATATCCTGTTTACATTTAGACACTCCTTACCACATATACCAAAAGGGTACTATTTTTCGATAGTCTTAAATGTATTGTTTGGCATAGTCTTTTTTGTACTCCTTGCAACACGAATAAACCATACGTTATTTACTTCTGTTCAAACAAATCTTGAGTCAACGCTCTCTATGTTTGCACGTCCGTTTGGTTATTCGCGATTTCCATTTTGGCAGATGGGTATTTCTGCATTTTATGACTCGCCGTTTACTGGGTTTGGGCAGGGAAGCTTTCCCTTTATTTCATATCGATATATGATCGAACTATTTTTGCCTACGCTTACGAGCTTTAATTTGTTTATTGATACTTTGGCAGAGCAAGGTATTGGAGCTGTGATTACGCTCATAATTTTGTGTGTATATGTGCTTTTGAAAGCGCGTAAACAGTCATTATTTTATTTTTTATTTATCGCACTTCTTATTAGTTTTATGGGGTTTTCATCCTTTACATATACACAAATCTGGATGATATTTTTTATAACTATTGGAGTATTACTTCCTCGTGATAAAGGTTTGCTTGTGCCGGTCTCGAAACAGTTAGTACTTATATGTGCAGGGATAGGAATCGCATTTATTCAAGTTGTGATAGTTCATACGTTGCTTATTCATGCAGACAACAGGGTTATTGCTCAAAAAATATATCCTTATAATCCAGACAATGTAAAAGCTCTCATCGCTACAAGTCGACTATATGAACAAAACAATCCCCAAACTGACGCACTCCTAACAGAATATAAAAAACTTGTTGCAATGGATGCGTTTGCTTTGGAGTATGTTGGAGACGTGTATTCTTCAATGGGTGAAGTGTATACACATAAAGCAATTCACGCATATAAAGAAAGCTTTACATGGGGAACATATGCCTACGGCAACGATCTGTATGAACGTATGCAAAAACTATATATCCTTATTGAAAAAAGCGAAGGGCGCGAGTCAGCAGATGCATATGTATATACTTTTTTAAGTGACTACAAAAAAATACTAAAAAAAGACTATAAACCAATTCAGCTTGAAACATATAATAGAATTGAGAGCCTAATAAATCACAGTGAAGATATAGAGTAATTCTTCTTATCTACAACCTTGAGTAACAGTTGTTGTGGTAGCGGTGGGGCATGTTGTACCTGCACCTGCCACATTAATAGTACAAGCTCCTGACGAACCAGCTCCAGCTGGATAGGTTCTCCAGTTGGCACTTGCGCCACATGCAGGGGCTGAAGTTTGCCATCCTGCAGTAATAGTAAAGTAGTGTGATGCACAGCCACTTGTTGCACATGAATATATCGTTGTATTTTGTAATGTTTGTGTTCCATCACAGTTCCAATCATACGAAAGCCCTGTAGCTGTGTTGGTAAATGTACCAGTAAAATAACTAGTCTGTCCTGGTTTTGCATTTGCATTGCCGTCTCCACAGTCGGCTGTAGCACTTGCAGAATCTCGAAGTCTACCCGCTGTATACGTGGTTACAGTTGCTCCATTTGTGGAAGCACTTGCTTTGGTTGCTGTGTTGCAACTACTTGAGTTAAGGCAGGTGGTATTAGCTGCAAGTCCCACAGTGTATCCATCTCCATCTGCATCGGTGTAACATTGTGCGTGACTTATAGATACTTCAGTACTCCCTGAATTACAGTCAAAACTTGAAGGTGAGATTGCATTTTTACGAACATAATTTGCGCCCATTGTTTTCGAAGCAACAAGCACACTGTCGTAGGCCCCATCTCCATCTGCATCGGTGTACCACAAAGGGGTATTTAGTATAAGCTTGCCTCCTCCAATTATGACAAGCGATCCTCCAGTAAGATTTATACTTCCCACAGCAATTGTTTGGTTTGCTCCAATGGTAATTGATCCTGTATTTATTCTTAATACACCAGAGTTTACTGTCCCAGTACCATGATCAATTCCGTCCACCGCATTGTTAAATGTACATGAAGCGGTATTGGTAAATATCCCCGATGACTGATTAAACGAACACGTGGCTGCGTATGCTGGGCGGTGAATAAAATACATTACCCCTATAACTATGGCAATAGCAAAAATAAGTTGTGTTACATTCTTACCTGAGAAGTACATCAACGGAAGAAGTGCCACTTGCACTTGTGGCTTTAATTGTTAACTCATATGTGTATAGATAAGAGTCATCTATGGTCCAAGTTCCTTTCCAGTTTTTTGTACCGGGCACGGGTTCGAGAGCCATTTCAGAGCTTGTTTTATTATCTGTTTTGAGTAAAACCACCACTTTTTCAACTGGGACTGTGTCACTGACCTCGATTGTCATTGTCTGCATTGCATTCACGCCTGGATCATACGGATCAATGGTGCCTTTACCCATTCGAGGGCCTTTTATATTATTTCCAACGGAAACAAAAAAATCAGTTTTCCCTTTTGGAATTGGTTTTGGCTGAGGAGTAGACGTGGGGAGAGGTGCTTTATTTGTCTGTGGTTCCGAACCAGCACTACCTGAGATTGTTTCTGAATCATCTTGGGATTGTTGTTGAGTTGTCCCAATGGGAGAAGGCGAGCTGTTTTTGCGTGAGACAAAGACATAAAGCAAGCCTCCAAGTATTACGAGTACCGCAAGAAGTATATATAAATCAATATGAGTATGTTCTTGTTTTTTTCCTTCCATACTATCAATCTATCCCTTTCTTATGCTAATGTCAAGAATGTATGTGTTTTCTTGTAGCTCGATTCTTGCACATTATACCTTGTAACTTATAACTAATAACTAATAACTTATAACTTTTATATTATTGTATAAAGCTACAAGCTAAAAACTATAAGTTGCGAGTTATAAGCTACAAGGACTAATTAATAATGAGCCAGTTGAATGAGTAGTCGGGGTGAAGAAGCTCCTCAGTGCGAACCGTAAAATACGGACGGCATTCAGGATTGATTACGTCACAACTATGTTTGTGCGAAACAGTAAGAGGTTTCAAAATTGAGTTGGTTGTAGGTGTAAGGTAAATAAGAGACTGCATTGTTACTGAGTCGTTATAAATGATGAGTTCCTGAGTATCGCGAAGGAGTGTTGCATTGCCAGCAGCTTCAGCATTGGTGACTATACCTGGAATAGGATTATTATATGCATCTCGCTGACCAGAGTCTCCGATGAGCGCTGCTTGAGTTGCTATATTATCAATGGAGAGTTTTCGCGCTATAACTTCATTAAAACGAGCTGATCCGGAGGAATCAATAGAGGCGACTATTTCTCCCACGTTGTTTTTAATTGCCAGAGTTTGTGCAGAAAGTTCGCCATTCACGGTCATTGTTCCATCTTTTGCAATAATAACAGCATTATCAAACAGTCGAATGGTGCCAAGCGATGATATAAGCAAATCATTACTGAGCGCAAGTATTTTACTTGCTTCAATGAGTACTGAACCAGTAAGAAGGGAGTCAGAAATGCGAGCTTTAAATATATTTGCTGTTTCAGTAACCGTAAGATTTGAATAGCTTGCATCTAAGTTTTGATAGTATTGAGCATTAGGGAGGTCGTATTGTGACTCGGCAAGAAGTGCAAGTTGCTGTTGAATTGAATTTATATCGGACGTAATTTTTTGTTCGCTTTGTGCAAGGGTTGAGCTTACTGACGCAATATTCGATTCTAAAGAGTTAATTGTCTGCGATTGTATTGTATCTGCGATGAGTGTTCCTGCAATGGAAGCATTGGTTGCTTCGAGACTTTCAGCTACGAGTGTTCCCGCAAAGGTGGCATTTCCGGCATTATCAAATTCAACTACTGGCGCATTATTTAACCCTTCTATTACCAGTTTAGAAAGCGAACCAGGCTGATTGGTAAGTCGTACTTTTACTTGACTATTGTCCTTGGGTTGAATGGTATTGGTTTGTAAAGTATTTGAATTTGTAGTGTTGGATGTTACTGTTTCTATTTCTGCCACAGGTGAGCTGATGCGTTGAAATTGTGCAGTACCTGCAGTAAGTGTAGCTGTAAACGTTTTTGTTGCAACTAAAGTTGACTCAACTAACATATTTTGCGTCTGTATATATCCCGTCATAATTTGTCCAAATATTCCTCGAGAAGCGGACATAAATTGATCTACAAAATCTCCAGTTAACGTAAACAATGCATTTCTCTGTTTAAATTCAGTGAGATTTCCGCGATACTCGGTATCACTTGAGTTATAAATAGTATTTTCGGTAAATGATTTTGCTACAGGACTGAGTCTGCCGGTGTCATTCAGAACAAATCCAATTACAAAATCACTTTCTGGGCGTGTATTTTCCCATTTTTCTGAGTCAAATCGAGGGGCAGTAAGACGATACGATACGTTGGTTGGAGCTGCTGCAAAAAACGTAATCGAGTTGTCTCGTGGGTCGTATGAGTACCAAGTACGGGTATTTGTTGATGCAGTTGTAAGAACTGTTAAATCTTTGTAGTTCTTTTTAAGCGTTGCAGTTTTGTTGAAAAGCCACAAGTCTGAACCATCCGGCTCATCATCAAGATAAATAGTCCGTGCGAATGCGTTTAGTTGAGGATGTTTTTGCGTGACAGTTACTTGTCCTGTGGTCTCCTCTTTCACTCCTGTCATCGATGCGAAGTATGTAGCGTATTTCTTACCATTTATAGTATAGGGAGGGTCAACGGTACCAACATTTAGTTTTCCATCACAGTTTGCGCCAGTGCCAGTACCCTCAATACAGAGTGAAGCTGAAGTTGTGTCGTTTGACCCTTTAATAGTTATTGTAGACCAAGTGCTCGTGCCGTCATCCGAGTCAATCATGGGGGCAACTGAGGCACCGGTTAAATTAATCTTTCCATCCATTTTTATGTCACCTGCGATTTGTACACTTGTTCCACCTGCTGCTGGGTTGATAAACCAACTTCCTGGAGAAGTTGTGTCGTAGAATGCGTTAGCAAGTATGTCGCCATTTACATGGAGTTTATAACTTGCATTGGGTGAGGTTGTGTTGATTCCTAGACTTCCAGTACCAAGATTGAAAAATGCATTTGCATTTGTCGTACCTGGTAGATGAACTATAGCACTACCAGTAGATATTGCACCAATATTAAGTGCGTCCGTAATATATTGTGGCGCAAGACTACCGAGAGTTCTTTGCCAAAACATAGATCCCATCTCGCTCCAGAGCGATCCATCCCAATAAAAAATTCGGTTACTTGTTGTGTTGTAGTACATGGCGCCATTCCCAATTGCGGTTGGAGCGGACGCAAATCCACCAACTTGTATCTGACCTAATGAAGCAATATTTCCAACGTTCGTAAGAGCATCACCTGAAAAGTTAATAAAATTTGATGCTGCATCGATAATAATATCTCCAGAACTATTTGACAGTGTTGATGTTGATCCGGCAACAGACAGTCTGCTTGTTGGGTTAGCAACTCCAATCCCTACATATCCATCTTTTGTAATAACAAACTGTGTTTGACCTGAACGAGATGCGGTAAATATATCACCTACACCTGATTGATCTACAATCATAGTAGCAAGTGATGTGGATCCTGAAAAAGAAGCAACTGGAGTTGTACCTGAAAGTGCTCGAACGTCAAAAGTGGCAAGAGGATTGTTGGTGCCGATTCCAATTTGGTTTGTTGATGCTTTTAAATGGAGAAGATTGTTTCCAATATTCCATGCATTAGTACCAAGAACGGTCGTGAGTGTTGAGCTTGCAAATGAGAATGATACATCGTTATTTAGTCCAAAGGAAAGGGGGGCACTTGTGGCAAGATACAGACCTGCAATCTTATTCGCTCCACCACTTGTGCTATTTCCAAGAGTTTCACCAGCAGTTGGGTAGATATATGTTCCAGCATCTGTCCAAAGTCCGGCTCCTGCAATAATATCGACCGTAGAAGATCCCGTATAAAAGTTAAGACTTGTGCCATTCCACCATAAGTCTCCCGATACAGGTGCTGAGGGGTTTGTTCCAGCAGATGAGGAGAGGTTAAGAGATGCTTTTGCGGTAGTTGACGGAGCAAGATCAAGAAATGCTGACGGGGCAGTCACTCCAATACCCACATTCCCAGATGACGTTATTCGCATGCGTTCGGCAGAGTCATCCGAGCTTGTAGGTGTTGAACCGAGTGTATAAAAGGCAAGGTCGGTATGTTGAATTAAGTCCCAGCTGGGACCTGAACCAGCAGTCTTATTAATGGCCGCAATTTTTGCACCAACAGTATCTGTTTGAACATCTCTCCAGCTTGAAAAGACCAGTTGATGGCGAGTGGTCTCTTGTTCAAGTCCTGTATAACCCGCTCCAGGTCCACGATAAATGCCACCTATCCGCACACTTTGATTTGACGATGTATTACCTACCTCAAGATTATTTCGGGGAGCAGAAGTGCCAATTCCTACGGTGCCCGCATTATCTAGTACAAGTTGATTGGTGGTTCCGTCAACATTAGTAACCAAATCGCCCGCACTTGTCATCTGGAAATCAGCATATGTAGTGTTGTCGGCGTAACTTAATCGGAGTTGAGGATTTGCGGTGTCTAATACTTCAAGTTTTCGATCAGGGCTTGTCGTATTGACGCCTATATATCCCTCAACGATAAGTCCTGTGCCAAACGTTGATACACCAGCGGGGTTTACGTAGTAATTTCCGGGAGAAGTAGTGTCATACAGTGCATTTGCAATAATATCTCCACTTACATTCAATTTATAGGAAGAATTAATAGATGTTGTGCCTATTGCTACATTACCTGTGCCATTTGGATGGATAAATAAATCGCCCGTGGTATTATATGTAGAAGAATTCCCAAGAGTAAGGCTTTGGCGATTAGTTGTTCCTAAAGTACTGTCGCCTGTCAGATAGGTAGCAACGTTTGCCAAAGCACCAGCTACAGATGCAGTAGGCGTACCTGAATTTACATTCAGAAACGCAAACTTAGCTGAATTTGAAGCCGTACCACCTATAAATGCATCGAGGGTTGAGTTAACAGGGAAGAGGGCACCGTTTGAAAGTGTCCAATAATTGGTAGCGCTTCCACCAACGGGGGTCCATGTTCCAGCACTATTTTTGAACTCCAAAACACCCCCATTATCTCGGAATCCGTATCCTGTTGTACCACTCACATCTCCCCAGTTGATATATCCTGATATATCTAGGCCAATATTACCTGCGACGTCTAACTTATGATCTGGTGAAGCATCTCCAATTCCTACATTTCCGGTTGCACTACTTAACCCAAGAAATAATAATGGAGTATTATCATAGTTTGAAAATACCAGATCTCTCGCCGTGGAACCTCCCGCTCTCCACTGCCAAATATCAATTGGAATAGATCCAGTAGATGTCTCGGTGTAAAAAAGTCCAAGCGTGTCGCTTGCGGATGTTTGACTGCGAAGTAACTGTATTTGACCTGAAGTACCCGTTGAACGACTCGTTATTCCACTGCCATTAACTACTTCAAGTCGCGAATTTGGTTGAGTCGTGCCAATTCCCACACTTCCGGTGCCATTTGGATTGAGTAGTATATTCCCAGTAGTATTACTCAGACTTGAGTTTCCTAAGGTTAGGCTTCTTCTACTTGTAGTTCCCAGTGTTCCGTCGCCTGTCAGATAGGTAGCAACGTTTGCCAAAGCACCAGCTACAGATGCAGTAGGCGTACCTGAATTTACATTCAGAAACGCAAATTTAGCTGAATTTGAAGCCAAACTTCCAATAAGTACATCAACAGTGGGATTTGCAGTAAACAATGCTCCGTTGCCTTGACCCCAATAACTACCAGTTGTTCCAGATGAAAATGCAGTCCACGCGCTACCATTAAAGTAATATGGTGTGTTATCTGCGGTGTTAAAGTATATTGAACCTATACCAGCTGCCTGAGGCTCATAGGCAAATCTTCCAATTTGGAGCTGACCACCAGCTTGAATATTACCAGATACGGTGGCATTTCCACTCACATCAAGCCGTTCCGACGGATTCGTATTACCAATGCCTACATTACCATTATTAAGTACAGTTAGTCGTTCAAGAAGTGTTCCATTATATGTGTTAAATCGCAATGCTCCACCTTCGCTTGCGCTAAGGGTTATATCTCCACTTCCTGCTGATTGAATAGTTACTGCCTGAGCGCTCGATATAGTAAAGTTTGAGCTTGCATAGGTTGACCTGATTCCTGGGTTGGACGTGGCAATTAGCAGATTTCCATCCTTATTGATATAGGGTACCGTGGATGCACCTTGGCCTGGAGGCATGCCCTGAAGTGTTTCGGCATTAATCGCATAACCTACGTTCGCAATTTGTTGACGAGGGCTCATTTCAGTGGGTTCACTACCAACAGTGACACCCAGGTATACAGTTGAGTTTTCAGTGAAGAGAGCATTGGGTAATTCGGTATTACATGATGGTCCAGTATCATCACCAATGAGATTTGCAAATATTCCATC
>Ga0209835_1001303_pt1 | contig 14183 bp, 14 predicted proteins | sample LakKivwa52mmetaG_FD_184138 | JGI IMG/M metagenome (GOLD analysis project Ga0209835, IMG submission 184138) | Anoxic lake water microbial communities from Lake Kivu, Rwanda to study Microbial Dark Matter (Phase II) - Lake Kivu water 52m metaG... | ecosystem: Environmental > Aquatic > Freshwater >...
GGATCAGCTCGAAGCCCTGATCGCACACATCCACGCCAAGCATCCCGGTGTGCCGGTGATCCTGGATGCCAAGCGCGGCGACATCGGCAGTACCGCCGAGCAATACGCCATCGAGGCCTTCGAGCGTTACCAGGCCGATGCCGTGACCGTGAATCCTTACATGGGCCGCGACTCGGTGGAGCCATGGCTCGCGTACACCGACAAGGGTGTGATCCTGCTGTGCCGCACCTCGAATCCCGGCGGCAGCGACTTCCAGTTTCAAAAAGTCGGCGCTGGCGAGATGGCACTCTATGAGTTGGTCGCAGAAAAGGTTGCCAAGGACTGGAACACCACGGGCCAGTGTGCGCTCGTCGTCGGCGCCACCTTCCCCGGCGAGATCGCCCGCGTGCGTGAAATCGTCGGCGACATGCCGCTGCTCGTTCCCGGCATTGGCGCGCAAGGCGGCGACATCGAGGCGACAGTGAAGGCCGGCCGGACGACCGCCGGCACCGGCCTGATGATCAATTCCTCGCGCGCGATCCTCTATGCCGGCAAGGGCGAGGATTTCGCGGATGCTGCCCGCAAGGTCGCGGCGGCAACGCGCGACGCGATCAACCGCTACCGCTGATGGAGCTGAAGAAGATCCGCGCCGGCCGCCTGCGTGGCATCGGCTACGACGAGAGGGCGCGCGTGCTGCGCATCGAACTCGACAATGGCGAACAGCTCGAATACGACCGCATCACCCTCGAAATGTGGCGCCGCTTTTCCGAATCCACTGCGCCGTGGAGTTATTACTGCGACAATATTCAGGATGAATTGACGCCGCGCCGCATCGCGGGCAGCGCACCGGCCGGCAAGAAAAAGAACCCGCTCGACGACCTGTTTGGATAGGATCCACCATGCGCACTCCTGCTCGCAAGCCCGCCACGACCAAACCGAAACCCGCCGCTAAAGCAACCGTCAAAACAGCTGCCAAGCCCGCGCCCAAACCCTCCAAGCCACGGGTGCGCCGTGCGCCTGCACAACCCCGCCCCACCACCGCGGGCGACATCGGGCCGATCAGTTCGCAAGCCGCGATCGAGGCGAATGCCGTGGGGCAAGGCGTCGATGCCGCCCAGCAAGCACGCATTGCCGCAATGCGCGACATCGTCTCGGGCACCACGCCGGAGGAAAGCCAGCGCCTGCTGCGCAACCTGCTGCGCGAACAGAAGCTCGCGCTCGACAAAACGGGCACCAATCCCGATCAGGAACTCGCGCCAGACTGGCGCAAGGGCGGCTACCCGTACAAGAACCTGATGACGCGCCGCAACTACGAACGGCAGAAATACCGGCTGCAAGTCGAACTGCTCAAGCTGCAGGCCTGGGTCAAGGAAACCGGGCAGCGCGTGGTGATCCTCTTCGAAGGCCGCGACGCGGCCGGCAAGGGTGGCACGATCAAGCGCTTCATGGAGCACCTGAATCCGCGGGGCGCGCGTGTCGTCGCGCTGGAAAAGCCCAGCGAAACGGAACGCGGCCAATGGTATTTCCAGCGCTACGTGCAGCACCTGCCGACCGCCGGCGAAATCGTGCTGCTCGACCGTTCCTGGTACAACCGCGCCGGCGTCGAGCGCGTGATGGGCTTCTGCACCGATGCCGAATACCAGGAGTTCATGCGCCAGGTGCCCGAATTCGAGCGCATGATGGTCAGGAACGGCACGCACTTCATCAAGTTCTGGTTTTCGGTGTCGCGCGAGGAACAACGCCGCCGCTTTAAGGAGCGCCGCGTGCATCCGCTCAAGCAGTGGAAGCTCTCGCCGATCGACCTCGCCTCGCTCGACAAGTGGGACGACTACACCAAGGCCAAGGAAGCGATGTTCTTCTACACCGACACGGCCGACGCACCCTGGACGGTCGTCAAGTCGGACTGCAAGAAGCGCGCACGGCTGAATGCGATGCGCTACATCCTGCATCGCCTGCCCTACAAGAACAAGGATGCCGGCCGCATCGGCGCGCTCGACCCGCTGATCGTCGGCCGCGCCAACGTGGTCTACGAGCAGGGCGAGGCGCAGGGCGTGCCGATTCTCTAAAGCACCATGGCCGACCTCGTCGCCCTGCTGCAGCCACGCATCGTCGATCGCGAAAGCTTTCAGGAATTCGTCGAGGCGCTCGACGACCAGGTACCCGGCATCGAGCGCGACATCGCCGCGCTGCGCAAGGCACCGCATGATCGCAACCTGATCGCGCGGCTGTTCCGCGCCCTGCACACGATCAAGGGTGACGCTGCGCTCTGCAAGGTCGACACCGGCGTGGCCATCTGCCATCCACTCGAATCACTGCTATCGCGCTGCCGCGATGGCGAAGTGCTATTCACCGACCTGCTGGCCGAAGTGATGCTGCTGACGCTCGACCGGCTGGAACTCACCGTCGAAGCCATGGACAGCGGCCGCGATGTCGGCCATCTCAAGCTGCCGCAACTCGTCGGCGGACTGGAGAACCTCGCCACGGCTCCGACCGGTGAAGTCATGCAACGTGCTGCCACCGTCATCGAAGCCGTGACCGGCTTTCGACCGCTCCATACCGGCATCGAGATCCCGGCGACCGCCACCTTCACGCTCAGCCACGACGAGTTGGCCGCCGACCTGTGGTTCTTCTCCACGCTCGCCCTGCAGCTCGAATCCCGCTCCCCCCTGTTCGCCGGACGCACCGGCCGCCTGCTGCACCTTGCCATCGACACGAATGCCGCCGCCGGCAATCCGGTCGACGCGACGCAACTCGCCGCGGCCGTCTATATGCACGACATCGGCATGATGTTCGTGCCCGAATCGACCTGGCTCAAGAGCGAACGCCTCACCGACACCGACTGGCAACTGCTGCACGACCACCCCTATCACGCCGCCGGCCTGCTGCAACGCATGCCCGGCTGGACCGCCGCCGCCGAGATGGTGCGCCAGCATCACGAAATGCCCTGCGGTGGCGGCTATCCGGAAGGACTGAAGACAGACGCGATCTGCCCCGGCGCAAAGATCCTCGCCATTGTCGATGCCTTCGAAGCCGTCACGCTAAAACACAGCCACCGTGGGCAGAACCGCTCGCTGATCCGCGCCATCGCCGAAATCAACGCCTGCGACGACCAGTTCGCCACCGAATGGATCGAACCCTTCAACCGCGTGATTCGCAAGATGGTCGAGAGCTGATCGGGAAAGTCGGCGCTGACGGGACGGCATCCAGATTGACGCGCAATAATCATGCGCGTAGATTATGCGCATTCTTCACAAAGGATCCCCCCATGAGCACCGCGAAGAAAGCCGCCAACCTGAGCATTCGCGCCGACCTGCTCGAAGAGGCGCGTGCCTACAAGATCAACCTGTCGCAGACGCTGGAAGCCGCGCTGTCGGCTGAGCTCAAGAAGGAAAAGGAGCGCCGCTGGCTGGAGGAAAACCGCGCCGCGATGGACGCCTACAACCGCCATATCGAACGTGACGGTTTGTGGAGCGACGGGATGCGCCTGTTCTGATGGCACATCTGGACGTTTACCCGAACCCCAATGCAGCCGCCAAGGGCTTCCCTTATCTGCTGGAGTTGCAGGCCGGCCTGCTCGGCGAGATGCCGACCACGGTCGTCGCTCCGCTCGGCTTGCCGAAAGTCATCGACCAGATTCCCGTGTTGCGCCTGAACCCCACAGTGACTGTCGATGGGCAGCGCCTAGTAGTCATGACTCAGGAACTCGCGGCCATCAAGCGCCGGCAGTTGAAAGCACCCATCACCAACCTCTCATCCCAGCGCGAGGAAATCCTCGCCGCCATCGATTTTCTTTTCACAGGATTCTGAAACATGGCCCAATACGTAATGAGCATGCTCCGTGTGAGCAAGATCGTCCCCCCTAAGCGCCAGATCATCAAGGACATCTCGCTGTCCTTCTTCCCCGGGGCGAAGATCGGCCTGCTCGGCCTCAACGGTTCCGGCAAATCCACCGTGCTGCGCATCATGGCGAATGCCGACAAGGAATACGACGGCGAGGTGCAGCACCTGCCCGGCATCTCGATCGGCTATCTGCCGCAGGAGCCACAGCTCGATCCCGACAAGACCGTCAAGGAAGAGGTCGAGGCCGGCCTTGGCGCCGTCATGGAAGCGAAGCAGAAGCTCGAAGAGATTTACGCCGCCTACGCCGAACCGGATGCCGACTTCGACAAGCTCGCCGAGGAGCAGGCCAAGTACGAGGCGATCATCGCCGTGTCCGGTGCCGACAGCGAAAACCAGTTGGAGATCGCCGCCGACGCGCTACGCCTGCCACCGTGGGATGCCAAGATCGGCAACCTCTCCGGCGGCGAGAAGCGTCGCGTCGCGCTGTGCCAACTGTTGCTTTCCAAGCCCGACATGCTGCTGCTCGACGAGCCGACCAACCACCTCGACGCCGAATCGGTCGAGTGGCTCGAACAGTTCCTCGTGCGCTTCCCCGGCACCGTGGTCGCCGTCACGCACGACCGCTACTTCCTCGACAATGCCGCCGAATGGATCCTTGAACTCGACCGCGGCCACGGCATCCCGTGGAAGGGCAACTACTCCTCGTGGCTCGAGCAGAAGGAAGCGCGCCTCGAACAGGAACAGAAGCAGGTCGACGCGCACATGAAGGCGATGAAGGTCGAGCTCGAATGGGTGCGCAGCAACCCGAAGGCGCGCCAGGCCAAGTCGAAGGCCCGTCTCGCTCGCTACGAGGAGATGTCCAGCTTCGACTACCAGAAGCGCAACGAAACGCAGGAAATCTTCATTCCGCCCGGCGAGCGTCTCGGCAATGAAGTCATCGAATTCAAGAATGTTTCAAAAGCCTTCGGCGACCGCCTGCTGATCGATAATCTTTCCTTCCGCATTCCTCCCGGCGCGATCGTCGGCATCATCGGCCCGAACGGCGCCGGCAAGTCGACACTGTTCCGCATGATCCAGCAGAAGGAAAAACCCGATGCCGGCGAGATCGTCATCGGGCCGACGGCGAAGATCGCCTCGGTCGACCAGTCGCGCGAAGGACTGGAAAACGACAAGACCGTGTTCGACGCCGTGTCGATGGGTCAGGACATCCTCACCGTCGGCAAGTTCGAGATGCCCGCGCGCGCCTACCTCGGCCGCTTCAACTTCAAGGGCGGCGACCAAGGCAAGATGGTCGGCAACCTCTCCGGCGGCGAGCGCGGCCGCCTGCATCTCGCCAAGACGCTGATCCAGGGCGGCAACGTGCTGCTGCTCGACGAACCGTCGAACGACCTCGACGTCGAAACCCTGCGCGCGCTCGAAGACGCGCTGCTCGAATTCTCCGGCTGCGTGCTGGTGATCTCGCACGACCGCTGGTTCCTCGACCGCATCGCCACGCACATCCTCGCAGCCGAAGGCGACTCGCAATGGACCTTCTTCGAAGGCAACTACCGCGAGTACGAGGACGACAAGAAGAAACGCCTGGGCGAGGATGCCGCCGGCCCGCACCGGCTGCGCTACAAGCCGATCAGCCGCTGAGTCATCCGACGCCATGGATCTGCGCGGCAAACGCGGCCTGCTGATCGACGACGTCGCCGATATGCGCTCGGCAATGCGCATCCAGCTCTCCGACCTGGGACTGGAGCAGTGCGACATGGCGCGTAACGTCAAGGAAGCGGTCGAGCACATGGGTCGCAATCGCTACGACCTGATCGTCTGCGACTACAACCTCGGGCAGGGTGCCGATGGTCAGCAGTTGCTTGAACTGGTGCGGCGTCGGAATCTTCTGTCGCGCTCTGCAGTGTTCCTGATGGTCTCGGGCGAAGCGGGCTACGAGAAGGTCGCGACCGCGGCGGAATACACCCCCGACGATTACCTGATCAAACCCTTCACTGCCGATAAATTGAGGACACGCATCGAACGTATCCTGGAAAAGAAAGCCGCGCTGCAACCGATCCATCGCTGGATGTCCGAAAAGGGCGACCGTGCAAAGGCCCTGGCCGCCTGCGATGAGCTGATCGCCGCCGGCGGGCGTCATGCGCTCGATGCCTTGCGTCTCAAGGGCGAATTGCTGCTCGAAGACGGCAAATCCGCGGAAGCCCAGGCGCTCTATGAAAGCGTGCTGCAGCAACGTGCCACACCCTGGGCAGTGGTCGGGCTGGCGCGTGCGGAGCTCGCCACCGGCAACGACGGGCAGGCGAAGGAGTTGTTCGAGCGTGCCATGGAAACCTACCCGAGCTATCTCGTGGCCTACGATTCGCTCGCCGAGATGCTCGCAAAAACCGACAAGGCCGCCGCCCAGGAGGTCGTCGAACAGGCCCTGAAGATCGCCCCTTCGACGCAGCGCACACGCGAACTCGGCAGTCTGGCCCTCGAGAACAAGGATTTCGAGCGGGCCGAAAGCGCGTTCAAGCGCGTGGTCGAAAAGGATCGCAGCGGCTTCTTCAAGAGCCACGACGACTATTCGAGCCTCGCCAAAAGCTTCGTGGAGCAAGGCAAGACGACCGAGGCCCTGAATGCCGTCAAGGACATGGGCAACGCCTTCTCGCGCACGCCGGCGCTGGAAGCGCGCAAGGCGGCCGTCGAGGCGCAAGTGCATGCGAAATCGGGCAATGCCGCCGCCGCCCAGGACGCCATCGAACGCGCCCTGGCGGTCGGCAAGGAAGCACAGCTCGATCTCGCGACCTCGCTCGAAGTCGCCCAGGCCTGCTTTGCCGGCGGCCGTGCGGAGGACGCCAAGGCCATCATCCAGGCCGTGGCCGAGGATCATCACGAAAACGAGGCAGCCATCGCCAAGGCCCATGCCGTGTTCGCCGCGGCCGGACTGAAGGACGAGGGGACCGTCTTCCTCGAAGCCACGCGTAAGCGCATGATCCAGCTCAACAACGATGCCGTCGGCATGGCCAAGGCCGGCAAGCTGGACGAAGCCATCGCCATGCTGACCGAAGCGGCGAACCGCCTGACCAACAACGCCCAGATTGCGCTCAATGCCGCCCTCGCGCTGCTGATGCATGTGCATCGCCACGGCCCCGACCTCGCGATGATCACCGAGGCCCATCGTTACATCCTGCAGGCCCGACAAGCCCGCGCCGACCATCCGAAGCTGCCCGAAGTCGCCGGCTTCTATCGCAAGATCGCGCCGCCCGACGCGCCGCCGCTGCCGACATGATCGACGATCTGGTTGCGGCCGCGATCCACGATGCCAAGAACGCCCTGCTCGCGCTCGACGTCCAGTTGGCCGCCGCCGAGTGCCGTCCCGCCAGCGCCGACTTCCGCGGCGCACGCGGCCAGGTCTCCCGCATCGCCACCGATCTCGCCCGATTGCTGACGCTTTATCGGGCGCAGCAGGGGCGCTTGCATTTGCACATCGACGATCGCGACCTGTCCGATTTTCTCGACGATACCGTCGCCGAACTCGGCCCCCTGCCCGCACAGCTCACGCTGCAAGTGGATCGCGACAGTGCCGCGCACACCGGCGCCTGGGCCTTCGATGCCTATCTGCTGCGGCTCGTGTTGCTCGATGCCCTGCGCAATGCGCTGCGCCATGCCGCAGCGCGGATCACCTTCGCTGTCGAACGGCTGGATGGCGGCGGCATCGCGTTCGCCGTCAGCGACGATGGCCCCGGTTTCCCGACAGAGATACTTCGCGGCGCGGCAGATACGTCCGGCGACGGCAGTACCGGCCTCGGCCTGAGCTTCGCGCAGCTGATCGCGACCAGCCACGTTACGCCCGATGGCCGGCGCGGCCGGGTTGAACTCGCCAACACGCCGGGGGCGTGCTTCCGGCTGGTGCTGCCCTAAACTGCCCTGAGTTTTTCGCCGGCCGCCGCCAGCGTCGTTTCGTTCTTCGCGAAGCAGAAACGCACCAGCCCGTAGTCCGTGTCGTCCGGCATGAAGGCCGAGACGGGAATCACCGCCACGCCCTTTTCGATGGTCAGCCAACGCGCGAACTCGGTATCGGGCATGCCGTTGATTTTGTCGTAGCGCGCCAGCTGGAAGTAGGTGCCGTCGCCGGGCAGCAGTTCAAAGCGCGAGCCTTCCAATTGCTGGCGGAAGAAATCGCGCTTGGCGCGGTAGAACTCCGCCAGCCCGTCGGCGAAGCCGGGATCGGCCGTCATGAAATCGGCCAGCCCAAGTTGCGACGGGTGATGCACGGTGAACACATTGAACTGGTGCACCTTGCGGAACTCGGCCGTCAGCACCGCCGGTGCGAGGCAATAGGCGACCTTCCAGCCGGTAATGTGGTAAGTCTTGCCAAAGCTGGAGACGACGAAGCTGCGCTCCCGCAACTCGGGCGTGCGCGCAAGGCTCTCGTGGCGCCCTGTGTAGAGGATGTGCTCGTACACCTCGTCGCCGAGCAGCACGATGTCGGTGTTGCGTACCAGTTGCGCCAGCGCCATCATGTCGTCTGCCGTCCACACCGTGCCGGTGGGGTTGTGCGGCGTGTTGAGGATGATCATGCGCGTGCGCGGCGTGATCGCGGCGGCGACCTCATTCCAGTCGGGCCGGAAGGCTGGCGGCACAAGGTTGATGACTTTCGCCGTGCCGCCCTGCAACGTGATCGCCGGGAGGTAGCTGTCGTACACCGGTGCAAAGACGATCACCTCGTCACCCGGCCGCACGCAGGCGGCGATGGCGGTGAACAGCGCCTGCGTCGCCCCGGCGGTCACGGTAATCTCGCTTTCCACGTCGTACTTCGCGCCGTAGAGACGTTCCACCTTTTTGGCGATGGCCTCGCGTAGCGGTGCTACGCCGGCCATTGGCGGATACTGGTTCGCGCCGGCCTGCATGTGGTGCGTCACACGTTCCAGTAAATAGGGTGGCGGTGAGAAATCGGGGAAACCCTGCGACAGGTTGATGGCACCATGCTCATTGGCGAGCCGCGACATGACGGTGAAGATGGTGGTGCCGACGGTCGGCAGGCGCGAGGGTAGATGGGGAAAAGGTTTCATGGGAGCTTCTTGTAGTGAACGTTCGTTTACTATAGGATGCGATTCATGGCACAGTCTATTCCCCCCGGCCTGCCGCTGCGCGCCCTCTATGTCGACTTCAATTCCTACTTCGCGTCGGTGGAGCAGCAGCTGCGGCCCGCGCTGCGCGGCCGGCCGGTGGGCATACTGCCGGTGCTGGCCGAGACCACCTGCTGCATCGCCGCCAGCTATGAAGCCAAGGCTTTCGGCGTCAAGACCGGCACGCCGGTTTACGAAGCGCGCCGGCGCTGCCCGGGCATCGTGCTGCTGGAAGCCCGCCCGCCGCTCTATGTCGAGATGCACCACCGGCTCGTCGCGACTGTCGAATCCTGCACGCCCGTCGGCCAGGTGCTGTCGATCGACGAAATGAGCTGCCCGCTGATGGGCAGCGAGCGGCAACGTGACAAGGCGCTCGCGCTCGCGGCACGGATCAAGGCGACGATCGCGACACGGGTCGGCCAGCACCTGCGCTGCTCGATCGGCATCGCGCCGAACACCTTTCTCGCCAAGATCGCCTCGAACATGCAGAAGCCCGATGGCTGCACGGTACTCGAAGCCGCCGACCTGCCGCAGGCCCTGCATCGCCTCGAACTGCGCGACATCCACGGCGTCGGACGGGCGATGGAAAGTCGGCTCTGGCGACACGGCATCCAGACGGTGGAACAGCTGTGCGCCGCCAATGCCGCCCAGTTGCGCGCCGCCTGGGGCAGTATCGAGGGCGAACGCATGCACGCCAAACTGCGCGGCGAGGAGATCGCCCCCACCGACAGCGAGCGCGCCTCGGTCAGCCATTCCCACGTGCTGCCGCCCGAGTTGCGCTACGAATCCTCGGCCTACTCGGTACTGCACCGGCTGCTGCAGAAGGCGGCGACACGCCTGCGCAGCTACGCGCTCGTCGCCGGCAACGTGCATGTGCGCGTCAGTTTCCGCCAGCAGGGAGAATCCTGGCAAAGTTGGGACTGGCGCGTCGACCAGCCGGTCGATCCGACCGCCGACACGCGCACCCTGCTGCATGCGCTCGACGTGCTTTGGCGACAGCGCCCACGCACACGTGCCGAGCCCTTCGCCGTTGGCGTGGCACTGACCCGGCTGGCCAGCGCGGCGCAGCGCTCGGGCGACCTGTTCGATGATCAGGAAAGCGCCGAACGACTCAATACGACGCTCGACGCCATCGCCCGGCGCTATGGCCGGAAGTCGGTGTATTTCGGCGGCGCCCACGAAGCACTGGCGGCCGCGCCGCTGCGCATCGCCTTCCAGCACATTCCCGATCTGGAAGTCGAGGGCGACTGAACGACTTAGCCGACGCCGAGCAGCTCGACCTCGAACACCAGCGTCGCGTTGGGCGGGATCACGCCACCCGCACCGCGCGCGCCATAGCCGAGCGCCGGCGGAATCGTCAGCTTGCGCGTGCCGCCGACCTTCATGCCCTGCACGCCTTCGTCCCAGCCGCGAATCACGTGGCCGGCGCCGAGCGGGAATTCGAAGGGATCGTCGCGATCCTTGCTTGAGTCGAATTTCTTTCCGTCGGTCAGCCAGCCGGTGTAATGGACCGAGACGTATTGCCCGGCGATGGCTTCAGCGCCCTCGCCGACGACGATGTCTTCGATGATCAATTCACTGCTCATGTTGTGTTCCTCTCGTTGAAATCGTTGCAGCCGGCGCGTTCCAACACGCACAGCAGACGTGAAGTATCGTCCATTCCCCAGCCGGCCGCCATCAGGACATCGAGCTGCTGCAGCACGGTGCTGGCCACGGGCAAGGGAATGTTCTGCGCTGTCGCCTCGGCCAGCGTGGTGACGAAATCCTTGTGGTGCAGGCGCGCCTCGACGCCCGCGGCAAAGTCGCGAGCCTGCATCTTGCCGCCGAACAGGTCGAGCACGCGCGAGGCGGCCGAACCGCCAAGCAGCGCCTGCCGCACCTTGGCAAAATCGACGCCGGACGCCGCTGCCAGCCGTGCGGCTTCGGCGGCGGCTTGAATCGCCGCGACCATCACGAGCCCGCCGAACAGGTCAAGCACGCGCGAGGCGGCCGAACCGCCAAGCAGCGCCTGCCGCACCTTGGCAAAATCGACGCCGGACGCCGCTGCCAGCCGTGCAGCTTCGGCGGCGGCTTGAATCGCCGCGACCATTACGAGCTGGTTGCTGGCCTTCGCCACCTGCCCCGCACCAGCCGCGCCCACACGCACCGCGGACTTGCCGAGGCAGGCAAACAGCGGATCGAGCCGTGCTGAAAGTTCCTCCCTGCCACCCCACATGATGGCGAGGGTCTTCGCACGCGCCCCGGCCGTGCCGCCCGAGACCGGCGCATCGACGAAATGCATGCCGCGTTCCGCGTAGCGCGCCGCGATAGCGCGCGCCACCGATGGGGCGATGGTGGAGAAATCGACATGGATGCTGTCCGGCGCAAGGCCGTCGATCAGCTGCGCGGCGAGTCCCGCGACATCGGCGCTGCCGGTTACGTTGGTGCAGACGATCTCGCACTGCCGGGCCAGTTCGACCGGGGCCGCAGCACGCGGCACCTCGGGCGGCAGAAAATCGGCGCTGACGGGACGGCGGCTCCACACGGCAAGCTCATGCCCAGCGGCGCGCAGATGCTCCACCATCGGGCGGCCCATGCCGCCCAGTCCGATGAATCCGATCTTCACTGGTCAGGCGTCGAGAGCTTTTCAAGCAGCTTGAGCGCGGCGATCGAATCTTCCTCGCCCATGCCGCTGCCGACGATGGCGTTGAACAGTTGCGCCGTCGCGGCGGCAGCCGGCAGCATCAGGCCCAGCCGGTGCGCCTCCTCCATGACGATGCGCAGATCCTTCTGGTGCATCCAGGCCTTGAAGCCCGGCTTGAAGTTGCGGTCGAGCATGCGCTGGCCATGGTTTTCGAGGATGCGCGAGTAGGCGAAGCCGCCCAGCAGCGCCTCGCGCACCTTCGCGACATCGACATCGTTCTTCGCGGCGAAGTTGAAGGCCTCGGCAACGGCCATCACGCCGACGCCGGTGAGAATCTGGTTGCAGGCCTTGGCGACCTGGCCGGCGCCGATGCCGCCAATCAGCGTAATCGACTTGCCCATCTTCTCGAACAGCGGCTTCACCTTCTCGAAGACTTCCGGCTTGCCGCCAACCATGATGGTCAGCGCCGCGTTGATCGCGCCGACTTCGCCGCCCGATACCGGTGCGTCGACGAACTCGATGCCCTTGGCTTCCAATGCCGCGCCGATCTCGCGTGCCGCATTCGGGTTGATCGTGCTCATGTCGACGACGATCAGGCCTTTCCGGGAGCCGGCGGCAATGCCGTCCGCCCCCAGCGTCACTTCCCGGACATCGGGCGCATCGGCCACCATCGTGAACACGATGTCTGCATGCTTCGCCACCTCGGCAGGCGAAGCATGCGCTTGCGCGCCCACATCCTTGAACGGGTCGAGCGACGCGGCACGCCGCGCCCACAGATGCAGCGTGTGACCGGCCTTGGCGAGATGCAGCGCCAGCGGCCGGCCCATCAAGCCGAGGCCAATGAAACCGATGTTCATATATTTAGCCGACGTTCATGCGCCGGTAATCGCCTTGGTGATCAACGGCACGAGCGGTTCCGGCAGCTTGAGCTTGCCCGAGAGCGCGAACTCGTGCGCGCGCGGCGACATCTTCTTCCAGGTCTTGCGGATGATGTCGAGCCACTTATCCTCGCTGTATTCGGCGTGCTGGCCGGCGAATTCGAGCATGTAGTGCTCGATGAAGACGAGGTCGGTCACGTCTTCGAGCAACTGCGTGTCGGGGTTGACCTTGAGGGCGCGCTTGCCGACGGCTTGTTTGGCGCGCTCGATGCTCGCGTCGTCGTAGCCCGCCTGCTTCATCAGCTGGCCGACGGTCTCGGCGTGGAACTTGTACAGGCCGGTGCGCCAGGCGAGGTAGCCCTCACGCGTCATCGGGTAGCTGTTGCGCGGCGTCTTCCAGCGCTGGATGTGCTGGCCGCGCACGGCGAGCTTCATCACCGCGTCGGCCTCGGGCGTGTAGCGGCCGATCATTTCGGCCATGCGCTGGCCGTAGAGCAGTTCGCGCGGCACGGGCTTGCCGTCGACGCTATCCATGCGCGGGTCTTCCGCGTTGGCGGCGTCGATCAGTGCAAGAGTTGTTTCGTAGAGTGAGTTTGTCATTATGGTCTCCGGAGAGCGAGTGAAAAATCAGTTACGCATCACCGTGGGCAGATCGATGAGGACCACGGAAATATCGTCGTGTGCCAACTGCGTTCCCAGGTGCTGGTTGACGGCGTCCTTCACGGCTTCGAGCCGCGTGGCGGCCGGCGCACTCGCAAGCGCCGTGGTAAACCGTTCAAGGCCGAAAGCCTCGCCGGCAGCGTTCTGCGCCTCGACGAGCCCGTCTGAATAGAGCACCAGTTGCGCGCCGCCCGACTGGCGGTATTCCAGGCGCTCGGTCGTTACGGCATCCTGCAGCATGTAGTCGACACCGAGCGGCAGGTTGTTCGCGTCGATCTGCTTGATGACCTTCCCCGCTGCATCGACCACCAGGGCCGCCGGGATACCGCCGAGCCAGAGGTCGCCGCTGCCGCCCTGCGGGTCGATGCAGGCGAAGGCGGCGGCGATGAAGCGGCCGGTTGGCGGCGCGGCGCAAAGCTGGGTATTGATGCGATAAATGATGCGGTCGATCGGCACTCCGGCGCCGGCGCTGTCGTAGAACTGCGTCAGCAGCGGCAGCACACTGATCGCGGCGGCGAGGCCATGGCCGGTCGCATCCGCCAGCAGCACGTAGAAGCGGTCGTTGATCGCCACGGTGGCCGCGAGAATGTCGCCACTGAAACCGCTCGCCGAACTGATCCAGTAATGCAGGCGCGGATCGGACAAGCCCGGTCGCTGCATGATCTGCTCGAGAATTTGCGCGGCCAGCGTGTTCTCCGCCTCGCGCTCGTCGTGATAGGCCTGCAAGTTGCGGCGCGTCACCTCGAGCTCGCGCCGCAGCGCCAGAGTACGTGTGATGGAACGCAGCTTGGCCTCGAAGATGGTGAAGTTGACCGGCTTGGGCAGATAATCGTCGCCGCCGGCATCGAGCCCGGCCACGAGGTTTTCGTCCTTGTCGAGAGCCGAAAGAAAGATGACCGGCACCCAGCGATCGCCGGACAAGGCCTTGATGCGACGCGTCGCCTCGTAACCGTCCATCACCGGCATCATCACATCCATGATCACGATGTCGCTGGGCTGCGCGGTGAACTTGGCCACCGCATCGGCGCCATCCACTGCAAGCTCGACCGTATGGCCGAGTTTCTTCAGGAAATGCGCGAGAATCTGGCGATTCGTCGC
>Ga0209835_1001304_pt1 | contig 14180 bp, 14 predicted proteins | sample LakKivwa52mmetaG_FD_184138 | JGI IMG/M metagenome (GOLD analysis project Ga0209835, IMG submission 184138) | Anoxic lake water microbial communities from Lake Kivu, Rwanda to study Microbial Dark Matter (Phase II) - Lake Kivu water 52m metaG... | ecosystem: Environmental > Aquatic > Freshwater >...
TGGTTACTTCAGTCCGATCAAAAACTCCTCAAACCGCAAAAACGTTTTGTTAAAAAGCCTTTCTTACCTACTGCCTTCGGTCAGAATAAAACCTTAAAACTCTCTCAAAACAACGTTGTAATCAACACAACTTAATCATTCTTCCTCTTTATTATCGAGCTGAGAAACAAGATTTCAGAGGTCTCGTGAATTTTTTAAATAGTCAACTCCGAGATGGAGATAAGATTTTTGTCGGAACATTTACTTATATTCCAGGAATACTCCATTATTTTAAGGTGTATCCCCAAAACCGTCACTACGATATCCCCTATTCATGGATAAACCCGGGAAAAGAATTCGAATTCAAAGTGTCTCTCATTTCCCAAGACAGAGGTTTCAATATATACCATTCCAATATTCCCTATGGTCAATATGTTGCAGATGGGAGCCGGCTATGGATTGTCGTTGGAAAAGGGGGCGAGGGAGATATTCAAAAGAAATTACCTTGTGCTTTGAAGGGATACTTTGATGGAAGCTTTGCTCATTTTAGGCGATTCCCAAGCGATGCATCCATGTACCTTTTCCTCTATGATCCCCTGTCGCCAAATGAAAAGGGAATTGATATGCCGATCGAGTAAAAGGACTGAGGACTGAGTGCTATGGGTAACTCAAAGCGAAAAGAAATTCTTATCCTCCTTTTTTGTCTCCTCATTGGATTTACCCTGAGATACTATACCTTTGACAAGAAATCCCTCTGGTTGGACGAAATCCATACATTTAATGATTCGAGGTTTGGTTTAAAAGAACAATTGAAATATTATAAAGAAAATCCTAATTACCTTCACCCTCCCCTCTTCTTTCTCCTCACCCATCAATTCTACCCTTTCACCAAACCCGAAAGAGACCTCCGAATCATCCCTCTCATCTTTGGAACCCTATCAATCCCAATGATCTACCTCCTCGCGCGCACCTTCTCTTCTTCAGTTGCTCTGCCATGTGCCCTTTCTTTAGCCTTTATGGCCTATCACATAAGTCTTTCCCAGGAAGGGCGATCGTATGCACTGCTTATGTTCCTTGGCATGGCGGGGCTCTACTTTTTTATGAAATACCTGAAAACATCCCAAAAACGTTACTTTCTTCCTGGTGCCCTTTTTTTTTCCATTTCTTTGCACACAAGCTATAGTTTTATTTTATTTGTCACTTTAACCCAGACTCTCTGGTTCTACCGGGCGAATGAAGATAACAAAAAGTCCTGTTTTTCTTCGTTTTTAATCTTTAATGGTCTGATTCTTCTCTTCTGCCTTCCTTGGTTCCTTTTTATAGGATTAAATTACAAGGGCCAACCCTTAATGGATCCCTTTCAAACAAAGGTTTTCATCTCGTTTTGGGAGGTCCTCTACGGAGCATTACACGATTGGGTTCCACATATCCCCCTGATGATTGTTTCAATAATCCTGCTCATTCTTTTTCCCTTCTTATCAAAGAATCGGAAGAATGCCCTTCTTCTTTTAGGCCTTTTCTTTGCGCCTATCGGAGGACTCTACTTGTACTGTAAAATATTTAATATTACTCATTTCGTTTCCTCAAGATACTTTATTAATATTTTACCTCTTTTCTTTATTGCTTTATATTTATCCCTCGATACAATCGAAGGTAAATTTAAAAACTTAAATAAATTCATAAGGTTAAAATATCTCTTCATTTTTCTTTTTATCGCATCTAATCTGGTGATTCTTCCGCTTTATTATTGTTCTGAAAAGGAAGACTTTAGAGGTTTGGTAAAATATTTAAAGGGTCATCTCCGTGAAGGCGATAAACTTTTTGACGTGTCTAAGATTGGATATATGCCGGGGATATTACATTATTTTGGTGTATATCCAGAGGACCGACATTATACCATACCCTTCTCGAAATATTCGGATGAAAAAATTGAATACAGAAAATCCTTCACCTATCAAAACAAAGTATTCACCATTTATCATTCTAATACTTGCTGCTATCAATATATTGTTGATGGAGGTCGTCTGTGGATTATTGGAGGAACGAAAACCGCAAAATTAATGAAGGGGAATTCACAAATTGTCTTAAAGGGGTATTTCGATGGGAGTTTTCTCAATTTCAACAGGTTTCCAACGGATGCTTCCATCTATCTCTTTCTCTGGGACCCTAAATCGCCGGGAGAAAAAGGAATTGATATGCCCATTGAATAGACCATGACTTGTGTTCGGGGGGCTGAGTAATTAAACTAAAAGCGAATAATAATTTGCCATGAAAATTGGGCAGGGCAAGCAGTTAGCAAGCCTAAAGACCTGCGCTATAAAATTAAGAGCGGATTTCGAATACTCCATAATTTTTGTAACGAAAAAGCTCACGGGTTTCTTTCATCAAAAAATCACCTAAAATAATTCGCTCGCTCTGCACCATGTTTTTTTCCAATATGGTGAGGTGAAGAAAAAGGTGAGTAAATCCAGCCTGGATTAACTTTTGAGACAGTTCTCTTCCGTTTGCCGATGCATGAATGAACCCCTTTAGAGTGATGTCTTCTATGAAAGTATCTGAATAATATTTACGGTCTATATAGTAACCGTATGCCCCCGTCCAAACGCACATTAGCTGTGATGATTGGGGGAGGTTTTGGTTGATAAATTCTAACGCAGGGTACCCAGGAACTTTTCGAACCAGAAAATCCTTCTCTTGCTCAATGCCTAAGACCGGTTTATAGTAACCCACTGCAATAAATTGCTTACCGAGGAACCACACATTCCATGCCAGAGAGCCAATGAGAATTAAGAATATTACTATCTTTGCAATCTGCTTCCTGCTTGCCCATTTCAGGAGAAACTCTACTGAAGGCGCAGCAAAAACACAGACTAACATTTGAGAAGGCAGCCAAAACCTCGACTGCTGGGTTCCAAATACAAAAAATGCCGCTGATACAATGAACATAAATCCTATTTGTTTCGTTACCCCCCCGTTTATCCGGCGACGAATTAATAGATAGGCCGACCACGCTGCCAAAGCTAAAAAAAGAAGGAGAAACGGTCCAATGGCACCATCAAACCGAATCGAATCAAACCTTCCCGAAAAAGCTAATCGCCACATTAAAAAAAGGTAATCCGACAGATTTTTCCCCATCCCGTAGGTGTCAAAATATAAAGACATAGCAAGCGCCCGAGCTTCATCCCAACCTTTCCCTCCGAAAAGAAACCAACCCATAGGATATACGGGGTTTCTCAGAGTTACCCAATTCCAGATAATCCAGGGAAAACCTGGAACGGTAGCAAGACCGAAAGCTCCAAAGTACTTTAACGCTTTTTTATGGGATGTTTTCCTCTGATTCCATAATAAGATTAAACCAATCAAACATAGGCAGATTAACCCGGTATATTTAATGGCAACCATCCACCCTGCGATGAATCCGACAAGGGCAAGGATTTTCAATTGCAATTTTTCGGCAGAGGGTTTTTCTATGGCAATTTTAAAAAATATAGCGAGCCCGATAAGCGTACCACAGAGGGTCATTAAAAGCGCTGGTTCCACATAACCACACCCTGAAAAATAGACCATGGGCGGGACGGTAGCATATCCAATAGTGCAAATCATAGAGGGCCAAGGGCCGATTCTCATTCGAAGGAGGCCATAAACACCACAAATTGCAAACAATTGCTGAACAAGAGAAAATCCCTGTGCTGCCCGGTCCCCCGCTACGCCCAAAAGGAGGGTCATTAAAACCTCATGCCCCTTTGGGAAGGCTGAATATATGTTTCCTGAGATATAAACCAGACCGCCCGCTTTTAAATAGGCCTTGGGGCACAAGAGATGATAGACCAGAGAATCGCGAAGGTAGGGCGGAGCAGCCGCTTGCAGAATCACAGGAATGTAAAATAGGGCTATAGTAACAATTAAAAAAAAAGCGACCAGTTGACTTTTTCGGCATCCTTTTTGTGTATCTGGGGCTGGGATTAAATCACTCTTAGTCTCTTGATCTTTTACCAATAACCTCTTTACTTCAACCCCTACCCTCCAGAGAATAAACACTGAACAGACAATAAAGATTGTCCAGAGGATTTCGGATGTAAATAATCCTAAAAATCCCAAACCTGTGATGAAAGATGAAAAAGCAACATTGCCTGTAACAAAAGCGAGAGTATATCGAGTAACCGTCTGAAAATTGATCTCTCTACTAAAAAAAAGTTTAGGATGAGATCCCCTAATGCCCAACAGCTTCCCGCGAAAACGATAGCAGCTATTGTTTGCCAAATAAGATTCATTTCCTTAGATTCCCAGATGAATCATCGTGACCATCCATATCCAACCGGATAACTATGTTCAGGGTAAATATCGATCTACCCAGAGTTACCAGATGAGAAGGGTCCAGAGTTGTTTTCTACTGTCCTTCTTTTTCATGAGGTGATCTTGAAGAAGCTTTTCCACATATTCCGGGTTGAGAAATCTCCCTCTCTTAATTCGATCAGTTTCTTCCCAAGGAATAAATGACTTTATTTGATTTAAGATTTGTTTGAGAGTGTAACAATTTTGCCGCTTACCTCCAGCGTATGGGCGATGATGCCTTTGAGGGACTCGATGAGGCCCAGATAGAGGGGAGAAGATTTCGGCATACAGACCCCCTGAATCAAACGCTCCTCGTGTTCTTCCGAAAACCCATTGGCAATCTTCAGGATGGATCTTACCTGTTCACCGATGTGCTGTGCAAGCAGTTTATTCTTTGTCTGGATCAGGTCAGGAAGGCTTTCGAGAAGGTCCATCGCCTCCTGAAAGATATCATTCACCTCTTTCACGGCACGATCGCTGAAAAAGGTGTGTTCCTTCTCCATGGACTTCAACCGACCCACCATTCCCTCCATATTGTAACCCATCCGGTCAAAACTGGAGGCCATGGAGAGGTAGGGTTTCGCCCATTCCTTTCCCTTCTCGCCTGGTGAGCTCTTCTCGATCACAAATTTGGCCAGGTCTGCCGAATGTCTTCGAACCTCCTCCTTCATGTCATCCGCTTCCTTGATCGACTTCTCGCTGAGCGTCCGAAACCCCTCGAAGATCAGTTCCAGCATTTTGATCTCGCTCCGACAGACCCGTATGAGTCTTTCATCAACCTCATGATTCATCTCTGCCCTCCTCGATAAATAGTGAATTATCAAAAAGTCGTCACTCCGGTCCTGCGGCAGGAACCGGAGTCCAGAATTTTTACCACTATTCGAAAAGACTGGATTCCCCCGTATCAAGTACGGGGCAGGCTTATCAAGTCCGGAATGACAAAAGTTTTAGAGTCTCATATGATACGATAATACATCTTAAAAGAGTTTCAATTGCTCTTTCGACTGCCCTGTCTCTTTTTGTTCCGGAAAGAGATTGATCTTTCCGTAAACGCCATCATGGCCCGGAACGATCGAAACCTTTCCCTGCCTCATCCGGATGATGCCTTCCTGAACTTTTGGAGGAACAAAGGAGGCTAATTCATCCGGTGTGGCATCGAGAAGGATATGGAACTCCGATCCTCCTCTTTCGATCAGTCGATCATATTCCGCATCAACCGCCTTTGTCCCCACCCGAACTCCTAACCCTCCGGCAATGATCTCCTCCAGGGGAATGAGGTGGATGGAAGGGACGGCATGCTTTGGAATAAAACCTTCCTGCCGATCGGAGAGTTCTTCGACCCGATGCATCACCCCGATGGTCAACTTCTTCTGGCATTCAGGGCAGAGATGCTGATGCGACCTTGTTTCAGCCGGAGAAAAGATCACCCCGCACTGGCGGTGGCCATCATAGTGATATTTCCCCTCTTCGGGAAAGAATTCAATCGTGAAGAGAAACTTCCTCCTGTCTTTCTTCCGGAGAATATCAACCACTTCTTGATAATGGAGGTCGCCATCGAAGCAATTCGCTTCCCTTCCCAACCGGTTCGGCGAGTGAGCGTCGGAATTGGAAATAAGCGTAATCTCATCGAGAGCCGAAAGCCTCCAGTTCATCTCAGGGTCAGAGGAGAGGCCGGTCTCAATGGCCCGGATATGAGGAGACATCTCTTCAAAGCATTCCTCGATGGAGTCGAAGCCGGAATTGGCTCCGAAGATCGAAAACCACGGCGTCCATGCGTGGGCGGGAACAATGAGGCAGTCCTCGGAGACATCGAGGATTATCTTAACGAGTTCTTTTGTGGCAAAACCGAAGATGGGTCTTCCATCGGAAGAAAGTTTTCCAAGATTCCCCATCTTTGAATTGATCTTCTCCACCACCTCAAAAGAAGGGGCAAAAATGAGATTGTGAATCCGTCTTACCTTACCCTTCTGGGAGTAAATGTTGCTCACCTCTGTGGTCAAAATGAAACGGACCCCTTCATCCCCTTTTCTCAACTGAAAGAGCCCATTGCCTGAGGGAACCAGTTTGGCCTGCAACTCTGCAAAATAAGTGGGATGGGTAAAATCCCCTGTCCCGAGAAGCGCAATCCCCTTCTTTTTTGCCCACCGTGCAAGCTTTTCTACCTCCATATCCTTGCTCGTGGCCCGGCTGTATTTTGAATGGAGATGAAAATCGGCGATGAACCGCATTGAACACCACAATTCTGAAGGCTGAGGTTTAGGTTGAGGTTGAGTAAAAAAAATTACTTCACCTTGACCTAAACCTTAACCTGCCTCATAAAGGATTATGCTACGACCTTATAGACGGTGTCGTGCTCCCTTACCTTATCCTTCACCCTGATCCCGATGTCTGCGCCCGGTCCTGCCTCCTGGACATTGCTGTTCTCAATCTGCATCGAGTCAACCGTCTGAGTGACGTCGGTTGTATGGCCGACGATGTGGATCTGGTCGCCCACTTTCAAGGAGCCTTCCGAGAGCCTAATAGCGGCCACGCCGATCTTTCCAAAAAACTTGATCACCAGTCCCACTTTCTTCTCTTCCATCGTCTTCCTCCTTTCGCAGGGTTTAAACCTCCACTCCCATACTCCTCAATCTCTTTAAAACATCTCCGACCTCGATCGTATTCAAACACTCCACATCTTTGCAAAGAAAGAACCTTTCCTCAGCACAGGGCGAACAAGGGATTCCTCTTCGAATGACTTCGACCTTCTCCCCCTTTGGAGACCAAACCCTGTGATCGGTGGGGCCGAAGATGGCTAATGTCGGCAATCCCAGAGCAGCCGCCATGTGTGAGATGCCAGAATCGTTTCCGATGAAGAGCCGGCCCCCTTCCATCACGGATGCGAGCTGGACCAGGGAAAGCCCTTTGGTTAGAATCAGATGGGGTGAATTCAGTTCTTCAAAGGACTGCTGAACCTCTGGTCCCTCGGCAGGACCGAGGACGATAAGGAACTTCCCGCCGGGTTTCGTTTGAAGATGACGGAAAAGACCTAAAAAATGTTTCAAAGGCCATATCTTTTTTCTGCTCCCGCTTCCCGGATGGAGGATGATGGCTTTTGATCTTTCTTCAGGGGAGAGTCCTCTCCCCATCCAGAAATTCTTTCCCCACTCCTGATCCTCTTTTTTTAAGTAAAGTCTGGGATTTTCCTCTGAAAGCGGAATTCCATACCGGGTCAGTTGTCTAAGCAGGTGATCGGACAGATGGATACCCTCATCCCAGTTCGGCAGGGGATTGATGTGAAGGATCCGGCCCTGACAGACCCTTTTTAAATTTCCGATGAGCGTTCCCCCTCCATCTTTTCCGAAGACGACGATGAGTCCAAAACCGCTAAAAAACTGAGAGAGGGTCCGATCCAGCGTCCCCTCGCGGACGAAGAAGGTGGCCATCCCTTTCTGGTCGATGGAAAAAATCTCCTCTGCATAGAAACGCCCTTCTGCTAATTGAAGGATTCTGGGGTAACCCATCATCGCCGGTCTTGCGTTTGGAAAGGCCCTTCTCAGGGCTGTAAGCGCTGGCAGGGCCAAGATGAAATCGCCCAGGGCGCCCTGATGGATCACCAGCATCGATTGAACCTCAGGGCTCTTTCCTGTCGCAGAAAGAATCATTCCTTTCCCCCTTTACCCCGTTAGACATCCCCGCAGCTCTGCTGCGGGGATGGGGACTGTTTCCTTTTACCAATGTGAGATTTTCTCGAGCCGTTTCCGCACATGCTCATCCTCCGGCGTGATTCTGAGGACTTCCTCGTACTCTCTTCTGGCTTCTTTCCATCTTTTCTGCTCTTCATAGACAACGCCCAGGTTGATCCTGGCAAAGAGGTAGTTTGGGTTGATACGGATCGCCTTCTTCAGCTCGGAAATCGCCTCTCGATATCGCCCCTGATCACCGTAGAGGAGGGCCAGGTTATAACGAAGATCCGCATACCGAGGATTTAACCGAACAGCCCTTTCCATCAGCCGGAGCGCCTCCCGGATCCGCCTCATCAAACCAAAGATATAGCTGAGGTAGGCGTATCCCATCCCATAAAATGGATTGAGCTTCAACGCCTTCTTAAACTCCTCAATCGCCCTTCGATAGGATCCATAATGGTAATAGACCGATCCTAAGTTGGAATGAAACTGGAATGCGTCGGGTATCAGTTTTGCCGCCTTCTCCAATTCCCGAATGGCTTGAACCGATTTTCCTCCTCTGGCAAGATAGAGGCCGACGAAGTTATGGAATTGTGCATAAAGGCGATGGAGATGAATCTTCCTGAAGTCCTTTTCTGTTTTTTCATCAAGGTAGATCTTTCCCCTCTTCCATATCCCCTTCTCCCGGTAGTAGTTTCGACAGGGGGGATGACTCCGGAAAGCTTTCCGAATTCTCAGGATGGCCTCGTCTCGCCTTCCCATTTGAAGATAGATCATCCCCAGAAGATGCTGGAGAAAACCTTCCTTCGGGTTCTTCCTTGCCTCAGAGAGAAAGATTTCTTCAGCCTCTTTCCATCGCCCCATCTCAAGGTAGAGGTAACCCAAATGGAGGGCGGCCTCCCGGTACTTAGGGTTGAGCCGAATCGCATGAAGGAATTCTTTTTCCGCTCCATTCAAATCTCCCTCCGCCGCCAGGAGCAAACCCATCTGGTTGCGGAGATCCGCATAATCCGGATGAGCCTGAATCTCCTCCTCAATCTCTTTTAAAATTCGCCTATATAACAGGAGCCGTTTCACCTTCATCTTCACCTTCATCTTCACCTTCACCATTCTCTCCCTTCTCCGCTTCCGGTTTTCCTTCCACCTTCTTTTCTATCTTCTCCTCTGTTTTCATCGATTGAAGTGGAATCCACCGTCCTTTCTCCTTCCGCCAATTGGTGAATTGGAAAACAACATCCGAAACTCCCGGGATATTTCTGATCTTTTTTTCAAAAGATAAGAGAATCTTGACGAAAAATGATCTCATGATCTCTTCATTCCCAACAAGGGGTTGGATGGGTCGGAACATCCCCCGTAAATAAACCACCCCTCTTACCGTTCCAAATTCGATCTTGGTATAATCGATATTGGTCCGGATCAGCATCCTTCGGACTTCAGACTGGATGACAAAATCGTCTTTGTTCATCTCTCAACCGCCTGAGGGGGTGCCTCCAACGCCCTTCGAACGGCATCCAATAACTCTTCCGGGTCGTAGGGCTTCTTGATAAAAAAACGGGCGCCCAGCTCACGGGCTCTCTCCTCGGCATTCCTCTCCGGACTTCCCGTGACAAAAATGATGGGAATACGGCTCATCCGTTTTGATTCTTTCAACTTCTCAGCCACACTGAATCCATCGCCTGCCGGCATCCGGATATCGAGAATGATCAGGTTTGGTCGCTCCTTATGGGCCATAAATACGCCCTGGACGCCGTCAAAGGCAACGACCGTATGGTATCCGTTTGATTGGAGGCGGATGGTCAATGCCTTAACAATATCCCGCTCGTCATCGACAATGAGAATCTTCCTTTTGCGAGCCATTACCCGCCTCCCTTGCCTTCTCTCTTTTGGGAATCCGGACTCATCCGATCAGAAACGGCTCCCTGAAGCCACGCCAACATTTCATCCCTCCGTTTCTGAAAAGCCTCCATCTTTCCCTTTTCGATCGGAAGCCCCGAGGGAAAACTCTCCTTCAGTGGGTTTCTGAATCGCCCGTCTTTTGCCATCCGGTAATCCAGATGAGGGCCCGTGGAGAGACCGGTGGAACCCACATAACCGATCACCTGCTTCTGCCTGACCCGGACTCCTTTTCTGATTCCGGAACCGTAACCCGAGAGGTGGCCATAATAGGTCATATACCCGTTCGGGTGCCGGAGCACCACCTGTTTTCCGAATCCTCCTCCCCACCCGCAGGAGACCACGGTCCCATCTGCCACCGCCCATATAGGCGTCCCTGAAGGCGCCGCATAATCAACGCCATAATGAGGAAGAACCCCGCCAAGGATGGGGTGTTTCCTCGCCTTGCTGAATCTCGAACTGATGCGGGTAAAACGAAGGGGAGACCTCAGAAAAGCCTTCTTCAAAGCAAGTCCTTTCTCATTATAAAAATCGCCCTCAAAGTGAATCCCCCGGATCACCATCTCTCCTCTCTGGTACTCCACTGCATGAATCGGACCGTATCGAATAAATTCCTTCTCTTTATAAACCTTCTCGACCACCATTTGAAACCGGTCTCCTTCTCTTACATCTTTATAGAAATCGATCTCTGCCGCGAGGATTTCAGCAAAGGAGATCACCAGCTGTTCTTTTTCTCCCGCGGAGTCCATCGCCTCAAAAAGGGAAGACCGAATGACCCCCTCCACTTTGACCAGATGAGTTTCAAGAGGGATTTCCTTCCTCCGTCCAATATATCCCTCTGGACCCTTTTCGATCTCATAGATTTCGATCGGACCCGCTTCAAAAATAAATTTTACCAGCTCCCCTTTTTCGTCAGCAATAAATCGGAATTGTCCGCCTTTCAATCTCCTGAAATCGACCAAAGGCTTCAACGTTGAAACGATCCGTTCAGTCCAGATTTGAGATATACCCCTCTCCGCCAGCGATTTTGAAAAAGTGCTTTTCTCTTTGATCGTGCCCTCGATGATCTGATGCACCGGTTCGGGGGGTTGAACCTCTTTGGATGAAGGGCTGATTTCAGCGGGACCGCCTTTGGAGAGAATGGGCCAGTAGGGCAGGACAAAGAAATAGGCGATCAATAAGAAGGCAAGCAGCAAAAATCCTGAAAGAAGAAGCCACTTCTTCCTCAGGCCTTTTTGGGATTCCTTTCTAAATCGGTCAGTCCTTTTAAAATCTAACTCCATTATTCTTAACCCTTACCCTGTCATTAAAGTCTGTGCACCGCATAATAACTCCGAACTCTAAACTCCGAACTCCGAACTTCCAATCTCCCTTAAAAACGCTGCCGCATCTTCCGGAGGAGTGGGATTGACGAAAAATCCCGTCCCCCATTCAAAACCCTCCCGCAGTCCGATCCGCAGACGGGTTTCAATATGCCAGTGGTATTCCGGGCGATGGAACCTCTCCTGCACCGGAGAAGTATGAAAGGTCAAACTATAAGGAGGATCGGAGAGCAACTTGTGAAATTTAAGAAACAGGGACTGGATCGCCATAGAGAGATCCTCTGTTTCCTCTTCTTGAAGTCGATGAAAATCGGAGCGATGCGCTTTTGGAACGATCCAGGTTTCGAAAGGAAAGCGCGAGGCAAATGGGGCGAAGACCAAAAAATGGACGGTCTCCAGAATAACCCTTTTCCTCGCCGATATCTCCTCTTTGAGGATATCGCAAAAAATACAGCGCTCCTTCCGCTGATAATAATCCAATATCCCCAGGATCTCTTCGTCGATTCTCCTCGGAATCACAGGCATGGCCAGGATGTGGGAGTGGGGATGGTGGTTAAAGAGTCCCGGATAATTCTTTAAAATGAGAAACTGTTCAAAACGACGGTCTTTCTCCAGATCGATGAGCCTCGCCTGATAGGACTGAAGAATCTTTCTGATCTGAGAGGATTCCATGAAGGCAAGGCTCTGATGATGTTCAGGAGCTTCGATGACGATCTCGTGGGCCCCGATGGCTTCCATCACATCATACATCCCATCGGGCCTCCGGTCGAACTCTCCCTCAATCCGGAAGAAGGGAAATTTGTTCGGGATGACGCGGACTCCCCATCCCCTTTCCTGCTTGATGGAGAAGGTCTCCGGAGGCGTCATTTCTTCGTTTCCCGCGCAGAAGGGACACGGGCCCTCCAAATTCTGAACCTGATAGGGCGGTTTAAAGGAGAGATAATCAGAGGGTCCCTTGGGGTGATCGGTGGTGATGACCACCCACATTCTGGTAACAGGATCTCTTCTCAGTTCAGCCACAAAACCTCCTTATGCCAGCAGGGATTGATAGACAAATTGCCTCCCCCGGTGAGTCGCCTCCCGGTTCGAGTGGTTCGCCCCCTCCATTCTCAACACCAGCCGCTTCTTATAGAGGTTCAGCAACCTTGTGCCGCTCGTGTTCATACCGATCTTTTCTTTCTCGGATAATTCCTTTAAGGTCAATTGCCTCGTATTCATCACCTGGTTCAAGGTCTGGGCCAGATAATTGTTCAGAGATCCGATGATCCGCCACCCGCCTGACCCTGTGGTCAGGGCCGCTAATTTCTTCCTCTCCAGAGCCACGCCGATGTTCTCCTCCTGGGAGGGATTGAGCCCCTTCAGGACGAGGAACTTCTCGCCGTACTCACTGCCCCAGAGTCGCGACACCATCTTGGCCACCACCTCATCGGCCCATGAAAAATCGATGGAGCCCATTCCTGAAAAATCGATGACGAGGCAAGGCTCATCGCCTTCTCTGAGGATCTTCTCGATCGTCTCGCGGAGCCGTGCGCCCCGCGAGCGGCCGGCCATCTCCTTTTTGCCGTTCTTGAACAGGTCGTGTGTGAGTTTCTTCAGGGAGAGAGTTTTCTTATTCATTCTTTCACTTCAATTGATTCAGTTGAAACGATTTAAGCAGAAAGACGAAGCGTTGTCAAGTTATTTTTTGAGAGCTCTGAAAAAACACCATACGCTCTCTTGATTTCACAGATTTCAAAAAAGGATTACACAGTTTTTTGTTTACCCCGTTAGAAAGCCCCGCAGCTCTGCTGCGGGGATGGTGCTTGTTTCCTTTTCAGCTCACACGGGGTTTACTTTTCAATGCCTTTCTAATCTTTGTAATCTGTTCCTAATCGTTGTAATAAAAGATTTCTACCTAAATTGAGCGATTTATTTTAAATTTCATTGTAGCGCAACCCTTTAGGGTTGCTTCTCATGCCTACCTGCCTGCCCGTCCGGCAGGCGGGCGGTAGGCAAGCAAGGCTAAAGCCTTGCGCTACAAATCACCCTCTGGGTGATGTTAAACCTGATCTGAAGCCTGTTGCTAAAGAGGTGTTCAAAAAGAATCGCTCAATTTAGGTTCTATATTTTATTAGAACCTAAATTGAGCGATCTTTTCATCCCTCACAAGGGGGGCAGGGAGGCCGAAAAGCCTTTAAAAGCGATCACCTTTGATGGGTTCAATCAACCATGAGGCCTGCCCAATCATCACCCGTTGGGTGAAAGTTCGAGGCCCATTCCATAAATTTATAACGTATCGCATTCTAAAAGGGTTTGAGGCATCTCTGCCCCACTTGTGAGATAGGATGAATCGCGTAATTTAGGTAGAAATCTTTTTCAATGGACAAATCGGCTCGGATTTCCCCAGGGATGTTCGATCTCATCCACCAAACGGTCCCGGCAGCTTTTGCAGAGAATCAGGTTAAACTCCTGATAGACCTCCTTCTCCAGGTCCTCCGGATTTGCCTGCTCAACCTGCTTCAGGAGCTGTCTCAACTGCCGATCTATTCCTCCTTCCGGGTCCAGGAGAATGCCATCAAAACCTGCAAAGATTCTGATTTGAGTCACATAGCTGAGGCCTCCGGGTTGGAGTTCTTTCCCGCAGCGGAAACAGTTCTGACCTTTTTGGTCATCAATCGCCTGACGCTCCATCCTGTCCTCCCCTTAGTAACGGTTTTATAATAATAATAACGACATTTTTTTAAAAAATCCCTCCTCACCTCCCTTCCAAAGGGAGGGAAATAACCCCCTTTGGCCGCCGGCCCATAGGGCCTCCCTCTGGGGCGGAGCCTGGCCCGGAGGGCAAAGAGGGGCAAGGGGAGATTTTGTGAAACATGTTAATTCAATTTTGATGGTCTCGTAAAAAGTCGTCTCACCGGTGAAAACCGGTGTCCAGTGTTTTCATAAGTATCTGAGATTACTGGATTCCGGCTTTCGCCGGAATGACGATCATTAGGCTTTTTCGACTTTT
>Ga0209835_1001305_pt1 | contig 14180 bp, 9 predicted proteins | sample LakKivwa52mmetaG_FD_184138 | JGI IMG/M metagenome (GOLD analysis project Ga0209835, IMG submission 184138) | Anoxic lake water microbial communities from Lake Kivu, Rwanda to study Microbial Dark Matter (Phase II) - Lake Kivu water 52m metaG... | ecosystem: Environmental > Aquatic > Freshwater >...
CAAAACGAAAAACCTGATAATATTATTCTGGTAGTTGCCAATGGATTGGGTTACGGGCATCTGAGCTATATCAGTCATGAATTGAAAAATGCTGATTTATTGGTTAAATATGAGGCAAATGGTATTGTTTACACAACTGATGAGTGTAGAAAACACCATTCACCATCGGTTGCTATTGCTACAGGTCAGATTCCTGAACCAAAAGCCGCTGGTATTGACATAGCAGGTAATAAGGTTGCAACTCTTCTCGAAATAGCAAAAGAAAATAAAAAAGCTATTGGACTGGTGAGTGCAGCTTCTGTAACTGACCCTATAAATGCTGTATTTTTTACTCATCAAAAAAATATGGAAAAAAGCGAAGCAGTGGCACTTGACTTATTTCAGTTACAACCTGAGCTAATTATTGCAGGTGGTTTAAAATTTTTCAAAAACAGAACTGACAACCGCGATTTGATGATAGAGTTTAAAAAAGGTGAATACAAAATTATTACTGATGCAAAAGATATTACTAAAGGGAGCCAACCCAAAACCATTGCTTTAATTGATAATGAAAATTTACCTGGAGCCAAACAACGTGATGACTTTTATGTAAAAGCTTTTCAGAGAGCTTTCAAAACATTGATAAAACACGATAATGGTTATTTTCTGGTTATTACACTTCCTCATATTAAGTGGTCGGCTAAAGAAAACAATACTGAAAAAATGAAAGATGAATTGGAGGATTTAATGAATCTGATTTCGAAAATCAATTTGTTCACTGCTGACGATTCAAAAACTTTAGTGATTATTGTATCGGATACCGATACCGGTGCACTTGTGGTAGTGCCTGACGACAAATCTACTGTAAAATGGTCTTCAAAGGAGAATACACCTATGACAATTCCTGTTTTTGCTAATGGAAATGGAGCCGATTTATTCAGAGGATATTATCCGTCAACATCAATATTTCAAAAAATTTCCAGTTTACTTATAAAATAATAGTCAATGTTGAATCAACCTATGACATGGCAAAAAATACTGCTTTTGCTTTTAGTATTGCTGTTTTTACTGAAAAAACTATATGCAAACAAGCCTTTCGTTAAAAAGTTTAACATCTATATCAGCATGATTGTTTTTTCAGGCCTGATAGTTTTAATAGCTTCAGAGTTTTGGTATAAAAAGATGTGGCTGGCAATTGTTCTTATCATTGCTGCAGTATTGGCGATGCTAAAAATAATCAGCGATTTTAAAAAAAGTAGTGAATGATGATTTGTATTGAAAATAATTCTTTAGTTTTGAAATCATCTAAAAACATATTCTGATGCTCAGATTTGAATTTGAAAAGCCAATTGTTGAGGTTGAAGAAAAAATTCAGAAGCTTGAATCTATATCTATTGACCCTGAACAGAAAAAAAATGAGTTAAGCAAGTTGCAAAAAGAACTTGTTGATTTAAAAAAAAGAATTTATTCAAACCTGACCGGTTGGCAAAAAGTACAGATTTCCCGACATCCTCAACGACCCTATACTTATGATTATCTGAGTCATGTATTTAATTCCTTTCTTGAAATTCATGGCGACCGTAAAGCAGGTGACGACAATGCTTTAATAGGAGGTTTTGCTAAAATAAATGAAAATCCGGTTATGGTTATCGGGCATCAGAAAGGTCGCTCGCTGAAAGAAAATCAATATCGCAACTTTGGAATGGCAAGCCCCGAAGGTTACCGTAAAGCATACCGATTAATGAAACTTGCTGAAAAATATAACAAAGCCATTATTACCTTTATTGATACACCAGGTGCTCTACCCAGTATTGAGGCTGAAGCCAGAGGCATAGGTGAAGCTATTGCCTCAAATATTCAATTAATGCTTCGACTGAAAGTGCCGGTTATCAGTATTATTATTGGTGAAGGTGCTGCTGCAGGTGCTTTGGGTATTGCTGTGTGCGACAGCCTTTTAATGCTCGATTATACCTGGCTCGCTGTTATTTCTCCTGAAAATTGTTCTTCTATTCTCTGGCACGATTATAATCATATTGAACAGGCCGCTGAACAAATGAAACTGACTCCTGAAAACTTGTGCAAAGCCAAAATTATTGATGGTATTATTCGTGAACCTGCAGGTGGTGCTCATCACGACCCGATTTCTGCTTTTAATGCCGTAAAAAAAGCTATCGAAAAGCATTTAGCTGATTTATGGGCTTTAGATGCAGATGAGAGAATTAATAAAAGAGAAGAAAAATTTAACAACCTCGGCAGGTTTCTGAATAAATAAATTGCAGGTTTATTGGCCTGTGTTGCAACCCTATGCTGTGTTTCATTAAACTTGCAGTAAAATAACAATCAATTGATTGATTCCAGTTTATGGCATTTGAAGATATTCTTTCGACATATTACCACAATTGAAAAGTAAATCAATTGCACTCAACGATTCTGTAAATCCGTTTTTTTCACTGAACACCTGAATATAAGTTTGCTCTGAATAATTTTCAGGGTAATTATTATATTTAGTCTTAGGATGAAAACAATTTCTTAAGTCATGAAAATCATTGCCATGCCGGGTTTCTGATAAAAATTTATGGTTGTTTTTCAAACCAAAACAATTCATCATTTCTCTCAAAATTTCGATATTGAGGTCAATTAAAAAATGGTATTTTTTATGATAAAAAGTATTAAAATGATCCATATAAAATTCAAAAAAAGGTGAATTGTTATAAGCCGAAACCAATGATTGCCAATGAATCCTTTGCCATGAAGTAGAATAATCAATTTTTACATCTTTAATTGCCAAATGAGTTTTTCCTTGCCGAACAGGGACAATCAAAGACAATAAGCCATTTGCTGATAAAATATTTGCTCTGTTGCGATAAGTTTGTTTTTTAAAAACCGACACATCATCTGCTATGATTTCTTCTGAGCTGAAAATAAAAGAAAAAATCCCTGAAACAGGTAAATAATGCGGTTCTATGATTAATTCTTTTATCAACACTTTTCCGAAAATAAATTGAATTTTCAAAAAAAAAGCCCTTGAAAATCAAGAGCTTTATGCGGTCCGGACGGGGCTCGAACCCGCGACCCCATGCGTGACAGGCATGTATTCTAACCAACTGAACTACCGAACCAAAATATCAAGAACAAATGTTCCATGTAAAACAGAACACATTTTTTTCAGGGCAAATTTACTATTGTTTTTTATTTACAAAAGTATTTTTTTAAAAATATTTTTCAAAAAAAACGAACTTTGCATGGTGTTTTAATGGATACTTAAAAATCAGATCATGAAAAAAGTAATTTTGTTTCTTATAGCATCTTCAATTTTTCAATTGTATGCTCAGCAAGCATCATGGAAATTTAATTTTGGTAAAAACTCAAACCTGATAAAACCATTGATTTATAAAGGTTTTGCATATCTGGTTTCTGATGAGGGAATTTTGAGTGTTGTGGATTTGAAAAATGGTAAACTGGCCTGGTCCTTCAAAGCTGATGCACCTCTTAGTTTACCTCCTGTAATTGAAAATGATGTAGCATTTTTTTGTACAAAAAACGGTGATGTAATTGCCATGGATTTAATCACCAAAAAGGTTAAATGGACTAAGAATGCAGGCGATAAATTGATTTGTACTCCTTTGATTTACAAAGAAAAAGTAATTGTTTATTCTAAAAATTTCATCATGGCTTACGACAAAATTGTCGGTCTTGATTTTTGGAAAACTGATTTAAAAATAAGTGGAAAACCATCTTTAATGTTGGTTGATGATTTTTTTTATTTTGCAGACAATATGAAAGTTTATGCTGTCAATTGTAATACCGGTAAAATTGCTTGGGAATTCAGCCTTCCGGTTTATGGACAATCTGAAATTTGTGTAGCAAATGACAAAATTTACATTATTAATAAAGATAAATTGTATTGCATTGACAGAGTAAAAGGAACTGAGATATTCAAAAAAGAAATTAGCAGCGAGTTTAATTACACTTTTTTAAACACCCCTGTTGTTCATGAAAATCAATTATTTATTTCAATCGGGAATGAGTTGATTTTATTAACAGCTGATAAAGGAACAGAAGTATGGCGGATAAAACTGAAATCTCAGAATGAGTTGATGCCTGTTGTGCTGGCAGATAATAAGATTTATGTTCCTGAGCGTTCAAACTTATTACATGTTTACTTGCCTGAAAAAGGAAAAAAGGAATATAGTTTTACATTAACTGAAAAAATTGAATCTGAAGTGGTAATTGAAAATCAGATTCTTTATTTTACCACTTCAGATGGTAACCTTGTATCATTTAAACTAATTCAGTCGAAATGATGAAGTATTACTGGATAACAATCTTTTCCTGCTTACTGAGCTTACTATCTTTATAAACAATATAATAAACCCCTTTACCGAGTGTGCTTAATGGGTAAGAGTTTTTATAATTACCCTTGTCGTAACTTCCTGTTTTGATTGTTGTTACGTACTGTCCATTGGTATTGTAAATGCTGATATTTACCTCTGTTGACTCAGTTAAGTTGAATTCATATATCAGGTTTTTACCTGACTGGTTCATGTAGGCAACAAAGTATTTCTGATTCAGATTTTGGGCATTTACTGATGAATTGCTTACTTTCACAGATTTTTGAGTGCTGCTGGAACAAGTGTTTTTATCAGTAACGGTAAGTTTTATTGTATAATCACCTGCAATATTATAGGTATGAACCGGGCTTTTTGATGTATCGCTTGTTAAATCACCAAAATCCCATTTCCGACTGGCAGAGTTAGCTGTTGTATCACTGAATGTAACTTCGAGTTTGTTCTGAATAAATGTAAATCCAGGATTCGGAAGATCATTTATTTTCACTGATAAATCATCGCTTTTTGCTGAACAGCCGTTGCTGTCTGTAACATAAACTGCAAAGGTTGAAGCATTGTTGATTCCGTTGTAATTGGCTTTGTCCATTTTTCCGGATGAAAAGGTGTCTGTACCGTTGATGACAAATGCATAATAACTAAAACCGGAATTTGCCGATAATTGTATATCACCACCTTTACAAACTTCATTATTCATTTTGTTTGAACTGAGCATTACATCTGGTTTGTCGAAAACAGTGATTTTTTGTTTAATGGAATTATAATCACATCCAAGTTTTGAGGTTGCCACTACATAAACTTCATCATTGTTTTTTAATGAAGAGGTCTGATAATCGGGAGAAATTCCGGAAACCACTGATTTAGAATTTACAAAGTATTCATAATTCGCAAATCCCTGTGTACTTTTAAAAAGTATGCTTTTTCCATCGCAGATGCTGTTGTTAGAAGCATCGTTAGATAAAACAACTGGCAGATTCTCGACCTTAATCTGAATATTTTTCTGAATTGGCGGACAATTCAAAGCATTACTATCAAGAATCATAATACTGTAAACTATGCTTGATGAAGGTTTAACGTAAAAGATTGTGTCTTTTGAATATCCGGTATTGTTGAAATTGATGGCATACGAGCTGATATCAATATTTTTAACAGCAATCAGGGCTGAATCTCCCAGGCATATTATGCTGTCGATGTTAAGTACAAAATTAATTGGGCTGCATGGCAAAGTCTGACATATTTTGGTAGCTGTTTCGCTGTATTTACATTTGGTTTTTTCAATAGCTCTGACACTTAAATGAACATCGGTGCTGTAGTTCAAGCCGCTGACAATATAAGTATTCAATAATCCGTTGTTTTTCCAATTTTTGCCGGTATCGGTACTAACTTCATATGCCAAGGCTCCGTTTATTAACTGCCATTCAAATTCAATAGAATTAGTAGTTACTTTTTTACATGAAATTGTGGTTGCTTTCGAAGGATTGTCAACTACAACACTTGTTTTGTTACTTATTGATGAGCAGCCGTTTGAGTCAACGGCAATACTATATAAGTCATTTCCCTTTGCAATGTTTTTGGTACTGAATGAATGATTATTCCCATTGTAAATAGCTGTTTTTCCGTTGTAAAAAGTATAGGTAGAAAAACCGGCTGTTGATGTTAAAATCAATAAATCGCCACTGCAAATAGAATCGGCTGATAAAGTAATTTTATTGGCATTAACCGAATTTACGACAACTTTTATAGTTTGGCTTGTAGCTTTGCATCCGCTTGCATTTGTGACAGTTACAAAATAATTGCCTGCTTTTTTTACAATAATCGAGCGGCTTGTTTCGGTTGTATTCCACAAATAGCTAAAATTGGTGCCTTGAGGTGCTGTTAATACCACTGAGTCTCCGCTACATAAAGTGGTTTTACCAGTAATTGTAATATTAGTTGAGGGGAGAGAATTAACAGTAATATTTACAGTAGCTGGTGATGATTTTCCTTTGTTGTTGGTTGTAGTGAGTGTGATCGTTTTTGAACCTGAACTATTGTAAACCACCCATGGATTTTGTGTTGTGGATGAAGAAGGTGTTCCACCTGTCAATGTCCAGCTGTAAGATGTCGGATTGTTGTTTCCACCACCTGTAAGAAACAAAGTGTCGCCAACACAAATACTTGTTTTGGACGGTGAAATGCTTGCTGTGGGCAGTAATGAACTGATACTGAACGTCCAGTTTTTGGCAAAAATCTGATCTCCTGATGTCATATTGTTTCCGTTGGCAGCGTTGGTAGTTGCATAAAATTTAACATCTCCCAAATTGCTTGATGGTGCTTTCCAACTGAATGACCATGAATTGCTACCCGAACCTGAGGTGCCTGAACTGGTATGTGTTACATACTCTTTGGAACTGGCAGTAACTTTTTGAGTACGTGTTGAATTGGTAATGGTAAAACTACCTGCCATGCTGTTGTTAGAAGCTGCTAAACAGGTTATTTGAAAACCCCATTTGCCTATTCCACTTACTGATTGTGCAAGTGTAATGGTATAAACTGAATCGGGGATGTAGCCTGTGCCGGGTATATCTGTAGTTAAAGATATATTACCCCAGTTTGTTCCTGATGTAATTAATGATCCTGAATGACAGCTTGTACAGCTATTTTCACCCGGAGCATTTGTCAGACCACCTGAAGGGCCTCCTGTATAAGTTATTGCCTGATAGCTGATTAAACTTAATACACCTACAACTAAAGTTGCAATAAGTAAGAAATACTTGTAGTTTTTTTTCATTAATTAAAATTTATTTAGATTAAAACAATAATTAGACCAAATATAAATAACCAAGATTACTTTGTCGTTTCTATCATTGTTTTAATCACTTTTGTAAATTTCCTGTTGTGCTCCAAATTGGCAGCATGAGCCGACTTTCTAAAGATATAAACTTGATTATCAGTGAGATTCCAATAATTTTTTAAGGCGAAACAAACATCAACCGGAATAAATAAATCATTATTTCCCCAGAGTAAATATGTGTCAGGCAGTTGATTTTTTTGTATAAGTGAATAATTATTTGAAATTTCTGTCAGGTTTAAAAGCAATTGTGATTTCTCATAATAGTTTGGTATAACCATTTTTTCTATCATTTGTTTCCTGATAAAAACAGGTATTGGTGGAGGACGATAAAACTCAGCTTTAAGACTAATTTTAAGTTCATCAGGAGTTGACGGACAAAGAAGTTTTAGAGTAGAATTTGCTCCGATAATTCTGGCAATACTATCGCTTTTTTTAACATCAAAAAACATGATCGGGGAATCGTAAATAAACAATTTCGAGATATTTTCTTTATTGTTAATGGAATATAAAGTAGCGACAATTCCGCCATAAGAACTTCCCAAAAGCATTACAGCTTTGTTAATATTGCAGTCATTAATAACTTTATCAAGCAGGTCGAGCTGAGTATAAATTGTACAATTACTGTCGGTGCGATAGCTTTTCCCGAAATAAAACAAATCAGGAATAATTATATCATAATTCTTTGATAATCTAATGGCTGTATTTGTCCACTGTGTGAGTCCGTCTGCCGAAAACTGATGCAACATAATAATTGGAGGTTTGCCATGCTGATGGGCAAAATAGTGTATCGAGTAATGACTATCCTGTAAAATGATGCTTTTAAACCCATTTATTTCAAGTCTTTTTGTCTGGATTTTATAAAATTGTTCTACCAGATTGCATGAATTTAAAAGCAATAATAAAAATAAGACTACAATCAGATTTGATATGTAGTTAAACAATTTGATTATTGATTTCAAACAAACAGATTTAATTCTTTTTGTCAGCAAATATAATAATTTTGCTGATTAATGTCAATTATTTATTATTAGGGACAACTATGTAATAATAAGCAGCGCTTCAATTGTATTTTTGTAAAAAATTATTAACATGAAAAAGATTCGGGATATATTATTTTCTATGCAGCTGACAGGTATTTTATTGGTTGTTTTTGCAGTTGTTATAGCGGCAGCTACTTTTATTGAAAACGATTTTGGTACCAGTGCGGCTAAGGTAATTGTTTTTAATTCACAATGGTTTGAGTTTTTATTATTGCTGATTGCAGTTAATATGCTTGGAACTATCATAGTCAGAAAACTTTACCGCAAAGAAAAACTGACCATTTTTGTTTTTCACCTTGCTTTTATTATAAGCATTTTGGGTGCTGGTATTACCCGATTTTTTGGTTTTGAAGGTACAATGCATATACGTGAAGGAAGCGAAAAGGATTTTATTATGTCGGCAACCAAATATATACAGGTAAATATTGAAAAAGATGGCAATGCTTACTATGCTGATAAGGAATATCTTGCTGCACAGTCAAAAGGCAATCAACTCAATATGAAACTGAAATTGGTTGATGGCGATAAAATAAAAATAAAGGTTAAAAAGTTTGTTCCGAATGCTTATGAAAAATTAGTAGAAGCACCCGATGGTGAACCTATGTTGCAAATAGTTATGTTTGATGGTGCCGACCGTCAGGATATTTTTTTAAAGGAAAAAGAAGAGAAAGTAGTATCTGATTTGGTTTTTACATATAATAAATCAAAAAAAGGTGCAATAAACTTTATAATCAGCGATTCAGGCATGTTTATTACACCTATTGCAGGAATGGGCTGGGTTGACATGATGAATAATACTTCTGGTGAGTTGGCTGTTGATACCCTGGCAGAACTACGTAAAATGTTGATTTATACAATTGGAGAGATGAAATTTGTTTTAAGTGAGGTATTACCTTCTGCCAAAACCGAAGTGCTGAGTGCCGGAAAAGAAGCCCGTCATTATGATGCTTTACTGATTGAAGCTGATGTGAACGGAATCACAAAAGAAGGTGTACTTTATTTTACTTCAGGTACTACAGTCCAGTCTGCTAGTATTAATTTTGATAAGATGAGTCTCGACATCAGCTATGGTTCTAACCGGATAGATATACCGTTTAAATTGAAACTCAATAAGTTTATTCTCGAAAGATATCCGGGTTCTGAAAGTCCTTCGTCATTTACCAGTCAGGTAACTTTAATTGATGAAAACAAAAATGTCAATAAAGAGACAAAAATTTTCATGAATAATGTACTGAACTACAGGGGTTACCGTTTTTTCCAATCTTCTTACGACAGCGATGAAAAAGGGACAATTTTATCAGTTAATCATGATTTTTGGGGAACCTGGGTGAGTTATTTGGGATATTTTCTGATGGGTTTAGGAATGATATTATCATTATTTAACAAAAATAGCCGTTTTATAGGTTTAATTAAGCCTAAAGAAAAATCTGTATTAACAAAAGCAATAGGGAGCATTGTTGTTTTCATGGCTCTGAGTCTCACTCCAAATTTTTTAAATGCTCAGGAAGTAAAAGAAAAATCAAAATATATTCCTCCTGATGTCAGCCATGCAGAAAAATTTGGTAGAATTCTGGTTCAGGATCATTCAGGACGAATTGAACCTATTAATACACTGGCTTCTGAAGTTTTACGTAAAATTGCCCGGAAAACCAGTTGGGAAGGATTAACACCCGAACAAGTCATTCTAGGTATGATGACTGACCCTGAACATTGGCAAACTGTACCGTTTATCAAAGTATCACATCCTGAAGTACGTAAATTGCTTGGGGTTACAACAAAACGTCTTTCTTTTAACCAGATTGTAGATTTTTCACTTGAAGAAGATGCTTATAAAATAGAACGATATGTTAAAGAAGCTCATCAGAAAAAGCCTGCTGAAAGAAATAAGTTTGATAAGGATATGATTGCCATTGACGAAAGGGTAAATATTACATACATGATTTTTATTAACAGTTTCTTAAAGATTTTCCCTGATAAAAATGATAAAAATAATAAATGGTATAATCCTTCTGAAGTACATCATGTTTTTACTGGTGAAGATGCAAATTTTGTCAGTGGTTTTGTTCATGTTTACAATATGGCAGTAAAACAGGCAAGCCAGAATAATGACTGGAAAAATGCAGATAAAATTTTAGCATCTTTGAAAGAATTTCAGGAAAAAAACGGAAAAGCAGTAATTCCTTCAGCTTTTGCACAGAATCTTGAAATTAAATACAACAAATACAATGTATTTAATAAACTTGAAGGCTTTTACGGATTATTTGGATTTTTATTGCTGATACTCAATTTTATTAATCTTTTAATTCCTAAATTCCGGTTGAAATGGGTATTTATAATCTCAACAGTTATAATAATCATTGCATTTGCTCTTCATACCTTAGGATTGGCTGCACGCTGGCATATTTCAGGACATGCACCATGGAGCAATGCTTATGAATCTATGGTATTTATAGCCTGGGCGACAGTGCTGGCAGGAATTATTTTTGTCAGAAAGAGCCATATTGCCTTAACCGCAACTGCAATTTTGGCTTCCCTTATTTTATCGGTAGCACATCTGAACTGGTTAGACCCCGAAATTACCAATTTAGTTCCTGTATTAAAATCGTATTGGTTGGTGATACATGTGGCAATTATTACCTCAAGTTATGGCTTTCTTGCACTGGGTGCATTGCTTGGGTTTTTCAGTATGTTGGTCATGATTTTAGTTAATAAATCGAACTATCAGAGGCTGAATGATAAAATTAAGGAAATGACTGCCATTAATGAGGTCAACATTATTATAGGGTTATATTTATTAACTATCGGAACATTTTTAGGTGGTGTGTGGGCAAACGAATCATGGGGACGCTACTGGGGTTGGGACCCAAAAGAAACTTGGGCTCTTGTTACAGTAGTTGTTTATACTTTTATTCTGCACATGCGATTTATTCCAGGTTTAAAGGGGATTTTTGCTTACAATCTTGCTTCTTTGATAGCTTATTCTTCTGTATTAATGACCTATTTTGGCGTCAATTATTACCTTTCCGGTCTTCATTCGTATGCTTCTGGCGACCCTGTACCAATTCCTGATTTTGTCTATTATTCAATAGGAGTAGTTATTATTACAGGTATCGTTTCATATTTAAAATTTGCCAGATTAGAAAAGCTGAACAAAGATGCTGAAGTAAAATGAAATGTGTTGAATATCAATAGAATAATTAAATAAAGCATAAGCCTTTCATGTGTGAAAGAGCAATAAAACTCGATTAAATTTAATCAAGTGTTTTTAACCCTGAAACGATTGAAATAAAAATACGTATTATAAAAGCAATACACTATTGGTTGATATTTTAATTTTTCGGTAACAAAAGAGATAATAACTTTGCATAAAAAAATTAATTATGAGTACAATAACAGGAATTATAGCACGTCAGATTTTAGATTCGAGAGGAACTCCGACAGTAGAAGTTGATGTTTTTACAGAAAATGGTATCATGGGCAGAGCCGCTGTTCCTTCAGGTGCAAGCACAGGAGCTCATGAAGCAGTTGAATTGCGTGATGGTGATAATGCATTTTACAGAGGCAAAAGTGTCAATAATGTAGTTGAAAAAATTACTGAGATTATTGAACCTGAATTATTGGATATCAGTGTTTTTGATCAGAAACTGATTGACGATATCATGATAGAATTAGACGGAACACCTAATAAATCCAATCTTGGAGCCAATGGAATTCTGGCTGTTTCAATGGCAGTTGCAAGGGCTGCTGCCGAAGAAGCCGGATTACCTCTTTACAAATATCTTGGTGGTGTTGGTGCCTATACCTTACCAGTTCCGTTGATGAACATTTTAAATGGAGGAAAACATGCCGACAATAGTATAGATTTTCAGGAATTTATGGTCATGCCGGTAGGTGCCGATACTTTCGGTGATGCCTTACACATGGCTGCAAATGTATTTTATAGCCTCAGAGATATTCTGAAAAGCAAAGGTTATTCAACCAATGTTGGCGATGAAGGTGGTTTTGCTCCTAACCTGAAGTCGAATGATGAAGCCATCGAAACGGTTTTGGCTGCTATCGAAAAAGCAGGTTATAAACCAGGCGAAGAGGTTTGTATTGCTCTCGACCCTGCTGCTACTGAAATGTATGACCCGGAAACCAAATTGTACAAATTCTACAAATCATCACAAAAAACAGTTACCTCCGATGAAATGGTTGATTTCTGGATAAACTGGATTAACAAATATCCAATCATTTCGCTGGAAGATGGTTTGGCCGAAGATGACTGGGACGCATGGGTAAAACTTCATTCTTTAGTTGGAAATAAAGTCCAGATTGTTGGTGATGACCTATTTGTTACCAATCCTTTACGATTGAAGAAAGGAATAGAAGCAAAAGCAGCTAATTCAATTTTAATAAAACTGAATCAGATAGGTTCATTATCAGAGACCATTCAAACAATACAACTGGCAAATGCACATCACTTTACCAGTGTTATATCGCACCGTTCGGGCGAAACAGAAGATTCATTTATAGCAGATCTGGCAGTAGCCATGAATACAGGTCAGATTAAAACAGGTTCATTGTCGCGTACCGACCGTATTGTCAAATACAATCAGTTGTTGCGTATTGAAGAACAATTAGATACAGATGCTGTTTATCCGGGTAGAAATTTCAGATTTTTGAGATAAAATAATGTTGAAGCGAATTTTAAGAATATTAAAAAACAGGTATATCCTTGCCATATTGTTCTTTGTGGTATGGGTAGGGTTTTTAGACAATAATAACCTTATCCGTACCATGAAAGCAAGAAAGGCACTGAAAGAATTACGCACAACAAAGGCATTTTATCTGAATGAAATTAATGAAAACCAACGGGTTTTAAAAGAATTAACCGAAAATAAGGAGAGTTTTGAAAAGTTTGCCAGAGAAACTTATTTTCTGAAAAAACCTTCAGAAGAAATTTTTATAATCGAAGAAGAATAATTCAGCTTTGTTTTTATTTTTGACACTTGAGAATTATCACTTTTTTATAAAAATTTCAAGATTATGCCGAGATATGAACCAATAAATCCCGGTTTTTTTGTCGAAAACCGTAAAAAACTTGTCAATGAGTTAAATCCTGATTCTGTTGCCATTGTTAATTCAAACGATCAGTTTCCCAAAAGTGGTGGCCAGAATTTTCATTTCAAACAAAATGCAGATTTATTTTATCTGACTGGTTTGGAACAGGAAAAGACTATACTTTTATTATTTCCTGACAGTAAAATTGAGCGATACAAAGAAATCGTTTTTATTCTTGAGAGCAATGAATCGCTTGAAGTATGGGAAGGACATAAATATACAAAAGAAGAAGTTACTGCCATTTCAGGAGTAAAAAATGTGATGTTTATAAGCCAGTTTGAAACGGTAATACAGGAAATTATGGCATCAGTAAAAAATGTTTATCTGAATGCCAACGAGAATCCGAGATATATAACAGAAGTACCTTATCGTGATAAACGTTTTTCAGAATGGATGCACAAACAATATCCTAACCATGAATATCAAAGGCTTGCTCCCATTTTAACTTCATTGAGACTTATAAAATCAGAAACAGAAATTGATCTGATAAAAAAGGCAATAGAAATTACTGAAAAGGCATTTCTGAGAGTTATGAAAACAGTTAGACCGGGGATGAAAGAGTATGAACTTCAGGCAGAAATTGATCATGAATTTACCATTAACCGGGCAGATGGGCATGCTTATAACCCGATAGTGGCTTCAGGAAAAAATGCTATGTGCCTGCATTACGATACCAATAGTGATGAAATGAAAGAGGGTGATTTGCTATTGCTTGATTTTGGTGCCGAATATGCCAATTATGCATCTGACCTTAGCCGGACAATTCCTGTAAACGGGAAATTTACAGCCAGACAAAAAGAGGTTTATCAAGCAGTTTTAGACACCTTTTATGAGGCCAGAAATCTGCTTCGCCCGGGTACAACCATTGATGAAATAAAT
>Ga0209835_1001306_pt1 | contig 14174 bp, 12 predicted proteins | sample LakKivwa52mmetaG_FD_184138 | JGI IMG/M metagenome (GOLD analysis project Ga0209835, IMG submission 184138) | Anoxic lake water microbial communities from Lake Kivu, Rwanda to study Microbial Dark Matter (Phase II) - Lake Kivu water 52m metaG... | ecosystem: Environmental > Aquatic > Freshwater >...
GACCGCAACCTCAGAACGAATCACCCGACCCATCCGGCACGGCCTCTTTATGCTCTGTGTCGCAGCCTTTCTTATGCTGCTCCTGCTCGGCCGGGCATGGGCGGCCGCCGACTGGAAGCCGCTCACCGAACGTCTGAGCGCCGACGGCTTCAACCGGGAGGCGATGGACGCCCTTTTTGCCCGCCCGGAAGTCCTCTTCGAACCGGACGCGATGGCCGGAAAGTTGCGGGCCCTGATCCGGAGCAGATCGCCCGAAGCGGAATCTCTCTCCGAAGCATTGCGGAAAGTTTACCGCCGGGAATACCTCAACCCCCTGGCCATTGCCCGGGCAAACGCGTATCTCATCGAAAACAAGTCTATCCTGGAGGAGATCACCTCCCGATATGGCGTCCCCAACGAGATCATCGTCTCGATCCTTCTCATCGAAACCCATCTCGGCAAAAACACCGGCAACCGCCGCGTTTTCAACCGCCTGGCCAGCATGGCCCGCGTCACGGCTCTGGAAATCGTCCACCCCCACCTGGACGTCGCCATGCTCACCCCGGAGAATGAGGCATTCGCCCGTCGCCGCTGCCGGGAAAAGTCCGACTGGGCTTACGGTGAGCTCAAGGCTTTGCTCTTTTACGCCGCGCAGGACAAGATCGATCCGCTCGCCATCCGGGGATCGATCTACGGGGCGATCGGGCTATGCCAGTTCATGCCCTCCAACATCTTCACCTACGGTGTGGATGCCGACGGGGACGGCCGAATCGATCTCTTTACAAAGCCGGACGCCCTCCACAGCATCGCCAGTTACCTCCGCGGGCACGGCTGGCGGGAAGGAATGGACCGCAACGACCAGCAACGCATCATCTTTGCTTACAACCACAGCAGCGTCTATGCGAACACGGTCCTGGCCGTGGCGGAAAAGATCCGAGGCCGCCAAGGCCGACCCATCCGCTGAGAGGCCGCCGCTCATCCGAGCGCTTCTCATTGACACACACAGCAAGACTGTTTATATTATGGCCCGGTGTCACGCCGGGGTAGAGGAAAGTGATCATGCATGAGCATAACGGCCTGCCGGAAGGCGAAGTGAGAAGCGACCAGGAGATCCGTGAACCGAACCTCTACCGGGTGATCCTTTGCAACGACGATTACACAACGATGGATTTCGTGATCGAGATCCTCATCGTGGTCTTCCATAAACCGGCGGCGGAGGCGACGCGGATCATGCTCGACGTCCATAAAAAAGGAAAAGGGCTCTGCGGGATCTATAATTACGATATCGCGACCACAAAGATCGACCGGGTTCACCAACTGGCCAGAAAGCGGGAGTTCCCGCTGAAATGCTCCCTGGAAGAAGCCTGAGCGTCCTCGAAGAAGAAAAGAGAAATCATGAAAATCAGCGAAAACCTGAACCGGATCATCATGGCGGCGTATGCCGAAGCCAACGTCAGACGGCATGAGTTCATCACACCGGAGCATCTCCTCTACGCCTGCCTCTTCTTCGACGAGGGCAAGGACCTTATCCTCAACTGCGGCGGCGATCCTCTCCGGTTGAAGAAAACCCTCGAGAAACACCTCGATCAGACGGATACGGTCCCCACTGTCACACGGGCCATCCAGTCCCTCGGCTTTCAGCGCATCCTCGAACGGGCCGCCTGGCATACCTCCTCCGCCCAGAAACAGACCTTGGAACTGGGCGACGTGCTTGTCTCGATCCTCGACGAGAAGGAATCCCACGCCTCCTTCTATCTCAATCGGGAGGAGATCAGCCGGATCGCCCTGCTCAACTACATCTCACACGGCGTCTCGGTCCTTTCCGGCGACGAAGGCTCTCAGAGGCACAATCCGGGGACCCGCAAGGGAGAAACGGTCGAAGCGAAAGAAGATCCATCCAAATTCCTCAGGAACTACACGATTGAACTGACCGCCCGGGCGAGGACCGGCGAGATGGACCCTCTGATCGGCCGGGAGGATATCCTTGAGAGGACGATCCAGGTCCTCTGCCGCCGCTTCAAGAATAACCCCGTCCACGTCGGAGAACCCGGCGTGGGAAAGAGCGCGATCACCGAGGGGCTTGCCCAGCTTATCGCCAAAGACCTGGTCCCGAAGAAGCTCCGGGGGGTCAGAATCTACTCCTTGGACATGGGGGCGGTCCTTGCCGGAACCCGCTTCCGCGGCGACTTCGAGGAGCGAATGAAAAAGATCATCGCCGACATCCAGAAGCAGGAGAAGGCGATCCTCTTTATCGACGAGATACACAACATCGTCGGCGCCGGGGCGGTTTCCGGCGGATCGATGGATGCGGGAAACATCCTGAAACCGTCCCTCGTCTCCGGAAAGCTCCGCTGCATCGGCTCGACCACCTATGATGAATACCGGAAATATTTCGAGAAGGACGGCGCCTTCGCCCGGCGTTTTCAGAAAGTAGAGGTCCCGGAACCCTCCGTCGACGACACTTTCATGATCCTCGAAGGCCTCCGCGAGCGGTATGAAACCTACCACCGCGTTGCCTATACCAAAGAAGGACTCCGGGCGGCCGCCGAGCTTTCCTCCCGATACATCAGCGATCGCCGTCTCCCGGACAAGGCGATCGATGTGATCGACGAGGCCGGCGCCTTCGCCTCGATGAACTGCGGCGATGATACATTGGACCGAATCGAGGTCGGGGAAAAGGAGATCGAGGCCGTCGTCGCCCGGATCGCCCGGATCCCGGAGAAGAGCATCTCGACGACGGAGATCGGAAAACTCAAAGACCTGGAAATCCAATTACAAGACCGGATCTTCGGCCAGGACGAGGCGGTGGAAACGGTCGTCGAAGCGGTCAAGCGATCGCGCGCCGGCTTCCGTGAACCGGACAAACCGATCGCCTCGCTCCTGTTTGTCGGACCGACGGGGGTGGGAAAGACCGAGCTTGCGCGACAGCTCGCCGCGACACTCGGGGTGCCGCTGCTCCGCTACGACATGAGCGAGTACCAGGAAAAACACACCGTGGCCAAGTTTGTCGGGGCGCCTCCGGGCTACGTGGGCTATGAGGAGGGCGGCCTCCTCACCGAAGCGATCCGGAAAAACCCCCATGCGGTTCTGCTTCTCGACGAGATCGAGAAAGCCCATGCCGATATCTTCAACACGCTCCTGCAGGTCATGGACTACGCGACACTCACCGACAACAACGGCAAGAAGGCGGACTTCCGCAACGTGATCCTGCTGATGACCTCCAACGCCGGCGCCCGGGAGATCGGACGCCAGACCATCGGCTTCGAGGGGCAGCCCATCAACCGGGACGCCGTCTACAAAGCCCTGGAGAAGACCTTCTCCCCCGAGTTCAGGAACCGCCTCGACGGGGTCGTGAACTTCCAGAGTCTCACCGACCCGGTGATCCTGAAGATCGTAAAGAAGGCCATCGCCGAATTCACCGGGCAACTCGCCGAAAAGAAGGTCATTCTCACGGTGACCGATCCCTGCTTCGACTGGCTGGCCCGGCGGGGTTATTCCCCCGAATTCGGGGCGCGGGAAATCGCCCGCCTCATCCAGGACAAGATCAAGCGGTTCTTCGTGGACGAGGTCCTGTTCGGCAGCCTCCGGGAGGGAGGCGAGGCCGTCGCCGATGTCGAAAACGATGCCGTGGTCATCCGGGTCGCCCATGCCGGTCTATCGACTCCCTGACCAACCCGTCTTTCCCCCCGTTGACCACGCCGTGAAGAGCGGCCTTTTGGCCGTCGGCGGAGATCTCTCTCCGGAGCGGCTTCTGGCCGCCTACCGGGAAGGGATCTTCCCCTGGTATTCCGAGGGGGAGCCGCTCCTCTGGTGGTCGCCCGATCCCCGCTTTGTCCTGTTCCCCCGGGAACTTCGCGTCTCGCGGAGCATGCGGCAGTTCCTGAAAAAACAACCCTTCCGGATCACCTTCGATCGTGCATTTCGAAGCGTCATCGCCGCCTGCCGGAAGCCCCGTCCGGGGCAGGACGACACCTGGATCACGAATGAGATGCAGGAGGCCTACATCGCCCTCCATGATCTCGGCTACGCCCACTCCGTCGAGGTCTGGCAGGAAGATGCGCTCGTAGGCGGCCTCTACGGCATCTCCCTCGGCCGCGCCTTCTTCGGCGAATCGATGTTCTCGACAAGGGCGAACGCCTCCAAGGCGGCCCTCATCGCGCTCGTCTCGGGCCTGAAGGACCTCGGTTTCGACCTCATCGACTGCCAGGTAGAAACCCCCCACCTCGCGAGCCTCGGCGCCCGCTTTATTCCCCGTCGGGAATTCAGATCCCTTCTGAAGGAGTCCCTCCGGCACGAGACCTTCCGAGGGAACTGGGGGATGCTAAGCGCACCATGTCTCTTGCCGGAACAGGATATTTCCTGAAAGGGAAATCTAACCTTTCCCATACAGGATTGAGCGGCAGAGCGGTGTCCAGAATAATCTCCTTGACATACAAGACTCTTTTCCATATCTTCAACCCACTTCCAGGAGAAGAAACCATGAATATCAAAAACCATAAAGACTTCTGGGCCGGCATCATGTTCATCGCATTTGGCTTGTTCTTTGCGGGTTTCGGTCTTAAGTACTCGATCGGAACAGCGGCCAAGATGGGACCCGGCTACTTTCCAACGGCATTGGCTGTGATTGTCATCCTGCTTGGCGTAGTCGTATTGGCGGCAAGTTTATCCCCCAAGGCAGCGACACAGCGAGTGGACAGGTTCCACTTTCCCGCCCTGCTTTTGATCCTTGGCTCGGTTGTGCTGTTTAGCTTGCTGCTCAACCTCCTCGGCCTGATGGTTTCGCTGCTTGTCCTTATCGTCATTTCGAGTTACGCCAGTCACGAATATTCACTGAAGGCCACATTGCTCAACGCCGCAGTCTTGATCGTGATATGCTTCATTGTTTTTGTCTGGGCGCTGAAACTCCAGTTCCCGATCTGGCCATCCTTTATAAACAATTGAGGAAGGTATCATGGACACCTTGTTGACCAATCTTGGCATTGGCTTCGGCGCAGTTCTTTCTTTTCAGCCCATTACCCTGTTTGGTTTGGCACTCTCGATTCCGATGAATCTGGTATATGCATTCCTCGGCGCATTTGTCGGCACGCTCGTCGGCGTGCTGCCCGGTCTCGGTCCGCTCGCTACCATCGCCATGCTGCTGCCTGCGACCTTCGTCCTGCCGCCATTGGGTGGATTGATCATGCTCGCCGGCATCTTTTATGGGGCCCAGTACGGTGGCTCGACCACTTCCATCCTGATCAATCTTCCCGGGGAAACTTCGACGGTCGTCACCTGCATCGACGGCTATCAGATGGCGCGGCGCGGCCGCGCCGGTGTGGCGCTTGCCACCGCAGCGCTGGCTTCGTTCTTCGCCGGCTGCGTGGCAACGCTGCTGGTTGCCGCATTGGCAGTGCCTCTCGCTGAAATCGCATTCAAATTCGGCCCCACTGAATACTTTTCCCTCATGATCTTTGGCCTGATCGGCGCGGTTGTCCTTGCCTCCGGCTCGCTGGTCAAGGCGATTGCCATGGTCTGTCTGGGACTCCTGGGTGGCCTTGTGGGTGCGGATGTCAACTCAGGGGCGCTACGTTATACATTCAACATTCCGGAGTTGTCAGACGGCATCGGCATGGTGGTTGTCGCTATGGGCGTATTCGGTTTCGCCGAAGTGATCCTGAACGTTGAGCAAAAAGAGAAGCGCGAGGTATTGCTCAGCAAAGTCAAAAACCTGTTTCCCGGCAGGGACGATTACAGGCGTATGATCGCTCCGATCTTGCGCGGCACCGTGCTCGGTTCCCTGCTTGGGATTTTACCCGGAGGCAATGCAACGATTTCGTCGTTCGCGTCCTATGCCTTGGAAAAGAAAATCAGCAAAAACAGAGCCGAATTCGGCAGAGGCGCCATTGAAGGCGTCGCTGCGCCGGAGGCGGCAAATAACGCCGCAGCCCAGACATCCTTCATCCCCCTGCTGGCAATTGGCCTTCCATCCAACGCCGTGATGGCAATGATGGTGGGAGCGATGCTGATCCATAATATTCAACCGGGACCGCAGGTAATGACAAGCAATCCAACCCTTTTTTGGGGACTGATCGTATCGATGTGGATCGGCAACCTGATGCTGGTCGTGCTGAACCTACCTTTGATTGGCATCTGGGTCAGGTTGTTGTCCGTACCTTACCGGTTCCTCTATCCAGCGATCCTGACGTTTTGCTGTATTGGCGTATATACGGTTAACAACAACAGCGTTGACCTCCTGATAACTGCCGGATTTGGCTTACTTGGCTATCTGTTTCACAAGCTGGGTTGCGAACCAGCGCCAATGCTGCTGGGGTTTGTACTGGGACCAATGATGGAAGAACACTTCCGCCGCGCGCTCTTGTTGTCACATGGCGACTTCACGGTATTCTTCACAAGCCCGATATCTCTGGCTCTGCTGGTGATCTCTTCTGTACTTGTCGTCATTGTGACAATACCGGCGATAAAATTTAAGCGGGAGGAAGCGTTTCAAGATGACTGATGGGGCCTTTTTATGGCTTGACTTCACCCTTTATTGTGGTAGTGTTAAAGTATCGGACCTGTGATTCTGGCAATGATGATGGCAACATCGCCTTCATGTCTTTATGACCGTCCCGGGTGGGAATAGATAGGAAAAGATTTCTTATATTCAAAGGAGGCCTTATGAACACATGGAAACGCGTCAGCCTCATGGCAGTTGCATCAGTCTTCTTGCTTTTCAGTGTCGCTGCTTTCGCACAGACTGCGGCGGATAGCTATCCGGGCAAGGTGGTGCGCATCGTGGTGCCATTTGCAGCAGGCGGTTCAACCGACGTGGTGGCACGCATCCTCGCCGAAAAGCTGGGCAGTGAATTAAAACAGTCCTTTATCGTTGAAAATCGCGCCGGCTCGGGAGGTAACATCGGCGCAGATGTGGTGGCGAAATCACAGCCTGACGGCTATACGCTGTTAATGGGAACCACGGGTGTACTGTCGATCAATAGTTTTCTGTATAAAAACATGACTTACGACTCCAGCAAAGACTTCGAACCGGTCATCTACACCACTTTAATTACAAATGTGCTGGTCGTTTCACCAAGCGTACCCGCCAAGAATGTCGCTGAATTGGTCAGCCTTGCCAAGAGCAGTCCGGGGAAATTGAGCTTTGCGTCTTCAGGCATTGGCACCTCAACTCACTTGTCCGGTGAATTGTTCAAGTCCATGGCGGCCATCGACCTCCTGCATGTGCCCTACAAGGGCAGCAGCCAAGCTCTGATTGATGTGATAGGCGGGCGTGTCACCATGTTGCTTGACAACGCGCCTTCAGCCCTTCCGTTTATCAAAGAAGGCAAGTTGCGCGCACTGGCCGTAACCAATTCGAGGCGCCTGTCGAATCTACCGGATGTGCCGACCATCGATGAAGCCGGCATCAAAGGCTATGTGTCGCTATCGTGGAGCGGTATCATGGCGCCTACCGGTACGCCCAGGGCAATCGTCAACAAACTGAACAGTGCGATTGACCGTATTCTGAAAATGGACGATGTCAAGCAAAAGTTGGCCGGTCTCGGTGCAGAGATAGTGGGCGGTCAACCTGAAGTATTCGCACGACATATTAGCGCCGAGCGTGAAAAGTGGGGCAAACTGATCAAGACAGCCAACATCGTGGTGGATTGAGGGTTAACCTTGTGTGAACCCGACAGGGGGTGAAAAGACGTCGTTGGAAATCACCACCCGCGGTAAAACCATCGCTGAAAAAATCCTGTCGCGTGCGTCCGGTTGTGACGTCCGCGCCGGGGGTATTGCAATTTGCTTGCCTGATTACACCATGGGAACCGACGGTTCGATCCCGATGGCCATGGAGTAACTGCAGCTCATTCATGGCGATGGACCTCTGCCAGCTCCCTATTGTGCGAAACGTGTCGTCTTTGCCTTTGATCATTTTTGCGCAACGCCATGAACAACGGTCTGTTGGCGGTTACTGCAGACACCAGTTCCATCGTCGTAGGGGATGCACTGATCCTGCGCCTGCAGGGTGAGGATTTTCTACTTGATATCAGCACTCTCAACCAGGGCGAGGGTGGCGTATCGGCGATGCGCACCGTCCATTGCGAACCGATTCCACCCTTCATGCTCCGCATGCTTGACGATGGCGGATTGGTCCCTTATTTACGCACCAATGGCCAGTTCGTATGATACATACACCCGAGCACATTCATAAATGTCTGATTACCAGTGAATTTCACCGGGTTCTCGTTTGATTCGATTAACAGGAGTAATGACCATGACACTGATCGCTGCACGATTGGACCGCATTAAGCCGTCTCCCAGTTCCATGGCCGGCCAGCGCGCACGAGAACTGCGCAACGCAGGCCGAGACATCATCAGCCTAACGGCAGGTGAACCGGATTTTGACACGCCTGAAAATGTATGCGAGGCAGTGGTCCGCGCAATGCGTGAATCTAAAACCAAGTACACCGATGTGGGCGGCACACCGGAATTGAAAGCGGCTATTCAGGCCAAATTCCGCAAGGATAATGGCCTGGAGTATGCCGGTAGCGAATTGATCGTTGGCGCCGGCGGCAAGCAGATCATTTTCAACGCGCTGATGTGCACAGTGGATCATGGTGATGAGGTGATTGTGCCGACACCCTTCTGGGTGTCCTATCCCGACATCGTGCTGCTTGCTGACGGCAAGCCGGTATTCGTACCATGCCCACCGGAAAACGGATTCAAGCTGCTCCCGGAAGACATCGAACGGGCCATCACTCCTCGCACGCGCTGGCTCATTTTGAATTCGCCGAATAATCCGAGTGGCGCTGTTTACACCCATCAAGAAATGAAGGCACTCACGGATGTATTGATCCGACATCCCCATGTATGGGTGATGACCGATGACATTTACGAACATATCCTATATGACGGCCGCAAGTTCGTCACCCCTGCTCAAGTGGAACCGGCATTGAAGGATCGCACGCTGACAGTCAACGGCGTCTCTAAGGCCTACGCAATGACCGGTTGGCGGATTGGCTATGGCGGTGGTCCGGCAACGCTGATCAAGGCGATGGTCAAACTCCAATCGCAAAGCACTTCAAATCCCTCTTCAGTTGGCCAGGCGGCTGCACTGGAAGCATTATCAGGGCCGCAGCACTTTATCGAAGAACGGAAAAATATTTTCCAGACCAGACGCGATATTGTTGTCGCTGAACTGAATCGAATTGCGGGTGTCAGATGCCATGTTCCCGAGGGTGCCTTTTACGCTTTCGCATCCTGCGCCGATATAATCGGTAAAAAAACACCTAGTGGCCGCACGCTGAACACCGACGAAGATTTTGTCATGCATTTGCTTGAAGCGCAAAATCTTGCCATATTGCAGGGCGCAGCCTACGGCGTTTCGCCATTTTTCCGCATTTCCTTTGCGACCTCTATTGAAAAGATCAAGGAAGGTTGCCGCCGACTGAAAAATGCCTGCGAAGCGTTAACCTGAGCTCCCTTTCGGGTCAGGTAAGATGCCAGTCGTCAACCAGTCATGGCCACAAGGGGCAATGAAAATCTGGGAAGAGTTATCATTTAGTCGCAGGTATTCAATGATATTCGACCAGAGGCGGTGGTGTAGTTGATGGCGACGCATGACATCGCCTCTACAAATCTTTTGAGGTCATTTTCGCTACCCTGTCCGCGCCACCGGAATCAAATCCCACCCTCCTACAACAGGTTGTGATAAAACCTCCTGCGGCCAAAATTCAATTGACACACAGTGGCGCACCCCATATACTCCGATATACTCCGATCGTCGAAGGCAATGTCTTATCGATCTTGTCGATACTCAGTTCGTGATATATGGTTTTCCGGGGTTATGATATAAAAATACATATCAAGGGGGGTTATCCTATGCGCAGACACCTGATCAAGTTTTTAGCGGTTCTTTCGGTCGTTTTCTTTGTGTTCTCCGGCGTCGCTTCGGCAGCGGAGGTCGTCCTCTACTCCTCGAACCCGTCCGAGCTTCTTGACCTGGTGACGAAGGGTTTCGAGGCGAAGACGGGCGTCAAGGTTTCCGTCGTCCGTCTGGGAACCGGCGAGGCGATGAAACGGATCGCCGCGGAGAAGGACAGGCCGCTGTGCGACGTCTTCTGGAGCGGCGACGTGGCCGTCCTGGAAAACGCAAAGGAGCATTTTCAGACCTACCGGTCGCCCGAGGCGAAAGCCCTTCCCGCCGGCTACGTGGAGAAAGAGGCCCGCTGGACCGCGAGCAACGCCCACGTGATGATCATCATGGTCAACAAGTCTCTCGTGAAGGCCGCCGATATGCCCAGGAACTGGAAGGACCTCTTCGATCCGAGGTGGAAGGGCAAGATCGTCATGGCGAACCCCGAAAAATCGGGATCGGCCTTTGCCCAGGTTTACGGGATTCATAAACTCTACGGCTGGGACGGCATCAACAAGCTCATCGCCAACGCCAAGATCCTCGACAGCTCCAGCCTGATCTTCAAGGGCGTCGCCGCCGGGGAATACCCCCTGGGAATCACGATGGAATACGCCGCCCACCGCTATATCGTCGGCGGCGACAAAAACGTCGGAATCGTCTACCCCGCGGACGGCGCCTTCGTCGCCCCCGAGGCGACGGGCATCGTCAAGAACTGCCCCCATCCCGACGAGGCAAGGAAGTTCGTCGATTACCTGCTCAGCAAGAAGGTCGTGGATGAGATCTTCGACAAGTTTTCCCGGAGACCGGCCCGTTTGGATGCGGGGGACACGGAGGGGCTTCCATCCCTGAAGAAAATCGCGATTCTCAAGAGTTTCGATCCGATGGAGGCCCAGAGCCTCGAAAAGACCATCCTCAGCAGGTGGAAGGAGATCATCCTGTCGAAATAGGCCCATGCGCGTTGAACTTTCCAATATCACCAAGCTCTTCGGCTCGCTCCGGGCCGTGGACAACGTCAGTCTCACGATCGGGGAGGGGGATTTCTTCACCCTCCTGGGTCCCAGCGGTTGCGGTAAAACGACGCTGCTGCGGGCCATTGCCGGGTTTTACACCCCCGATTCGGGCGAGATCCGCTTCGGCGAGCGGTTGGTCAACCACATCCCGCCACACCGGCGCGAGACCGGAATGGTCTTCCAGAACTACGCCCTCTTTCCCCACCTGAGCGTCTTCGATAACATCGCCTACGGCCTGAGAGCGAGGAAGGTCGCGAAACCGGAGATCGCCGAGCGGATCGGCCGGATCATCAAGAGCGTCCAGCTCGAGGGGCTGGAGGATCGTTCGCCGAGCAAGCTGAGCGGGGGACAGCAACAGCGAGTCGCTCTGGCCAGGGCCTTGGTCATCTCGCCGCAGATCCTGCTGATGGATGAGCCCCTTTCCAACCTTGACGCGAAACTCCGGGTGAGCATGCGCGAAGAAATCCGCCGGATACAGAAGGAGCTCGCCATCACCACGATCTACGTGACCCACGACCAGGAGGAAGCGATGGCCGTCTCCGACCGGATCGCGATCCTGAACCGGGGCCGCCTGGAGCAGGTCGGCACGCCCACCGAGATCTACTACCGGCCGGAGAGCCGGTTCGCCGCGGAGTTCATGGGGAGCAGCAACATCATCGAAATGGACGTGACGGGCTGGGACGGCGATCATTCCAGGATCGCCGCGGAAACCGACGGTCGGCGATTCACCCTCCGGGGGCAGAAACCCTCCGGCGCCCGCATCACCCTGTCGGTTCGGCCCGAGTGGATCCGCGTCGTCGCGGGACCCTGGGAGGGGGAGGCAAACCTGCTTTCAGGGACGGTCCTGGGCAGCACCTTCCTGGGATCCATGATCCGCTACCACGTCTCCGGCCCGGGGGAGAAGCCCCTCGTGATCGAGATCCACGATCCCGGCGAGGGGAATATCCGGAAAGACGGAGAAACCCTCTGGTACCAGCTTCCGTCGGACCGACCGCTTGTGATTCGGGGATAGCGGGGAGGGGGATGCCTTGCTTAAATACTTTCAGATCTGGAATTTCATTCTGATTGCGGTCTTTGCCATCCTCATCTTCGCCGTACTCTACCCGATCCTCTTCATCTTCAAGGCGAGTTTCGTGGACCCGGAGACCGGCACCTTCTCGCTGAAGAGTTACGCCACGTTCCTGCATTACCCCTACTACATGCGCTGCCTTCGCAACAGCCTTTTCGTGAGCACGCTCTCGACTGTTCTCGCGCTTGCGATCGGCATCCCCTTCGCCTTCTTCCTTACCCGATACGAGATTCCCGGGAAGAACCTCATCCGGACCCTGGGGACGCTCCCGCTCATCCTCCCCACCTTCATCGGCGCGGAGGCCTGGTTGATGCTGCTGGGCAGAAACGGGCTCTTCGCGAAGGCCTTCCGCGGCTTCGACATAGAGATACCCAGCATTTACGGATGGAAGGGAATCGTCCTCGTCTTCACGCTCCAGTTTTTCCCGTTCATCTTTCTGATGGTCTCGGCCGCGCTCAAAGCAATCGACCGATCGCTGGAGGAGGCGGCGACCAACCTTGGCGCGGGGCGCATGCGCGTCTTTTTCACCATGACGCTCCCGGTCGTCACACCGGCGATCCTCTCCGGGGCGCTTGTCGTCTTCTACCTCTGCATCGAAAACTTCGGCGTCCCCGTCCTGATCGGGGAGGATTTCCGGGTGCTCTCCGTGCAGGCCTATAACGAGTTCATCAGCGAACTCGGAGGCAACCCGTCGATGGCGGGGGCGCTCAGCATGATCCTGCTCGCAATCACACTGGGGCTGACGATCTTCCAGAAATACTGGGTCGAGCGGAAGAACTACTCCATGACCTCACTGAACCCTCTGGAGGAGAAGAAGCTGCGACCGCTGCCCGCGTTTCTGATCTGGCTGTTCTGTGCAGGAGTGGTCTTCGTGGCGCTCTTCCCCTTCGCGGTCGTCATGGTTGCATCCATCACCAAGACCCAGGGGCCGGTCATGTACTTCGGGCAGTTCAGCCTGGAGAACTTCATCCGCGCCTTTACCATCGCCCCCCGGCCGATCTTCAACTCCTTTTTCCTGGCAACAACGGCAACCCTGATCGGGATTGTTTTCGGGATCGTGGTGAGCTATCTGCTCGTCCGCAAAAGAGGCCCCGTCAGCTATTTGCTGGACATCCTGGTCATGCTGCCGCTGGCAATCGCCGGCACGGTCCAGGGCATCGCGCTCGCCGCCACCTACAACAAGGGGTTCATCGTCCTCACCGGGACCTGGATGATCCTCGTGCTGGCCTACTTCATCCGGAAGGCGCCCTATTCGATCAAGACGACCTCCTCCCTTCTCCAGCAGATCGACCCCTCGATCGAGGAGGCCTCGATCAACCTCGGCGTGCCCCCGATCCGCTCCTTCATCCGGGTGGTCCTGCCGATCATGATGCCGGGCATCGTCGCCGGCGCGATCATCATGTGGGTGATCAGCCTCGCGGAACTGAGCGCCACGATCGTCCTGTATTACGGCCCATGGGCCACGATGACCGTGGAGATCTTCCAGCGCATCGGAAGCGGCGACTTCGGTCCGGCCTCCGCTTACGCAACGATCCTGATCATCTCCGTCCTGATCCCCCTTTTCATCCTGAACCGGGTCTCGGGGAGGGATCTGGCATCCTCCCTGTAGATCTATTCCGGAGAGATCATTCCCATTCTATTTTGCAGTCAAAATTCAATTGACAGACGGGAACGCACTTCATATACTCCAACCGTCGAAAGCAGCACCTTCTTTCTCTCCGGAGGATGCGGGGAAGCGATGATGAAAGTACCTTATAAAGCCGCGCTTCTATCGGCATTGGTCTTTCCCGGCGTTGGCCATCTCTATTTAAAGAGGCGCCTCAGGGGTCTGGTTATCCTGTTTTTCGTCGTCACCGGACTGGGCTACCTCATCTGGTCGGCCACGGCAGCCGTACTCGATCGCCTTGACGACGTCATGGCGAGGGCGCCGGGCGGCGCCACGAACCTCAAAGCGCTTTCGGAGATCGTCGGATCAACAATATCAGCCACGGATCCCTATCTTGACGCGGTTTTCTACATCATCGTTTGCTTGTGGATATTTTCGGTCATCGATGCCTATCGGATCGGAAAGCAGCGGGAGTTTCAGGGCAAAGGGACTCCCCATATATAATCTCCCCCAGGGGGGGAGTTTCCGACCCCCTTCAGTCCAGACCAAAGAAGCGGGTGATCCGCTGCAGCCAGACAAGCTGGGACGTCGGGGCAGCCGGCGCCTGGGAATCCG
>Ga0209835_1001307_pt1 | contig 14163 bp, 5 predicted proteins | sample LakKivwa52mmetaG_FD_184138 | JGI IMG/M metagenome (GOLD analysis project Ga0209835, IMG submission 184138) | Anoxic lake water microbial communities from Lake Kivu, Rwanda to study Microbial Dark Matter (Phase II) - Lake Kivu water 52m metaG... | ecosystem: Environmental > Aquatic > Freshwater >...
GGTCGTACCATGCGCCCTATGCCGGACACGATGGAATACAACTGGCCATTGGACAAGTTTTCGATCGCGAGCGCGATTTTCTTTTTCCCTACTACCGTGATATGTTGACTGCAATTTCGGCAGGTTTAACAGCTGAGGAAATTATTTTAAATGGTTTATCAAAAGGTAACGATATTGCCAGTGGTGGCCGTCATATGTCCAACCACTTTGCAAAGCCCGAGTGGAACATTCAGAATGTTTCATCAGCTACCGGCAACCACACCCTTCATGCCACTGGTGTTGCAAGGGCTATCAAGCGCTATAATTCCAAAGGTGTAGCCATCAGCTCACAGGGCGAATCCTCAACTTCTGAGGGCTATGTTTTTGAGGCCATCAATGGTGCAAGCAACGAAAAGCTTCCGGTCATCTTTGTTTTTCAGGACAATCAATACGGAATTTCTGTTCCTCAGCGCGATCAATCGGCCAATCGCCGCGCTGCTGAAAACTACAGAGGCATCAAGAATTTGAAAATATTTTACTGCGATGGTAAAAATGTTTTCGACTCAATGAATACCATGTTTGCAGCCAGGGAGCATGTTGAAAAGTATGGCGAACCTGTGATTGTTCACGCCAATTGTGTGCGCATACATTCGCACTCAAACTCCGACAGGCATGAGCTTTACCGCGATGAAAACGAGCGTCATTGCGTACGCTTGTCCGATCCAATGGAGCGCTTTAAAATTCAGTTGCTGCACTCCGGAAAGTTTACCGAGGACGATATCAAAGCAATGGATGAGGAGGCTCGTAAAACTATTTCAGCAGCGCACAAAAAGGCCATCATGGCACCAGATCCAAAGCCGGAATCAATTTTTGATTTTGTGATTCCCGAACCTTATGTTTCTGCCAAGTACCCCGAAGGAGTGCACGATAACAGCAACGGAAGCAGTATGAAGTTTATTCAGGCTTTGAATGAAACGCTGAAGGCTGAATTTCGTCATAATCCCGATACCTACATATGGGGTCAGGATGTTGCCAATAAGGACAAGGGCGGTATTTTTAATGTTACCAAAGGAATGCAGCAGGAGTTTGGCAAAGAGCGTGTTTTCAATGCACCCATTGCTGAGGATTTTATCACCGGTACAGCCAATGGTATGAGTCGTTTCAACGACAGAATCAGAATCGTGATTGAAGGTGCTGAGTTTGCCGACTATTTCTGGCCCGCAATGGAGCAGTTTGTCGAAATTACCCACGATTATTGGAGAAGCAATGGCGCATTTGCACCCAATGTAGTCATCCGACTTGCTTCGGGCGGCTACATAGGCGGAGGTTTGTATCACTCGCAAACCATTGAAGGAGCGTTGGTTACATTCCCCGGAATAAGAATCGTTTATCCTTCTTTTGCCGATGACGCAGCAGGCTTGATCCGCACAGCCATGCGCTCAAAAGGACCAACCTTGTTTCTTGAACCAAAAGCTCTGTATAACGACCCAATTGCTGAAACCATAGTTCCCGACGATTATGAAGTGCCTTTTGGAAAAGCACGTGTACGCCGCGAAGGGAAACACCTGAGTATCATCACCTATGGAAACACAACCCACATGGCGCTGCAAGTGGCTGATCGTATCAGCAAGGAAAAAGGCCTTGAAATAGAAGTGGTTGATATCCGCTCACTGATTCCTCTGGATAAAGAAACCATTCTTGCCTCAGTTAGGAAAACCTCACGCGTGGTAGTTGTTCACGAAGACAAGGTGTTCGGTGGTTTTGGCGGCGAGATTGCCGGAATAATTTCCGACGAAGCTTTCAATTATCTGGATGCCCCCGTGAAAAGGGTTGGGTCAACTTTCACCCCCGTAGGCTTCAATCGTATTTTGGAAAAAGCAATCCTGCCTAATGCCGAAAAGATATACGATGCTGTTATTGAGACGCTAAACTTCTAGGTTTAATAAGCTTTTTTTGAAATCCTGAACAGTTGATGTTAACTTGTTCAGGATTTTTTTATTGATAATCAACTGGTTAACAAAGCTTAACAAAAACAGCAGGCCCTTTTATATTCCCCAAAGTGATAATCAGTACTTTTGAGGCTGAAATAGACACTTTTTTTAAGATATTGGAGTACAATAACAGTGCTGCAAACATTTTTGGCGTTAAAGTGTTCGTAAAACAAATTGAAGAATCATGAAGATGAAGTTGATTGCAGTATTGATGATACTAATGCTGATGCAGGCCAGCCTGTTGACTGCCCAAAGCGGTCAGAAAAGTGATCCAAAAGAAACCTCACAGAAAATTGCAGCTGCATTATTTTATATTGAGAATTTTTACGTTGACAGCGTAAAACCACCTAAACTGGTTGAAAATGCCATCATCAACATGCTCAAGGAGTTAGATCCTCATTCTGCCTATCTGTCGAAAGAAGAGATTGACGCAGCCAACGAACCGCTTGAGGGAAGTTTTGAGGGAATAGGGGTAACTTTTCAGCTTCATAAGGATACCATCCTGATTGTTTCGCCTGTACCGGGCGGACCGTCTGACAAGCTGGGAATTCAGGCAGGCGACAAAATCATTAAAATCAATGGAGAAGAAGCCTTTGGTACCAAGGTAAACAACAAGTTTGTCATGGATCGCTTGCGTGGTAAAAAAGGCAGTACTGTAAAAATCAGCATTTTGCGCAGTGGGCGAAAAGATCTTATTGATTACACAATTGTGCGCGACAAAATTCCGATCAATAGTGTTGATGCTAGTTTTATGTTGCCCGGTAATACTGGTTATATCAAATTAAACCGTTTCAGCAAAACCTCCATGGAGGAATTTCATGCTTCCATGTCGCAATTGGGTGCGCAAGGAATGGAGAATTTGATTCTTGACCTTCGCAGTAATTCTGGTGGGTTTTTAAACACAGCTGTTGAGTTGTCGGATGAATTTCTGGATGCCGGTAAGCTAATTGTTTATACGGAAGGATTGAACAGTCCCAGACAGGAATTTCAGGCCACCCAGCGCGGCTCTTTTGAAAATGGCAAACTGATCGTACTGATCAATGAGGCCTCTGCCTCTGCCGCCGAAATTGTTTCGGGTGCCGTGCAGGATTGGGACCGTGGACTGGTTATTGGCCGTCGTTCATTTGGTAAAGGATTGGTGCAGCGACCTTTTCAGCTTCCCGATGGCTCGGTAATCCGGCTCACCTCAGCCAGGTATCACACACCTACCGGAAGGAGCATTCAACGCCCTTATGAGGAAGGTGTTGAGTCGTACTATAAAGATTTGTTTGAGCGTAACCGCCGTGGTGAGCTGGTGAATGCCGACAGCATTCATTTTCCTGATTCGCTTAAGTACACAACCAAAGTGTTAAGAAGAACCGTATTTGGCGGTGGTGGCATCATGCCGGATGTTTTTGTGCCACTTGACTCTGCGATATTTACAGATTACTACTCCAATCTGATTCGTAAGGGTGTTTTCAACCGTTTTACGGTGGAATACTCCAATCGTGAGCGGACCAAACTCAGAAAACAGTATCCGGCTTTTGATAAGTTTCTCAAAGAATTTGTAATTGACGAGAAACTGATGGCCGACTTTTTAGCTATGGCTGCTGACGAAAATGTAGAGTGGCATGAACAACAGTTCAAGCAATCGGAAACCATGATCAAATATCAAATTAAAGCACTGATAGCCAGAAATATTTGGGATATGAATGCCTATTGGGAAGTGATGGCAGGATTTGACGATACCCTTGGCAGGGCATTGGAAATTCTTCAAAGCGACAACTTCAGTGCCTTTTTTAATAAAACAGCAAAGCGCTAAAGTGGATGATCTGGCTTCGACTTCGAACCGAAAATGACAGATTCTGCAGTCGCGATGCCAGCTTTGAAAATAACGCCTTCTGAAAAGGCTTTTATGTACGGGTTCTTTTCTGGATTTTCATTCGAACAGAAAACTCATGACTTCCGCTGTTGTAGGTTGCAAAAGTGTTGATTCCCATGTCGTAGCTGTAGTCAATTCCCAGATTTTCGTTGATATTGAGACCTGCTTTGATGATGAAGGCATCTTTGTGCCGCCAGCCAATTCCAAATTGAAATATTTCATTAATCAATTGGGCATCCGCCTGAATGTAGGTAACCGTACCCTGATGGTGTATGGATCCACCGGTTCTTAAATTAAAATCAGGAGAGAGCAAGAAGAGGTAATCTGCATAAAAGTGCTGGTGCAAAGGAATGTAGGTAATAGATGCATCGCGGGTTTTTGTAGAAAGGTGATTTGCTGCATAGCCCGCAGAAAAATTGCCGGCAGCAAAATGAACTCCAAACTCGAAATCAGGGCGCAGGTAATTTTCGTTCGGTCGTTGAAGCGGTTCGGTTCCATCCTGAAAAATGAGCTTCGAAAACAGAATCCCACGCTGGTACATGCCTGCTGAAAGGCCCATGTTCAAGCTTATATTTTCAGCAAAGTAAACCCGGTAGGCATAGGACAGATTAAAGCGTTGAAGCACCTCTTTTCCAAGACTTTGATTCACAACTGAAAACTTCAGACCCATGTTCAGATCGTTAAAAAAAGTTCCTACACTCAGATTTTCAGCTTCAGGAGCATCAGGGAAACCCACCCATTGCCGCCTGACTAACAGGCGGAGGTTGATTTTATCATTGGCTTCAATCATCGCAGGGTTAAATACTTCGGCATTCATGCGGCTATTGCTGAAAATAACGTCGGTTTGTGACCTTCCGCTTATGCTAAACATGAGGGCCAGTATGAAGAATATTGTATGTATTCCTGTTTTCATCATGGCCTGAAGTCTCTTGCTTGTTGAATAGTAACGCGCTGATTGTCAATGTATGGGACAATAAAGCTGTCAGGAAATCCTGCTGATCTTATGCGATTGCGCAACGCCTCTGCTTCAGCAAAGCTGTAGCGGTCGCCCACTTCATAACGATACAATTCTCCGGCAGTGAATTCATAAAAACTAATGTTGTCTACCAACTGGCGCAAAGGGGCAAAATCCCTTTCGGCATTTCTCCGACTGCTGCTAACCAGCAACTGAACCCTGTATACCAGGCGGGCATTGTTTGGGTTCGGCTGCCGAACAACAGGGCTTTGATGAATTTGTGTTACTGCTGCGTTGCGATCAAGCACCTGAAATGTTGTTCGCCGGTTAGCCTGATGTTCAGCTTCGGTACGTGCATTCCGAATAACCGGTTGGCGCTTTCCAAAACCTTTTGATACAAGCCTTTGAGATGCTATTCCGCTGGCTTCCAGGGTTGTCGCGCAGCAGTTGCACCAGCTTGCCCAGCTCATATTTTGACGACTCGCGTAGGCTGGCTCTGTCAAAATCATAATAAATATCATTGAGCACGATTTCTTTTTTAAGAACAATGGGCGTAAGGGCAAAGTCGAGATCGTAACCATTGGATTTCTGAAGTATGGTGTTTCGATCGAATGAAGGAACATTGATAACGCGTGATTCCTTGAAGAAGCCTTCTCTTTCTACCCTGAGGGTATAAATGTTTTCTGCTGCAATTCTGTCAAACATAAATACTCCCTGTAAATCTGACCTTACCTTAACAAGTTCACGCCCCTCTGAATTGAAAAGGCTAATGGCTTGATCGGTAATGGCTTTTCCTGTTTCACGATGTGAAATTTTGCCTTTGAGTGTAAGATCAAACACTCTGCTTTGTAATTCAAAATCAAATTGTTGGAGTATGCTGCCAGTCGGATAAGGTAGTTGCTTCCGGCTTGCAACAAAATCAGGATGTGATGCTTCTACACTTCCTTTCAGGTGGAGGGGAAGCGAAAGTGTAAAATTGCCGTCAGTGCGGCTTTTGGTAACAATATCTTTTGTGCCATCCTTTGCTGAAATTGTTGCATCAGCAATAGCTTGTTTCATGGGTGTGTTTTTTGTGGTACCCATTATAATTTTACGCACAGGGTAGTCATCAAAGAAGAAGATATCATCACCCGACCCGCGGTTTCTTCCTGATGCAAAAACTCCTTTGAGCGTTCCGGGCTGCATGCTAAGCGAAAAATCATCGGAGCTCGAATTGAATGGTGGGGGTAGTACGCCAACCTCGCTGAATCCGCCACCCCTGTCAAAGGAGTAAAGGATATCCAATCCTCCATATCCGGTATGTCCGTAGGATGAAAAAAACAATAAACTGTCACCGGCTGTTGTCGGAAACAGCTCATCAAAGGCTGTATTCACGGCTTGCCCCAGATTGACCGGCAGTCCCCAGCTGCCATCTGATTTGATGGTAATACTGTATATATCATTACCTCCGTAGCCGCCCGGAAGCCTTGCTGTGAAATACATTTTGCGCCCGTCTTCGGTAATGTGGGGATGTCCGTAATTGTATTTACGTTGGGCAAATGCGACCCTTCTGGGTTTAGAGAATCGAAAACTTAGCGGATCAAAATCAGATTGCATGATGGTGCAAATGTTTTTTCGATTGTTGCAGCGTGTAAAATAGATTATGTTTCGCTGCTTGTCGAAAGTAAATACACCTGCATTATTATTGCTGCTCACTGGAAGCTCGATTGCCTGTCCGAAGTCACCATATAGGTTCGAAATAAAGAGGTAAAGCCGCGAAAAATCCTCATTTGTTCGCCCATCAGATGTCTTCCCTTCCATAATAGGACGTGATGACGAAATTATCAGATCGGAATTGAACCAGGCTGGTGCGTAATCGGTAAAATTGCTGTTGATGCCCGTTGCCGGATGAATTACAGGATAATTAATCCCTTCGACAAGGCTGTTTAGCCGCAGCGACTCAAGGAGCAAGGCAGCTTCAGCAGAGCGCGGGTTCAACCTTCGTGCTTGTTCAGCCGAGGTTCTTGCTAATTCGGTTTTTCCAGCTCTGAGAGCCGCATCTGCCCTTGCCAGCAACCATTCTATTCTGGAAGGTTCCTCGCCAATAGCATCGTCGTACCACTGCAGTGCATCTTCAAACCGATTCATGCGATGATAAGCCGTTGCAATTCGGAAGGCAAGAAGTTGACGATCTTCTGGCGCCGGGCTTCGGTCAAAGGCCGTCTTCCATTGTCGCGCAGCTTTAACAAAGTTATGTGAGGCAAAGTTCTTATCTCCTTGTCTTACAAGCGATTTTTGTGCATTCAGCATAGAAGGCGTCAACAGAAAACACATGCATAGTATGGTCAATAACTGTCTCATTCTGTTACCAGTGTTACGGATCCCTTTTGTGTGCGAACCAACTGACCATTCTGATCCCTGACTTCATGTATATAATAATAGGTGCCTGGTGCAACCAAAGCTCCTCTGTAACGTCCATCCCATCCCTCATCACCTGTATATATTTCCAGACCCCACCGATTGAATACCCTTATAAAACTCCCGGCCATAAATCTGTCGTTGATCATATCGGTATTGGGCGAGAATGCATTAATTCTGTTTTCCTGCGTAACAACAAGCATGGCATCACGGGTTTCACAGCCCAGAGCATTGGTCGCAATCACAATAATTGAATCTTGCTGCAATAGGGCATTGCCAAAGTAATACTCTGGTGACATACCTTGCTGAAGAACAGTTGAACCGGTTAAAAAACTGATTTGCTGAACAAACTGCAATTCCTGTAAACTAAGAACCAGTGTTATCGGGTTCAGGCTGAGGCTGAAAGAAGGCAATGGAAAAACTTTCACCTCATATTCTTTTGTCGAGGAACATCCAAAACTATTGGTTGCTTTTACAGTGTAGGTAGTTGTTTCCGATGGTCGTGCCAGAAACCTGCTGTCGTTTACCGGGGGATTCACTAACCAGGTGTATGCGTCACCTCCCGAGGCGGTCAGCAATGTTTCGGAGCCTTCACAAATACTGTTTTGGCCGGTTATAACCAGTTGGGGTATCGGATACAGCAGCACTGTAGCAATTCCTGTCATGGTTCGGGAGCAGCCTCCCGACTGCCTGACTGCCTGTACTGAATATATACCTGAAGCATCCACTGGATTGAAATTCAATGGCAATCCGTTCCCTTCCAATGTCTGTATTGGCTGAGTTCCATCGCGAACAAGCCGATAGTTCACTCCAATTTCGCTTCCACCAATGAATAAGCCGTTTCCAGGAGTTTGTGCACAATAACTTCCACCGCCAAAAAAATTGAAGTTGCCGGGTGGTTGGATAACAGAAACCTCCGCTGTTCCCGACATCAATCGGGTACATCCTGCAAAACTGCTTGCCATAACACCATAAGTGCCTGCAGCTGCTATTGTACCAAAACTAAGCAGGCCTCCGCTTCCTGTAAATACTTGCCCGCTGGCCTGACCATTGCGCAACAAAGAATAGGTATAGCCTGTCTGTGAACCGGAAAGCCCGATCTCAGGTGCTGTTTCACTCCAGCAATAACTTCCACCTCCTACTATATTGAAACTCTGAGGCAATGGCAGAACCTGAACAGTTACAGAGTCGGTCAGCTGATTGAAGCCGTCATTTATTGTGATAAAGTATTTGGTTGTTTGCTCAGGAAAGACGTCTATTGTGCTTTGGGACGGCAGATTCGAAGTTGGTTTTGATGTCCAGCTCCAGCTGTATTGTCCTGATCCACCTTGCGGAAGTGCAACTAATCGCACCTGCTGGCCCGCGCATATTGTTTGATTACTTACATTTATCGTTAATTGCAGTGGCCCACCCGCTACGAAAACCAATGTTTGGTCGTTCGCCTGGCAGCCCGTTAACTGATCTGTTACCGTTAACCTGAACAAATTGCTGTTTTGAAGTGGAAGGGTTACCGGATTCAATAACTGTGGATTAGTTAGCAATGATTGTGGCTGCCAGATGTAGTTGTAAACGCCGCTTCCGCCGCTCACGGTGCCCTGCAACTGAGCAGTAGTTCCATAAGGAATGGTTTGCGAAGGACCTGCTTCTGCCACCGGAATACCAAAACTTATAATCTGAGCCGATACAGCCATTTGAATGCGGCAGCCAAGCCCGGTTCGCTCAGCCCAAACAGTATAAATGCCTGAAAGCGTGTAATATCCAAAAATCAGTGAAGTTCCTTGACCGAGTATTTGTGCAATTAGCGAATTGTTTCTGTACAAACTGTAAATTACACCTTGCTCTGCAAAATTAAGCATAATGGGAAGTCCGTTTTGAGAATTGCAGATAGAACCTCCTCCTTCAACAATTTGTATCTGAGGCATTGCAACTACCTCAATCCAGACTTCTGCAGAAGTTGTTTGATCGCCATCATTAATATGCAGCGTATATGTTTGACTTTGTTGGGCAAAAAGCTGTATTTGCTGTGCTGTGCCCAGTAAATTGCCGGCCTGGTCCTTCCACTGAATACTGTAACTTCCTGACCCACCGCTAACATTGGCGCTTAAAGTAAATGGCTCTCCTGTGCAAAGTTCCGTAGAGGTGGATAAAATGTTTGCCATTAGTGCACCACCGCTTACGAAAACCCAGGTAGAATCGGTATTGGATACACACGAGGTTCCAATATCAGTTACTGTAAATAAAAAGAGTGAGGTTTGCGATAACGAAAGGGTGGGGGTGTTTTGCAAGCTTGGGTTTTCAACAAGTGAAGCCGGTGACCAGCTGTAGGAGTAATTTCCCGAACCTCCGCTTGCAACTCCGCTTAGCAGGGTACTTTGACCTTTAAGAATAGTGATATCCGGACTGCTTAAAGCAACCGGGGAAACAGCAGTTTCAACCGTTGCATTTCCTTCCATATTTACACTGCACTGCGCTGCAGGATGTAACGCTGTTACTGAGTATTCTCCTGCAAGCGAAATGTTGTTAAATACTAATGTGCTTCCAGTTCCATTCAGATTCTGTCCGACCGGATATCCGTTGCGGCGCAAGGCATACACAACACCAGACTGCGACCCGCTTAATGTCAGGCTCAGAGGCTGGCTTCCACTGCATATAATACCTCCGCCACTGAAGTTGTAAATGTCAGGGATTGTTTTAACGCTTATTGTTAAAGTGTCAGTAACCTGATTAAGTCCGTCATTCACAACCAAAATATAATTGGTGCTGACTTGCGGGTTTACGACAGGATTGTAAATATTGGAAGTGAATCCAGGAGGATCACTGGTCCATGAATAATTGTAAGTGGATGTTCCACCCGAAGGAATGGCAAAAAGCCTGACGCTTTCACCCGGGCAGATTTCATTTTGACTCGAATACAGCTGAACGGCCAATGTTGTTGTACCGGGGTCGCTCACAAAAACTGCAACATAATCTTCTGTAATACCACAGCCGCTAATACCGGGATTAGCCCTAAGCCTGAAAATCGTAGTTTGGGACAGGGGTGTGGTGGTTGGTTGCAGCGCTTCTGGATTAAGAAGCAGGGATGATGGTGACCAGTCGAAAGTGTATGAAGTTTGACTGGATGTGATAGCTCCGTTCAAGGTAACCTGTCCGCCGGAAACGATGTATTTATCTGGGCCAGCATCCGCAATTACTTCTCCACCCTGAGCAATTACCGCATTTCCTCCCATGCCTTGATGACAGCCGGTGGCGGTTTCGGTTGCCCTTACAGTATAGTTTCCAGCCGAAGAATACAAACCAAACGACAAGGCCTGACCAGAGCCTGTGAGACTCATCAGCTCTTGTTGATTATGCCATAAACCATACCTTATTCCTGTTTGTGAACCCGATAAGCCAACCGGAAGCTGCCCACCGGTATGGCAAATAGTGCCTCCACCGGTAACACTAAAAACCTGTGGAACATTGTTGACAATTACGGTTGTTTCAGCACTTACCACATTTTGACCATCACTTACTGTTAATATATAAGTTGTTGTTTCGGATGGCTCGTGCTGTGGTGATTGTTCCCAGGAATAGAAACCCGATGGAATTGAAGTCCAGTAAAATGAATAGTTGCCATTTCCTCCCGAAGCATATCCGTTGAGCTGAATACTGTTTCCTTTGCATACAGCTGATGCAGAAGCACTGGCGGTAGCCTGCAGCAGATTTCCCGACACGAAAACTGTCATTTCATCAGCGTTGCTGATACAGCCGCTCTGATTATCAGTGGCTTTGACGCTAAATATTGTGGTCTGCTGCAATGGTAAGCTAGGTGTTGAGGCAGCATTGGGCTGCACCACCTGCGAAGCCGGATGCCAGGCATAGCTGAAATTGCCAGACCCACCAATTGCAGCAGCCATTAACTGTGCTGTTTGTCCGGTCAGTATTGTTTGATCGTTGCCTGCATGTACCTGAGGAATTTGTATTGTTTGTATCTGCGCGGTTCCACTCATCTGTGAAGTGCACAAAGTAGTGAGGCTCAATGCCTTTACCTGATAGGTTCCAACATTTGTAAATTTCCCAAAATCCAACGGACTGCCATTGCCCGAACGAATGTGCTCGGTTGCATTTCCATTATACCAAAGTGTATAGAGCGCTGAAAGTTGCGAATTGCTCAATCCGATGGATTTGCCTTCTTCTCCGGCACAAAATGTACCGCCTCCACTGATGTTGTAAACCTGTGGTAATGCTCTGACTTCAATAATAACAGAATCGGTTTTCATGGTAAAACCATCAGATACTGTTAGCCTGTAGGTAGTAGTGATATTTGGACTTACTGATGGATTGTAAACAGACGACTGAAAGCCTGGAGGATTCGATTGCCATTGGTACTCATAATTGCCCGAGCCACCAGTAGCCAGTGCCATAAGCTGAACCTCAGCTGAAGGACATACCGAGTAACTTGATGCAGATAGCTGAAGGTTGATGCTGTTTCCACCAGAAACAAACACAACAGTCTCAGAGGGGTTGCTCTGGCAGGATGTGGTTTGATCTGTTACAATCAGCCTGAAAACCTGTGTTTCGAACAAGGGTAAGGTGGCAGCTGTGGATGAATTGGGATTGATGATATATATTGTTGGTGACCATGCATAATGATATTGGCCTGAGCCTCCTGAGGCTGAACCATTAAGAATAGCGTTTGTCCCGCTTACAACAGTTTGATTGTTACCAGCAATAGCATTTGGTCGCGGGTGAATGGCAATAGCCGCTGCACCCGTCATTGACTGCTGGCACTGGCTGCTGTTATTGGCAGCTGTAACAGTGTAATTGCCCTGTAAACTTTGAGCACCAAACTGAATACTCTCACCAGTGCCACTTCGCGAAGCAATTGCCTGATTATTAAGGTAAAGGGTATAGGTAACGCCGTTTTGCGAACCTGATAATCCTATTTCAACCCCGGAGCCTCCGGCGCAATAGCTTCCACCTCCTGTAACATTGAATGCCAGCGGAAGCTGGTAAACTGTAACTGTGGCCGATACGTTTACAGTATTTACGCCATCAGATATTAAAACTGTGTAGGTAGTTGTTTGTGTTGGATTTACTGTTATCTGAGACGAGCCTGAGCTAAAACCTGCAGGATTTGATGTCCATAGGTAGCTGTAAATTCCTGAGCCTCCTGTTGCAGTTGCCATTATGGTTACAGGGTTTCCGGCACAAACTGAAGTTTCGCTGACGTTGATAGCGGCACTTAACGGGCCACCAGCAACAAATACCATCATCGAATCGGGTAAACTTGCGCATTGAGAAACCAGATCGGTAACCGAAACCCTGAACAAGCGCGACTGAAACAGTGGAATTGTTGAACTAACTGCCTGCTGGGGATTTACTACAAAGGCCGAAGGTTGCCATTGGTAGCGATAAGTCCCTGATCCGCCAACTGCCTGTGCCTGAAGCTGAGCTGCTGTTCCGGATTGTATCGTTTGATCCTCGCCGGCAGTTAACTGCGGAACCGCATTCTCAATTACCTTTACACTTCCGTTGATTTGAATACTGCAGCCTGTTTGAGCCTGTGTTGCTTTTACAGTGTAGAAGCCGGTTTCGGAAATTGTGCCAAAACTTACACTGAAACCTGTTCCGGCAACTGTTTTACCTGTGGTAATGCCATTGCGGAATAATTCATAGATGATTTGAGTTTGCGAGGAAGCCAAAAATATTTCAGGTGCCTGATTGCCTGAGCAGTATGCTCCTCCGCCAAGCAAGGTTTGCTGATTGGGAAGCGGGTTAACAACCACATTAACTTCATTGAGCATATTGATTGCACATCCGGTTGATCCGTTGATCGCCCTCACGGTATAACTGCCCGGCTGTGTAAAAATCCCAAAATTGATAGCAGAGCCTGTTCCAGGCAACACTATGCCTGTTCCAAGGCCGTTGCGAAACAAATGATAAGAAATTGAAGTTTCAGAACTTTGTAAACCAATGGAAACTCCTTGTCCGCCCTGACAAAATGATCCACCTCCGGTTACTTGTTGCAGGGTGGGAGTGGGGTTGACAAAAAGCCTTGCAATGTTGCTGATCTGCGGGCAGTTTCCGTTCACCACTTTGCATCTGTAGCGGAATCCATTCATACCGGTTGTGGTGAAAACACTCAAAGTGCTACTATTGGTGCCACTATAAAAAGCATTGTCAGTAAGGTCAAACCAGCCATCTCCAATGTTTTCCTGCCATTGGTAACTGCTTGCATTCAGAGCCGATAAAGTGAAATTTGCAATATCATTTTTACATACTGTCCGGTCGGGCGGTTGCAAAACTATAACCGGCGGTTCGTTTACGCCCAGAATGGCATCCTCGCTGGTGTCGCTGTTGCCTTGACCATCGAAAACAATACAACGGTATTTATAGCCATTGAGACCAAGATTTGCATCGGTAATCGTAAGGATAGGACTTGTGAAACCGGATGCATAAGCAAAACTCGCATCAATATTGTACCATCCAATCCCATCGTTTTCCTGCCACTGATAGGCTATCGTGTTGAGCGCTAATACATAAAACCTTGCAACGCCACCGTTGCAAACGGAGGTATCGGCTGGATGTCCGATAACAACAGCTTGCGCTTTTGTTGCTTTAACTGGAATGATTCCAGGCAAAAACAACAAAAGGAAAAATAGGCGCATAAGCCAAACAGTCAGAATTTTATACTCTCTCAACTTCTTAAATCTATCCGTTCATCATAGCAGTATGTATTCTTCAACACCTGATATTAACATGATTTTGAAATCCTAAAAGGATGGTGTAATTCAAAATAACATTTCAAGTGTTTGATTATCAACTTGAATGCCTGCTCTCATGAATTGGTTGCTTTTAGGGGAATTGAATGACTCAAAGATAGTGAAATCAACATATGGTTATGTTAATGGCGTTTCAACTTTTTATAAACAGTTGAATGTTAATTCCATTCATTGATTATTGTCTGGAAATACTCAATAATTATTTACGATGCCGGT
>Ga0209835_1001309_pt1 | contig 14143 bp, 13 predicted proteins | sample LakKivwa52mmetaG_FD_184138 | JGI IMG/M metagenome (GOLD analysis project Ga0209835, IMG submission 184138) | Anoxic lake water microbial communities from Lake Kivu, Rwanda to study Microbial Dark Matter (Phase II) - Lake Kivu water 52m metaG... | ecosystem: Environmental > Aquatic > Freshwater >...
CGGCTCTCCTGCGCCGTCTATCGTTAAAAACGCGGCTTCCTTGAAGGGAGAGGGATAAAAAGCGCTTGCGGCATGCGCCTCGTAATGTCTGGTAAAAAGGATCTTCCCTTTAAAACCTAATTTTTTTCTAATTATCCCGGTCTTTAGGATACGCCCGAACTTGGCGATGGGCTTGTTGTAAAATACGATAAAATCCAGGCCTTTTGCGCCTATCCCCGCTTCTTCCAGGCAATAATTAACGGCATTAACAGGAAACCCGGCATCGTGTTTCTTACGGGTAAAACGCTCCTCTTGTACGGCGGCGACTATATCGCCGTCGCGCACAAGGCAGGCCGCACTGTCATGGCGGAAACAAGAAATTCCCAGTATATTCATTTATATTCCCTCTAAGCGAAGGTGTTCTCAAGTACCATCATAACTACAGCCCCGGTCATAGGCCCCATATTAGCTTCGCAATGTACCGGTTGATATCATATTCGTGTGTCCACTCCCCTCTAACGCGTGAATAAAACCCTATAAACTCCGTGTAATCCAAACAGGATAAATACTATTGCAGAAAACCATTTGACGGACTTTTCGGTAATATGCTTGCGCATGATCACGCCTGCCGTTATCCCTATGGCATCAGCCGCAACCATGGCCAGTGTTGTGCCCACAAGCACTCCCAGCATATCATTATATTTAACCGCCAAGCTTATAGTGGCTAGCTGCGTCTTATCCCCCATCTCGGCAAGAAAAAAGGCTACACCCACCGTAACTATAGGACCGAATCTCGTATTTCTTTTATCTTCACCCTTCAGCCTGTCGCCCCGGATCGTCCATAGGCCAAACAGTATAAAAGAGAGGGCTGCGGCCAGCGAGATCGCGGCCATCGGTATGGCCTTTGTAAGAAAATGCCCTGCGGCCACGGCTAGAGAATGATTAAGGAGGGTGGCAATAAAAACGGCTATTAGGACTTTATAGGCGTCATACTTGGCCGCAAAAGCCATGGCAAGAAGCTGCGTCTTATCCCCCATCTCGGCAAGTAGAATCAACAGAAATGACGCTATAACCGCCGTCATACCAGGCCTCTTAAAAATTGGGTCAATGTATCGGCCGCGATACTGATAACTAGTAATATTTTTAACAAAAACCCGCCCGCTTGACTTGCCGCAGCCGCGGTGATCGCGGCGCCTATGCCGGAGCCGTCCTTTGCAAGCACGACTTTTATGCGCGAGGCCTTCGCGCCGAATATATCTTTCAGGGCCGCGCTGATATTCTTCGCGAAATACGGATGTTTCTCATAAACACTACCGTCGATAGCTATCGTATGCGTTCCGAATACCGAAGGATCTATTTTTTTCACTACCGCTGAAAGACACGCGGCGCTTAACCTTGCGGCGCGAAGAGCTATGGCGGAGGATATCTCACGGCACATAAACCTCTCGTTCGGCGTTGTATTACCAGCACCGGCCCTCTTCAATATCATCCCGGTAACGGCCAGCCCTTTAGACCTGTCGGACTCTACCGCGGACATTTGTTCTGTGCTAAAATTTTTCAGCCCGGGCAGCACGTAGGCCCTTATTACCTTAAGGGCTACCTCGCCCAGATACATACCCGAGACCATCTTCTCAAGCGCCTGCTGTCCGGGCCTGTCGGATTGGCTGTCTATAAGAATATCAAAGGCCGTACGCCTTACCTTATCGAAATTTCCCCATTCGGTATTAATTATTGCTCCTCCCATCGCCGGCTCCGCATAACAGGCGTTCGTACCGGTGCCTATTATAGCTCCTATATCACAATTCCTGTCTTTATAGCTCCTGGCCGCCAGCGTGCCCACGGTATCGTTTATGAGGGCGGCCACCTCCACGCCGCGAAGGTTTTTTTTAATTAAAGCCTCCTCCAGGAGCCTGACTATATCTCTGCCTACGACACCGCTTGCGCAAAACCCCTTGGTCCAGCAGACAAGATATCCGGAGGCTATGCCGGTTTGTTTTACCGGAAATGAAAAAGTAAAACCAAGTTTCCTTGTTTTATCCAGCTCCCTGTTTTTTGTCAGGAAATCTTTATCCAGCTTAAATTTCATCACGACCGGTCTTCCCGTACGGCCGGAGCCTTTAAGTTCAAGCTCCAGTATCCGGAAATTCGTCCCGCCCAGGTCGAGCGCTATAAAATTCCCTTTTTCTGTGCCGGCAGGCTTCTTGGCATAGGTAAGTATCATCTTAAGCGAGCTCTTCTTCCCGGCCAGAGCCATACACATCTCCAGGCGGAAGGCTTTGGCTATCTCCCGCATTTCGTTAACGGAGATATGAAAATTCTTCTTTATCGCTTCCAACGCCTCGCTTGTCATCTGAATTTTGTCATTTGCCATTATCGGTCTATGCTCAGTATCCTGTATTTCAGCACACCCGCCGGCACGGTTATCTCGACCGTATCTCCCACCTTATGGTTCATGAGCCCGCTTCCAACGGGAGACGATATCGATATTTTACCCTCTGAGAAATTCGCCTCTTCTTCGGATACCACGGTGTAAGTCATGTCCCTGTCGCCTTTCAGGTCCTTAAGCTTCACTGTGGCGCCTATAAGGACTTCGTCTTTGGACATATTATCTTCGTCTATCATCTGCGCCGTGGCAAGCTTATGTTCGAGCTCGGCTATCTTCTTTTCATTCAGCCCTTGAGCTTCTTTAGCCGCGTCATACTCGGCGTTCTCGCTTATATCGCCGTGAGCACGCGCGGCGCCGATCGCCTTTGAGATCTCCCTGCGTTTTACAGTCTTAAGCTGTTCCAGCTCTTTTCTTAACTTTTCGTAACCGTCTCTCGAAAGATGGCTTCTCTGACCCATACTTCCTCCGTTTTTCTACTTACAACAGGCCTCTTTTTCTTCCCTTTTACCGCATGAAACGCTCTTCTGGGGGCATCTTCCGGTCCAGCAATAAAGGCACAGTTTCTCCTTCGGCAGCCCTATCGCGGTGACCATATCATCCACAGTCTGATATCTGAGCGTCGTCACTTCGAGGTCCTTGGTTATCCAGTCGACCATTTTTTTGTACTTTTCTGTGGCAGGATCCACATATTCCGACACATCTTCTATATCTCGGCCCTCGATGGCCTTGACGGCTTTTCTCGCGGCAAGTTCCCCTATACTCCTAGTCGAAAGATTGAATATGCATGGAAACATGAGCGGCGGGCAGGCAGGCCTCGCGTGGATCTCCTTTGCGCCGGCATCCCAGAGTTTCTTGACTGTGAAGTTCTTAAGCTGCGTACCGCGCACTATCGAATCCTCGCACACCACGATCCTGTTCCCGTTTATGACTTCCTTTATCGGGATCAGCTTCATCGTAGCTATAAGGTCCCTCTTCTCCTGTGACGGCGGCGTATAGCTCCTGCCATATCCGGGGGTATATTTTACAAGAGGCCTGCGGTAGGGCTTTCCCGACTCCATCGCATAACCTATCGCGTGGCCTACTCCCGAATCCGGCACTCCGGATACCACATCGACATTTATATCTTTGTCGCGCTTTGCAAGAAGCCTGCCGCAGCGCTCCCGCACTACCTCCGCATTTACGCCTTCATAGCTCGATGCCGGGAATCCCGTATATATCCAGAAGAACGTGCATATCTGTTCGGTCTTGCCGGCAGGCCTCTTGCCGAGCGGGCCGTCTTCGTTTATCAGAACCACTTCGCCGGGACCCAGGTATTTCATTATTTCGAATCCATTATTCGGAAATGCCGCCGTCTCCGAAGTCACAGCCCACGCGTCTTTCTTTTTGCCTATTACCAGAGGCGTATATCCGTAATTATCGCGCGCGGCGTATAACCCATCCTTGTTCAATATAAGCAAAGAACAGGACCCCTCTATCATCGAGAAGACTTTTTCAATACCGTCCAATATCGAAGACCCCTCGACTATGATCTTCGCGACAAGTTCCGTCTGGTTGACCGTACCCTTAGTGACTTCACTGAACGAGACGCCCCTATTCATGAGCCCGGACGCCAGGTCTTCGATATTCTCTATCAGGCCGTTGGTTACTATACAAAAGGGCCCGAATTTCGAGCTTAAATATATCGGCTGTTCGTCATGTGCGCTTATTACGCCGATACCGGATTTTCCAGGCATGTGACTGGAATCCTCATAGAACTTGGATTTGAACTGGCTATGGCTTATATTATGTATTTGGCGCGACAGGCCGCCCGGGCCCATCACCGCGATACCACCGTATTCGGTGCCGAGATGCGAATGGTAATCGGTGCCGTAAAACAGGTCTTTTGTACAATCACTTTTTGAAATTACCCCGAATATTCCGCTCATTTTCTCTCCTTAGATGACGCTTTGTCCCTCGGTGCCAGCAAAAAATCCTTCATGTCATCGGGTAACGGCGATTCGAATACCATCCTTTCACCGGTGGCCGGATGCCTGAACTCCAGCCTGTGCGCGTGAAGGGCTACGCGCTTAAACCTTAATTTATAATCCTTCCTGAAGGCGTAGACGCTCTCGCCCACTATCGGATGACCGATCTCTTTTAAGTGTATCCTTATCTGGTTCGTCCTGCCTGTAATCGGCTCAACCTCAAGGACGCTAAAACCCCCCTTCCTTTCACTGACTCTGTACTTTGTTACCGCAGGTATACTTTTGCCTTTATTCTTATCGTAGATATTCCGCGTTATATCCCCTGACGGCCCCTTCACCATGCCTTGAGCGAAAGCTATGTAAGTTTTTTTTACGGCTCTCTTCTTGAACTCATCCATCACGGACTGCTGCGCCGCCTTACCTTTGGCGTAGATCATGAGCCCTGAAGTCTCTCTGTCCAATCTGTGGCACGGATGAGCGTTTGCCTCTATGCCCCGCGAGTCTAACTCCCTGTTCAGGAGGCCCGTAAGCGTGCTGGTCTCTTTTTTAGGCGTCGGGATCACGAGCAGACCGGAGGGTTTATCGACCACCAAAAGCTGCTCGTCCTCATAGACGATTCTGTACTTTTTTTCTGCCATATATAAGATTTAAGGGTCTATACTCCGGCCAGCACGATAAAAGCGCCCGTAAGGACCATCATGAACCCGGCAAACGCGCGCGGATATCTCTCCGTTATGCCATGCCTTACGAGCCGCATGCCAAGGCCCTATTTCGGCCCCCTGTGATTCGATCGCCGTTTTTCATACCATCCCCTGTCGGTGAGTACATTTATGGTAATATTGATAATAGGAAAAGTCAATACTATTTAAGGAAACCTTCGGAATGTATGAACAAAAACAGCTGTTGCGGAACCCAGAAGATCCGTATTTGTCCCGGCGGGAATCTTCTGATACGATATCAGCGTTTGTATTTTATCATTCGGCCATACCGGTCCGGCCATAAGCATGGGCCGCCTTGATCATTTCACGCATTTAAGGCGGATGTCGTGCTCGTCCTCTATCTCGCCGACTATCTCCTCTAGGAGGTCCTCCAGGGTTACGATGCCTTCGACCTTGCCATGCGCGTCAATGACGATAGAGATGTGGGTATGCCCTCTTTGGAATTCCTTCAAAAGTTCCGTGACCTTCTTTGATCCGGGGACTACGGTGGCAGAATATAGTATATCCTGAAGGACCAGCAGGCCTTTATTATGCTCCAGGTTCAGGAGGTCCTTCATGTTTATCACGCCCACTATATTATCCGGGGTGTCCTTGTGGACCGGTATCCTGGAGTAACCGCATTCAAGCGCCTTATCCGTCATCTCCTCAAGGCTTGAGTTCATATCTATGGAGACCATGTCCTTTTTGGGGGTCATTACGCTCTCTACGATGGCCTGATCAAAATCAAATACCTTCGATAGCATATTATATTTTTCCTTGTGGATGGTGCCTTCCTCGCCCCCCACTTTTATCATATATCTTAACTCTTCCTCCGTGACCAGCGACGGTTTTCCTTCGCTTTTTATGCCGGCAAACCCCGTGATCCTCACAACTATCTTCTCCAATATAACCACCACCGGATTGAAGATCGTTATCAGCAATTTGATCGGGCCCGCCAGCATGGAAGCCACTTTCTCCGAGCGGCGGGCCGCAATAGTCTTGGCGGCGACCTCGTTAACTATTATAAGGAACGACGCTATGAAAGTAGCTATCAAAGCCCCCAGTTTCGTCTCGTCTTTCATAAAATGGATCACCATCGACATGACGATGATGGCTATAAGCGTGCAGACCACGTTATTGACTACGAGTATGGTACTGAAAAATCTTTCTGGATTATCCATTATGCCGAGTATGGTCTTGGCTACCTTGGAGCCCCCGGAGGCCATACGCTTCAATTTTATGCGATTGGACACAACTACTGCTATTTCGGAAGCAGCCGAGAGCGCATCGATAACGAGCAGGATAAGAAGGATGGCGAGTTCGATAGTTATATCAAACATTATGGTTTTACAATACCCCCGGAAACTACTAGCTTTATGCCGCTTTCAACTGGCATATCGAGTATCTTCACATCACGCTTTGGAACAAGTATCATGAATCCTGTGAACGGGCTCGGTGTCGTAGCGATAAAAATATGCAAAAACTCCTCTCCGGCTTTCTCCTGCGCCTCCTTAAATCCTTCATTTGTGAGAAATCCTACCGACCATATGCCTTTCGATGGATATTCGACCATCACCACTTTCTTGAACGCCGGTTTTTCGTTTGAGATAAAAGAGTCGACTATCTGTTTAGCGGGATCGTATATCAATTTTATAATAGGGAATTTACGAAAAATGCGCTCGAAGAAATTAAAAATACGTTTACCCAGAAGATTTGCGGCCACAAACCCGACGGCCAGTATGGTAAGCATGCCTAAAATAAAACCTAATCCGGGTATGGCGAACCCCAGATACTTCCGCAGATAAAAATTTATGAGCTTCCCCCATATGCCGTCTATAAACATAAACACCGCATAAAGCACATATGTGGTTATAAATACCGGCAATATTATAAAAAACCCCGTTAAAAAATACCTTTTTATTTTTGACATTTATAACCCCTTATTTATCTTTTTGCCAGAAACATCGCCGCCAGAAGCGCCGTAGTAAGCGCTATCAATAAAACGGTGGTGATCCAGGCTACCGCATTAAAAAACTTTGAGTTCCTGTACTCCCCCATAAGATGCTTGTCGTTTATAAGAAGAAGCATGAAGACGAGCACGAACGGCAAAAAAACCGAATTGGCCGCCTGAGACAATAACATGACCATAATGAGATTCAAGTCGGGGAACATTATAAACCCGGCGCCTACGGCTATAAGGGCCGTGAATAGCGTATAGAACTGCGGCGCATCCCTGAAACGCTTATCCACCCCGGTCTCCCATCCCAGTCCTTCACATACCGAATATGCCGTGGCAAGCGGAAGTATCATAGCGGAGAATACGGACGCGTTCAGAAGCCCCACCGCGAATAATATCGAACAGTACTCCCCCGCAAGAGGCTTTAACGCAAGCGCCGCGTCTTTGGCCGTCTCGATCCTGACACCGCTTTTGAACAGAGTCGCGGCGCACGATATCACTATAAAAACGGCTACGATAGTCACGATTATGCCGCCGATTATAACGTCGAGCCTGGCATATTTGTAATCCTTTATGCTTATTCCTTTTTCGACGACCGAGGATTGCTGATAGAATTGCATCCACGGCGCTATCGTCGTGCCGACTATACCCATCAACATAAGAATGAACTCCGGCTTGAATTGGAAAGTAGGACGTATGAACTCCATGGATACCTCCCCCCATTGCGGACGTACCATGAAGCCGGTGGCTATGTAAGCCAGGTAAAAAAGGCACGCGAACAGAAATATCTTCTCGACTGATTTATATGTTCCCTTCACTACTATCCACCATATAAAAACCGCAGCGATCGGCAATGAAACATATCTTGAAATTCCGAATATTTCGCAACTGGCGGCGATTCCCGAAAACTCACTTATTGTATTAAGAAGGTTGGAAAATATAAACACGATCATCGCATAAAACGTTACCCTGACCCCGAACTTCTCCCTTATCAGGTCCGCCAGGCCCTTCCCTGTTACCACGCCCATCCTTGAGCACATCTCCTGTATTATTATCAGCGATAGCGCCATAGGGATGAATATCCATAGCATCGAATATCCGAAATGCGCTCCGGCTACGGAGTAGGTAGCGATACCGCCGGCGTCATTGTCGACGTTTGCCGTTATTATCCCGGGGCCCATTACACTCAAAAATATGAGCATATTCCTCCACCTGGAGGGCCTTCTTATGCTATTATCATTTCCGTTGGTCATATCCCCTTTATCGGCCTGGGCCTTTTTCTCCAGGCTATCGATATCACCTGGCTAAGTATGTCGTCCATTGTTATTATACCGTGCAATATCTTATTCTCATCCACCACAGGTATCGCCGACACTTTATATTTATCCATCATATACGCTACTTCCTGGGCGCTGTGGTCAAGGTAAACGTACAATGTCTTCGGAAATACAGTCTTCAAAACGCCGTCTTTTCCCTCAGCGAATAATAGCCGCCGGATCGTCGTCACGCCTTTCAAATGGTTCTTATCGTCCACCAGGTACATATAAGGCACCGTCTCGGCTTCTTTCGCCTGGTCCCTAATGCGCTCGATGGCCTCTGCCACGGTTATCGTTTCCGGTATTGCGATGAAATCCGCCGTCATGAGCCCCCCGGCTGAATCGCTGGAGTATCCTAAAAGGGTCGAGAGCTTCTTGGCGCGGCTGGACTCCATCAGAACAAGCAGGTTCTTAACCGTGCTTGAGGGGAGATTAGCTAAAAGATCCGCGGCTTCGTCTGAAGACATATTTGTGATGATCTGCGCCGATTCTTTCTTGTCGAGCCCCTTTAATATCATCTTCTGCTCGTCGAACTCGAGATTTTCAAAGACACGCGCTTTCGTCTTTATATCCAGGGTGCGGAACAGCGCCATACGCTGGGTGGGATTAAGATCGAATATTATATCGCCCAGGTCCGCGGGCGGTATCGATTCCAGCTGTTTCTCTGAGAGCGACAGTTTAACGGCCATGCTGGCGGGGTTCACCGTCACCGGCTGGACATACTTCCATGCGACGAGCCCTTCGCTCTTAAGATATCTCGATCTCCTGCTTATATGCCCTACTATGAAATCAACGGCCTTCTCCCACCCCAGCCTCCGTATAAGGCCTCTTAATCCTATATCGACGTGAGCCACAAACAGTTCACGATCCACCTTCAGCAGGTGTATATCATTGACGCGCCTCACTTTGTGATTGCAGGTATCTACCACCTGCTGATCGAGAACATCCCTCTTAAGCAAAAACTCATAAGGCTTTAAGGCGGGGCCAAATTCCACAGAATGGCTTTTAACGTCCATAACGATCTCGTCCGATATCGAGGATATACAGGAGGACTCTATGCTTGCGTAAACCCTGTTCATCGGGGCTTTATATATTATCACGTCGCCGGACTTGGGATATACTTCGCCCAATTTCGCCGATATATCCCAGACGCGCCCCAGCACCTTACCTTCGGAGTCGAGGACATCCTTTTCAAGGATATCGGAAAAATATACGAACATATCCCTGGCTTTGCCTATCGCTTCGCTAATATTGTTCATGATGGAGGGCACAGATCACCTTTTGAATCGGATTATACCACACAATTATAATACGTTACAAGCGACAGACAAAAAAACAAGGGGCAGCGCATGCCTACACACTTCCCCTTGCCTAAAAAAACTTGATTCCGCCTACTTCTTCTTGGGGCCTTCTCTTATTTGGAGAGCTTGCCCTTTATTATTCTCTCGGCTTCCAGCCAGTCATCCGTAGAATGTCCGGCCTTCTTCCCTCTCTTCTCGTAAAGCTCATAAGCCTTCTTCTCAATCAGCTTATTCAGGTCCTCTTTCGACATGGACGGATTCGAGGACTTTCCGAGTTTGAACGCTGTTTTTGCCATAACCATCTCCCCCTCCTTTCGGACTTATTTTCCCTTATTATAGCTCTTTGACCGTTTTAAGCAATAAAAATCTTTCCCGGCGCGCACCTTCTATAATTTGGAGCGGAACTCCGCCCGATGGCCGAAAACCCGGCCCGGCCGGGTAGAATTCAGCTTATAGATACTTTTAAGAATTCAGGCACCTTTTTTTTGAGAAACTTATATACATTTTTGAGATGCGTCCTGTATAGCTCGTCGAAAGGATTGTCGCTGCCGGTACCGGCCTTGCCGCTGTACCACCAGTTCCAGTCGCTGCCTTCGGCTATATACAGCTCGCGCCAGGCAAGGGCGAGCTTGACGGCGTCCTTCTCAGGGTCTCTGTGAAATTCTTTGGTGAATTTAACGAGGTCCTTTCTCACTTTATCCAGATATCCCCACGAAACATTATCCTGCTCTTCCCCTATCCAGATCCGGAAGTTATGGTCTATCCACGAGCCGGGATAGATATCGTTCAAGACCTTTTTCGGCGGATCTAAAGCGATAAAATCGCTTACCGTAGTGGTATATATATCGTTCTCCCGGTCCAGTTCGGAATAAAGCGTCTCGAAGAACTTGCGCCCGTTATCTTCGTAATACTCCCACGCATTCTCTCCGTCCATAATTATGGCGATAAGCGCCTTTTCCGTATTGCCCCTTAGGTTCTCCGCCGTTCGTTTCAGGTGCCCTATAAGATCCCGGGCAGCATCGGTCGGATTCCATGAATTATACGTGAAGCTTATCATATTCGATAGGTTCTTATCGCGGAATATCATGGCGATATGGCGCGTGTCATGCTTGAAATTATACGGGCGGAATATAACCCGCCTGTCGAAGACCGTCTGGGTATTGTGCTTCTTGTCGCGCATAGACAGCGTCTGGAACAGTATATCCTCGTCGGTTGCAACCCAGTCTATTCCTTTAGCTATCATTATCTCGAGCGCCTCGTTCGAGACGCTGCCTTCCGAAGGCCACATGCCGCGCGGCGGGGACCCGAATTTCTCGGTATGCAGTTTTACCGCTTCGGCTATCTGCCACGCGGCGTCCTCGGGATGCGCGAACTTTTTCGGCAGCGGATTGCCCGGCAGCGAGACTTTAGCTACGGACGTGTCGCACAGAAGCGGAAGTATCGGATGGTAATAAGGAGTCGTCGTTATCTCTATCCTGCCTGAATCGCTAAGCCTTTTGTACAAAGGTATTATGGCCGCCATTATCTCTTTTTGTTTTGAGACGATAAATTCCTTATCTTCTTCCGTATAACCCTTCTTTTTATCGATCAGGTCCTTCAGGTTTATATCTTCCTCTACCGTAAGGGAATGAAACCATGCCAGGTTAAAAAGAACCTGGAGGTCCCTGAAATCGGCGTCCGAAAAACTCTTCATCATGCTCTTTAGCGGCGCGCCGGAAAGGGGTCTGACCCCTTTTTTAATGAGAAGCTCCAGGTAACGGGGATGCGGTTCTATAAACCTTTTGAAATTAACCTTGAAGAAGTTGTTCAGGATGTCGAGTTTATCCTGGGCGGTGAGAGAGCATGCTTTTTTTACGGTGAGGTCGAGGAAAGTATCTGTAGCGCCGTTATTGGCGTAATCGTCGATCTGCTCGACGAGCGACGGGACCATATTGAAAGTCGCCCTGGCGCACCCGGAGTTCTCCAGGAGGAGAGCCATCGGATAGTAGTCCTTTATACCGTGCAGCCTGACCCACGGCATCAGGTACTTTCCGCTTATAGGATCCTTATAGAACGGCTGATGCATATGCCAGAGAAAAGCTACGCCCAGCCTCTTATTATTATACATCTAGGAGCTGTATATTGAGTAATCTATATCCGGGAAGATATTACCTTTATCTTCCATGGCCTTTATATACCCCTCTTCAAGGCTGCCATTCTTCACATCCTCGTAGAGTTCGTTAAAATTCTCCGTATGTTCTCTCATCCTCTCGACTGCGTATGTTACATGGGAGCCTGTCTTCATTATGAACGCCCAGTCGCTGGATTGGGCCAATAGAAGCTCGCGCGCCATCTGATTCAGGGCCCTTAGAAGGAGCCCTTTGGCGCGTTTATGCGTACTTGCCAGTTCCACCATGCGCTCGGTCATCTTGTGAAGGTGCCTGTAAAGCCAATCGTTGGAACCTTCGAGCCAGACCTCGCAATAGCCCTTCCACCCCCAGCTTGAGAATGACGGGGTCAGGACCTGGTACTTCTTGTACTTCTTCAGATACTCACCAGGCGTCGTCAATGCTACCGTATCCTGGTCATACCTTATCTTCCTCACCAGAAAATCTATCCATTGAGGGCCCTCATACCACCAATGGCCGAAAAGCTCCGCGTCGTAGGGCGCGACTATTATAGGCTTGCGGTCTCCCATCTGCCCGGCCAGGTGCTCTATCTGCTTTTCCCTGTTAAACATAAAATTCCCGGCCTGGTTTGCGGCCGTATCGCGGGCATATTCCGGGACGTACGGTTCTTTATGGTTCGTGACGCCTGTTATCCTGTGATATTTTATGCCGGTCATGACCCTGGTGCCGTCGGAATTTATGTATGGCCGGATATACTCATAATCGAGGTCGAAGCCGATATCCCTGTAGAACTCCCTGTAATTGTAATCGCCGGGGTATCCTTCCACGGCGCTCCATACGGCTTTTGAGGATTCGGTATCCCTGCCGAAGACCGCCACGCCGTGCTTTGTCAGATAAGGGCTGAAGACGCCGAAACGCGGCCGCGGTGTGCCGAAGAGCACTCCGTGTGTATCGACGAAGAAATATTTTATCCCCTCTTTCTTCAGGATCTCGTCGTCGCCGGGGTTATATCCGCATTCCGGCAGCCAGATACCGGGAGGGCGTTTTCCGAATATCTTCTCGTACATATCCGCGGCAACTTTTACCTGCGCCCTGACGGCTATGCGCCGTTCGACCTCCATAAGCGGCAGGAAGCCGTGGGTCGCCGAGCATGTTATCACTTCAAGGCCGCCGGCATCCTGGAAATGTTTAAATGCGTTTACAAGGTTGGAATGGTATACGTCTTTAAATATATGGCGGGCCTCGATGAAATTATCGTGGTACATATGGGCGAGCTTATTGAAACGCTCGTCCCACTTCGTGCGTTCGATCTCTTTTTCGGAAAGCTCTATAAGTTTATTAATGTGCCCTAAGTATTTGCCCTGTAGATGCCCGTCCATGAGCATCGACATAAGCGTCGGCGACAGCGATATGGTAAGCTTATAATCTACGCCATCCCTCAAAAAACCTTCGAGGACCTTGATGAGCGGGATATACGTTTCGGTAATGGCTTCGAATAACCAGTCCTCTTCCAGAAAGTCATCATGTTCCGGATGGCGGACATAAGGAAGATGCGCATGCAGCACTATCGCGAGGTACCCTTTGGGCATGTTGGCTATTCCGTCTTTCGCGTGACTATAGGGGTGATCTTTAGACGGTCGGAGCCGTCGTTTGATGTGGCCTCTACCGGTATAACCTGTTTACCGTCCGGCAGGGCGAACCTTAGGCTGAAGGTCCCGTCCGGTTTTAAAGCTATCTCCCTGCCCTGCACGGTAAGTTTGGCGTCCGGTTCCGTAGCTCCATAGACTATGAGTTCGGCATTCACTACCAGCCAGAACTTCTTTGCGGCGGGCTTCCTGTAGAAAGATGCGGAGCTCGATATCGCGCCTGAGGTTATCTGCTCTTCCAGGCGCTTGGTGACTATTTCTCTTACTTCCAGCGAGCCCTTGCCCACTCCAAAACCTCCGGAGAGCCCGAACAGTTTCCAATACTCGTCTTCCGGTATCATCCACTCGGCATCGAGCTGATCCGACATGCCGAAGGGCGGGGTATGTACGGTATTCGATCTCGCCAGGAGATAAAAACTGCCTCTTTTGGTAAGGATGCCTATGTCGACCACCCAGGACCTGCCGGGAGAATTGACATTTATGTACCAGTTGGAGACCAGGCCTTTTAAATCTATATCGAAGTAAGAATTTGCGTTATGGCCGTTGAAATTTACTCCGGTAACGTCGTATACGCGCAGTATCGACCTTTCGCGCTCATCGCCGGAATCCGAGATCTTACATAAGATCTCGTCCTCCTTCTCCTTGCGTACCTCCCAATATGCGAATATCCACCACGGATCCCGGACGAGAAGAACTATCTTGTTATCACCGTAACCCGGAGGAAAACGAAAAGCCTTTCTGTCTCTTAAACCCGGTCTTTGTAACGCCATAAAGACCCCCTTTTTAAT
>Ga0209835_1001310_pt1 | contig 14140 bp, 14 predicted proteins | sample LakKivwa52mmetaG_FD_184138 | JGI IMG/M metagenome (GOLD analysis project Ga0209835, IMG submission 184138) | Anoxic lake water microbial communities from Lake Kivu, Rwanda to study Microbial Dark Matter (Phase II) - Lake Kivu water 52m metaG... | ecosystem: Environmental > Aquatic > Freshwater >...
CTCCCGGACGCCCCTTCTTTCGGGAAAATCTCGAAAACAGTTGTCGCGTTTTCCCCATATGCCCCGTAGAAGGAGAGCCCCCTGACAAGCGTCGGGGAGAAAACCGCTCCCGGAAGAGCGTCCCTTATCCTCTCAGAGCTTCCGTTCAGATAAAGCGCTTTCACCCTTTTTCCCGAAGCGGAAATCTCCGGGCTCTCCCCGAGCTCCCCTAGCAAAAGGCGCCCTTCCCTTGAGACTTTTCCCAATATGTCTTGGCCTATCTCCGTACCCCTGTCAATTGCCTTGAGAACTTTTTCTCGCTCAATTCCGGAGAGTCCTTCTTCCTCGAGATAGCGGACAATCGGCTTTGTGTCGTTGACAACTGTCAGGGTATTTTCGGAGAGCCCAATTTCCGAGAGGAACTTCTCCGCATTCCGGACAGTGTCAATGTCCCTTGACAGGGATTCGCCAAAGCCCTCTTCCGCGAGTTTTATCCTTTCCAGGCCGAGCTGGCCGAAGAACTCCGGGACGCCCGCCTCTATCCGCGCGCAGAGGGCCGGGGAATACGAGAACCGCATCTCAGTTTCTCCCGCCTTTCCCGACCTTTCCGCAAGGGAAATTGAGGCGAGGGTGAATGGAGCGGTATATTCCGGGAGGAAAACCATTTCGCCCGGAGACACTCCCAACACTTCCCCCTCATATTTGGCGTCAACGAGCTTCCTGCTTCCGACCGGCCGGAACTCTAGGAGGTTTGCCCCTTCCTTTTCCTGCTCCTTTGCGAAAGCGAGCTCTAGCTCCCGATAAACCAATGGGGATTTTCTTATCTCGCCCCCTGAAAAATTTGATATCAGAGCTTCAGCAATGAACCAAGGATGTTTCCTTTCGCAGGAGGTCTTCCCCTCCGGACGTTCCATTCATTTCCGTCGTTTTTCCGTTTTCCTTTTCCATTTTCCTTTTCTCACTCCTTTTTCGTTCCTTCATCAGAGAGCCCTTTTTTCAGAGGCCCTCCTGAAAGACAATTTTTCAATTTCCTCTAGAAGGATTTTAACAAAGAGATCCGCCTCCTCTTCAGTCGGAAGCGAGACTCTTGCGAACCTGTTTGAGAGGCCCGTAAAGTCGAAGCTGTCCCCTCCGAAAATGAATATGTTCCTCTTTTCAAGCCCGGAAACAATTTCCTTTCCCTGTCCGGGAGAGCCTAAATCAATGAGGACTGTGTTCGGGCAGACCCCTGCGACAGGAATCCCGTTTTCTTCCAGGAGGGCGAGGAAAAACTCCATTCTTTTCTTCCTGAGATTTTCCAGGCTCTCCTGGAATTCCCTGTCCTTGATGCTCGCCATTGCCGCCCTCTGGGAAACGGAATTCAGGCCGAAAGGAAGGAGTTTTCCGGCTATTTTTTCCGCAAGACTCGCTTCCGAGACGGAAAAGCCCACCCGGAGCCCCGCAAGCGCCCTTGTTTTCGAGAAAGTCCGGACAAGAACTAGGTTTCCGAATTTTTCAGAGAGGGAAATTCCTTCCTTCGAGAGCGGGTCTAGGAGCGCCTGGTCAAGGACAACTAGCCCACCTGAGCCCGAACAGAGCAGTCCAATTTCTTTCTCCGAGAAAACCTCCCCAGTCGGATTGTTGGGAGAACAGAGGAATGTCAAATCGGATTTCTCCGAGAGCTCCCGCAGGAGAGAAAAGTCAGTTTCGAACTTTCCTTCAATTCCGGAAGAATCTAGAAGGGTTATTTTCGCTCCCCGCTTACCCGAGAAGTCCTTGTATCCGTAAAAAGTCGGAACAGGTATTGTGACTGAGGAGTCTCCCTTTGTTATGAACGCCCGGGCAATTGAGGACAGTATTTCCAATGAGCCGTTTCCGACCGAAATGTTTTCGCAAGGGACTCTTAACTCGGAGGAAATGAGTTTCCTCAATGAGGTTGACCGCTCCTCCCCGTATGAATTGGCGAGCATTCCGGCAAGGAGGATTTCCCTGACAATTTTTTCCGAGGGCTCCGCCCTCACAATCCCGAGATCAAGCCTTAGGGGCGAATCCAGGCGCCCTCCTTTTCCCATTTTTCAATATCACTTTTTTCTTTCACCGTTCTTTTTCCTGCGAACAAAGAATAAATCAGCGCAGTCGCCTAAATGTCCGGTCCGAAAAAAACTTGATATCGCCTTTCCCGGAGAATTCTACCAGTGCATATGGTAGCTTTCCCTGAAAAGCATGGATAGAACTGAAAGGGGTCCTGCGAAATCCTTCCTGGATACGAGTCCCTTTTCCATTTCCTTCCCCATTACCCCAAACTTCCTTATAACTTTTTTGTCACTGGGATTCAATTGGCAATCCCAAGAATTCTTGCATATCCGTTTGAAAAAAGGACGGGGCCGGGTTCCTTGAACTCCCCAAGAATCCGCCTTTCCCCCTCATTCGTATAGAGGAAATTCGCGCCGTATTTTCCGGAAATTCCCGAGAAATTGCCCGTTTCATACCCGTTTTTTATCCACGCTTGCCTCTCATATGCGTCCGGGAGGCCTTCCGAATAGCCGTCAATTACAGTTTTCGCATGCCCCATTAGGAAAACGGAGGTCAAGTCAGTGTGCCCGAGAACTGTTCTTCCCGGAATGTTAGAATCAATCCAGAAGAGAGCTTCCCTGTCTTCGGCCTGGAGTATCGGGGCCGTCCATTTCAATGTCCCAGCTGTCGAGATTGCTAACGCGAGAGAGAGTCCGAAAACCGCCCAGATTTTCCAGGAAACCTCCCCAATCCACATTGCGAGAAAAACCCCCAGATAGAGGAGGAACCTTGACGGCAGGACCGGGGAAAAAAACGAGAGGAAAAGGAAAATTCCCGAGAGAATAAACGCCTCTGTTTTCCTCCCGCCCCTCTTCATGAATGCGTAATCAAGGGCGAGTATTGAGAGCGGAAGGAGGACTTGGAGCGGAAAAGGGGGGTTTGCAAGGGCAGAGAGCCCGGGTGATTCGCCCCAATTCGGGACTGTTGTTTCGAACAACAAAGCCCATGAAACGGGAAAAATTATTGAGAGCGCGCCGAACAAAAGAACCTTCCAGTCCCTTCTCGAAAGGAAAAGAACCCCTGAAAAAATGAGGAAAGAGAGGGCGGAAATCTGGTGGAGCGCGCCCAATCCAAGCGCAAGAACTGAAAAAAGTCCGGTGCCCAAGGGTCGGCCCGAAAAAACCGAAAAGACAAGTATTGCGAGGGGGAATAGGCTTGCAACGGAAGGCATTCCTGAGGATGCCGAGAAGAGGAGAACGTCTGGGAATGCGGAGAAGAACGCGAGCGCAAGGAGGGCGCTCCCTTTTCTTCCCGAGAAAACGAAAATTGAGAGGGCCGAGAGAAAAAGGAATGCGGGGGAGCTTGCCCGGAGGAGGAATTCGGCAGAGAGTCCCGAAGAAAGCGATAGAGCGACAATCAGGGAATGGAAGAAAGGGAGGTATGTGTGCGTCCTCCCTCCCGCCGAGAGCGGGTCAAAAGGCAAGAGAGTTCCCTCCTCAATTGAGAGGGAGACGACCCTCTCGTGGTAGAAATAGTCCCACCCCGAGGGTTCGCCTGAGAAAAGGGAGACTTTTGCCGCCGAGAATGCGAAAAAAATGGCGAGGCAGACTGCGAGGAAGGAGAAGACTAAACTGCTCCGGTCTTTCATTGTTCAGGGTCATGAAAGGCAGCATTTATTATTAAGCTAACCGGGATTTTTCGGCAATGAAGTCCCTAATTGAGCATTCTCCAAAAGAGGCGAGCCTCGGGGCCGGGCTCCTCCTTCTCCATTCAGGAAAGCTCTGCCTAGCCCTCGACCGGAAAGGGATTTCGAAAGAGCCCCTGAAGAACGCAATGAGGATTTCTGCAATCGGAGGAGGGCTCCTCCCGGAAGAGGCGGAGCGGGGCGATTTCCTCGGCGCTGCACTTCGGGAAGCGAAAGAGGAGGCGGGGATTCTCCCGGAGATCGCGTCAGCAAAAAGAACGTTTTTCATTGACTATGACAACTCCGTTAGGGAGGTGAAGATTTCTGATGCAGTCAAACCCGCAATAATTTTCAGGCGCGTCTATCTGAAGGGCCCTGAGAGCTGGCAACTGTTCTCGGCAAGCTTCATTGGGAAAAGCAGTTCCCGGCCGGAGCCAATCGATTTATCTGGCCTGGCATTCCTTCCTTTGAGCGCCCTCGCCCTCTTCTCAAAGGGGTTCTCGACAATCCCCGAACTTGAAATTGCCGGAAGCCATACTGTACTCAACGGGACTTTCCCGAGAACGGGGAAAATCTATCCCTTTGGGACTGTTGACGCAATAGTTTCTGCTGAAAAGTCAAGGGGATTTTCCCTCCCCGGGCTTTTCAGGCAAAGGGATTGACATTAAGAGAATAACCACTCAAAAATAGAAAGTCTTTTTATACTAGGACTGCGCAATAGTTGCGTGGGAGGGGGGAAGGCAAGGGCTCCTGCAAGAGGGGCTTTGGCAATAAAGTCCCTTGGGGGGACTGACATTTCCAGGGGCACCTGCCTAGAAATATCCGTTTATAACGCGGATACCGGGGAACGCCTGAAAACCCTTACAATTGACTCGGGCGGCTCTTATGACTGGAGCACGCAGAATCCGACACCCGAAAACGTTGAACTGCACCAGCAAACCCATATGCATTTCGACCATTACGGGAACATTCCCCGCCTTTTGGAGCGCAACGAAAAAACCCTCTCAACAGTCCTATTGTCTGAGGATTCCCTCACCCTTTTCCCCCTTGCAGTGAAGAACTCGGAATATATCAGGAAACGGGAAGGCTCAAAACAACGGGCTGAGCGGGCAATAGCCGCCCTTCGAAAAAAGGCGCGGGTTCTCGGGGACGGGGATACTTATTCTTTCGACACTCTTGCCGGAAAATGCGAAATAACCGCATATCGCCAGCCAAAGGGAATGGAGCACATTCCGGGAGCGCTCCTTTTCAAGGACACTTTCTTTTCGGGAACGGAAAGCCAGATTTCCCTCTCGACAATGTTTGACATTTATGCCGAAGTTACAGGGGACGCCGGAATTGATGCCAGACATTTTTCCCAATTCAGGAGACTCCGGGATGGAGAAGGGGCTCCGACAATCCTTGTCCCGGAAATGACAACCGCATACAAGCAATTTGAGGAGCGGACAAACAGGGAGAGCGAGGAGGTTTTCGTCGAGGCCGTCTCTGACGCAATAAGAAAGGTCAATTCAAGCCCGAACAAGGGCTGCGTCCTCCTCCCCTGTTTTGCCCAAAAACGGGCGCAGGATTTGGTGACATTGATTCCACGGGCAATTGAGAGGAGCGGAATCCCGAAAGAGGAGATAACCTGCTATATGGAGACTGGGCTTGGGAAGGGGTTTGTCGGCCTTGAGAAAAGCCCATATGCGGGGGTTTTCGACGAAATGGTCGAGAATTTCGGGAGCGGAGGGGAGGCTTGGTCCTACACTTTTCCCGACGGAAACCTCTATGTTGTTGCCGCATCGCCCGGTTTTTGCCACACCGGGAAATCAAAGGAAATCCTTGACGCAATAATGACTGGAAACATCCGGTATGGCGAGGGGGGCGCAGTTGTCCTCAATTCGACATATGCGCCTGAAAACAGCCCCCTGCGGGAAATTCTTGAGGAGGGCAGATACAAGGGGGACGCGATTCCGGACGGAACTGTCCGGGCAGTGAGCCTGAGCGGGCACCCCAACTGCGGGGAGGCCTATTTGGAAGCGGCGAAGGCGGTCGGAGCCGATTTCATTTTCCCAATACACGGGTCCGAGAAAGCGAGAAGGGCATACTCAGCCCTCCTCAAAAGGGCGGGATATTCTGACGACAAATTGATTTTTCCGGAGCCGGGAGGAACTCTTGTAGCATTCAGCGATTCCGGACGCTTGAGAACGAAATATGCGGACAATTCTTCGGACATTCCTTCAATTGTCCGGGAACTTGCAGGAAGCTGATTCAGCGCTTTTTCGAGAGAATCCCTTGCTTTGCCTGTATTGACTCGTTCTTCATTACAGTTTCCTGGAGCGCCTTTATTTCGGCTTCAGTCATTGGCCCGGTAACGTCAACTTTCGCCCTCCAGAATTGGGTTGTCGTTTTCGTCAGTTTGTCGTATTCGGAATCCGGCCCGCAGAAAAGGGTGCTCGATCTCCCCCCTTTCCGCTCAACTTCCCCCGCGAGCGCGACAATCCGCGCCTTGAAAGTGTTGAAATCCATTTTTGAGGGGCTTTCCCTTATTGTCAATAGCATCTGTTCTCTCCTCAGCCTCATATTGATTCGGCTTTTTCAGTATAAATGCCTTGCCCGGTTTCGGGCTGTTTTCTTGTAAAAACATATATAACCATACTAGGTGACACATTTGCCATGGTAATTGTTCCCGGAGCGGTTTGGGAAAGGAAGGAAGTGACTGATGCCCTAATTTCGAACCTGAAAGGGGTCTCGGAAGCCCTTGTGTCCGAAGAAGGATTCACCTCAATTATTGCAACCCGGCGGGAGAGCCCGAAAATGGAGGTAACAAAGAGGGTCTTGAAGCTAAAGGGCCCTGACGACCTCCTAATGGGCGCGTCCGGAATTGACAACCTCTCGTTCTACAAGACAGGGGGCGATTTCCAGGGGTCAATTGTCGCATACAAGGACCGGCTTTATTTCGTCTCCTCCCTCGCATTCAAGCTCGAAAGGCAGGCTCTCGCAATAAAGCCAGAGGAGAAAAAGGCGGAAATGGACAAGCTATTGTTCGATCTCAAGGGCAAGGTGACTGGAGCGGGCCTTCAGTTCTCCGGAACCCTTGATTCATTTTCCGCCGGAAAGGCGACAGCGTTCACAAAGGAAGGGGTTCTTGGGTTCCTCTCCCAGGTGAAATCAGCCCTTGCCGGGCTGAAGCTAAGGGCGCTCTAAAAAGGAGGAAAAGGAAAAATGTCTCCATACAAATTTTCCCTAAAGGACAAAAGGGAGTTTTCGTTTGATTCGGAAGAGGTTGCGACAAAGGAAGCTCAGACCGCGGCAAAGCAGTTGAACGAGCGGATTGTTGTCAGAGTCGAGCAGGGCGGGAACTGGCCGGAAGTCGCGACAGTATATCCCTCGGGCGAAGTGAGAAAGCCGGTTGACGTCTCCGCATTCGCAAGGAACCTGGAAACGAAAAGGTTCAGGCGCTGAACCCCTCAACCCTCGACAATGTCCGAGACATCAAGCTCCTTTTTTTCGGGCTTTTCCCTTCCCTCAGGCGAGAGCTTTTTCAATTTTTCCCAGGAATCCCTAAACGCACCATCTCCCCTTGAGACTATTGAGTTCGCCCAGTCGAGGAACCTGTCCTTGTTCGAGAAAAGCCGTCCCCAGGAACGCTCCCGCCCCTTTTTCGTTTTCCCGCAATAGCCTTCCGCCTCCTCTTTCGTCTTCCAGGGATAGAAATAGAGGCAGTCTGGGGAATAGTAATATTCCCCGTCTAGCCAGAACTCTTTGACTTCCGCCCTTGAAAAGATGTGGAACTCGCCCGAGAGGGGGCAGTGGCAGACAACCGCGTCCGCAACGCCCGCCCCGTTCTTCTTTATTGAGAAATCTTCTAGGCCGGTCGGGCTTTCAAGGTTCCTCGTTTTCACGTCTATTTTCAGGCCGTCTGAGAGGACAATGCTTGGCGTCCTGTTCGCGCCAACGTTTTTGAGGGACGCCTCCTTGAATCCGAGCTCCTTGAGCTTCTTCAGGACAAGGAGTTCCGACTCTAGCTTCCTTATCAGGATGTTTTTCTTTTTAGCCTCGTGCCCGAAGAATTCCCCGAGGGCAGAGAGAAGGAACGTCTCGCCCGAATTCTTTTCCCTCTCCGCCATTTTCGAGGGCGCCCTAGCCGAACGCTTTCGAGACTGCGGAGGAGAATGTCGAGTTCGCGCTCTCCGCAGCGCCAGTAGCAGTGCCCCAAATCCCGGACCAGTAGCCCAGGGCATATGCAATCATTATTATCACAATTGCCGCAATTATTATCCATTCAAGGGTTGAAAGCCCCTTCCTTCCGGCCATTCCTGAAAATTCCGCAGCGACCTTTTAATTCTTTTGCAGAAGGGGAAGATTCAGGAGAGGATTTTTTGGGACAAGAGGAATGTCAATCCTGAGAGGGCGAGAAGCGCGAGCGAATATTTCCAGAACGCGTCAATTTTCCCCCGTTTCGAAACCCCTGAGATGTCTGAGGCGACCTTTGCCGAAATTATCGGAAGAATCAGGCAGTATCCGAAAAGCGAGAGCCGGACAATCTCAGGATTGCCCGCTGAAGCGCCGAATCCTAAAAGGCCCCCTGCCCCCGCCATTCTCGAGAGAAGGGATATTATTGACGATGTTGTCCCGAGGATGAACGGGACGAAGAAGCCTGCGGACGCGAGAAGGGTGTATTTCTGCATCCGCAAGGAATTTTTCCGCTTGTCCTCAATTGATTTCAGGCCTTCGAGCTCCCTTGCGGTTTTTCTCACAAGCTCCCCCGCATCGAAATTGTTCCCGATTCCTATGACAATTGTCCTTGCGAAAATTGAAATCCTCCTGTTGCCCGAGAATTCGGAGAACTCCGAGAGAATGCAGTCCGCTAGGCTTTTTCGTCCAGAGTGCTTTTCATATGCGGTTTCCGCCTTCCGGAGCCTCCGCCCTATTTCCGTCTTCCCGTCCGCTCTCGAGAGGATTGCCCTGGCAGGAGAGCCCTTGGGAATCCGGGAGAGCCTGAGAAGGAACACGACTAGCTCTCGCTCTATTTTCGATTCAGCAGATTCCGCAAAAATCCGCATCATGGGGAGGAGAGCCTCACATAGAAATATTGGGCAACTGCCAAAAGCGGGAAAACCCCGAGGAAGAGGGCGGGCGCAAGGTATTGGCCGCCTTTCGAGAGCGCAAGAAAGACCCCCGCGATTGCCGGGACAACAGCTGAAAGGAAGACAATTGAGATGAAAACTATCTGGGAGTCGGCGGAATGTTTTTCAAGGGCGTTCTCCTCTTCCTCAATTAGCCCCCTGGCAGTCCCGTCAAGAAGCGCCTTTGCCGAGCCGTCGTACCCCTCAACAAGAACTGCCGAAATCGCCGAGAATGCGCCGACCGCTTTCTCCGAGAGCGTGCTCTCGGATATCCGGGAAATCGCCTTCTCAAGCGCTTCGCCTTTCCTCGCGCTCTCAAGCATTCTTCTTGCAAGCTCTTCTGCCATTCCTTCTCCCCGGGAAGCCTCTTCCAGGGCGTTCGCGGGGTTCAGGCCAAGCCCGAGGAAATGCGAATATTTCATTAGGAAGCTTCCAAGGCCCCGCTCAACGCTTTTCCTGAACTCAATTTCCGCAACTTTTCCGAGAATTGACGGGAGGCGGATTGAGGCGAGGGCCAAGAGAAGGGAGCCCAGAAGGAAAAGCGGACGGGACGAAATCAGGAAATAGACTGATGAGCAAACGAAGAAAACGACCAGGGGTTTCGAGAGCTTTTCTGCTAGCCCGACTCCCGAAAGGCGCGATGAATAATCTTTCTCCCCTGCCAGTCCGCTATTTCCCCCCAGTTTCCCTTGCAGTTTTTTCGGAGAATTCCCTGAAAAATTCCCGGTCAGCGAGTTTCGCGAGCTTCTTTAGGAGACTTTTCCTTGAGGCAAGCTCAGGCCCGATTGGCGCACCTCCGAGGAATTCCCTTGAAATCCTCTCCTCCGCTTTTGACTTTACGCCCGTTTTTTTCAAAAGCCCTCCCTTCTTCCCGGACTGCCCGAATATTTTTCTTACCTTGCCTTTCCCGTCAATTTCCGAGATTTCAAGAACTTTCCTCAAGAGCCCCTCCTTTTTTGTCTCAAACCGCCTGCAGGACACGAGAATTCCGAAATATCCGAGGTCATTTTCCCCGATTCCCTGGCTTTTCAGCCGCTCGACCGCCCCCTCAGGGGAATCCGCATGATATGTGTAGAATGTGGAATACGCGGGGCCGGAGAGGCAGGCTTCCCTCAATGCTGACGCGTCTTCCGGGCCCCTAACCTCCCCAATCACTATCCTATCTGGCCTCAGTCGGAGGGTTTCTCGCACAAGAAAGCCCATCCGTATCCCGAGGTTCTCTGCCTCTGAAAGGCAGACTTTGTTCTCGTGGGGGACTGAAATCTCGGGGATTTCCTCCACTACCGCAATTCTCTGCCTCTCCGGAACGAACCGCAGGAGGGCGTTCAAAAGGGTCGTTTTTCCCGCTCCAGTATTCCCAATTACCCCGATATTCGAGGCCCCCGCAGCTATTGCCAAGGACAGGAATGCGGCAGAATCAAAGTCAAGCATTCCGAGGCCGACCAAATCCGTTATTGTCAGGGGGTTTTCCGAGAATTTCCGTATTGCAATTGAGGGCTCCTTTGAGACTGGCGGGATTTCAACGGAAACCCTTTCGCCTGAAGGGAGGATTGCATGGGCTGAAGGCTTTGACCTGTCAACCCTCTTTCCCATTGGAAACAGGAGCTGGTTCGCCTTTTCCACGAGATATTCGCTCGAGGTGAACCTGAGGTTTGTCGGAAGCATCCCGAATTTCCTGTGGTAAACGAATATTGGAGAAGACGTCCCGTTAACCATTATTTCCTCAATAAGAGGGTCTTTCAGGAGGGGTTCAAGCGGCATCACGCCCTCTCCGGTTGAGAGGAAAACAATTTTCTCATACAACTCCCGTTTTTCCGGGGGAATCTTTTTTCCGAGGGCGGACTCGTATCTTGACACAAGCGCCCGTATCTCCCCGGAGCGCTTCTCCCCCGTCTCCACAATTTCAGGGAGCTTTTGGTATGCCTCCACAATCTTTCCTATCCTGAATACATCCTCAGAATCAAGCTTTTGCAGCCCTTTCGGGGAATATTCCATTTTCCCCGAATCCGAGACGAAGACCTCAGAGAACTCGCTTTCGAAAACAGACTCGCCCCCTTTGCGCCCGATTATTTCAAAACCCAGTTCAAGCATTGCCATTTCCGAATTTGTCAATCAGCCATTTTCTTCGCATGCAGTTCAATCAGGGATCTCAATTCCGCTCCCGCGACTCGTCCCTTGAACTTTTCCATTGCAAGACCCATGAGCCCGCTCATTGCCCTCGGGAGACCCTCTTTTTTGATATAGCCCGCCTTTTCCCTGACAAGGGCGCCTATTTCCGCAGACACCTTTTCCGGGTCAATCGAATCCTGGGCGCGAAGCATTCTTTCCCCGCGGAAAACCGCGGCAAGCGCGTCCGGAATCCCCTCCCTGAGGATTTTTCCTTCGCCCACAAGAGTCAGGAAACTGCCGAGCGTTTCTTCCGGGACTTTTCGGAGGTCGAACGCTCCCTTTCTCTCGAGATAGGGAATTGTCTCTTCAATTAATGTTGCTGAAAGCGTTGCCGGGATTTTTGCGTCAAGCGCCTTTTGGAAAATCCAGTATTTCTCGGAAACTAAGATTCCCTCGGCCAATTTTTCGGAGAGCCCGAGATTTTTCAGGGAAGTGAGCCGCTCTTCCGGAGTCTCGATTTCAGGGAGGTTCTCTAGGAGCTTTTCCGTCCCGACCGGGGAGACATCCGTTTCCGGATAGAACCTGGCGCTTCCGGAAATCGGCCGGAGGAAACTAGACGAATTGTCTGGATTGACCTTTCTAGTCTCCCCGGGAACGCCCTTTCCGGCGTCAAAAATTCTCCTCGCGATTTCATTCAACGGCAGATTGAAATCCGAATCCGAGTCCCCGGTCAGAATGAAGACAAGGTCGTTTTCCCCCGCCAAGAGGGCGTTCCTTGCTTTTGAAATCTCTTCCGGGGATATCTTGTATTTGGAAATGTCCTCGTCAGTGTGTATGAACCCTTTCGCTTTGGTGAGGACCTTGACCTTTTCCGCGACTTCCTTTCCAAAAGTCCGGCCCTCTCCCACTCGCTCCTTTAGCATTCCCGCAATTCCCGGGATGCTGCTTCCAAACACCCGCTTTCCTTTCAGGAGCTTGCACTCTGTTTCCGAAAAGCAGTCCGTCAATTCCGCTGTCGAAATGGGAACTTTTCCTTCAGATTCTTTTGAAAGCGCTTTCCCGTATTTTTCGCGAATTCTGACGAGCGCTTCCTGCCTTGCGAGTTCACTCTCCACAATCAACGGGATTTCTCCCAGGCTCTGGACCCCCTTCAATTCGACGCGCGCCCCCCCGTCGGCCGAAATGTTAATGTCCTGCCTTATTGTCCCAATGCCCCTTGACACTCGCCCAGTCATTCTCAAGAGAAGCCCGATTCTTCCGGCAACCTCTTTCGCCTCTTCAGGGCTTGAGATGTCCGGCGCAGTCGTTATCTCAACGAGCGGAATTCCGAGGCGGTCGAGGCGGAAAGTTGCGGAATTTTCCCCTGAGGCGATTATTCTCCCCGCGTCCTCCTCGATGCAGACAGACTCTATGCCAATTCTTTTTCCGGAAACCTCGACAAAGCCGTCCCTTGCGACAAGCGCAGTCCTTTGGAATCCTGAAGGGCAGGAGCCGTCAATAATCGCCTTCCTCATTGTGTGTATTTCCGGAAGGATTTTGCAGTTCAGGCTCCTTGAAATTATTAGGGCGGTCCCGAGGGAGTCGGAATCAAGGGATTTCGGCGGCTCCTCGTCAATTTCGACAAGACAGGTGGAATCCGAATACGCCTCGTAAATGAACGTCTTTTTCTTATTCGCTTCAGTCTCGCTTGTGAGGTCGCGCGCCCCGAGTTCGCTTGCAACCGGCCGGAGGAACCTCCTGACAACAACATCAGGAGAATCTTCCCTAAGAGCCGCAGGGCATTTGCAGAAAAGCTTCCTCCCAGTAACGCCCAGCTGGTTTCCTGGGTCAAGCTGCTGGTGTATTTCTAGCCCGGCCTTCATCGGGGTTTGTCACTTGTTTTGGTTTAAAGGTTTTTCCCGGGGCGCCCCGACAGAACGCAATCTTGGCTGAAACTGCCTTGTTCCCGGGGGAGCTCCGCGCTCCAGAAATCCGCCAATCTTTTATACTTCAAGGGCATCTTCGCGGAATGCCCCAGACAAGCTATCCTGAAGAAATAGAATCAAAATTCCTCTCCGGAATTTCTGAAGGGAACGAGGTCGAGATAGAGTTCTCTGATGGCTCGACTGAGCGGGGAATACTGATGCCCCGAATTTCTGAGGGGAACGAGCGAATAATCGTAATCAAGCTCAAGAGCGGATACAATTTCTCGGCAGACCCGGACAAAATAAAATCCGTCAGAAAGACCGGAACTGGAATTGGGATAGGGAAATCGATTCCCCTGAGTTTCAAGAGGCCTTCTTCCTCTCTTGGGCTACCGAAAATCGCTCTTGTTGCAACGGGCGGGACAATCGGAACGCACGTCGATTATGCGACGGGAGGGGTCTACATGTGCAGGACGCCGGAAGAGGTTATTTCAACAGTTCCCGAAATATCGAAAATCGTTGATATTGCGAGCGTCTCTTCCCCTTTCACAGTCGCATCTGAGGACATGGATTTTTCCCACTTTTCCCGCCTGGCAGAAGAGGTCGGGAGGCACCTGAACGACCCGGAAATCTCGGGAGTAATTGTCACCCACGGAACGGACATTCTCCACTACACTTCAGCCGCCCTCTCGTTCGCCCTTCAAGGGGCGGAAAAACCCGTCTGCGTTGTCGGAGCCCAGAGGTCGCCTGACCGGGGGAGTTTTGACGGCTCAATAAACCTCCTCGCTGCCGCGAATTTCATTGCAAAGGAGAAGTTTTCCGGCGTCTTTCTCGTAATGCACGGGACAACGAACGACACCGATTATTGTCTCGCGCATCTCGGGACAAAGGCCAGGAAAATGCACTCTTCCAGGAGGGACGCTTTCAAGTCAGTAAACCAGATGCCGTTCGCAAAGATTTTCTCCGACGGCCAAGTCGAGACGCTTCTCCCGGGCTTCTCCGAATTCTCAAGGGAAGCGAAGGCGAGTTTTCCCTCCCCGGTTTTCGAGGACAAAGTTGCTCTCGTGAAATGCGCTCCCAACATGTCGCCGGAAATAATCGATTTTTACGTTTCCAAGGGGTACAAGGGACTCGTAATTGAGGGAACTGGCCTCGGTCATGTGATTTCCAACGGGCCCAAATCCTGGATACCTTCAGTGAAGCGGGCGGTTGAGGCGGGTTGCGTTGTTGTCGCGACAACCCAGACCCTATACGGAACGACGCATCCCTACACTTACCGGAACCTCAGGCTACTCGGGGATGCCGGAGCGGTATTCGGAAAAGACATGCTTCCGGAGGTCGCTTATGTGAAACTCGCCTGGCTC
>Ga0209835_1001311_pt1 | contig 14139 bp, 12 predicted proteins | sample LakKivwa52mmetaG_FD_184138 | JGI IMG/M metagenome (GOLD analysis project Ga0209835, IMG submission 184138) | Anoxic lake water microbial communities from Lake Kivu, Rwanda to study Microbial Dark Matter (Phase II) - Lake Kivu water 52m metaG... | ecosystem: Environmental > Aquatic > Freshwater >...
ATCAATGACTATCCTGCCATCGAAACCGACGACATCAAAGCCTGTCTGGCTTATGCTTCCAGACTAACGCGGGTTAAATCAATCCATAAAGTTGTAGCATGAAGTTTTTGATTGATGCTCAATTACTTTACGGTTTAAAGTTGCTGATCGCTTCATCAGGTTTTGATGTTATCCACACAGATGATTTACCCGACAAAGAAAGAACTACCGATAATCAAATAAGAAGAATTTCACTCAATGAAAATAGGATAGTCGTGAGTAAAGATGCTGATTTTGTTGACTCATTTTATGTACAGGGCATACCAAAGCAACTTTTATTGATTTCGACAGGAAATATCAGAAATAAAGAGCTTTACAGTCTTTTTAAAGCCAATTTGCCCAAAATTTTGGATCTTTTCAGTCACTGTGCTTTAGTCGAAATGAATAATGACGAGATTATTGGGCATGAATAACGTTCGAAGCGTTTAGCGTTTGACAGGTCTTATTACGCCTAACTCCAATTCTTAAAACATGATCATTGTTATACTCTTAGTTCTCTTGTTTTTACAATCGTGGCATCAATGGCTGCAATGTTTTTGGTGAAAACGAAAATTACAGTTACTTCCTCAAACTTTACGATCAACACATCTCACCCATAGCCGAAACCTACGCCTGGGCGCTTATGCCCAACCATTTTCATTTTTTGGTGAGGGTGAGGGAGTCAAACCTGACAGGTTTCCGAAACCTGTCAGGTTTAAAACCGCCGCATCAATACTTTTCCAACCTCTTTAACGCATATTCCAAGGCTTTCAACAAACGCTTCAACCGCCACGGCGCGCTTTTCGAACGGCCGTTTAAAAGAAAAACTGTTGATAACATTGACTATCTCAGGCAATTGGTGTTATATATCCACAACAACCCCGTTCATCACGGTTTTTGCGATCATCCGATGGATTACCCGTGGAGCAGCTACCTTACCTTCGTTTCATTAAAGCCAACCCGCCTGCAGCGCGACAAAGTCATCGGCTGGTTTGATGATGAGGCCAACTTCAAATACATGCACCGGCAAAAAGTGGAAGTTGAAGCCATTGAAAAGTGGTTGGATCTGAAGGATTAAACCTGACAGATTCCTGCCAAAGGCATCCTCCAAAGGAGTCCTTTGGACCTTCGGGAAAAAACTATCAGGGCTTTTAAAACAAATCTTAATTGACCAAATTCGTTAATTTTGCATCATAATAATCGGGAAATTATGCAAAATGAACAACTGCTCGAACGAATAACCATTGATCCGGAAATACTAACAGGCAAGCCAGTGATCAAAGGAACCAGGCTTTCTGTTCAGTTTATCATTGGATTAATGGCCGCAGGCGCCGATTTTGGCGAAATTATTTCGGAATACCCAAAATTGACGGAGGAGGATATTCTGGCGTGCTTGCTATTTGCCTCAAAAGCACTGGACAGCAATACTTTTACCCCTTTGTCAGGTCAACTTGTTAAATGATAAGTGACAGTCAGCCAAAATTTATTGTTGATGAGTGTACAGGTCCATATGTTGCAGCGTGGCTCCAAACAAAAGGATTCAATGTGTTGTCTGTTTTTGAGGCTTTTCCGGGGATTAAAGACATTGAAATTCTCACAATTGCTCAAAGCGAAGGTCGGATTGTCATTACCAATGACAAGGATTTTGGGGAGATGGTTTTTAAGAGTGGATATTCACATCATGGGATTGTTTTACTTAGGTTGAATGACGAGCGCAGTGAAAACAAAATTGCTGTTATTGAAAAATTGCTGGCATACCATAGCGAAGATTTGACTGAAAACTTCATCGTCCTTGCCGAAAACAGCATCAGAATCATCAGAAAGAATGCTTTTTAGATTTGCAGGCATTTGAATGATTCGAGGATTTGACGTTCATTTTTGGATCGCTTTGTCAAAATGGAGAGCATCCATTCAATATTGAACCTTTGGAATAAGAAAATGTGAATCCAGCCATTGTTAAAGTTATGCCAGCCGATGATTTCAGACTAATTCTCTCATTTGCCGATGGAGAGGTCAGGCGTTTTGATATGAAACCCTATCTGTATAATGGTTTATTCACGCAGTTAAAAGACAAAGGGATTTTTGAAAGTGTCAAGGTAACTTTCGACACTATTGAATGGAGCAACAAGCTGGATTTTGATCCGGAGGTGCTATACGAAAAGAGTACGCCTTTACAGTAGAGCTTTCATCACACTTTCAAGCTCGTTGGTACAAAGTAATAAAGAACTTTTTCAAACCGCTGATTTTTAGATTACTCCCTTAAGGGGTAGGGGTAAAAAATCTAAAAATCAGCGGTTTAAGGGATTTTGATAACAGGATTAATCAAAATTCAATTATTGATGAGCAAGATATCAGCCCTGTAAGGTTCAAAAACCTTTCAGGGCTTCAATCTCCATCAGAAACAAAATTCATTTCCATTAAATCTGCTACTTTTGACCTTCAAAAAGTTGAAGCAGATGAAACATTGGTTACCCCTCATATTTTTGGTCTTAATTGCGACATGCACACTGGCTCAGCAGCCCACCCGCAGCGAGGTTGAGCGATCGGGCAGGTATTATTATGGTGCGGGAATCGCCACCGACGAGAACCGCGCCCGCGATGAAGCGCTGTCGGCCATCAGTTCGATGATTGCGGTGACGGTGGCAGGAAGTTTTGAAACAATGGCCAGCGAAACCGACCTGAAATATACCGAAGCGGCTACCTCGATTATCAAAACCTACTCCACAGCCACTTTGCGCAATGTAGAGTCCATGCGTAATGTTCTGGGCGATGGCAAAGTGGAGGTGTTTTGCTACATTTCAAAGGAGAAAGTGAATGACTTATACGAACAGCGAAAACAACTGGTGCTCAACCTGTTGCAGGAAGGTGAAAAGTGCGAGCAGGCGAATAACCTCGCTTTTGCATTGAAAAACTGGTACTTCGGCATCATTCTGCTCAAGTCGGTTCCGGAGGAAAAAGTCATCGTCAACAACGTGAATCTAACGGTGGAACTGCCTGCAGCAATCAACCGGGTGATCCATAATATCCGCTTCGAACTGGATGCCGATAAAATCCTGGATGAGAATTTCAGAGAGATCAGCCTGAAAGCCAGCTACAACGGCCGACCTGTTTCCCTGCTGCACTTTCGCTTCTGGGACGGGCGCGACAACAATGGCACCGGCCAGGTGAGGGACGGGTACACCACCATCAGGCTGGCAGGAGCGAATACCGCTTTTGATCGTATAACCATATATCCGCAGACCGAGTATTATACAGCCCGCACCGAAAACCGTATCGTAGAGGAGTTGTGGGAGCTGGTAAAGCATCCCGATTTTACTTATGGAATTGCAGTCGGCCTGAAAAAGATCAGCATACCGGAACCGATGAAGGAATCCCTCAATAACAGTGATTTACAGCCCTTATTGAAGTTTGATGAATCGGTTGCGGTGGCCGAAATAATCCTTCGGAACACCAGCAATTTTATCGAGAATCTTTCGTCCGGAAATCCTGAAAAGATCAGGAGTAGTTATGCCGCTGATCCCTTTCTGGCCGAAAAAGTCAGGGATTATATGATTCACAACAATCCGCAGTTTATTAAGACCGACGAGAAGGCTGATGTCAACCCGACCCGCAATGGATATGAAGTCAGGAAGCTGAGGGTTTTGCAGCAGTATCCCACCATCAACAGGCAATCCACTGAATATATCGTCCTCGACTTCGACCAGGAAGGAACACTGGTGGATATGAACCTTTGTATAACCGATGAGTTGTACGATAAATTTGTAAAGCAGTCGGAGTTTGGCCAGGATTGGCAGCAACGGCAGGAAATCATCAAATTTGTGGAGAAATACCGCACTGCCTTTCACACCCGCGATCTGGAAACCATTGACAAGATGTTTGCCGAAGAGGCGCTGATCCTGATCGGGCGGAAAATAGAAACCCGCAAGGTGAAATCCAATGAGCTGGTATATTACCCTTTGCCCGGGCAGCCTGATTTTGAGCAAATTCAACTTACCAAAAAGGAGTATATCGAACGGCAAAAGCTGGTTTTTGATTATCAGAAGGACATCTTCATTGATTTCAGCAACTTTGATATAGCGGCCAAATCGAACGCCAATAATGTTTACGGCGTGCAGATGCGCCAGAGTTACGCCTCCACCACCTATGCCGACGAAGGTTACCTCTTCCTGCTGATTGATTTCCATGAGCAAGATCCGTTGATATATGTCCGCGCCTGGCAGCCCAACGAATGGGACAGCAGCGCTCTGGTAAACTCGGCCAATTTCAGGGTGTTTAAGTAGTCATATCCGGAAAATAATTGAAGTGAAACAATATTCAGATAGTTTATGGCTCAGGCTTTGTAATATTTTCAATCTGTCAGTAGAAATAAAATACTGATCTTTGAAAGATGAATAAATCACTTCTGCTACCGGCAATAATTTGTTTCGCTATCCTGCTGCTGATATTTATCCCGGCAGGTTCAGAGGCTCAGGTTTTGCGGGAGATGAGGCTGTTGGAGAAAGCCCAGAAGATTGACAATGAAATAGTTGCGCGGCGGGATCTTAACGGAAACTATTGCGCTGCCATCAAGGTGGTTTCGGATATGGACGGGTTCAGTTACGATGCTTTTGATGGCGTGGTGGGCGAAGTGGATGCCCGTCCGGGTTTGGACATTGTTTACCTGACCACCAACGAGCGGGTTTTTGAAATCTACAAGACCGGATTTAAACCACTGAGAATCATTCTTTCTGAAGCCGGTATTCATCTTAAACCCAGCGAGGTTTGGCAAATAACCATAGCCGGCGATGAACGTGTGAGCACTTTGCCGGTTACGCTGAGGTTTTACCCGATCGAGGCGAAGTTGTATATCAATGATGAACTGCGCGCAAAATCAAATACTTACTCGCTGCCGGTCGGGGATCATCGGATCAGAATTGAAATGGAAGGTTACGAAACGATTGATGAGGTGATCAGTGTGGATGAGCAAAATGTTTTTTACGAATGGAGCATGAAGGGAAAGCAAATCCAGTGGATGGTGATCACCAGCCAACCCATTGGCGCCGATGTTTACATGAACGACGAACTAAAGGGGCAAACGCCGCTGCAGCTCAACATGGAACTGGGAACTTACCGCTACAGCATCCGTCTTGATTTGTATTACAATTACGAAGGAACCATCGAGCTGACAGGCAGAACCCGGGGTGATATTGTCGCACTGCTGAAACCCAATTTTGGGTTTATACGGGTAACCACAAAACCCGAAGCCGGCGCATCCGTACTTATAGATGGAGTGCCGCAGACACAGGCCACTCCGGTTACTTCAGAGCGATTGAAGTCGGGGGTTTATACGATTTCGGTGAGCAAAAACATGTTCCATCCCATCTCAAGGGAAATTACCGTGGAAGATGAAAAGACAACGGATGTGGTGATTGATATGAAGCCTGCTTTTGGTATGTTGTATATCAATTCAGCGCCGGAATCGGGCGCGCAGGTTTCAGTAAACGGAAACCCAACCGGGAAGGTTACCCCCTGTGAAATCGAATCCCTGCCTTCCGGTGAGCACCTTATATCGGTCAGGAAAGAATGGTTTATACCAACAAGCAAGACCATCACAATGTCTGACGGTGAGAACCAGACATTGAATTTCGAAATGCAGCCTAATTATGCCTTATTGAATGTGGCGGTGGATCCGGATGCGGAAATATATGTGAACGATCAGCTTAAAGGCACGGGGAATTGGGAAGGCCGGGTGGGCGCCGGGTGGCAAATCATCGAAGTGAAAAAAGAAAAGCATGCAGGCGAAACCAAAAAGATTGAGGCTAAAATCGGTGAATCCTACAATCTCCACCTTACTCCGAAACCTATAACCGGCTCACTTTCGGTGCAAACCAACCCACACGATGCCTCCATTGAACTCAACGGGAAATATTACGGCACCACTCCGGTCAACCTCAACGATTTGCTTATTGGCACCTACCAGCTTGTGCTGTCAAAAACAGGCTATGGCACGGTAACCAAAGATGTCGTGATCTTGGAAAACCAGGTTACTAAGATCAGCGAATCATTGCAGCAGGGCGCCACGATACTGATTAAGAGCACGCCATTGGGGGGCGCCGTTACTATTGATGGCAAATCTTATGGAAAAACACCAGTTTCAGCTGATTTGATTTTTGGAACGTATAAGGTTCAGGTAGAGCTCAATAACAATAAAACCGAACAAACCATCGAGGTCAAGCCCAGAGGAGCAATAGAATTCAATATTTTGCTTGCGCAAAAGGTTCGTTTTAAGACCAATCCCTGGGGAGCAAGAATTTCGGTTGATCTTGACGATAAAGGAGAAACGCCACTTACCGTTCCATTGCTCTCCGGCGATTATGCCATCAGGGCTGAGCTGAGTGGTTATCGCACCCGAAACCGGTATATATCGGTAAAAGACAAAGCAAAAACGGTGAATATCAATATGAAACCAGCCACTATATGGGGTGTCGGGTTTATATTGCCCGGCGTAGGTTGTGAAGGTGGTGTAGAAATTTTTATTTCGGGAAAAGTTGAGTTCGGGGCTTCGTTGTATGGTCCCAAAGCCATGTACAACGTGCCTTACAGCGAGTATGACGGGTTCGGATATTCATTAAACCTCGGTTACCGCATCCCTTATCCAATTGATTTCTCGCTGCATGCAGGTTACGGCGGCCGCAGTTTCACCGATGCAGACTACGAGGAAGATTTTGAACAATTCACCTCTTTCATCCTGGGCGCAACGCTTCCAATTTATATTACCCGAAAAGGTGGTGTTTATGTAAAAGCCGATTATTGGTTTGAAACGGAGGATAAGGGAATGTTTCTTTACACGATCGGGATTTTCGGCAGAGCAGGCGGAAAATAAGAATTTGACCTCCAGGGTATCAACTCCAGATCATTGATTGCTTAACGATAAGAACACTTTTTCCTCCTGATTGTAATCGCCCTTTCCAGCATAAATTGATGGTCAACTCAAAACTTTGGTAATTTTGCCAGGTTCATCTTTTTAAAATACATTCTAAATATTACTTAATCAGATAATTGAGTTCAAACAAACAGAAACTCCCAATAGAATGAAATTGAAATTCCTTTTAATAATGCTCATGATAGCAGGTTTTGCCAGGGTGAAAGCTCAAAATCATCAGGAAAATGATCGTGTAGGAGACCACCACCATCATCATCATCCTAAAAATGAACTGGGCTTAAGTAATTCTGCGGTTTTTATTTTTGAGGAAGACAAGCTGGCTTATAGTATTCACCTCCACTATATCAGGGTGCTGGGAGATTCGAAGGTTGGTATGGGGCCTGGCGTGGAAATGATTTTCGGCGAACATAGCCATAACACTGTTGGACTTGTTTTGGCTTACAGCCCGCTGGAACCGTTGACATTGGGCATAACGCCCGGTGTGACTTTCGGTCATGAATCTCACAACGAATTCTCGATGGCAGCAGAAGCGATTTATGCTTTTGACATCGGAGATTTCCATCTTGGCCCTGCCATCGAATTCAGCTTTCTGCCTCATGATTACCATTTAGCTGTTGGAATTCATATCGGATTTGGCTTTTAGCTGAAATGCAAAACAAACCCCGTTTGAATAAATTAGCGGTTCTGTCGTTTTCAATGTCAAATGTAATGTTATGGATAGGAAGACTCTCGCGATTCTTGTTTTTTCGGTACTGCTCTCTATCGTTGGTTTAAGCCAGACTGCCGACACAATCAACCAAACCGACGACATTGGTCGCAAGCAGGGTTTTTGGCGGCAGAGCGATGAAAAAGGAAAATTAAAGTATGAAGGTCAATTTAAGGATAACCTGCCTTACGGCGAGTTCCGGCATTTTGATGCAAATGGCAGGATTAAAGCGGTTTCTGAGATTTCGGAGCAGGGCAAAAAATCATACTCCAGAACTTTCCATCCCAACGGCAAAATGATGAGCGAAGGCCTCTACATCAACCAGAAAAAGGATAGTCTCTGGCGGTTTTTGGACGAGTACGGAAACCTTCTGACCACCGAAACCTATGCCGGCGGATTGCGCAGCGGTGAAATGAAGACCTATCATCCTGATGGCCAGGTGATTGAAATCATGAATTACAATAATGATGAGAAAGATGGCGAATGGAGACAGTTCTTCATGAATGGTCAGCCCAAACTCATTGCCAATTATAAAGAAGGGGTGCTTTCCGGCCCGGCGAAATACTTTTTTGCGAATGGCTCCGTGAGTTCGGAAGGGTCTTACCTCAACGACCTCAAAACCGGACAATGGATTGTGTATGACGATCAGGGTAAAGTAGCCCAAATCGAAATATGGGAGGAGGGGCGATTGATCGAAAAAGATGCTGTTGACGAATAGCGCCGGCCCGATTTGAGTTTCTCTTTCTGCTGATCGCAGCAAAATCTCCTATTTTCATATATTTGCTCAAAATTAAAGCAAAGTTATGGATGAATTTGCCCATGCTGTTTCGTTTGTGCTGGACGATCGGGTTGTAACGATTGATTTTTCAAAGTCCGGAGCTTTTAAACCATCTACCACAGTTCTCAATTATCTTCGTTCGCTCGATGGTCACAAAGGAGTGAAAGAGGGTTGTGCCGAAGGGGATTGCGGCGCCTGCACTGTGGTTGTGGCCGCGCTGGACGGCAGGGGAGGACTCGAATACCACAGTCTCGACTCGTGCCTGTTGTTTTTGCCGATGATTCACGGGAAGCAATTGATAACTGTCGAAAATCTTGCCCAAAAAAACAATGGAAATTTGAACCTGCATCCTGTTCAGAAGGCTATGGTGGCGACTGGTGGGAGTCAGTGCGGCTATTGCACACCAGGTATCGTGATGTCGCTATTTGCCTTATACAAAACTCCCAAAAATATTGATAATGAAATAATTACTGAAGCGCTCACCGGAAATTTGTGTCGCTGCACGGGGTACCGGCCAATTATAGAAGCGGCCGAAAAAGCTTGTTCCGGCGATCGTAAGGATCAGTTTTCCGAAAATGAAGATAGTGTGATTGCCATGCTCCGGATGATTGAGGAAAATTCAACTACCCTGGAGTTAAGTTCTGATAATCAGATTTACCTGAAACCATTTGGGCTGGAAGAGGCTTTAAAGCTGAGAAAGCTGCACCCCGATGCCTTGGTTGTAAATGGCTCAACTGACGCTGCACTGCTGCAAACCAAAAAAAAGATTCACATCCCCAAAATCCTTGATATCTCAGCGGTAAATGAACTGAAAATTTTGGTGGAGGATGAGAATTTCCTGGCGATTGGTTCGGGAGTGGTTTTGCAGGAGGTTTACGAGTTCACCGTAAGGAGTTTTCCACCGCTGGCCGAAATTCTGAAGTGGTTTGGTTCGCTGCAGATCCGTAACCTGGCCACTTTGGGCGGAAATATAGGCTCGGCATCACCGATTGGAGACACCCTGCCGGTTTTGATCGCTGCTGAAAGCAAAATCAGGTTAATAGGGTCGGAAGGCAGCAGAGAGATGCTTCTGGAAGATTTTATCACCGGTTACCGAAAAACAGCCATCAGGCCGGATGAGCTGATTACCCTGGTCATCATTCCCAAGCCTGGCGGGGATGAAATCCTCAGGATCTACAAGATTTCGAAGCGGCGGGATCTCGATATTTCATCCGTGTCTGCTTGTTTCAGGTTGAAATTGGATGAAACGGGACGAATCGAAAAGGCCAGACTGGTGTTTGGCGGAATGGCTGAGATGACCAAAAGGGCAAGATTGACCGAAGAATTTTTGTTGGGGAAAACATGGAGCCGGGAAATAGCCGACAAGGCCGGAGATATGATCTGCAGGGAGTTTTCGCCAATTTCGGATGCGCGGGCAGATGCTGATTCCCGCCGGATCATGGCAAAAAATCTCTTGCTGAAATTTTGGACAGAGACACTTAACCCGATTAAAAGCTAAAGGAAGATGGAATCGAACAAACCGGATCATCCTCACGAAAGCGCCGTTGGCCACGTAACAGGGCAGGCAGTTTACATCAACGATATGCCAGTTGGGGGGCAGTTGCTTTATGGTTATGTATTGTATAGCCGATTGGCTCATGCAAAGATCGTCAGCATTGAAACTTCGAAAGCACTGGAAGTTCCGGGCGTTGAGGCAGTACTTCTGGCTAAAGACATTCCTGGCGAAAACCAGATGGGGCCGGTGATCCACGATGAACCCTGCCTTGCCGCTGAGGAAGCAAGCTGTGTCGGTCAGGCCGTAGCGCTCATCGCAGCAAACAACAAAACAACGGCGATCAAGGCTGCCAGTATGATCAAAATAGAGTGGAAAGAACTACCCGCAGCACTCGATATCGAAACTGCCATGAAAGCCGGAAACCGGTTGGGTGTAGAGCGGAAAATTGAAACCGGGGATGTGGAGGCTGCTTTCAAAGTTGCCAAAAATGTCATTTTCGGAGAGCTAAAAACAGGCGCCCAGGAGCATTGGTACCTCGAAACCCAAACCTGCCTTGCAATGCCTGGTGAGAGCGGAGAAATCAAAATTTTCAGCTCTACGCAGCATCCATCCGAAACACAGGCAATTGTGGCAGAGGTGCTGGGAATTTCGCGAAACCAGGTGACTGTTGAAATGCGGCGGATGGGTGGGGCTTTTGGGGGTAAAGAGACACAGGCCAATCATGTAGCGGCCTGGGCAGCGCTGCTGGCCAACAAAACCCAAAAACCGGTCAAAATACACCTTTTCAGAGACGACGACCAGATTATCACCGGCAAAAGGCATCGCTTCCTGTCTTTTTACCGAGCTGCATTTGATGATGATGGCCGGATCACTGCCCTCGATGCCTGCCTGAACTCCGACGCCGGAATTGCCACCGATCTGTCGCATGCTATCATGGAGCGCGCACTTTTCCACATTGACAACGCCTATTTTATTCCCAATCTGAAAGTTACCGGCTCGGTGTGGAAAACCAATCTTCCTTCCAACACAGCTTTCAGAGGATTTGGTGGTCCGCAGGGCATGGCAGTCGTCGAAACCGTTATTGACCGGATTGCCAGGCAGTTAAAAAAAGACCCGGCAGAAATCAGGCGGCTTAATTTTTATCAAAATGAAAACAGAAACCTGACCCATTACGGCCAGGTTGTTGAAAATAATCACCTTAACCTGATCTTTGAGAAGATTATCAAAAAGTCGGATTATCCCGACCTGCTTCGAAAGAGAGATCAGTTTAATGCTGAAAATGAGTTCTTTAAAAAAGGTGTAGCGCTCACCCCGGTGAAGTTCGGCATTTCGTTTACTACCTCGTTTCTCAATCAGGCCGGGGCATTATTGAATATTTACCAGGATGGAACAGTTTTGGTAAATCACGGCGGGACTGAAATGGGGCAGGGGCTGCACACCAAAATTATAGATATCGTCAGCGCTGAATTTGGCCTGAGCCATGACAAAATAAAAGTTTCACCAACCGATACTTCCAAAGTTCCCAACACCAGTGCCACAGCGGCTTCGTCGGGCAGCGACCTGAACGGTATGGCTGTTAAAAATGCCACTGACAAACTAAAAGACCGGCTGAGACCGGTGGCTGAAAATCTGTTGATAGCCAGATACAATACTGGTTTTCCTGAAAAGGAAATCTGTTATGCTGACGGGCTGGTTTTCTTTATAAGTAGTCCGGAACAAGTAATACCTTTTGATGATTTGGTTTCAAAAGCCTATTTCTCCCAGGTAAGCCTCAGTGCAACAGGGTTCTATAAAACTCCGGACATATATTACGATAAAGAAAAGGGACGCGGCAAGCCCTTTCACTATTTTACTTTTGGGATGGCCGTTTCCGAAGTGTTGCTCGATACTTTGACCGGTCATCATCAAATACTGAAAACATTCATTATCAACGACTGCGGAAATTCCATCAATACATTGCTCGATATTGGCCAGGTGGAAGGAGGATTCATTCAGGGTGTTGGATGGTGTACTACCGAGGACATAAAGTGGGATAGAAAAGGCAAGCTGCTGAATCACTCGCCAGATACCTACAAAATACCCGGTGTGAGAGATATCCCAAAGGAATTTCATGTGGAGTTGCTGACAGACAGTCCTAATCCTACAACCATTCACAACAGCAAAGCAGTGGGAGAACCGCCGTTTATGCTTGCTTTTTCGGTGTGGCTGGCAATTAAGGATGCTATTTCTGCAGTCGGAGATCATCAGTTTGAGCCTGAATTTCAGCTTCCGGCCACTAACGAAGTGATTTTGAAATCCATCGAAAATATCAGGGCGCTAAATAGGCATTGCCAGAACCCCCCCCCAAATTGATTTTCAACGATTTTTTTACCCCACCCCCAAGGGGAGCAAATCGTTGAAAATCATTGCTCCCATTTGGGTTGGGGTCAACAATGATTTTCAATAATAGTAGTTTTCTGGCAATGACAAAGCAAGAATAACTGTTCCAAAACAAAACAGGGGTAAAAATTGCTTCTTACCCCTGTCTGGCCTTTAACTATTTGAAAACGATTACTTTGCGGGTACGTGTTTCAGTGTTTCAACCAGGAAATCCCAGAATTTCTGAACCGATTCGATGTGAACTTTTTCGTCGGGAGAGTGTGGGTAACGAATGGTTGGGCCAAACGAAATCATGTCCCAGTGAGGATAAACTCCGCCCAGCAGTCCGCATTCCAAACCGGCATGTATTGCCTTGATTTCGGGTACTTTACCAAATTTATTGTTATAAATTTCCAGCATTTCCTTGAGGATGGGAGAATCCGGGTTGGGTTTCCAGCCGGGATAATCGCCGGTAAGTTCAACCTTCGCTCCGATCATCTCGAAAACGCTCTTCACCACTTCGCCCAAATCCTGCTTGGCCGAATCCACCGAACTGCGCAACAGGTTTTTCACTACAGCCTCGCCACTTTTCACTGTGATGATTGCGAGGTTTGTGGAGGTTTCAACCAGCCCTTCCATATCGCTGCTCATTCTCACCACTCCATTGGGGCAGGCGTAGATGGCATTGATAAAATCTTTCTGCGATTTGCTGTTCATCACCTTTTTTGGGGCATCCACCATTTCAAAAGCGACTTTCAGGCCGGGGTCGGCGGTTTTATATTCATTTTTCACCACCGTTGTAAACTCGTTCAGCCAGTTTTTCAGCTGTTCCAGTTGGCCTTTATCCACCGACAGTACAGCCCAAGCTTCGCGGGGAATGGCATTTCTAAGGCTACCTGCTTCAACCTCAGCGATTTGTACGCCAAATTCATTGGAAGCTTTTTTCAGAAATCTGAACAGCAGCTTATTGGCGTTTGCCCGGTAAAGTGGAATGTCAATGCCTGAGTGACCTCCTTTCATTCCCGAAAGCATCACTTTGAAACCAACATTGGCAGACGGAGCCTCAACTTCATCGTAATGGTAAGAAACACTGGCATTTACACCACCGGCGCACCCGATATAGAGTTCGCCTTCATCTTCCGAATCCATGTTAAGCAGGATATCTCCCTGAAGCATTCCGGGCTTGAGGTTGAAAGCGCCAGTCATTCCGGTCTCTTCATCTACCGTAAAAAGGCCTTCCACCGGCCCATGGACAAGGTCTTTAGCCTCAAGAACTGCCATTGCGGCTGCTACTCCCATTCCATTGTCCGAACCAAGCGTGGTTCCGTTGGCAGTAACCCACTCGCCATCAATGTAAGCCTCTATCGGGTCGGTCTCGAAGTTAAACTTCTTGTCGCTGTTGGCTTGCGGAACCATATCAAGATGCCCCTGCAGGATTATACCTTTGCGGTTTTCCATGCCAGGTGTGGCGGGTTTGCGGATCACGACATTACCTACTTCATCCACAAGGGTTTCCAGTCCTAAGTTTTTGCCAAAATCCTTCATAAACTCGATGATTCTGCCCTCTTTTTTGGATGGGCGCGGAATTTTGGTCAACAATTCAAAGTTTTTCCAAACTACATCCGGTTTCAAACCGCTAAGATTTTTGTTCATGATAACTCCTTCTATTTAAATTTAAAAATCAGATTATTAATGATTTGAGCCGCAAAAGTACTCAAAATAGCTCGTCCGGAAGGAAGGGGGGATCAAGCAAATTTTGATTTATGAAAAATTAACAGGTAGTAAACCATTTCAATAATTGCAGTCTATTGACAGCGCAAAAGACTACTTTTGCCAGCAGATTACTAACTAATTGATTGGAA
>Ga0209835_1001312_pt1 | contig 14131 bp, 20 predicted proteins | sample LakKivwa52mmetaG_FD_184138 | JGI IMG/M metagenome (GOLD analysis project Ga0209835, IMG submission 184138) | Anoxic lake water microbial communities from Lake Kivu, Rwanda to study Microbial Dark Matter (Phase II) - Lake Kivu water 52m metaG... | ecosystem: Environmental > Aquatic > Freshwater >...
CCCATTAACAGTTTCCTGCCAGCTTATGCGTCCAACACCCCCACCCCCGTTTTAACTTACCTCCCCTATATTGCGTGCGCTGTTTTTTTAATGTACATTCATGCTCAACTCGGATACCACCGTGCAGATGACTGAAATTGTTCCCCCCTTGGAACGCGTGCCTATTGAGCCGCTTCCGCACATATCAGAGCGCGAGCGTGTTCACGCTGCGGCGCAGACGGCTGTTTCGCTCATGCAGTTGGGCGACGAGTTCGAGATCACCCCAGAGGACGAGGATATAGCGCGGTCTATATTCACCAGCGGACGTGCGGTCACCCGCACCGAGATGCAAATGCCGGGTGTGGTGGTCAAATTAAACGCGCTTCTGGACGAGTATGACTACGCCCTGATAAAAGACGCAGACCGCATCCGCAACTACGTTATAAACCGGCTTCTCGAAGAGTCTACAGACCCGAAAAAGTCGTTGCGCGCCCTTGAGTTGCTAGGAAAAGTGGCCGCCGTTGACGTGTTTGTCGAGCGTAAAGAGGTTATGCTGACCCATCAGACGACGCAAGACATCGAAAACAGGCTGAAAGACTCCCTTGCGATCCTGCTAGACGTAGAAGACGTGCAAACTGAACCACCGCCGATCAGAAAACCAGCGGTTGATATGTCCGATATTGATTTGGACGACGTGTTGTGACCCCCGCGCTCGATCTTACCCCCGAACAAGTGCGAAAAATACTGCAAAACCTGCATAAACTGCCGGAATCGCAGCAATCGCAAGTACTACGCGACATCGACGAGCTTACAGAGCGTAAAAAAGCCAAAAAACGCCGCGAATCGTTGCTAGACTTCGTTATGCACGTCGACAAGAATTACAAAATCGGGGCACACCACAAGCACCTCGCTAAATTACTAGAAGATATGGCGTTTGGCCGCAAAGACCGCGTTACTGTATCTATGCCGCCACGCTTTGGTAAGTCTCAACTGACGTCTGTTTACTTCCCTGCGTGGTACATAGGCAATTTCCCCGATCGCCAGATCATGATGGTGACGCACACGGCTGATTTATCCGTCGATTTCGGTCGTAAAGTGCGAAACATAGTCGACTCTGATGCGTTTAGGGCTGTTTTTCCTGATGTTACGCTCGCATCAGACTCCAAAAGTGCAGGCAGATGGAATACGAGTCAGGGGGGTGTGTACTACGCTGCGGGTGTTGGTGGAGCCATTGCAGGCCGTGGCGCGCATTTTCTATGTATCAGTAGAGACGCCATAGTAGTTACGCGGGAGCGCGGGCGGGTGCCTGCGGGTAGCGTCCAACCCGGCGAACATGTGTGGGCATTTAGCGGGTTCAGCGTGGTGCAACGCAGGTTTGTCAACTACGCAGATGCCTTGGTACGTGTTGACGGCGTTGTCATGACGCCTAACCATCCGGTGTGGACGTTCGACGCTGGATGGGTCGAAAGTGGAGCATTGACGACTCGTTCGTTATTACATACAATTACGGTATGGTCGTACATTCGGCTGTATTCGGAGATTTTGTATGGACAAGCGCGTAAAGCATGGATTAAGCTATTCTCGGGTTTACAATGTGTGGGCACTGATGCGTCAGAGGTGCAACAACCCGAACGCGGCCAATTATCGGTGGTACGGCGGACGTGGTATAAAGTGCTGCGACGCGTGGAAACACTTTGCTGTATTTTTGGACGACATGGGTTATCCCCCATTCGAGACGGCCAAACTGGACCGCGTGGATTCCGACGGGGATTACTGCAAATCAAACTGTCGTTGGGTGGACGACGTCACGCAAGCACGGAACCGGCGCAACAATGTGATGCTGACCGCGTTCGGGAAGACACAGTGCATGTCAGCTTGGGCCGAGGAAACGGGAATGACGGTGGATCAGGTGCGCCACAGAGTCCTACGACTGGGGATGCCCCCGGAAGCCGCACTCACGGCGGCACGGATGAGTTGGGTGCAGCGCCACGTTCGACGGACGAATTTGGATGGCTCCAACGCGCAGGCGTTTTCTTCGTTAGCCGAGGCTTCAAAACGCTCGGGGGTGGTGAAGGGTTCGTTATGGGCGGCTTTGAAGCGCTCATCGCCAGTAGAGTTTTCGGGTTACTTGTGGGAGTACGCCGAGTAAAGACGCTGGACCTGACACCTGTGTCGTCAACTGAAGTAGTCAACTTCCAAGTAGCTGATAGTAATACGTATTATGTGGGTGGATTGATAACCCATAATTGTATCGATGATGCCGTCAATGAGCAGGATATACTTAACGGTAACATGGATGTGCTAGACAAAGCGTACGATTGGTATGCTTATGGTGCGCGTACTCGTTTGATGCCTAACGGATGCGTAGCTATCGTAGGTACGCGCTGGGCGCAGAACGATCTGATCGGGCGCGTCGTGCAAGACATGGTGCGTAACCCCGACTCAGATCAGTGGGAAGTAGTTGAGTTTCCGGCAATCTTCGAAAAGACGGGGGCCGACGGGGATACGACTACGGCGTCGTTATGGCCGGAGCAGTGGAGTGTTGAGTCGCTGTTGCGCACGAAGGCGTCGATGCCGCCGTTCCAGTGGAGCGCCCAGTACATGCAGATGCCGACCTCGGCGGAAGCGGCGATTATCAAGCGGGAGTGGTGGCAACCGTGGGAAAATGAGGCACCTCCGGCGTGTGATTACATTATCATGTCGTTGGACGCCGCCGCAGAGAAAACCACGCGATCAGACTTTACAGCGTTGACAACTTGGGGGGTGTTTACGCGCGATGGCGAGGACGGGTACCCTGTAAATCACATTATCTTGCTCAATTCGATCAAGGAGCGCTGGGAGTTCCCTACGCTCAAGCGGCGTGCGTACGAGGAATACGACGAGTGGAAACCGGACTGGTTCGTAGTCGAGAAGAAGTCTGCGGGTACGCAGTTGTACCAAGAGATGCGAGCAGCGGGCGTTCCTGTGCAAGAGTTCACTCCGCATCGCGGTTCAGGTGACAAGACGGCCCGTCTCAACTCCGTGTCTGACATATTTGCGTCAGGTATGGTATGGTATCCTGCGGGTAGACGGTGGGCCGAAGAGGTTGTGGATGAGGTGTGCGGGTTCCCCGCGATGCCGAATGATGACCTTTGTGACTCTACCGTCATGGCGCTGATGAGGTTCCGCAACGGCGGGTTTATCCAACTACCGGGCGACCGCTGGGACGACGCTCCGTACCGGGGCCGCAAGGCGGCTTATTATTAAGCCCGTAACCTCGCATCTGAACGTATAAGGAACCCTATATGGCTACACGGAAATTCACTGGGCGGAACCAACTTGTGAGCCGACTGGCGGCACAGGTGGGGAACAAGCCGGAGGCGGTTGCGATCCTTAAGGCACGTGGTGATCTGAAGCCCGACGGCAAGACGCTTACCAAAAAAGGCGCGGCACGTGACAACATGACGGCCAGAGAGCGTGCGATCGACCGTGCGGCTAAGGACTCGGGCCACCCCAAAAAGGCGTTTAAGTACGACGTGAAAACTAATTCAGCTACGCTGAAAAGGAAGTAAACTATGGCGATGGAAAAAAGTCTTTACCAAGTCCCTATGGGCCTAGAAAACGCAGCGATGATGGGCGAGCCGCCGATCGAGATTGAGATCGAAGATCCGGAGTCCGTGCGCATCCAAGCGGGCGGGATGGAGCTTGAGTTCACCCCGGACGACGAGACGGGCGAGGATTTCGACGCTAACCTAGCGGAGTATCTGGACGAGAACGTTCTTGGCCGCATCAGCGAAGAGCTTCAGGAGTATTACAGCACGGACATCGGCTCCCGCAAGGAGTGGGAAGACACGTATCAGGAAGGTATTGACCTACTCGGTCTCAAGATCGAGGAGCGCACGGAGCCGTGGGACGGAGCGTGCGGTGTTAGCCATCCGATCTTGGCAGAGGCGGTAGTCAAGTTTCAGTCCGAGACGATCATGGAGACGTTCCCGGCGAGCGGCCCTGTGAAGTGCAAAATCGTAGGCCGGGTAACCCGTGAGAAGGAAGAAGCGGCGGAGCGCGTTCGTGACGATATGAATTATTACCTGACGGAGAAGATGACTGACTACCGTCCGGAGCATGAGCGCCTGTTGTGGAACCTGCCGATCGCGGGTTGCGCGTTGAAGAAGGTGTATCAGGACCCGTTCCTGAAGCGCCCTGTGGCGTTGTTTGTACCGGCTGAAGACTTCATCGTCCCCTACGGCGCTACGGACTTGTTGTCCGCGCCGCGTTACGCCCACCGCATGAAGAAGTCCAAAAACGAGATGCGCAAGCTGATGGTGGCTGGGTTCTACTGCGACGTGGAGCTTGGTGAACCGACGCAGGACACCGATGAGATCCGAAAGCGTAAAGATGACTACGCAGGCATGGACGCGGCGAAAGATGACCGGTTCACGCTGCTGGAATACCACGTAGACCTCGATATTGAAGGCTACGAAGACACGGATAAGGATGGGGAGTATACGGGCATTGCGCTGCCCTATGTCGTACACATGGAGAAAGGCACTGGTAAGGTGCTGGCCATTTACCGTAATTGGGAAGAGTGCGACGACACCAAGCAGAAGCGCATCCACTTCAGTAAGTACGGCTACATCCCCGGGTTCGGGTTTTACGACTTTGGTTTGATCCACCTCGTTGGTGGGTTTGCCAAGGGCGCTACTTCGTTGCTCCGCCAACTGGTGGATGCAGGCACGTTGAGCAACCTCCCCGGGGGCTTGAAATCGCGGGGCCTGCGCATTAAGGGTGACGATACGCCGATTGCTCCGGGTGAGTTCCGTGACGTTGATGTTCCGAGCGGCGCGATCCGGGAAAACATCATGACGCTGCCGTACAAAGAGCCGTCGATGGTGCTGTACCAGTTGCTTGAGAATATCGTGGCCGAAGGTCGTCGGTTTGCCGCTGTTGCTGACGTCAACGTTGCTGATATGCAGCCCAACGCTCCGGTAGGCTCTACGCTTGCTGTGCTTGAGCGCACGCTGAAGACTATGAGCGCGATTCAGGCGCGGGTCCACGCTGCGATGAAGCAAGAGTTCAAAATCATCAAGACGATGGTGCAGGAGTACGCTCCGGCTGAGTACAGCTACGATGTGGACGCTCTGGAAGGCGCTAAAGCCAAGCAGTCGGACTACGACATCGTTGACATTATCCCGGTGTCCGACCCCAACGCGTCGACTATGTCGCAGCGTATCGCGCAGTACCAAGCGGTGCTGCAACTGGCCCAGACCGCTCCGCAGTTGTATGACTTGCCGGTACTGCATCGTCAGATGGTGGAAGCCCTTGGGGTGCGTAACGCGGATAAGCTGGTGCCTAACCACGACGACATCAAGCCGTTGGACCCTGTGTCTGAGAACATGGCGGTGCTTAAAGGTGACCCGATCAAGGCGTTCATGTACCAAGACCATGAGGCGCACATCGCCACGCACATGGCGTTCGCGCAAGACCCGAAAATCCAGCAAGTTATGCAGAGCGACCCCGGTACGCAGGCTAAGATGGCAGCGGGGGCCGCGCATATCGCGGAGCATGTAGCATTTGCGTACCGGGCTGAGATCGAGAAGCAGCTTGGTGTGGCGCTGCCTCCGCCTGACGAGAAGCTGCCGGAGGATGTTGAGGTTGACTTGTCGCGTCTGACCGCGCAGGCCGCACAGCGCCTGTTGCAGAAGAATCAGGCCGAGGCTCAGCAACAGCAGGTACAGCAACAGATGCAGGATCCGATGGTCCAGATGCAGATGCAAGAGCTTCAGATCAAGCAGGGCGAGCTCCAGCGCAAAACGCAGAAAGACCAGATGGACCACGAGATCGAGAAACAACGGCTAGTCATCGAGCTGGAGCGCATCGCGTCGTCTGAGAAAACTCAGGGCGCGCAGTTGGGGGCCCGGGTTGTCGATAGCGCGAACAAAGCGATCTTGCAACAAGAGAAACTGAGTGACGCCAAGAAGCTTGAAGGCTTCCGGGCTGGGATGACGGCCAGTAAGCCGCCGAAACCGACTCCGAACGTGGAGTAACGCATGATTGACCCATTCGTAGAGCACCTACGCAAAAGAATCAGGGAAGAAGCCGCATCCGTGTCAGACGTATTGACTGCGGGCGGGGCTAAAACCTTTGATGAGTACCGTCATCTGACGGGCATCCTTCACGGCTTAGCTATTGTTGAACGTGAAATTAACGACCTTATGGACGCACTTAACAAGGAGTAATCATGTCTACAGTCGAACAGACTGCATCTGACGCGCAAATGGACGCAGGGTTGCCTAAACCTTGTGGATACAAGATCCTGATCGCATTACCAGAGATCGAAGAAACGTACGGGAACGGCATCATTAAAGCCGATGTCACGCGCAAACACGAGGAAGTTTCTACCGTAATTGGAGCTGTGTTGGAGCTTGGTCCAGACGCCTATAAGGATGGAGCTAAGTTTCCGAATGGTCCGTGGTGCAAAGAGGGTGACTTTGTCATCATCCGAGCGTACTCCGGCACTCGGTTCAAGCTGTACGGTAAAGAGTTTCGTTTGATTAACGACGACACGGTCGAAGGCGTAGTAGCCGACCCCCGTGGGTATTCTCGTGTGTGAGGTGAATCATGGCTAAAGAAGAGATTATGACCCCGCTGGATTTGAGCGGCGGCGATGCAGCCCCCAGCTCCTATGACGCGGATGAGAGTAACGAGTCTGAGGTTACGTCTGGTGTAGACGTAGAGATCATCGACGACACTCCCGCATCTGACCGTGGCCGTGCTCCGTTGCCGGATGATGTTAAACAGCGGCTGGACGAGGACGACGATACTGAAGAGTACTCTCATAAGGTCAAGCAGCGTATAGACCAGATGAAGAAGGCGTGGCACGATGAGCGTCGGGCTAAAGAGGCAGCGATGCGCGAGCGCGAAGAGGCCATCCGTATGGCGCAGAGCGCGTATCAAGAGCGCATGGCGTACCAGCAGCGTCTTCAGGACGGCGAGGCGTGGGCTATTGAGCAGGCGAAGCAGCGCGCAGCGCTCCAGCTTGACCAAGCTAAGCGGGCGTATCGGGAGGCTTACGAGGCGGGCGATTCAGAGCGGCTAGTGGACGCACAGCAGGCGATGAGCACGACTACGCTGGAAGTAGACCGATTAAACCAGTACCGCCCACAATATGCTTTACAATCGCAACAAAACGCGGTATACACACAGCAACAGGCCGAACCGGAGCGTTACGTTCCACCCGAACCGGACTCCCGCACTCAGGAGTGGGGTGATCGCAACAAATGGTTTGGCGCCGACGATGAGATGACCAGCTTTGCGTTGGGCGTCCATAAGAAGCTGGTCGACGAGGGCGTTTCGCCCAACTCTGACGAGTACTACGAGCGCATCGACGCTCGCATGAGAACTGTGTTCCCGGATAAGTTCGGGCACAAAAAGCGGCAATCCTCTACTGTTGTCGCGCCGGTAGGTCGTTCCCCTAAAGGTAAAAGAGTAGTGCTGACTCAAACGCAGGTTGCTCTCGCTAAGCGACTGGGGATTACCCCGGAAGAGTATGCCCGTGAGCTTGTTAAACAACAGGAGATGTAAAATGGCTCGTGAGAATCGTGACCTGCAAACCCGCGAAACAATGTCGCGCAAGAAGCTGTGGCAACCGGCTGATCTGTTGCCTTCGCCCGCCCCGCTAGAGGGGTATGAGTTTCGTTGGATTCGAAAGTCCATGATGGGACAATCTGACCCGACGAATACTTCGCGTAGCTTCCGCGAAGGTTGGGAACCGTGCCGTCTCGAAGACCACCCGGAACTGGCGCTGTCTGTTGACAGCGACGCCAAGAACTCCGGACTGGTTGAAGTGGGGGGGTTGATTCTTTGTAAGATGCCTACAGAAATGGTGCTGGCACGCAACGCGTATTACCAGCAGCATACGGCAGCTCAGATTGAATCAGTGGATCACAGCCTGATGCGTGAAAACGACCCTCGGATGCCGCTGTTTAAGGACAGCAAATCCTCGGTCACTTTTGGTCGTGGCTCGTAAGAGTCAGAAACTTTTTAATTTAGGAGATCAACATGGCAACTACTGCTGCTCCGTACGGGCTCAAACCCGTCAATCGTGTTGATGGTATGCCGTATGCTGGCGCGACTCAGGCTTGCCTGATCGACCCGGCTGGTGAAGCCACCAACTTGTTCTATGGCCAAGTCGTCATCATCGGCGCTGATGGTTACATCGCTCTTGCTACGGGTACGGGTGCAGACCTGACCACCAACAGCATTAGCGGCACCACCGGCGTTGGCGCTATCGGCGTGTTCGTAGGCTGTTCTTATGTCAACGCTCAAGGTCAGCAACTGTGGTCCCAGTACTACCCGTCTGGTACCGCTAACGGCGGCGCTATTACGGCGCATGTCGTGACTGATCCGAACGTGGTATTCCAAGGTCAGTTGGATGGTTCCGGCGCGCAAGCTGTTCTGGGCGCTAACACCTTCTTCGCTGCGGCTCAGTCCACCAGCACGGGTTCTACCAAAACGGGTAACTCGACTTCGGCTCTGGACGCTACCGTTCAAACCGCTGCCGCTGCGTTCCGTATCGTTGGCTTTGCAAGCACTCCGGGTGATGCCTATACCGACGTGTTGGTTAAGTTCAACCCCGGTGCGCATCAGTACACCAATAACGTCGGCCTGTAAGGAGATAAATCATGGCAATTTCTCGTTCCCAACTGCTTAAAGAGTTGCTCCCGGGTCTGAACGCTTTGTTCGGTTTGGAGTACAAGCGCTACGGCGAAGAGCACAAAGAGATCTTCGAGACCGAATCCTCGGATCGTTCCTTCGAAGAAGAAACCAAGCTGGCTGGCTTCGGTGCTGCTCCGGTTAAGAATGAAGGCGCTGCTATCGCTTACGATAACGCGCAAGAAGCTTGGACCGCTCGCTACACCCACGAAACCATCGCTATGGGCTTCTCGATCACCGAGGAAGCGGTAGAAGACAACCTGTACGACTCGTTGTCTGCCCGTTACACCAAGGCGCTTGCCCGCGCTATGGCGTACACCAAGCAGGTTAAGGCCGCTGCTGTCCTGAACCAAGGCTTCACCGGTTCTGGCAACCCGACTTACGGTGACGGCAAGGTGCTGTTCGCTACTGACCACCCGCTGGTCTCTGGTGGCACCAACTCCAACCGTCCGACCACTGGCGCTGACTTGAATGAGACTTCCTTGGAAGCCGCTGTCATTCAGATCGCTGGCTGGACCGATGAGCGTGGTTTGCTGATCGCGGCTAAGCCGAAGAAGCTTATCATCCCGCCGTCCTTGCAGTTCGTTGCTACCCGTATTCTGGAAACGGAAAACCGCGTGGCCACGGCAGACAACGACATCAATGCGTTGAAGAACAACGGTTCCATCCCGGGCGGTTACACTGTTAACCACTGGTTGACCGATAGCAACGCTTGGTTCTTGACCACGGATGTGCCCAACGGTCTGAAGCACTTTGTCCGTACCCCGCTCAGCACTGGTATGGACGGTGATTTCGACACCGGTAACGTGCGTTACAAGAGCCGTGAGCGCTATTCTTTTGGCGTGAGCGACGCTCTGGGTGTCTACGGCAGCCCCGGTGCATAAGCCGTAAAATCAAGCACTTAGGTGTGTTTGGAACCCCGCTTCGGCGGGGTTTTTCGTTTGTGCCCGTTTCGCCCGTTGACACCCAGTAGTTGTAGTGGTATAAGTCCGTCAATCCCGGGACTTTAGTCACAGCCCAGCAGACCGGCCCGGCGGACGATGCACAGACTGGTGGGCGACTCGTGCATGAGGAAACATCATGGCTCAAACTTCGTTCGCTGGTCCGGTAAATCTTGGCTCCTTTACGGTCGCCGCCGCCCCGTCGGCCACCACTGGCTCTGTCGCTTATTTCTCCAACGGCGCCGCTGGCTCCCCCGTTTTGGCGTTCTACGACGGCTCTAACTGGCTGCGCTGCGACACGCTCGCTGCTATCTCCGCTTCTTAATTAGGAGCCTGTCATGGGTATGCAGACCGACGTTTTAAGCGCGGTTGCTACCGCAAGCGGCTCGATGATTAGTGGGCGCACCCGCCTTAAGGGTTTTGCGCTCGCGTCGTCCGCCACTGCGGGCAGTGTTGTTTTCCGAGACGGCAGCGCTTCAGGTACTGTCCTCTTGACGCTCAACACCCCGGCATCCGCTGGATTACACGACATTGTTGTCCCCGGTGAGGGCGTTCTGTTCAGTTCTGGCGTTTACGCTGTGCTGACGAATGTTACGTCCGTCACTATTTTCTACGGTTGAGGTGAACCATGATTACGCCAGAAGAAGCCAAACGCGCACGGATGCAGAAAGCGTACGCTGATGCGCGCGCTCATTTTGACAAAGAGAAGGACGACGGGCCATTCAAACGTATGGTTACGAAGGGCATCCGTAAATACTTCGCCGACCCGGTTATGGACTTTTTTGAACCTGACAAGGACTCCGCTCGTGAAGAGTATCGCGCTCGTAAAGAAGTCCTCGGTTACAAGTGCGGCGGTAGCGTTAAAATGGCCAAAGGCGGCTCTGTCTGTCGTGGCGGCGGTGCAGCGACGCGCGGCATTAAATTTCGCGGGGTGAAATGATGGGGATCAAGCTCGGTGATATTTCTCCTGCCGCCTGCGTTGATGCCTAAGTCGCCCGCGTGGACTCGTAAAGAAGGCAAAACCCGAATAGCCGTATTAACAAAATCCTGAAAGCGTGGAACTGTTGACATGACTACCGACAAGACCGCTGCGCTACTGAAAGCGTACACGTATCTCGAAGAACCGAAATACACGCCGCCAAAGCTCCGTGATTTGTCTCCGGACCGTAAGGGTGCCGACGATAAAGCAGAGCCGTTTAGCGTCGACAAGCCGACGTTTCGGTCGGACAAACCCTTGCGGTATTCCAGCGGGGGTAAGGTTCGCGGCTACGGTAAAGCTCGTGGCGGTAAAAAGTGTAAGGTGTACTGATGGCTACGACGGGGACGACAGCGTTTAACCTTGATGTCAACGACATCTTCGAAGAGGCATTTGAGCGTTGCGGCGCTGAGCTGAGGTCTGGTTATGACTTCCGTACGGCTCGCCGCAGCCTCAATCTTATGTTGCTGGAGTGGGCTAATCGCGGCGTCAATATGTGGACCATCGAGGAAGGAACTCAAGTTCTAACCGCTGGTACGGCGACGTACGCGCTACCCGCTGACACTATTGATCTGCTTGAGCATGTTATTCGCACGGGTACCGGATCCACCCAGTCGGATCTGAACATCAGCCGCATCTCGGTTTCTACGTACGCGTCGATTCCTACCAAGACAAGTACAGGGCGCCCCATTCAAATCTACATCCACCGTGGCACGGATAATCCGTCAGTCAAGGTCTGGCCGGTCCCTGATAATTCGCAGACTTACACGCTGGTTTACTGGCGCCTGCGTCGCATGGACGACGTCGGTAACGGCACCAACACGCAAGATATTCCGTTCCGGTTCCTGCCTGTGATGGTCTCTGGGTTGGCTTACTACTTATCGCTGAAAATCCCCGGCGCTGAGACACGCTCGCAGGTGTTGAAGGCTGAGTACGAAGAGCAGTGGTTACAGGCGTCGACCGAGGATCGTGAGAAGGCCCCCGACCGGTTTGTTCCACGGATGTACGCTATCGGGCGTGGGTAGTTGAATGGGCAACCGGTTTGTTCAGGGTAAGAAGGCGTTTGGGTTCTGCGATGTATGCGGCCAGCGATACGACTTGCCCAAGCTTAAACCGTTGACTATCAAGACGAAGATCACTAACATTCTTGCGTGTCCAGAATGTTGGAACCCGGATCAGCCGCAGTTGCAGCTAGGGATGTATCCGGTTGACGACCCGCAGGCACTGCGTAACCCGCGCCCTGACACTTCGTTAGTAGCCAGCCGCGACATTCTGTGGGGTTGGAACCCGGTAGGCGGGGCTAGTGCTGACGATAACGGGCTTACGCCGAACCCCTTGGAGGCGGATAGCAGTGTAGGAAACGTAACGGTGGTGACGACATGAATTATTCACAACTTGTAACCGCGATTGAAGACTACATCGAAGCGAGTGATAGCGCGTTCGTGGCTAACATCCCGAACTTCGTGAAGGCCACAGAGCAAAAGGTCTACAACACGGTACAGATTCCGGCACTGCGTAAGAATGTGACGGGCGCTACAACTTCGGGGAATAAGTATCTTGGGATGCCGTCTGATTGGCTGGCCACGTTTTCTATGGCGGCGATTAACCCGTCCACGGGCGAGTACACGTACCTGTTGAACAAGGATGTGAACTACATCCGGGCGGCGTTCCCCTTCCCGGCCACTACAGGGGCGCCCACGCACTACGCAGTGTTCGACAATTCTGCGTTTATCCTTGGGCCTACGCCGGACGCCGCATACTCGGTCGAGCTGCATTACTTCTACTACCCCGAGAGCATCGTTACGGCAGGTACATCTTGGCTTGGTGATAATTTCGACACCGTGCTCTTGTACGGGTCGCTGGTTGAAGCTAATATGTTCATTAAGGGTGAGGCGGATACGACCACGAAATACATGGAGCAGTATCAAGACGCCCTTGGCAAACTGAAAGTTCTAGGTGATGGCCGCGATCGTCAAGACGCGTATCGCAGTGGTCAAGTTCGTATCAAAGTGATGTAAGGGAGTACTAAGTGTTTGACGCAAAGGGTGAGACATCTCTCAATTTTACGGTTCTGACTACGGATAACCGGGGATTTACGCCGGAAGAGCTGGCAGAGCGAGCGTTAGACAAGATTATGTACGTTAGTGAAACGGCGGACCCTATGGTCAAAGCGCAAGCTATGGTGTTTAGGGATAAAATTCGCCATGTGTTAGTGTTCTACATGCACGAGACGATCAAGTCGTACAAGACGACTCTGTGTGCGGAGCTTACTAAGCAGGGTCATGGTGACATGGCTCATATTATCAATCGAGTTTAAGGAGTCATATCATGCCTATTACTCAAGCAATGGCAACCAGTTTCAAAGTCGAAATGCTTAACGGCATCCACGCGTTCGGTACTTCGGTAGTTCGTGCCGCAACTACCGCCGACACGTTCAAGATCGCGCTGTACACCAGTGCTGCAACGATGAGTGCGGCCACTACGGCGTACTCTGCTACTAACGAAACGTCCGGTACGGGCTATACCGCCGGGGGCAACACCCTGACCACCGTCGCTCCGACGTCGTCGGGTACCACCGCGTTCTTGGATTTCAACGATACCACGTGGTCTACCGCTACGATTACCGCAAACGGCGCGTTGATTTACAACAGCACGCAGAGCAACAAGGCTGTAGCAGTTCTGGCCTTCGGCGGGGACAAGACGTCCACGGCGGGCGACTTCACCATCATCTTCCCCACTGCTGACGCGAGTAATGCCATTATTAGGATCAGTTAGCGCAATATATTGCGTTTGTAGCGTCAGTGAGGTATCGTAGCGCTTTCTGCATAAGGAGGCGGTATGGAAAAATTTGGTAGTTTGACATTTGTTGCGGAAGCTGGGGCGAACAAGCATGGTAAAGCGATGTGGAAACTTATTTGCGACTGCGGAAATGAGACCATTGCTGTTGCCTCTGCGGTACGTACTGGGCGCACTAAGTCATGCGGTTGCGGTAAGCATAAAGGTAGCCGCCGGACGCATGGACGACGACGCAGTCGGTTGTACACTATCTGGTGCAATATGAAGGCGCGGTGTGATAATCGGAACCATCCTGCGTACCGTAACTATGGTATGCGAGGCATCTCGTACGACCCGGCATGGGCTGATTTTTCCACGTTCGCTGCGGCTGTTGGCGAGCCTCCTAGCGAGTTGCATACGCTCGACCGAGTAGATAATAACTGTGGGTATACCGCAGGCAACGTTCGTTGGGCCCTGCGGTCGGTGCAGGCTAGGAATACACGACAGAACGTATGGATACAGATAGGCACGCGGGTAAGATGCCTGCATGATTGGTGTGACGAGTTCGGCATCACCGCAGGTGCTGTATATCGTAGAATGGGCCGTGGGGAAGATGTTGTATCCGCGTTAACCCGCCAGAAGGCGGATAGGTTTGAGGGGTAGGTTATGGCCTTAGTGCTTAAAGACAGGGTAAAAGAAACCGCGACTACGACGGGTACTGGGGCGGTTACGCTAACGGGCGCGTACGACGGATACCGCACGTTTGCGT
>Ga0209835_1001313_pt1 | contig 14127 bp, 17 predicted proteins | sample LakKivwa52mmetaG_FD_184138 | JGI IMG/M metagenome (GOLD analysis project Ga0209835, IMG submission 184138) | Anoxic lake water microbial communities from Lake Kivu, Rwanda to study Microbial Dark Matter (Phase II) - Lake Kivu water 52m metaG... | ecosystem: Environmental > Aquatic > Freshwater >...
CCAAATATTAGAGAGGTAAAATAATTAAGAAAAATTGTGAATAGAGTAAGAATAATCCAATCTATAGAAAATGCACCAAATCTCAACCAAAACGAAGCATATTGCTTATCAATGATTGGTTTCATATTTATGTGTTTATATTGTAATATATTACAGTATTGTCGAAAGATTTAGTTTAATATGTTAATCTATATTTAAACTATGACTGAAAAAAATTTGTTTCTCTAAAAGATTAACTTTAATTGGTATCATTGCTATCTTTATGGGTTTTGCTGTATATTTTGCGGGATTCTATGTTAATCAGGATAGAAAAACATCAGAGTCACAAGCATCAGAGCAAAAATGTGTTCCCTCATCTATAATTTGGGATTACAATGGTGCCCAAAAGGAACCATGTGGAACAATGATGAAAATAGACTTTACAAAACCATGTGAGTATAAGTGGAATTGGTATATTAATACAGCAAAAAATGAATATACGAAAATAACAGATAAAAAGGGTTATGCTTGCGTGTCTTATTTAGACAGTGAAGAGTTAATGAGTGAGTTTAACACACCATGTATTGAATATTTTGGCGAGGGTGCATATTGTAACTTACGAGCTATCAATGGAATTTGCGGTAATAACGAAGAGAGAACTCCTGATAAAAGATGTAACGGATCTCGCAACTACTGTTGTATTCCGTTTGCAAACAAAATTACTCGTACTTATAAAGCGTTTGTATCGTATCAAGATACAGAGGGTGCCTCTAAAATTAGGTTTAGTGTTGAAGTGCCGGCTGGCAACGATACAACCGGCTTTTTTGAAGAAAAAACCGTTGATGGGTATGACTTACATTTCAAAGTAAATCCAACTGTATACAACACAATAAATTCAGATAAAATTTGTGTTCTTAAGTTCTTATCTGCCGACAATGAGGTAATAAAACAGGCTGATGATATTTGTAAGGTTGGCGAGATATTTATCTATACTAACTAAAAAACTCGGAACTATATTTATCCTCAACAGCTACCGTTATCTGATATATATGTATAATTAAGGCCATGCTGGGTTATATTTTTGCCATAATTAGCTCCATCTTTTTTAGCTTTTACATAATACCTAGAAAATTAAGCAAACTCTCTGCGGTTATGTTTAGTTTTTTTATGTCTGTAGGTTTTTTTGTCAGTACTGTATTGCTGTACACATTAAAACCGTATTTCGGATTTAAAGAACGGTTGTCCCCCATTTTATTTTGGTCTGTTGGCGCGGGTATTATTTGGGCAGTTTCATTTGTATTGTTTGTAAAGTCAATTGATGAAATAGGTCTGTCTAAGTCAAATCAGTGGAAAAATCTGCAGGGCCCGATAGGTGTCTTATTAAGCCTCATTCTTCTTCAGGAATATGCTACTACTAATCCCCTTTTTGCCCTACTTGCAGCGGTTTCAATTTTTCTTTCTGCACTGGCGTTTACCACTTCATCAAAAGATTCTGGTCGGGGAAATTTTGCCGGAGTACTTCTTGCTTCAGGTTCGGCACTCGGGTTTGGCACTGTTGCAACTATTCAAAAATATGTAACTATTCAAACAGGCATATTTACCCAGCAAGTAGTATGGAGTTTTTCTATTGCATCTTGTTTGTTTTTGTATTTAATTTTTACGCAAAAAATAAATTTACTTTTTAAAACTCCTCTCAAACAGTTAGGTCTAAGTTTTGGCGCAGGTGTTTTGTACTTGGGTGCAAGTATGTTTCAACTCCTTTCCTATTACCACATTGCGGCATCAATTAGTTTTACGATTATTCAGATGAATACATTCTGGACCATAACAATTGGAATTCTTGTGTTTAAAGAAATTAATGTACAAAAATACTACAAAAATGTCATCATCGGCTTTTTACTTACCGCACTCGGCATCCTCTTCCTCGTCTTCGCGAGAAGATAACTAAGACAACAAACTCCGAAACCATCCTACAACGGTAAAGATGCCAAGGAGTATTTTGTAATAGCAGTACCACACCACAAGAAGACCGTAGTGCAACCATGTATAGATAGACGTTTGCCCCTCTGCATCTAGATCTAAGTCGCGCGATTTTAGCTTGCTTTTTCTTTTCCAATACGCACGGTTCTTTTTGGCTATGGCAATATACCGCGCCAACGTATCAAGGGGCCACGTAACAAAATCAAACTGAAGGTTACTCAATGCCTCAATTTGCTTTGAAATGGATACTTACGCATGAGGGAGTTTCTACAATAATCCCAGGCAGAAAACGACCAGAGCAGGTTGAGGATAATGCAAAAGCAAGCCAGCTCCCAAACCTTTCACATGAGGTCACGAGTAAAGTTGGTGAAATATACGCCAATTATATTAAGGAACACGTACATACACGTTGGTAGGTATGACAGAGGGTTGGGGAGCTAGGTGTCTCTTCGCCCAAGGCTACGGACACCAAATAATCTCATTCATCTTTCTCTAAAGCTACTGATAAGCCTTTTGTAGGCGAATGCCTTACCCGAGCCTGACTTGAGATATCGCTCAAAATCCTTTGCATCTTGTGCTTTCACAAAACCACAGTACCAAATAAGTCGCCAAGGCATATGTGGTTTTGTTGCAAAAGATTTCCCGGTGTTATGATCTTCTACTCTCTCTTTGAGGTCTGTGGTGTAGCCGTAGTAAAATATTTTGGATTTTGAGCTATAGAGGATGTATGTGTAGTACATAGGCGTAGCCATCTGTAGCTTTAGCGAAAGATGGTTGGGGAGCTAGGACTCGAACCTAGAGTCGCGCCGCTCCAAAGGCGGGCGTGTTACCATTACACCACTCCCCAATGACCCTCTATTTTACCAAAAAATGAGGTAAAAAGCAGGCGGTTATACCCCTTTCTTATTCTCTAAATAGGCACGGAGATAGTTTTCTTCCTTGGGTTCCTGCAGAATTTTGTACATAAAAAACATATTTTCCCCAGCCCATGCTTTTTTAAACTCACCCGCAGTTACAAACCCGCGTTTGGTGTAAAAAGATATATTGAAGTCGTACGTTCATAAATAAATATTGTGTCCACCCTGAGATATAATGTCCTTTTCCCACATAGAGAGAAGATGTGATGCAATACCCTTTTTTTGATACTCCTTCCCTACTCCTAACCAATCAGCAAAAGCAACACCAGCAATAGGTTTTGAAACCAATAAGTATCCGGCAATTCTAGTATCGTCAAGCGCAAGGAACACTTTTTTCTTTTGTGTGCTCAGTGTTTCGGTTATCCAGTCGGGACTGTAATCGGCCTCCACTAAAAACCCTTGCATGTTGTGTGAATAGTGAGAAAACAATTGAGGAATGCTTTGTTTAAAGTACTCCAAAAAGGCTGGAATATCAGACAAACTCCCTTCACGATATGTTATGGTGCTCATATCCCCAATTGTACCCTATTGACGTTATTCCAAATCGAGAAGCTGGTTTATAGTCTCCTTGTCAAAGCCAACTACCACCTGGTCATCAATCCAAAGCTGAGGCACACCCATCTGACCGGATTTTTGATACATGGCAATTGCCTGCTCCTGACTTTTGGAGACATCAATGTCTTCAAAAGCTATTTTTTTGTCAAATAAATAAGCCTTCGCCATATGACAATATGGACAGGTAGGGGTTGAAAATACTTTCACTTTTTTCATAGTGATTTTTTGTAATTAGTAATAAGACGTGAAATAGCTTCTTGCTGTTTTTCAAGGGACACAATCCACGATGCTAGGTACTCTTTCCCTTTTGGAGTAATAGAGTACTCAATGCGCGAAGGACCAAGAGTGCCCTTAACCTTTGATTTTGTAATAAATCCACTTTTTTGCATACGGGCAAGCGCACGATATAAATTGCCCACATTGACATCACATAAACAGTCGTCTGACATTTTCTTTTTTATGTCGTAGCCATAACTTGATTTTTGTGAAACCAAAAATAAAATACATGGTTCAAAAAAGTTTTCGACCACGACGTGTGAACAGAATTTACGCATCTATATGTAAGTTTAATATAGTGACTCCAATAAGTCAAGAGCATCAGTTGACATACTCCTCAAAAACGCCTATAAAGAAAGAAGAATGATCCGTAAAAAACTCTGCTTTAATAGGTCGATGGTTGTGCTTGTTGGGTATATTGCATTTATTGCGGTTCTCCTTTTTACTCTTAACATACTGTACCCACATAAAAATATCGTGCCCAAAGAACTATCCTGTTCACTCAAAACAACCTGTAATGCAAAACAGCTCGCCGCCTCCTATTGGTTCCCAGCAACAAGCTGTTCATCAGACTGTACTCAAGATGCACTTATTCGAGGTGATAAGAATCCAGGAAATACCTATGAAAGTTGTTTTGATGGAGAGAAAATTCGCTGTGTTATGGCGTCGGTAGACCCAATTTACCCCCCTTATAATGCAATACTCAAAACTCCCCTTCTTTCAACCGCGTCAGTTGATGGATCGCGTCTTTCACCCTGTACCCTTTTTGGTGACATGCTTCCCGAAAAATCGGACTACTCTTATACGTATTTTGATATGAAATATAAAAGAGTGCTAGATTATTCAAATTGTGCACAACAAACAAAGTCGACACTGTTGGCATGCACTTCGGTAAACGCAGTTACACAAACTATTAATGTGCAGTGTTATCGGACGGTCCGATGGACCGCATTATCCACCCGAATGTTCGACTATCAGTTCGTAGATACCATTCAACGAGCAGACATGATGAACTGCGCTGATGTTGAAGCAGTGTTGGGTTCTGCACTCCCCTTTGAACAATGTAGTGGTGCTTCGGAATTATTTTGCAAAACTGCTGCAGACGTTCGCTGCTACTCAAACCCCACATAATGCAAATAGGGTACAATAAAGGTATATGCGCTACCTATTTACGTATCTCTTAACCCTTCCAGTTTTTTTTGGAATAGATATGCTATGGCTTGGAGTAATTGCACAAAAACTGTATCAACGAGAACTTAAAGCATTTTTATCTCCCCAGGTAAACTGGGTTGCGGCAATTGTTTTTTATCTTCTCTTTATTGTGGGAGTTATGTATTTTGCAGTAGCGCCAGGAATTGAAAAAAAATCACTCTCACTCGTCCTTATTAATGCGGCACTCTTTGGATTATTTACCTATGCAACATACGATCTCACCAATCTTGCAACACTTAAAAACTGGCCTATTACAATTGTATTTATTGATATCGCGTGGGGCATGGTGCTCTCTATGATAACGGCACTTGCGGGATATCTTATTTATCAACGTCTCGGATAATATGAACATCTTTATTCTTGCAGCTCTTGCAATTTTCTTATATATGAGTGGATGGTTTGTTGTCTCCCTACTTGCGCATCGTAATGACATAGCCGATGTTGCCTGGGGAATTGGATTTATTGTGGTTGCATGGTTGTCGTATGTGTTTGGCAATCAATCAGTCAACCTATTGGTGGTGGCGGTTTGCGTTACTTTCTGGGGACTCCGGCTCGCGATACACATTCACACACGGAATGCGCGCAAAAAAGAAGACTACCGCTATGCACAGTGGAGACTTGAATGGGGATCGTGGTTCATTGTTCGATCATATCTTCAGGTCTATCTTTTACAGGGAGTGTTTATGTTTTTGGTTATCTCACCTGTGTTATGGTTGGCATCCAACTCATACGTGTTTGACTGGGCCTGGTACCATACGCTAGGTGTGGTGGTTTGGATAGTAGGTTTTATTTTCGAGGCAGTAGGCGACTTTCAACTGAGAGTGTTTATGCAAGACCCGAATAATAAAGGACGGATTATGCGCTACGGCCTCTGGAGCAGAACGCGCCACCCAAATTATTTTGGAGAGGTAACTCTGTGGTGGGGAGTATGGCTCATCACGCTTTCAACACCGTATATGCTTTGGTCGCTTATTGGCCCCCTCACCATAACCTATCTTATTTTATTTGTGTCTGGAATCCCTATGCTTGAAAAAAAATATGAGGGGAATAATGAGTTTGAAGAGTATAAACGCACTACCCCAGCATTCTTTCCCCGATTGCTATAATAAAACCATGAACATACCCTATCGGGATCTTATAACAACACTCAGAGCAATTGGAGAGAAATATGTTACACCCGATGAGGCGGACTATTTTGCAACTGAACTGGCAGAGGCCTATGTGCGCAAATACCCGAGAAGTAACGTGTTAAAAGAGGCTGTAATTGATGATATCCAACGACTTAAAAAGTATAAGGATAATGAGATGAATATTATTATCGATCTACCTGCGCTTATTCGTGTTGATTGCAATCATCTTCCTCTCACCCATAAAATAAAGTGGATTCACGATACACTCGAGGAAAAAGCAAAAAAAAGCGGAATCGCATTTTTCGCATTTGATAACTCTGGAGGTATGCACACTCTCCACCTATGGACACAAGGACTCGCAAAACGAGGACTCTTTGCCTTTGGTGCATACAACGGCGGACCAGCAGGAGTAGTACCAGCAAATGGTACGCGAGGTGCACTTGGTACAAACCCAATAACCTATGGTTTTCCCACTAACGAAGGAACTACGGTAGTCGACATGGCAACAGCAGAAGCACCTTTTTTTGAAGTGTCTGATGCGAAAAAAAATGGCACTCCGCTTCGCCCTAATATTGCGGTAGATGCAAACGGAAATCCAACCACAGATGCAAGCGCAGCTCTTGACGATATGGATGTGTCTAACATATTACCTATTGGCGGGTCATATCGAGGGTTTGCGATAAACTATCTTGTTGAGATTATGACAGGGTCGCTTATCAACGCTAAAATGAGTAATACGCAAGATCCTTCATATATCGATGAAGATCATGGCGGATTTATACTCGCAATAAACCTTGAATCATTTGGAAGCTTAGAGCAGTTCAAGAGTTCAACTTCCCAGTTTAATACGTACGTACGATCTCAAAAGTCAAAGGACGGGTCACCTATTGTGATTCCTGGAGACAGAAATATGCAGAAGATAGCATCATCTGAAAAAACGGTCACAATTGATGATGTGATTTGGGATCAACTGCAAAAACTCTCTTGAAGAAGACGTATTGCCTTATCAAGATCTTCATAGTGAACGAGGATGTGATCTGTGGTGTATGCTCCTTGTACATATACCCCAATATTATTGGGTGATAACACCTCAACAACATGGAGAAGATAACCGGTAGGATTTTCTTCGGTTACATCACAGGTTATGAGTCCAAGTGGCCCATCAACCTTAATAGGGTGCACTGTGAGGCCAAGAGCTTGCCATACATCGTGAGGAGCTACAAATGTTACTTCGTTTTTGTCAACAATAATCTCTGCAAATGGTTCTTCTATTAAAACCATCGCTTTGCATATGTTCGCATAATGCTTCTTGTCATACTGAGCAAAAATATACTTTTTACGGTCCGTGATAAACTGTGTTTTTGACAAAGCTTTCTTAACCTTATCTTTATTGTAAATACCCATGTACATAGTATATCGTATCCTCTTGACTTGGGTTTTAAGAGTCTATCTGGTATAATAGAACTGTTAGCTTAGAATGGATCTCGCATAGATGATACCACTTCTGAGGAATATTCAACATAAATCAAAAGGAGGTGCGCAAAGATAAGTAGTGGACAACAAAAAGCTTTTCGTCGGTAACCTTCCATGGTCAGTAAACAATGATTCACTTCGTGATCTTTTTTCACAAGTAGGAGAAGTTGTTGAGGCAATGGTTATTACTGATCGTATGTCAGGTAGATCAAAGGGCTTTGGTTTCGTCACATTCGCAACTGAAGAAGCAGCGCAAGCAGCAGTTCAACAGATGAATGAAAAAGAAATCGAAGGTCGTAAGATCATTGTTAACGTCGCTCGTCCTAAGGAAGATCGACCACGCAACAATTACCGCGGCTAATCAACCAGTAAACAACAAAACACTATCTGGATAAAGGTTTCCCTAACAGATAGTGTTTTTTTATGGCTTACTTTTTCTTTTTCGATGGAGGAACGACTTCTTTTTTTAAGTCAATCTTATCAAGTCCGAGCCCCTTCACTCCGAAGTAGACAACGACAGCAATAATAAGAAAATCTATAAAAGATGTGACAAAACTTCCCCACATTATTTTTGCATCTCCAATTGCGATATACATTGCTTTGAGGTCTTCCGTCTTCCCCATGACAATGCCTACTATTGGATTAATAAGATCGGTAACTAACGAAGTTACTAGTTTAGTTATGGCGCCTCCCAAAATAAAACCAACCGCAAGACCCACAATACCCCGTTCGCGGATAAAGGTAATAAATCCTTTCATATATTCACCTCCTTTCATTTTCTGAGAGTATATACACGTGTATAATAAGTGTCAATATGACATACCTACTTCTTGGACTCCTTACCGTTGTACTTATCTTGCAAATTATCCAGCTGCGAAAGAAACAGGAAGGGTCAGGCGATACTGAAAAAAAATTAACCGAGATGGACTTTGCTCTAAAATCGATAAAAGAAGAGCTCCCTAAAAATCGAGAAGAAATTACCGACAACGTAGCAAAGCGCATGACCGAAATTGCAGGATTCCAAAAAGACCAGCTCACCATATTTTCAGACCAACTCAAACACCTTACCACTCTTAATACACAGGCACTCGATAAAATGACACGAACTATCGAGGAGCGCCTTACACATATTCAAGAAGATACAAATGTGAAGCTTGAAAAAATGAGGGAAACAGTCGATGAAAAACTACACAAAACACTCGAACAACGCTTAGGAGAATCGTTCAAAATAGTAAGCGACCGACTAGAACAGGTGCATAAGGGATTAGGAGAAATGCAAACACTTGCAACTGGAGTTGGCGACTTAAAAAAAGTTCTTTCTAATGTAAAAACCCGTGGAGTACTAGGTGAAATTCAACTCGCAAACATCATAGAAGATATCCTTACTCCCGAACAGTATGAAAAAAATGTGAAAACAAAAAAAGACAGTAATGAGTTGGTTGAGTTTGCAATAAAACTTCCAGGGAGTAATGATGGCCCCGTATATATGCCGGTTGATTCAAAGTTTCCATCTGAAAATTATGTAGCACTTCTGAAGGCATATGACCTAGGCGATGTAGCTCAAATTGCACAGTTTAGTAAAAAATTACAAGATGATATCGAGTCATTTGCAAAGGATATTCACGATAAATATATAGACGTTCCCCAAACTACCGAGTTTGCCATACTCTTTCTCCCCACCGAAGGACTCTATGCAGAAGTTATTCGAAACTCCGACCTCATACAAAAAATACAAAATAAATATCATGTAAATATTACCGGCCCCTCAACGCTTGCATCATCGCTCAACGGATTCCGAATGGGATTTAGAACTCTCATGATTGAAAAAAGATCAAGCGAGGTGTGGAAAGTACTTGGCGCAGTAAAAACAGAGTTTAAAAATTTTGAGACCGTTCTGAAAAACGCACAGAAAAAAATCACCGGAGTACAGACTGACATTGATACACTCATTGGTACCCGCACCAATCAGATTCAGCGAAAATTACGCGAGGTTGAAGAGCTCCCAGATGGTGAGACTCAACTTATGTTTGGAAGTCCGTCCGAAGCACCCGTCGAATCCAGTAACTCATAATCTGTTTTGATTTTGTATAAAACGTGCGCACATGCATTGTGACTTGAATGGTAAACAATACCAAAATAGTAATAAGTAGTATGATAACTACCTGAGCCCAAATCGGGACTGCAAATGTTGCCAGTTCGTAACTCGCCTGCAATGCGTATACTACCGAGCTCCAATCGGTTATTAAGCTACCGGGCAGTGTATGAATATCATTTTCGATCAGAAAATCAAGAGCAGTGCTTCCGAACCCATATAAAAGTACCGCTAATACAATATAAAAAAGGATTACCTGAAAAGTTGATAATGTTACCCGTTTTGTTTCATACTGAAAAACCGAGTTGATGATGCTTTGTTCACGTTTATGATTTGCATTCATAGATTGAGTTTATTTTTAATATATAACCTTGATCTTCGAATAAGAGTGCGAACAGTATTTATTGGCTTACCCATTTTACGCGATATGTCTTTATATGAGTAGCCTTCTGTAAACCAGAGAAGTGCATTTTTTTGATCTGGATTCAGTGTGTTTAGTGCTTGTTTGGCTTCGTTTATATGAAGTACGTCTTCGGTGTCAGTTTGTACCGATGAAAAATGGGCTGATTCGCGAAGCGAAATATGTCTTTTGTTATATTTGTTCCACTGTTCGTATAGCTCATTTTTTGCAATTTGAAACAAATACGGTTTTACTGGTCGACTTACATCTATTTTTTGAATAGATCTATATAACTTAATAAATGCTGTTTGTACCACGTCATCAATAAGCGCCTCATCATTTGTTTTTTGTGCAATAAAATTGCTTACCTCTGTAGTGTATTTATGCACTAGTAGGGCGAAGGCATCTATGTCACCCTTTTGCACTCTAAGAACAACTTGAAGATCGTCTGAGTCCATATCTCTGTACCCATTATACGAAAGATGAATGCAATAAGTTTCAAGGCTTTTTCTGATACAATAGAGCATGCAGATTGGAGCAAAGAAAAGCGGTAAAGTACTCCTTGTGGGGAGACCGAATGTGGGAAAATCAACTCTCGTAAACAACCTTATTGGACAAAAGGTTGCTATAACTTCGCCTAAAGCGCAAACCACCCGTTTTCCCATACGCGCACTACTTGAAGATGAGCGTGGAACAATCGTATTTATTGATACCCCTGGAATATTTGCTAAAGCAGAAGATAGAGTTTCAAAAAAAATTAATCAGCAGACCATGGGAGTCTTAGATGAAGATGTGGATGCTGTGATATATATGGTTGACCAAAGCAGAAAGCGAGACTTTGAAGAGTCAAAGGTTTTGGGGTTGGTACGAAAAATTAATAAGCCTACACTTCTTGTAATCAATAAAGTAGATAAAGAAGGCACATCCTTTATGGCGCAATATCAATTTATGAAGCATGAGTTTCCGTATGCATTTGAGATATCAGCGTTAAAAAAATTACACCTTACTCCCCTCGTTGATGCACTGTTTGCCTTGATGCCGGACAAACCAGATGACGAACGACTCCAGACAGCAAATCCTTACCCAATCATGAACATCGACAGCAAAACATTTATTGCAGAACTCATCCGTGAAAAAGTGTTTATTATGATGGGTGAAGAAATTCCATATACTACAACAGCAGTAGTTGATGATATAAAAAATCGGTCAGAACAATTAACCTATGTGAAAGCTCGTATTCTAACTACTGAACCCCGTCACAAAAAAATGCTTATTGGAAACGAGGGAAGAAAAATAAAAGAAATAGGAAGTTATGCCCGCAAAGAGATTGCACTCGCAATTGGCAAAAAAGTCTTTCTTGATCTTACTGTTGAGGTAAACTCCCACTGGCAGGAACTGTATTAATACAGTTTTTGTAGTTCGAATCTTATAACTTATAACTCTTATGTATAGTGAAGTTATAAGCTACAAGTTTCAAGTTATAAGCTACAAGTTTCAAGTTATAAGCTTCTTTATCCTCACAATACATTCATCTCTTCCGAGTAGTGCCATGGATTCGTTAAGAGGTGGGGAAATTTTTTTACCAGTTATTACCACGCGGAGCATTTGGAAAAATTCGCTATTTTTTAATCCTGCATTTTTTGCAACAAGCGCCATTGAATCCCCAATTGCCTGAGGGGTAAAATCGGTATGCTCAGATAATGATGTTACAACCTCTAAAAGTACTCCCTTATAGTTCTCAAGTGAAATCTCGTACGAGGCGGGGGGCGTAAACAAGAACTCACATAACGGTAGATAGTCGGAAAATTTTTTCATTCTCTCCTGAACAAGAGGAATGGACTTTTCAACAATATTCTCATCATAGCCCTTTCCGATCTGTTCAATAATTTTGGATTTTAAATTTTCAATTTTCATTTCTCTAATATATACTCCGTTCATCCACTCAAGTTTTACCGGGTCAAAAACAGGCGCGGTGGTTTGTACGTCTTTTATATCAAAAACAGAAATATACTCTTCAAGAGTAAATTTTTCTTTACCCTCAGGATGACTCCACCCCATGAGGCTAAGGTAATTTAAAAGTGCTTCCGGAAGAATTCCCTTTTTGAGATAATCCGAGGCCCATACGGGATTTTTACGTTTTGAAAGTTTTGATTTATCTGGATTTCGCAAAACAGAGACATGACCAAACACTGGTAAATCCCACCCAAACGCATTATAGAGGATAATGTGTTTCGGTGTAGACGGGAGCCATTCTTCACCCCGAAGCACATGTGTTATTTTCATGAGATGATCATCAACAACTACCCCCAGGTGATAGGTAGGAAACCCATCCGATTTCATGAGTACCTGATCGTCTAGATTTGATCCATGCATTACTATATGTCCCCGCATTACATCATCAAATGCAATTTCCTCATTTGGCATAAGAAGTCGTACTACATGTTTAATTCCTTCTTTTACTTTTTGTTTTACTTCATCTTGATTGTGGTAGCATTGCCTGTCGTATTTGGGAATTTTTTTTTCTGCTTGTTGTTTTTTTCGCATTTCATCAAGTCGTTCTGGAGTACATACACAGTAGTACGCCTTCCCTTTTGCTATGAGCTCTTCTGCATACTTTTTATAGATGGTAAGTCGTTCCGACTGGCGATACGGTGCATAGGGACCCCCAACAAGTGGAGACTCATCTGCAATAAGTCCAAGTGAATTAAATGTCGCAAGCATAGTCGCCTCGCCCCCTTGAACAATGCGTGACTGGTCGGTATCTTCAATTCGAATAATAAACTGTCCGTTATTTTTTTTGGCCCATGCAAAGTTCATAAGGGTAGTAGCAAGCGACCCTACATGTACATCAAGTCCTGTTGGCGATGGAGCAATACGAGTTCGTATCATGAGAAGACTATTATACTACTCAATAAGCGTTCTTTCTTCATCCGATGCAATACCTCGGAAACCTACATGCGACTGACCGGCAAAAAAGAGTCCCTCTCCTACCCCTGCCGATAATAGAAAGTGTTTTTCTCCACCGGTTAAGTAGAAGGTGTCGGTAATTTTATCCACTGCAGCAGTTGATTGTTTAAGAATTATCTGCATTGAAGAGTTGGTAACAATTGCCTTACCTTCTTCTGTTGCTAAAAAGTCTTCCACATCTTGAGTAATTGTGGTGAGTCCGAGTTTGTATTTTCGAGCACGTTTTGCAAAGTTATGTAAATATGCGCCGGAGTCTTTTTGTTTGATAAGATACCATGCCTCATCCACGATGAGTACACGCTTTTTGCCGTCCCCTCGTCGAACCCTGTTCCAAATGTAGTCAAGCACGATATACATTGCGACTGGACGCAAATTTTCCTCAAGATCGCGAATTCCAAACACAGTAAAGTGGTTTTGAATATCAAAATTTGACCGTTGATTAAATATTCCTGCAGCCGAACCCATAACAAATTTTTCAAGACGACCCGCAAGTTCTTTTGCTTCCGGCGTCTCCATTCCCATAAACACTTTATATAAATCCTCAAGAAGCGGAGCGGGGTTACGGAATGTTGAAGGGTCTTGTGTTATACCGGCATTTCGATAGGTCATTACAAGTGCTCTATCCAGAAGTGCATCTTGAGCAGGGGTAATATCACCCACAATTACTTTCATAAGTGAGTGAAGATCAAGTATTTTGTTGGATAGCTCATCTGGTTCTACTGTTTCTGTGCTTAACAGATCAAATGGATTAATTTTGTATTGAGATGTTGTAGAGAATACAACAAACTCTCCCCCCATTGACTCGGATAGTTTTTTATACTCGTTTTCTGGGTCAATAATAATCACATCGATACCCATCATGAGAAGCCTTAACGCCTCCATTTTGACAAAGAAGCTTTTTCCTCCTCCTGACTTACCCAATATAACTGAGTTTGCATTCTCAAGTGTGAACCGATCAAAAATAATCAAACTCCCGTCATGCTGGTTCATACCGTATAAAATTCCTTCATTGCGTGTAAGTGATGCAGTGGAAAAAGGGAATGTCATGGCGAGCGATGTTGTATCCATATTGCGCCATACCTGCAATTTATCCGAAAACATAGGCATAGATGCTTTAAACCCCTCTTCATGTTCAAGCGTTGCTTG
>Ga0209835_1001314_pt1 | contig 14113 bp, 10 predicted proteins | sample LakKivwa52mmetaG_FD_184138 | JGI IMG/M metagenome (GOLD analysis project Ga0209835, IMG submission 184138) | Anoxic lake water microbial communities from Lake Kivu, Rwanda to study Microbial Dark Matter (Phase II) - Lake Kivu water 52m metaG... | ecosystem: Environmental > Aquatic > Freshwater >...
AACCGATTTAGGAACGACTCCCTTTGATCAGAATATTATCTAATTACTTATAAATGAAACACATGCACACACTATTGATTTTGATTTGTTTAGGCAGGTGCTGCAAACTTGTTAGTTTTGCCGCGCTAAATCAGTTGAAACAACAAAGATTAACCCAAATAACTAACTATTAACCAATTCATTAAACAATGAGCATTAAAAAGCAAGCATTAAAATCAAAACCGGTAAGCAAAGTAAGTTTCAAAATCAGCAAATCGCAGGCAGAAGGAGCCGCTGCAGTAAGCGTTGTTGGTGAGTTCAACAATTGGGATCAGGCTTCAGGCACCATGAGCCGTTTGAAAGATGGTTCTTTCAGTTTCAGTGCCGAATTACCTTCGGGTCGCGAATATCAGTTCCGCTATGTAGCTGATGGCACCCGCTGGTTCAATGATGAAGAGGCTGACGGCCTCGTTCCTTCAGGAATGGGCAGCGAGCAAAACAGTCTGCTTTCGCTGTAAGCAAAATTATTCAGAACAAAAAACCCTGTTGAATACCAGTTCAACAGGGTTTTTTTATTGAATGATGCTCATTTACAGTTTCTCCAGTGCGACTGTAAAATGTCTGAGTATCGGCGCTTCACAGGCAATTCTGAATCCTTTGGTGATTGTATTGCGTCGTTCGTACACCCTGATCACCGTAGCGGCTACATAGCGGATATGATTATCCGTGTACACCCTTCGCGGCAGGGCAAAGCGCACCAGCTCGAGTTTTGGAAAGCGATCAAGGCGCGTTACCGGGTCACGGTCGGCAAGCAGGGTTCCGATTTCCACTCCGCGCACACCACCTTCGATGTAGAATTCGACAGCGAGGGTTTGTGCTACATATTGCTCGCGTGGCAGATGTGGCAGAAACCTCAGTGCATCTACAAATATGGCATGACCGCCAAAGGGAATCTGAACCGGCACACCGGCCTCATGCAACAGGTTTCCGAGGAGCGCCACCTGTTTGATGCGTGTTTCAAGATATTCGAATTCAGTACCTTCATATAATCCCTGTGCCAATGCGTTCATGTCGCGTCCCGACATTCCTCCATAGGTGATGTATCCCTCGAACATGATGTTGAAAATGCTGGCCTGCCTGAATAATTCCTCATCGCGAAGGCCGATGAAACCGCCCATATTCACAATTGCGTCCTTTTTGCTGCTCATGGTCATGCCGTCCCCGTAAGAAAACATCTCCCGTACGATTTCGCGGATGCTTTTATCGGCATAAGCAATTTCACGGGTCTTGATAAAATAGGCGTTTTCGGCAAAGCGGGCTGCATCGAAAATTACCCGGATTCCGTATTTTCTGGCCATAGCGCTCACTTCCCTGATGTTTTGCATCGACAAGGGTTGCCCGCCCGAAGTATTGCAGGTAACCGTTATGATCACCATCGGAATTTTTTCGGCCGGATGACTTTTAAGCACCGCCTCAAGCTTTTCGAGGTCAATGTTTCCTTTGAAAGGGTGATCTAGTGTGGTGTCGAAAGCTTCGTCGATGGTGCAGTCAACTGCTGTTGCTTTTCTGAACTCAATATGTCCTTTGGTAGTATCGAAATGTGCATTTCCCGGAACGATATCGCCTTCTTTGACCAGGGCCGAGAACAGGACGTTTTCGGCTGCACGTCCCTGATGTGTGGGAAGAAAATACTCAAAACCGGTGATGTCGCGTATGGCTTTCTTCAGTTTGTAGTAAGAAGAAGCTCCGGCATAGGATTCGTCGCCCAGCATGAGTTCCGACCACTGACGATCACTCATGGCACCTGTGCCCGAATCGGTTAATAAATCCACAAAGACCTGATCGCTGCGGAGGTTGAAAAGATTGAACCAGGCTTCCTTTATCCACTTTTCGCGTTCGTCACGGGTGCTTTTCCTGATGGTTTCCACCATCTTTATCTTGTAGGATTCTGCAAAAGGTAATTCCATATTCTCCTGATAGTTAAATTAATAATTACTGATTATGCCGGGCATTCCGGCACGGAACCATCAGGAAGAAAATCGGTCGCGTTCCTTGATATTCAAATAATTAAATTTCTCGCTTGGTTGATCAAACATGGTTTTTGGTTTTGAGCACGAAAACGGTCAAATATATGACATTCTGCATCTACAGACAAGGATTTCGGGAGCGTTTGCAGAAAATATATTAAACTCCGGTCATAATTTGATAGAAATCAATTATATAAATGGCTAAACTACATGAATATATCAACATAGTAACTCATGTTTTGGAAGCCCTAACTACTGTGATTCGAACAAAAACAGTTCAACTGAAACCCACACGACTCCGGTGATCATTCAACAGATTCTCAATCAAAAAGCATTTAAAAACTGCTTTGATCACCGGAGTTAAGTTTGAATAGCACAGGAAGAAGTGTTATGCGCCCAAGGTTGCCACCATCACAGCTTTGATGGTGTGCATTCGGTTTTCGGCTTCCTCAAAGACCAGCGAAGCAGGCGACTCGAATACATCGTCGTTTACTTCCATGGCTTCAATACCGAATTTCTGGAAAATCTGTTCGCCAATGGCTGTTTCACGATTGTGGAATGACGGCAGACAATGGAGAAACTTAACATTCGGGTTTCCTGTTTTCTGCAGCATACTTTTGTTCACCTGATAAGGCAACATGAGCTTTATGCGTTCTTCCCAAACATGATCAGCCTCACCCATCGAAACCCATACATCGGTATAGATGAAATCGACACCTTTTACGCCTTCGTCAACACTCTCGGTGAGGGTGATCCGGGCGCCGGTTTCTCTGGCAATCTCGCGGCACTGAGCCACAAGCGCTTCATTAGGCCAGTTTTGTTTCGGAGCAACAGCCCTGAAATCCATACCCATTTTTGCTGCGCCAACCATCAACGAGTTGCCCATATTGTTGCGGGCATCACCGCAATAGGCAAAACTTACCTTGTTCAAGGGTTTGTCACTGTGCTCCATCATAGTCATGAAATCGGCCAGGATCTGTGTGGGATGAAACTCATTTGTTAATCCGTTCCACACAGGCACTCCGGCGTATTTACCCAGTTCTTCAACGATATCCTGTCCATAGCCGCGGTATTGAATACCATCATACATGCGGCCCAAAACACGTGCTGTGTCTTTCATGGATTCTTTTTTACCAATCTGCGAACCGGAGGGTCCCAGATAGGTAACTCTGGCTCCCTGATCATATGCAGCCACTTCAAAGGCACATCGGGTGCGGGTGGAGTCTTTTTCAAAGATCAGCGCAATATTCTTGCCTTGCAGCCTTGGTTGTTCGGTGCCGGCATATTTGGCTTTTTTGAGGTCGATGGCCAGATCGAGCAAAAACCTGATCTCCTGTGGTGTGAAATCAAGCAGTTTCAAAAAATTTCTGTTTCTAAGATTGAATGCCATAATGGATAGGTTTATAATTTATAATATGTTGATTAAATATGCTTTAAATGTATTTCCGGCACAAAAGTAGGCAATTTTGTGAAATATTTAACAGGCGATTGATGGTTAACCCCATTTCGGAACACTACTCAAGTTGAAAACCTGCACAATAAGGTTAACACGCAATGATTAATTTTGCGGCATGCTGATTATAGATCATGTTTTGGTGACAGATGGTTTTCTGAAGGCCATGTTTGTGTGCGACCTGCCCCGATGCAAAGGCGACTGTTGTGTAAAAGGAGATGCCGGCGCACCACTCGAGCCATCTGAGATTGGTCTGCTTGAAGAGCACATTGACCAGATCAAACCCTATATGCGTCCCGAAGGCATCCGTGTGCTGGACGAGTTGGGCGTGTATGATTACGATATCATGGGCAATTTTGTCACGCCTCTGGTGGATGAGCGCGAGTGTGCTTTTGCCGGATTTCACGATAATGGCGTAAGTTATTGCACCATCGAAAAAGCCTGGAACGATGGCAAAACCGAACTACGCAAACCTGTAAGTTGTCATTTGTATCCGGTAAGGCTCTCAGAAAAGGATGGATTCACCCATCTTCATTATCACCAATGGAGTATATGTGTTCCGGCGGTGCGCAAAGGCCATTATCAGTCAACTCCGCTCTATGTTTTTCTTCGCGAAGCCCTGATCAGGCGTTTCGGGGAGGATTGGTATAAAAAACTTGTTGCTGCCATCAACGGGCAGGCTGATGTGGAAACATAAGATTTTCGGTAAGCAGGGGATAGTATGATGAGTAAAAGGGCGCTGAATAAACTACGGTAGAAGATTTATTTTATCCAAAGGACTGAGTTTCCCGTTCCAAATTCATTCTCCTCCCAAAGCGGGTTGCCTTCATCAAGTATCCATTTCCCGTCAACAATGTATTTGTAGGTATATCGGCCGGATTCGAGATAAACATCCAGCACCCATTCATCGCCAACTTTGCGCATCGGGTATCCTTGCTGCGACCAGTTGTTGAAACTCCCCGAAACCCGAACATCTTTTGCCTCCTGCTTTCCTGTCAGGCGGAAGCTGTGGTTGGGCATGAAGCTTAGAAATGAATTGGCAAAATCTCCCTCACCTGTTGTGACAGGGTTGTCCGGATCGGTTATCCAGCGACCATCAACGATAAACTTATACTCGTAATTTCCCGGTCCAAGAATATACGGAAAAACCCAGCCTTCTGCTTTTTTCTCCATCAGCAATTCATCGCGGTTCCAATTGTTAAATGTTCCGCTGAGCACAACATTCCGGGCATCAGTAAATCCTTTGAGCGTAAACATGAGTGTATCGCCTATGCCAAGAAAGGAATTCAGGTTGTTTCTTCCGTCAGGTCTGAAATTGGGGTTTTCCGGGTCGATAATCCATGAACCATCCACTATGAATTTGTAGGCATGTGTGCCTTTGCGCAGGAATACCGGCAGTTGCCAACCGCTATGCGTGCGGCGCATCTGCAGTTCTTTTTCGTTCCAGTTGTTGAAACTGCCTGTTACAACAACTTTACGCGCCTGTTCGTAGCCCTCCAAACGGAACACATGATTCTCAGCAAACATCACTGAGTTATAGCCACGGTGCCCGTCTTTTTCCCTGAGGCGGTTGTTTGGATCGTGCATCCATTTGCCATCAACGATGAATTTATAAAGGTATTTTCCGGAAACAAGTTCGAGGCAGCTTATCCATCCCGAATCTACTTTTTGCATGGGCAGCTGCCTTGTGCTCCATTGATTGAAAGTACCCGACAGATAAACTTTTATTGCATTTCGGTGGTTGGGCAGGAAGAAGCAGTAGTTGTTTCCGGTTTTTCTGATCACTCCTTCCCTACTGAGGTTGTTGGCACCGAAGACTGAGGGTTCGGGTTTCATGAAGGTTCCCTTTGGGGAAAAGTCATCCAGCAAAACCAATTTGCTGTCGAAACCCGCAGCGATTTCCGTCTCGAGTGGTCTGGAAAGTTCAATCAATCCCGGTCGAAGCAGGCGGGGTACCCAATCCGTTGAATCTTTCAGTTCCTTGAATTTGCCACTAAAAATCAGTTGCATCTCCATTGAATCCAACTCATACAGCCTTGCAAACTCATTCTGTTCAGCAATGTCCCATCGCAGATCAATGGTGAGCATAAAACTACCATGTTCGATTCGACCTGCCTTATCAGGAGAATGCTGCGCATTGGCAGGAAGGAACGAAACTGCCATCAAAAAGAGTAATCCGTTAGCAAGGTAGGTTTTCATGTCGTTGGTGCAAAGTTAATGCGCAGTTTGTTGCTGGTGAGGTTAAAATGAAACACTCCTTTTTCAAGAAATTCGCACCCCAACATACCGTCAAACTCCATTCCATAAGCATTTTTCATGTGTCTGAGATTGGTTATCAAAGCCTTCATTCCCGAAAAGTCACGTTTCGACACATCGAAGTCGTTCATCACACACAACAGGGCTTCGGCCCCTTGTGTTCCCGTGCCACGCAGGCGTATCCTCCGAAGCACGGTGAGGCTGCTGAGCATCTTGGATGGAAGATCGTTGCTCAGCACATTGGTCTCGGCCCCGGTATCAATACAGTATAAGCCCCTCCGGCCTGCCATCCTTGCTTCGATGAACAAAACTCCGGAATGTCTTTTTAAAGGCAACTCCATAGAGAAGTTTGGGGCAGCACTGTCACCGGTTCGATTGCCGTTACGGTCCAGGGTATGCAGCTCCATGATGCTGTTTTCGAGGTCGAGCACCACTTCATAACCATCGAACAAAGAGAAGCCAAACAAGCCCAACACTCTGGCATTGCGCAATTGCTCAATATGTCCGAGATCGGCTACATCGGCCGGTAAGTGACTGTATTCAAGATCGGCCATCCATAAATTATTGACAACTGCTTTTCCCACAGCGCCGAGTTTTCCGGTTATTCCTCCCGAGCGTTGCATACCGGCGTTTTTATTTTGCCGGAAATAAACAGCATTGAGCAACAATTGCGAGGAACCCGAATCAAAAATCAAATTTCCCTCAATCGAATCCACCACAGCATCAATCAGAATCAGGTTTCCCGCTCTTTTCAGTGGAATTGTCATGCTGGTAAACCCATTCTCTTCCAAAGCGCTGATCTGAACTCCGTTGAATACGATCTGATGTACACCTGAAGTTCCTTTCAAAGCAAAAACACCTGACCATGATAGCATTAAAATACCCAGGAAAATGGCGGTGATCAGGCGCATATGGTTCATTTTATCTGCGAAAGAGTTACAAAAGTAACAAATCCTATAGCCTTCGCCCTTATAAAATAATCTTAATCCTTATGACATTTTCATCCTAACAGGTCTTCCTTTATAAAAATCATTGCATTAAATATTTGTGAATAAAACGCTTAATGCGATTCATCAGTGACTCCTGAACTCCATCTGAAAACAAAACATCCCTAAAAAAGGCTAACAAATATCAATTGCCTACCTTTGTTGCTGCACGATGAAATCCTGAATTGACTTCCCTTTAAAAGTGGGAATCAAAAATGGTTTACGATTGTTTAAACTTAGTTAAACTGCAATTATGAAACGAAAAAGTTATATCCGTTATATTATTTACGGGCTTATTCTGCTTGTTTTTCTGATCTTACTGGCCAATCGTTCGGGTTTGTTCAATAGGTCGGGAGGTGGGGCTGCTGCTGTTTCAGGCAGGGCGGCACAAGTTTTACCTGTAAAAGCATGGATAATAACCCCCGGACCACTCACCGACAAAATAGTTGCTGCAGGGGTGGTTCAGGCTGATGAGCAGGTTGAGATCAGCGCCGAAGCTTCCGGAAGGCTAACCAGTATTGGATTCAGGGAAGGCGATCGCGTGAAAAAGGGTGAATTGCTGGCGACTGTCAACAATGCTGATTTGTCGGCACAAATGGACAGAATCAACTATCAGATTCAGCTTGCCGAACAGCGTGAGCTGCGTCAGCGCAGCCTGCTCGAAAAGCAAGGCATTAGTCAGCAGACCTATGATCAGGCGCTTACTGAACTCAATACGCTGAAGGCTGAGCATGAGGTGTTGAAGGCCCAGTTTGACAAAACCATGATCAGGGCTCCGTTTGACGGCATTCTTGGATTGAGGCAGCTGAGCGAAGGAGCTTATGTCACACCCGGAACAAAGATCGTCAGGCTGGCCCGCCTGCAACCCGTAAAAATTGAGTTCAGCATCCCTGAGCGCTATGCCGGATACCTGAGCAGAGGAAGCAGCATTACGTTTACGGTGGAAAACAGCCCGGAGGTTTATCGGGCTGAAGTGTATGCCACAGAGGCGGTTGTGGACCAGAATACCCGTTCGCTCCGTGTTCGCGCTCTTTACAGCAATGAAGATATTAAGATTCTTCCGGGTTCATTTGCCCGTGTAGAGGTGTCGCTGGTAAGTGTCGATGATGCTCTTTTGGTGCCTTCCGAAGCCATTATACCCGAAATGGGTGGAAGCAAGGTGTTCGTTTACCGAAACGGCAAGGCGCAGCCCAAAGCCGTTGTGCCGGGCTTGCGGACAAGCACACATGTTCAGATCAATGATGGCTTGCTTTCCGGTGATACTATAATTATGTCGGGATTGCTTCAGATGCGTCCTGGCATGGCAGTTTTACTCACTGAAATCAATCAGCCATGAGCCTGTCGTCAATAAGTATTCGCAGGCCGGTGCTTGCGATGGTGATGTCCATACTCATCATCCTTTTCGGGATTATTGGATTGGTTTCGCTGGGCGTACGCGAATATCCCAGTGTTGATCCGCCCATTATCACGGTAACCACCAACTACACAGGAGCTAATGCCGATGTTATCGAATCGCAAATCACTGAGCCGCTTGAGGAATCCATCAACGGGATTGAGGGTATCCGCACACTCACTTCAATCAGTCGCGATGGCCGCAGCACCATCACCGTTGAATTTGGACTCGAGATTGATCTCGAAGCAGCCGCCAATGATGTGCGCGACAGAGTATCCCGATCCCTCTATAACCTTCCGCCCGATGCCGATCCGCCCATCGTGGCCAAAGCCGATGCTGATGCTTCTCCCATTCTTTTTCTGAATATCAAGAGCGAACAACGGAATCTTCTGGAGTTGACCGAAATTGCCGAACGCACCTTCAAAGAAAGCCTGCAGACTATTCCAGGGGTAAGTTCTATTGCCGTGTGGGGTGCCAAACAATACTCCATGCGTTTGTGGATGGATCCCTCTAAACTGGCGGCCTACAAACTCAGTCCGATAGACGTGCGCAACGCCCTGAACCGCGAGAATCTTGAGCTTCCCTCCGGACGAATAGAAGGCAACATGGTTGAGTTGACCGTGCGCACGCTCAGCAGACTCGAAACACCCGAAGATTTCAACAACCTGATCATTACCGAAGACGAATCAGGTATTGTCAGGTTCCGCGATATCGGTTATGCAGAGCTGGCCCCGCTTAACGAACGCACACTGCTCAGGCGCGATGGTGTACCCATGGTCGGTAATGCACTGTTGCCGCTGCCCGGCTCAAACCACATCGAAATTGCCGATGAGTTCTACCGCAGGCTCGAAAAAATCAAGAAAGACCTGCCCGATGACATTGAAACCGGAATAGGATTCGACAACACTCATTTCATCCGCTTGTCCATCAAGGAAGTGGAACAAACAATTTATCTGGCATTTGTGCTTGTGGTGCTGGTGATTCTGTTTTTTCTGCGCGACTGGCGCACAACCATTATTCCGGTAATCGTAATCCCCATATCGCTTGTCGGCGCCTTTTTCATCATGTATCTGGCCAATTATACCATCAATGTACTCACGATGCTGGGACTGGTATTGGCTATTGGTTTGGTGGTTGACGATGCTATTGTGGTGATCGAGAACATATACGCCAAGATCGAAAAAGGCATGCCGCCGCTCGAAGCTGGTATCAAAGGCTCGGCCGAGATATTTTTTGCCATTATTGCCACTACTGTTGCACTTGCTACTGTTTTTCTACCGGTTATCTTCCTTGAAGGAATCACCGGCCGTTTGTTCAGGGAATTTGGTGTGGTGCTTGCCGGATCAGTGGTGATTTCCTCTTTTGTAGCGCTCACGCTCACGCCCATGCTTTCCACACGTATTCTGAAACAAAGGAAAAAGCATAACCGTTTATATGAGGCCACTGAACCATTTTTTACCAGACTCAACGATTGGTATGCTGCCAGCCTTGCAGCATTCCTGAAGCGTAAGTGGCTTGCCTTTGTGATTATTGCCGTTTCTGTTCTGTTCATTTTTGTGTTTGGCAGGCAGTTGCAATCAGAACTTGCCCCGCTGGAAGACCGGTCGGGGATGATGGCATTCTCAACGGCACCTGAAGGCAGCACATTTGAATTTATGGAGGCATTTGTGCAGGAAAAGATTGACCTCATCCAGCGTGAAGTTCCCGAGTTAAGCTCACTCATCAACATTACCTCGCCGGGATTCGGTGCTGCAAGTTCTGTAAACTCAGCTTTTGCCCGTATCAGGTTGGTTGACCCCGACGAAAGGCAGAGAAGCCAGCAACAGATTGCCGACAATCTCGGTCGCGAACTCCAAAAGCTGACAGCTGTACGTACGTTTATTACACAGGAGCAATCTGTTTCGACCCAACGTGGCGGCCTTCCCGTGCAATTTGTTATCCAGGCTGCCAATCTGGATAAACTTAAAGCAGTTTTACCTGCTTTCATGACTGAAGTGAATGCGAGCCCTGTGTTTCAATTTGCCGATCTCAACCTGAAGTTCAATAAACCCGAATTACAGGTAAGCATTAACCGCGAGAAAGCGCGCATGCTCGGTGTTTCGGCCCTTGACATAGCCCAGACACTTCAGCTGGCTTTCAGTGGTCAAAGGTTTGGGTTTTTCATCCTCGATGGAAAACAGTATCAGGTCATCGGGCAGATGGAGCGTCCTTTCAGATCTCAGCCTGTTGATCTGAGAAATGTGTATGTGAAAAACAACAGGGGCGAGCTCATTATGCTTGATAATCTGGTTATGGTTACCGAGCAGGCAAATCCGCCACAGCTATATCGCTATAACCGATATGTGTCGGCAACGGTTTCGGCCAATCCGGCCAACGGAAAAACAATTGGCGACGGCATTGATGAGATGAACCGCATTGCCGCCAAAGTACTCGACGACACCTACACCACCTCGCTGGCCGGAACTTCGAAGGATTTTGAGGAGAGCAGTTCGAGCCTTGTGTTTGCATTTATGCTGGCTATTGTGCTGATTTATCTGGTGCTTGCTGCCCAGTTCGAAAGTTTCCGCGATCCGCTCATCATCATGTTTACAGTGCCGCTGGCACTGGCCGGTGCGGTGCTGACCCTATGGTATTTTGGAAAAACACTCAATATTTTCAGCCAGATTGGTATTATCATGCTCATTGGTCTGGTGTCTAAGAACGGTATTCTGATCGTTGAGTTTGCCAACCAGCGGAAGTCAGCCGGACTCAGCCGCCTGAATGCTATACATGACGCAGCCGTATCGAGGTTCAGACCTATTCTCATGACAAGTTTATCCACCATCCTCGGTGCCCTGCCTATCGCACTGGCGCTGGGAGCCGGTTCTGAAAGCCGTGTCTCAATGGGAACAGCCGTAATTGGCGGACTTACTTTTGCCACTTTACTTACTTTATACGTGATTCCTGCCATGTACGACTTTCTCTCGGAAAAGGATAAAGATGTTTCAAACGTTGACGAACTGTCGGTTGCAAACCCCGAAAGAAAGGAGGATGAGCAATGAAAAAGAATATTTTGATCCTTGCATTGGTCCTGTCAGGCCTGAATGTTGTTGAGGCACAGGATACGCTTGCACCTTCAGAAGCAATTCAGATCGGCCTCGAAAACCATTTCGACATTCGTTTGGTGCGGCTCGATGCACAAATTGCAGAGAACAACCTCAGTCTGGGTAATGCAGGTTTTCTGCCGCGTATTGATCTCAATGCCGGTCAAAACTTCAGTGTTACCGATTCGAAGCAGGAATTCCTTTCAGGAACAGTGAACGACCGCAAAGGAGCCCGTTCATCGGCATTGAATGCCGGTGCACAGCTCAACTGGACGCTGTTCGACGGACTGCAGATGTTCATTGGCTATGACCGGTTGCAAGAGATGCAGCAGAAATCGGAACTGCAACTGCTGTTGACAGTAGAGTATGCTGTGCAGCAGATTTTGGGACAATACTACCAATTGGTGAATCTGAAACAGCAGTTGCGGGTGCTCGACAAAACCATCCGACTCGATCAGGAACGCCTTCAGCTGGCCGAAAATATGCTGGCTATTGGATCTGGTTCGCGGCTCGACCTCCTTCAGGCTCAGGTTGATCTGAATGCCGACAGTGCTGCTTTGCTGGGCTTGCTCGACAGGCAACAGCAAACCAAAGCACTCCTGAATCAGCTGCTGGCCAGGGATGCCCGCACCTTGTTTGAAGTGGCCGACACCTTCAACCTCAGACACGATCTGGTATTTGATCAATTGGCTGCCAGCATGATGGAGCGAAACACCTCACTCGGTCTGGCCCAAAACGACGAGCGCCAATCGCTGTTGTTGCTCCGGGAAATCCGGGGACGCCAATTGCCCAGTCTTGGATTTACCATGGGTTATAATTTCCTGAACCAGCAAAGCGAGTCGGGCTTCATCAGTTCAAACCGTTCGTCGGGCATGACCTATGGCCTTCAGGCCAATATGAGCCTCTTTGACGGATTCAATACTCAGCGCGAAAAGCGCAATGCCAATATTCTTATACAGAGTAGCCGCATCAGAACCGAGTCTCTGATCAGTGAGTTAAACAACGAACTCACCCGTCATTTCGACAGCCACAACAGTAAAATGAGGTTGCTTTCGATGGAGCGTCAGAACCTGATGGCTGCTTCTGAAAACCTTAACATCGCTTCAGAACGTTACCGCATCGGCGACCTTTCGGGGATTGAATTCCGTGAAGCCCAGAAAAACTATATGGTGGCCGAAGGACGTTTGCTGCAAACCATCCTCGAAACCAAACTGGTTGAACTGCAGCTGCTTCAGTTGGCCGGCATGCTGGCAACAGAACAATAAAAAAATTCGTCTGTCAGACTTGTTTTTCAAGTATCACAAATGCATTGGCCATTTCCTTCACGTGTGAAATGGAAAGGTGTATGTGCACCTCACCCATTTGGTTCAGATATTCTTTCACCTTGCCGTGCACGGTAATCACGGGTTTGCCGAGGTCGTCGTTGATCACTTCAATTTCATGAAACGCCATGCCAAAGCGGTAACCGGTACCCAATGCCTTAAAGAAAGCTTCCTTGGCCGCGAAGCGTGCCGCATAATGCTGATAGCGCGAAGCTTTGGGTTCAGCATAGGCCTGTTCGGTTTCGGTAAACAGTTTTTCCTTCAGCCCATTACTGTTCTTCAGGTGCTTTTCCATGCGCGCAACCTCAATGATGTCGGTACCAATTCCAATGATCATAAGGAAATTTTTTGCAAAGTAAAGGCTTCCTGATTAATTGCCAAGAAATTACTTATCTCCGAAAGCAGTATATGACAATCGGGCAAGATTATGATTGCCAAGACAACGAGAGCCAATCAGTGAACTGATGCTTTCGCCGGTTTCGGTTCAATGAACTATAGCAGATAGTGCATTGCACGCCTTTACTGCACTTTACCTCCCGATCACGCCCAGTTTTTTGCCTACACTTATGAAGGCGGTAATGGCTTTTTCCAAATGGGCATCGGTATGTGCCGCCGAAAGTTGCACCCTGATGCGTGCTTCGCCGCGAGGCACCACAGGGAACGAGAATCCAACCACGTAAATGCCTTCTTCAAGCAGCATGTCGGCAAAGTTTTTGGCCAGCACCGCATCGTAAAGCATCACGGCACAGATGGCGCTTTTGGTGGGTTTCAAGTCGAAACCGACTGACTGCATCTGCGAAACAAACTGTTTTGTGTTGTGGTGCAGCCTGTCCTGAAGCTCATGGGTTTCGCTCATCATGTCGAACATCTCTATTCCGGCGCTGACCACAGCAGGTGGCAGGGAATTGGAAAACAGATAAGGACGCGACCGCTGCCTGAGCAGTTCAATGATTTCTTTCTTCCCGGTTGTAAAACCGCCAATGGCTCCACCAAATGCTTTACCAAGTGTGCCGGTGATGATTTCCACCCTTCCGCGCAGGTCGAACAGTTCGGTGACTCCTCTGCCTGTGGGACCGACAACACCTGCCGAATGGCATTCGTCAACCATTACCAATGCATCATATTTGTCGGCAAGGCGCACGATCTCATCCATCGGGGCTACATTGCCGTCCATCGAGAACACCCCGTCGGTGACAATCATCCTGTAGTTGGCTTCCTGCGACATAATCAGGCGCTCTTCGAGCTGCTCCATATTGGCATTGGCATAGCGGTACAGTTCGGCCTTGCACAGGCGCACCCCGTCGATGATAGAGGCATGATTGAGAGAGTCGGAGATGATGGCATCCTTTGGGCTCAGCAGCGGTTCAAAAACCCCTCCGTTGGCATCAAAAGCTGAGGCATAAAGGATGGTATCGTCAGTACCAAAATATTCGCTGATCTTTTGTTCAAGTATTTTATGCAGATCGGTGGTGCCGCAGATAAACCGAACAGACGACATCCCATAGCCATGGGTTTCGAGCGCTTTGTGCGCTGCTGCAATCAGCCTGGGATGGTCTGATAAACCCAAATAATTGTTGGCGCAGAAATTGAGCACTTTTTTGCCATTCTTCAAGG
>Ga0209835_1001315_pt1 | contig 14109 bp, 6 predicted proteins | sample LakKivwa52mmetaG_FD_184138 | JGI IMG/M metagenome (GOLD analysis project Ga0209835, IMG submission 184138) | Anoxic lake water microbial communities from Lake Kivu, Rwanda to study Microbial Dark Matter (Phase II) - Lake Kivu water 52m metaG... | ecosystem: Environmental > Aquatic > Freshwater >...
GCATAAGGCCTTAAAACGCTCTATCCTCTGTAAAATAGTATTTTGACTTATCATATAATATCCTAAATAAGATCGGTTCTTATTTATAAACTAATTCGTATAGGACCCAACGCAACTGCAATAACTCCACCGCCTCCATCCCGGAGCATCTTTTTATGGTAAATTTTCGATTGATAGTGCTGCCTCCCCCCATCCTTCCTCTTTCCACAGCCTTAGTCAGGTCTTAATCCCCTCTTAATCAAGCGTTAATAATTAACGCTTGATTAAGAGGGGATTAAGACCTGACTAAGGCTGTGGATTAAGGAGCAAGCAGGAAGGGAGTTGCTTTACAAGAGAATTTACAAGAGAAAAGTCCCGATCAGGGACGAAAAATTATAGGCAGGGTGTGAAACGAAGTGTAAGCCCTGTAGTCTGTGGCAACCAGGTATTTCAAAGCTCGATATGGGCGACATAACACCTGAAACCAAGCAGTTCCCAATCCTGTGCTATCTCACAACCAATCACCTGAAATCCAGAAAGGCAAATACCTCTATTTCCGGCATTTATCACGCACAAGATGGCGTTGAAGGTATTGTCCGGTATAGGATGCATCGCATTGGCTAACTTCTTCCGGGGTTCCGCAGGTGAGCACTCTTCCACCTTCGTCTCCACCTTCGGGGCCCAGATCGATGATCCAGTCGGCACATTTGATGACATCGAGGTTGTGTTCGATCACAATTACAGTATTTCCCATTGCCACCAGTTTCCCAAGCACTGAAAGCAGTTTGCTGATATCGTCAAAATGCAATCCGGTGGTGGGTTCGTCCAGCAGGTATAGGGTATTGCCGGTGCTGGTCTTGCTAAGCTCTCTGGAGAGCTTTATGCGCTGGGCTTCACCACCGGAAAGGGTGGTTGAGGACTGTCCCAGCTTGATATAATCCAGGCCAACTTCGTGCAGGGTCTTGAGTTTGCTTTTGATAGAGGGGATGCTTTCGAAGAACTCGATCGCTTCCTGGACGTCCATATCGAGGACATCGGCGATGCTTTTGCCTTTGTATTGGATGCTAAGTGTTTCGTGGTTATAGCGTTTGCCCTTGCATACCTCGCAGGTGACGTAGATATCTGCCATAAAGTGCATTTCGATCTGTTTCACACCGGCACCTTCGCAGGCCTCGCAGCGTCCGCCTTTGACGTTGAAAGAGAACCTACCGGATTTGTATCCTCTCACTTTGGAGGCTGGAAGTTCGGCAAAAAGATTGCGGACTGGATCGAAGAGTTTGATGTAGGTGCAGGGATTGGAGCGGGGGGTGCGTCCGATCGGCTGCTGGTCGATGCTGATGATCTTGTCGATGTGCTCTATCCCACTGATGCTCTTGTGTTTGCCAACCTTGTGGCTGGTGCGGAAAAAGCTGTTGTGCAGATGCGGATAGAGGGTCTGGTTGATGAGAGAGGACTTTCCGGAGCCGGAAACACCAGTGATGCAAACAAAAAGCCCGATCGGGATATCGATGTCGATAGTCTTCAGGTTGTTGTGCTCCGCTCCTTTGATCGAGATCATCCTGCTATCCGGTTTGATCCTGCCTGATGGGATCGGGATGCACTGCCGGCCGGAAAGATAGGCCCCGGTGAGTGAGTTCTTGTGTTTCATAAGTTGATCGATTGTTCCGGTGAAGACGATCTCTCCTCCAAAAATACCGGCCCGGGGACCAAAATCCACAATCAGATCTGAAGCCCGCATGGTGTCCTCATCATGTTCAACTACGATGACGGTATTGCCCAGATCCCTTAGCTGGACAAGCATCTCCACGAGTTTGGAATTGTCCCGCTGGTGCAAACCAATACTCGGTTCATCCAGAATATACATCACACCAACGAGTTGGGATCCGATCTGGCTGGCCAGGCGGATGCGCTGTGACTCTCCCCCGGAAAGGGTAGGAGACCTCCGGTCGAGGGTCAGGTAATGCAAGCCCACGCTGATCAGGAAGCCCAGCCGGTTTTTAATCTCCTTCAGAACCTCTTCGGCAATGATCTTTTGGTTGCCTTTGAGCTTGATTTTTGAGAAAAAGTCAAAGGCCTGATGGATGCTCATGGCAGTGATGTCCGTGATGTTCTTTTTCTCGATCAAAACTGCCTGGCTTTGAGGTTTTAGCTTCTTGCCTCCGCATTCCGGACAGGGTTTGTCACTGATAAACTGCATATAATAACGGCGCATGTCTTCGGATGTGGTTTCACGCATGCGGCGTTCGAGCTGGGTCATAATCCCCTCAAAGCGCATCATAAAATTTCCGGAGCCGTGAGCTGTCTGCCATGCGATCTTGAACCTGCGTCCCTTGGAGCCCCAAAGAATGAGCTGTTTGACCTCCTCCGGAAGCTGATACCAGGGGGTTGCGAGGGAGAAGTTATAGGCCTTGGCCAGGTTCCGCAAAGTGTTCAGCGTCCAACTGCTCTGCTTTTCCTCAAGCCGTCCCCAGGCAGCGATTGCGCCTCCCAGGATGGATTGCTCGGGATCGGGAACCACAAGATCGGGATCGAACTCCAGCTTGTAGCCCAGGCCATTGCAGACACCGCAGGCACCAATGGGAGAGTTGAAAGAAAAACTTTGGGGAGAGAGCTCTTCATAGCCAATCCCACACTTGGCACAGGAATTCCTGGAAGAAAGCAAAAGATCACGCTGCTCATCGACAAAATCGATCCTGACCAGTCCATCAGTGATCTTGAGAGCAAGCTCCAGTGAATCGGCAAGACGGGATTGCACTCCGTCCTTGATCACGATCCTGTCCACTACGACCTCAATCGTGTGTTTGCTCTTCTTGTCGAGCTGGATATCTTCTTCCAGACCGCGAAGCTGGCCGTTGATCAGAACCCTTACAAAGCCCTGCTGACGCAAAGCATCCAGCTCTTCTTTGTGCTCGCCTTTGCGGTTTTGGGCAAGGGGAGCCAAAATCTGGAGTTTGGTTCCGGAGGGCTCATCCATCAAATGTGAGACCATCTGGTCAACTGTTTGAGAGCCAACCGGATCGCCACAGGAATAGCAGTGTTGAGTTCCCACCCGGGCATAAAGCACCCTCAGGTAGTCATAGATCTCGGTGACGGTGCCAACTGTGGATCGTGGGTTTTTGCTGGCTGCCTTCTGCTCAATCGAGATGGAGGGGGAAAGACCCTCAATATAGTCCACCTTGGGCTTTTCCATCTGTCCCAGAAACTGACGGGCATAAGCAGAAAGAGATTCCACATAGCGTCTTTGCCCTTCCGCATAAAGCGTATCAAAGGCCAGGGATGATTTTCCGGAACCGGAAACACCGGTAAAGACCACCAGTTTGTCGCGTGGTATAGAGAGCTCGATGTTCTTCAGGTTGTGCTCGGATGCACCTTTGATAAATATGTTTGTTTTCAATCAGATCGTCCTTTATTTCTTGCTTTTATGTGCATCAAAATATTGGTGCGGATAATGTCAAATGATATTCTGGAGGGTTCGTCAATTCCGTGAAAATGGGAATCCAGAGACAACATCGTCATTCCCGTGAAAACGGGAATCCAGAAATTGGAATTCTCACCCCAAAAAAAGCGAAGCCGGGATAGAGCGATCCCGGCTTCTCAGAGCGCTGGTATTGTTTAGCGAGTGTGCTGCTTGAAGTCCAAACCGCCATATAACTTATTGATAATAATTAGGTTATACAGGCGTTTTGAACTCCAAGTCAAACTATATCCACATCAAGTAAAATCCGCATAATCCGCTCAATCCGAACAATCCGTGTTCCATCGAAACTCCGGTGCTCTGGATTCCCGATCAAGTCGGGAATGACGGCTTATTCTTTGTTTTCACACTATCTAATCATTTTCCATTTTATCCGTCTGATCCGTTTATCCGAACAATCCGTGTTCCATCGAAACTCCTGTGCTCTGGATTCCCGATCAAGTCGGGAATGACGGCTTATTCTTTGTTTTCACACTATCTAATCATTTTCCATTTTATCCGTCTGATCCATTTATCCGAACAATCCGTGTTCCATTTTTGGCATCTGCGATATCTGCGTCTTTTGAAAATCTGCGTGAACCTATCTCCGGTCGAGGATCATCCGGCAGGTATTGAGCAGAGTGTTGATGGCATAGGGTTTATGGAGAAATTCATAACCGGATTCGATTACTTTTTTGATCTGGGGTTTGTCGTCCGTGTATCCGCTGGAGAGAATGAAAGCAGCATCGGGATCGATATCTTTGATGTATTCCATCAGATCGACTCCGCTTCCATCGGGCAGGACGATGTCTATCAGATAAAGATCATACCTGGATTTCAGGACTTTGGCGATGGCATCCATCATGGTTTCTGCGGTCTCGACCCTATAGCCATGCATGGATAGCACTTGCGAGGCAAGATCACAGACCATTTGATCATCTTCTACCACAAGGATGGATTCTGTGAGGGGTTTAAGGGGTGTTACATCAGCCAGTACCTCCTGGGGCAGGGGAGATATATGCTCGATGGCAGGGAGATAGAATTCGAAGACGGTTCCCTGATCGGGAACACTTTGCACCGTGATAATGCCCTGATGCTGACGCACAACGCTATAGACGGTGGAAAGCCCCAGACCAAAACTCTTGCATTTGTCTTTGGTGGAGAAAAATGGATCGAAAATGTGTTCAAGGTTCTCGTTAGAAATGCCGTGTCCGGTATCTGAGAAACGGAATTTGACATATTTGCCGGGTTTTACCAGGTTCAGTTCGGTGCAGTCGCGGTCGCTGAGCATACAGTCCGAGACTTCGATTACAATCTTTCCCCCTTCCGGCATGGCATCACGGGAGTTTACCGTGAGGTTCAGGAAGATTTGTTCGATCTGGCTTTCATCGGCATTAACGCCCCATTTATTTTTACAGCAAAGGTCGATCTTGATATCCTCGCCCACCATGCGGGAGAGGATTTTCTCCAGTCCGGTTAAAAGCTGAAGGGGCTCGAAGATTTTGAATTCGCACTCCTGCTTGCGGCTGAACATTAGTATCTGACGGGTAAGAGATGCTGCCTTTTGACTGCTGGTGAGGATGATATCGACGCTGCGGTTTGCCCTTTCGATCTTTTGGGTGACGGGGGCAAGGATCTCGCAATGGCCGATGATGACCTGGAGGATGTTGTTAAAATCGTGGGCAATTCCGCTGGCCAGGCGTCCAACATTCTCGTAGCGTTTGGCCTGAAGCAGGGCTTGGTTGCTTTCATAGAGCTCGGTCATATTCTCGACTGTCTCGATGATTCCGATCACGTTTTGGGCGGTTTTATCAAATATCGGTTTGATCGTTATCTGGTATTGCTGCCAGCGATAGTTGCGCTGGAAAGTGATCAGGAATTCATAATCAGAGCCTTGGATCAAAACCCGCTCCCGGAGGATACTGAGTTCTTTGGGAAGCCGGAACTCGATCGAATTGGCCAGATTGATAAGCTTTTTCAGGGCAAGCGCTGGTTCAGACGGAAAATCCGGCAGCCATTTCCGGAAAACCGGGCTCTGATATTGAACCTGCAGAGCAGGATTAGCAATCGTTATTCCGACCGGCATGGCATCCAGCAAAGGCCGGATCCGCTCATCGGTATAGATCGAAAGATCATTAGCTTTCATATAAATCACACCTTATCAAGATCGTTGTGTTGGTTCAAATCTGCCAATTCCCCCTCAATTCCGGTGTAATGTCCGGCTTAGAATACCTTCCTTTTGATGATATTAATCCGGATATCCTGAAACGTCTCACCCTCTTTGGGTGAACGGACAAGCTTATCCAGGATCCTGCTGCGGGTTTGCTTGGTTCCCGCTCTGGCATTGACCATAAATACGGATGATGCAATTTCCTCGCCATTTTCATCATAAACCACACAAAGCAGACGGATCTCCTTATCGGATAATAGCTTGCTCTCGATCTCATAACTGAGCTCAAGATAGGAAGAAGTGATCTGAATGATCTGCGGATTGGTGATTATGATGTTTTTTACAAGGCTATCCTGAGACCTGTTCTGGAGCCAGATACCAAAGGCAGCAGCAATGATGGCGATCAGGATCAGGGCCTGTTTCAATGGACGTTTCTGCGGAAACTCCATTCTTTCTACAAATGGCATTGTTGTCCTTTATATGAGTTTTACTCTGTTTTGGGAGTTAATAGGCTTATTTGCCCTTGAGTTCAAAGCACGTGTAACCTGGAGTTCAAAGCACCTATCCGAAACTTACCATTATCTCTTGCTTTGCGGTGCTTTGGACTTCAAGCAGGATCTGTAACTCCACCCGGAGCGCTGTTTGAAGTCCAGGACGCCATTTCGTTTACAGGCAAGTAACAGGTTGCGGAGGCGTCCTGAACTCCAAATGCCAAAACATTGACTCCAAAATGAGTTACAATTTCACCATATATTCTGCGAGGTCAGCCACCCGGCAGGAATATCCCCATTCGTTGTCATACCAGCTGAAGATCTTGACCATATTGCCTTTGACAGCAGTGGTCAGCGAGTCAAAGATAGAAGAATATGGATTACCAACGATGTCCATGGAGACGATCGGCTCATCACAATACATCAGATATCCTTTCAGATAGGTCTCGGCGGCTGTTTTCATGGCCTGGTTGATCTCATCTTTGGTGGCTGCTTTTTCCAGATTACAGCTAAGATCGACCAGCGATCCATCCGGAGTGGGCACTCTGATGGCGAGGCCATCCAGCTTGCCATTGAGTTCGGGAATAACCAGTCCGATCGCTTTGGCAGCGCCGGTCGAAGTTGGGATCATGCTCATTGCCGCAGCTCTTGCCCGGCGCAGGTCACTGTGCGGGAAATCCAGGATGCGCTGGTCATTTGTATAGGAGTGGATGGTGGTCATCAGGCCATTGAGGATGCCAAAGTTATCGTGCAATACCTTGGCGACCGGAGCCAGGCAATTGGTGGTGCAGGAAGCATTGGAGACGATGGCATGTTCCGGTTTGAGGGTCTGATGGTTCACGCCCATAACGATAGTTGCATCGACTGCATCTTTTGCCGGAGCAGTAAGAATAACCTTTTTGGCACCTGCTTTCAGGTGTTTGGAGGCCTTTTCCTTGGAGGTGAAGATGCCGGTGGATTCAATCACCAGTTCCACACCCAGTTCTTTCCAGGGTAATGCTTCCGGGTCTTTTTCGGCATAGATGCGGAATTTCTTGCCATCGACAACAAGGGAATCCTCAGTGTGGCTAACTTCTCCGGCATATTGCCTGTGGATGCTGTCATATTTGAACAGGAAAGCCAGGGTTTTGGCATCGGTCAGATCGTTGATGGCAACGACGTTGAGATTGGGATAGTCCTTGAGGATGGCACGCAAAACGAGGCGTCCGATCCTTCCAAATCCGTTGATTGCGATATTGGTCATTTTTTCCTCCAGGTTTATAATAAGATACTGTTATTGGCAGAGCCGGACATCCGGCAGAAGTCCTCAACCGTCTTCTGCATGGCTTCCTCACCCTTGACCAGCCATTTACGAGGGTCAAACTTACTCTTGTTTGGAACAAAATCATCCGGTTTGACATCCGGAGGGCAGACGATGGCATACTTTTCCTTCTCCCAGAAGGCCTGAATGGCAGTGGCCATGTCCATCTGGTAGTGGGTGTCTTTGTTGATCTTGACAACTCCGTTGCGTATGGCTGTCTGCTGTTGTTCATCCGTCAATCCGGATGCACCATGCAAGACCAGTCCGCGCTCCACCTTGTGTTTGATCAGGAGCTCATCGATCTGTTTGATAAGATCGAGGTTGAGCACAACATTCGCCCCTTTGGTGACGCCATGGTTGGTGCCCACCGAGGCAGCAAAGAGATCGACATTGGTCTTGAGCACAAACTCCAGGGCTTCCTCCGGATTGGTATAGAGTTCTGTCTCGGAGACGATCTCATCCTCGGTGCCTTTGATGTGACCGATTTCGCCCTCTACCAATACCGAGTGTTTGTGGGCAAAATCAACTACTTCCTTGGTGATGCGGATGTTTTCACTCAGCTCTTCCTGCGAGGCATCGATCATGACGGAGCTTACGAGCTGGTTCTCGATGCAATAGACAATGAAATCAAAGTAATTGGGAGTGGCATGATCGATGTGCAGACCAACCCCGCTTTTTGGAAACTGGGCAGCAAAGGTCTTGATCATCGTGGAGATGAGTTGAGCACCGGTCTTGATATCCTGTGAAGCACCGGCTGCAAACTTGCAGGCTCCGGAGCTCATCTGCATCAGACCATCAGAGCCAACGGAATTATAACCCTGGACAATTGCCCTGATCTGGGTGTCGAAGACGATGTTGGATGCGATGATGCCAAAGCGTTGTTTCTTCGCCTTGTTGAATACATCCATCAGTTTATTTCCAGTTAAAAACATGGTAAACCTCCTGTTTGAACTCTTGTTTTTTCCTTTGAACAACCTCTCCAAAGTAAAGCAAAACCGTCAAGTGAAATTTTACTTGCTCCCCAATCTCTGCGCTTGCCATAATAGGATGCCAAGAAAAATCCATAATTGGCACAATTATTACATGCAACGGAAGCGATGTATATTCTTATAGTTGCAATAGAATGGATATTTCTCATCCTATTGAACCATAAAGCCTACATAAAAAGCATAACACAATGAGGAGTTACAATATGAAGAGCTTACTCTTTCTAACTGTCTTGCTGCTGCTCAGTTCACTGGGCTTTGCAGCCATGTCGGATTACACCTTCCAGCAGTCAACCGCTGCCTGGGAGCCGATAACGACCCCAACCGTGATCCACAATACCGGTATCGACGACTCCATGAGTCCCGTCATCAATATCGGTTTCACGTTTATTTTGGATGAACAGCCCTACACAACCTTCAAGGCCAATTCCAATGGCTTCATCACCTTGAATGAAGCCTCGACAGCCTCGCTAAGCAATGCCCTGGCAAGCACAACCCACATCATCGCCGGAATCTGGGATGACCTGATGACCAATACAACAGCTTCCCACGTTGCCTACCAGCTTACGGGGACAGCGCCATCCCGCGTCCTGACCGTTGAGTACAAAAACATGAAGTGGTATTATAGCACCACAAACCTCGTGAACTTCCAGATCAAGCTCCACGAAAGCACAAACCAGATCGAACTTATCTACGGTGCGATGCAGACAACTCCCGGAACCAGTGCTTCTGCTTCAATCGGTGTATCTGCAGCTCCGGCCGGAAACTATTTGAGCATCACTCCGGCAACTCCCACTGCCACCTATTCCACCACTGCTGAGTTCAACCAGATCAATGCCACCCACATCCCCTTCCTGACCGGAAACAAATATACCTTCCTGCCTCCGGTGGCTGCCACCAATGATCTCGCTGCCCTATCCATCAGCGGAAACGTCACCCCCTCGGTTGGCAATGAAACCAACTACACCATCCGCATCCGCAACCGCGGCACCAACGACCAGAGCAACTATCAGGTCAAAATCCTCTCCACAGACAATGCCGAGCTTGCCTCCATCCCCGGGCCAACGATCACTTCCGGAGCCGTACTGGATCTAATAGTTCCCTGGACTCCCACAACGGAAGGTCCCATTGCCATCTATGGCAAAGTGGTCTTAACCGGAGACGAGGTTCCCGTCAACGATCAGACCTCATCCATAAATATCACAGTTATGCCGGCTGGTTTGAATGTTGTAACCATTGGAGACGGATCCCAGAATGCCCTGATCCCCCTCAATTTCTTCTATCGCAACAGCTTGTATCAAAACATCTACTTCCCCACCGAAATCGGAATGTATGGCAATATCACTGCCCTCACCCTCTATAACCAGTTTACCACCACAACATTGAACAACATGCCCACCAAAATCTGGATGGGAATGACCACCCTGGAAAACCTCAGCGCTGGTTTTATCCCTGCCTCTCAACTTACCCTGGTCTATGACGGGAATGTCAATTACCCAGCCGGGCCAAATAGCATCATGATCCCCCTGCAGACCATGTTCTCATACACTGGTTCAAACCTTGTCATTATGTTCAACCGTCCGATGGATACCACCTATTATTCCAGTTCGGACTATTTCAAATGCCAGACGGTTGGAACCAACCGGGCCCGCAATGCCTGGTCGGACAGCACTGTCTTTGATCCTCTGAATCCCGGAACAGCCGGATCCGTTACCGGACAATTCCCCAAAACGACACTTTATATGACCCCGCTCAGTCCGGATCCATTCTTCTCCATCTCACCCGCCAGCCACAATTATGGAACCGTTATCATCGAAACTACCACAAACCAGAACTTTACCATAACCAATGCCGGAGGCGGAACTCTCTCCGTGAGCTCCATCACCATCGATGGCAGCCCCGCCTTCACTTTGCAGAACCTGCCAACCCTGCCGGCAAACATGAACACCGGACAGACCTCATCTTTCACTGTGGCCTTCAATCCTGCCACCCCGGGTGCTCACACTGCAATCGTCACAATCACAGATAACATGACCCGGCTGCCACACACCGTATCTTTGAGCGGAAATGCAATAGATACAACCATCTACACTCTGCCATACGTTCAAAACTTCGATACCGTCATCCCACCTGCCCTGCCGATGGATTGGACCCGAATCGTTCAATCCACTGTAACCTCCGCCTATGTGCAGACCTATACCACAACGCCAAACACGGCTCCGAATTGCCTCGGAATGACCAATTCCACCGATGCCACCGCCACGCTTCTGGCCATCGCCCCACCCCTGGTGAACACCATCCCGGTCAATACCACCCGCATCCGGTTCTTTGGCAGAGCCGGTGTAAATAACTATACCATAGGCCTTGGTATTATGACCGATCCCCTTTCGGCAGCCACTTTCCAACAGATCCAGTCCGTTACCCTCACAACAACCTGGACAGAATATGTAATCTCCTTTGCATCCTACACCGGAACCGGACGCTACATTGCCATCAAACACGGCCTGGGAGGAACTTCCCGCTTTGTTTATATAGATACTGCCATGATCGAACTGATCCCCCAGGATGACCTCGCTGCCCTGGCCATAGCCGGAAACTCAACCCCCTCCGTTGGTGCTCCCTCAAACTATACCGTGACCATCTCAAACTATGGTTCCAATCCTCAATCCACCTATCAGGTCAAGCTTTTCGGACAGGGTGATGTTGAGCTTGCCAGTGTAAACGGACCCACCATCGCAGCCGGAATCAATCTGGACGTTGTAGTTCCCTGGACACCCACCACCGAAGGTGCCACCTTCATCTATGGCAAAGTCGTCCTCACCGGAGACCAGAACAATCTAAACGATCAAACCCCGAACCTGAACGTCTTTGTCAATCCTGAGGGCCTCGTGCAGATCACCATTGGAGATGGTTCCCAGCAAGCCAGAGTGCCGATCGATATGTATTGGCGCAACTCGCTGTTTGAAACCCTCATTTTCCCGGCCGAGCTTGGCAATACAATCGGAACCATCACCGGCCTCACCTTCTATAACAACTTCAGCTCAAACCTCCAGAACAAACCCACCAGGATCTGGCTGGGAACCACCACTCAAAACGACCTTTCCGGGGGCTGGATCCCTTCCGGCAATCTCACCCTGGTCTTCGATGGCAATGTGAACTATCCCTCCGGACCAAACACCATCGCCATCCCCTTCCAGACGCCATACTTATATCTGAATGGACAGAACCTCGTCCTCATGGTCAACCGTCCCATGGATACCCAGTATTTCAGTTCGCTGGATTATTTCCTGGCACAAACGGTTGGAACCACCCGCTCCAGAATGATATATTCCGATTCTGAAACCTACGATCCTGCCAGCCCTCCCACCGGAGGAACGGTAAGCGGTCAATTCCCCAAAACCACCATTTCCATCATTCCCGGAGGAGTGGGACACCTGACCGGAACCGTTAACGGAGCAGGAGCACAACCCCTGGAAGGTGTCACAGTCCAGTTTGCCACCGGTGGATATCAGGCCACAACCAATGCCCAGGGCCAATATAGCATCATCAATATCGTGGCCGGAACCTATCAGGTCACCTATTCCCGTTATGGTTATATAGATCAGACCATCAATATTGTCATTCCGGAAAGTGAGGACGTCATCCAGGATGTCCAGCTTGTGCAAATGCCAACTGTAACCGTCACCGGAACCGTCACTGCCTCCGATACCGGCAGCGGAATTCCGGGCGCAAGCATCATCCTGACCGGCTTTGAGAACTATAATACCAGCACCAATGCCCAAGGCTTCTTCAGCATCAACAGCGTCTATGCCAACCAGAACTATGATTACACCATCGCCGCAGCCGGTTATCAGAATACCGGCGGAACCATTCAGGTGGGGCTGGTGGATTATGCCTTTGGAACTGTGGTTCTAAATGAGGTTGCCTATGCTCCCCGCCAGGTGGTGGCCGAGATCAATACTTCAAACACGGAGGTAAACCTCGAATGGCTGGCTCCCGATCCCAATGCCGTCGATATGACCGAGGGCTTCGAAAACGCCCTCTTCCCCCCCGAGGGCTGGACCCAAACCATCACCAATTCTGGCGCTGCCAATACCCTTGGCGTTTTCCCCACCTGGTGCCGGATTGGATCAATCCTGATCTCGGGTGTGCCAACCGGACCACACAGCGGTGACTGGCAAGCCGGACTCTGGTGGAGCTATGAACATCAGGACGAATGGCTGGTAACTCCCCAGTTCAACTGTCCTCCGGCCTCGCATCTGCAGTTCTGGTCCCACGTCAATCTCGGTTCTGTCAATGCCGATCACTATTACGTCAAAATCTCTACAGACAACGGAAGCAACTGGACCGAGCTCTGGGATGCATCGGCTCAGCCGGTTGGCATCAATTCTTATGCAACCCCTATTCTGGTAGATCTTTCCCTCTATGAAGGACAGCAGATCCGGCTTGCCTGGCATGCCACCGACGGCCCCGGAAATGATGGCCTCTGGTATGTCTGGTTCATCGACGATATCTATATCGGCAGTGAGACCGCTTCCATCACCTTTGATTTCGATGAGATGAGCATCCGCTCTGCCAGCAGGGCACAGACGCTTGTCCAAACCCCGATCCCTGCCACCCTGCCATCCCGTGCGGCTGAACTGAACCCCTTCCACACAGAGCCCGGCTCTCCGCTCCAGCAACAGCACAACCGCATCAAAACCAGCAGCAGAGCTCTGACCGGATACCGGGTCTGGCGTCTTCCCAATGGCCAGGAGACCAATGAAGCAGCCTGGACATCCCTCACTCCGGAAAACGTCACAAGCACCGAGTTCGTGGATACCGGCTGGGAGACATTGCCCAATGGGACTTACCGCTGGGCTATCAAAGCCGTCTATACCAGTGATGTACTTTCCGTGCCATCCTTCTCAAATCAATTGGTCAAAGACGTCATCACCGGCATGATAGCCGGAGTGGTGCGCACGGTAACAAACCAGGCCATCCCGGGTGCAACCGTCACCGCCGGAAGCTATACTGCCACCACCAACAACGCCGGAGCCTACAGCATCATCGTCCCGATTGGAATCTACAACGTGACCGCTGCCAAACAGGGCTATGTGACCCAAACCCAGGAAAATATCAATGTAACCGCAAACCAGACCACAACCGTAAACTTCAACCTGGTGCAGGGCTCATCCAATGAAGATGATCTTATTCCGGTAAGCGCCACCATCCTCAGCGGAAACTATCCCAATCCCTTCAATCCCGAAACCACGATCTCATACTCGGTCAAAGACAGAAGCCCCGTCCGCATCGAGATCTATAACCTCAAGGGACAGAAGATCCGCACACTCGTCAACCAGGATCAGACCCCCGGTCACTACCGGATCGTCTGGAATGGAAAAGACGAAAGTGGTTCAAGTGTCGGCAGCGGTGTCTATTTCTACCGCATGCAGGCTGGAAGCTATAGCTCCACCCGCAAGATGCTGCTGATGGAATAGAAATGTAATAATCCTGCTGCATCAATGGCAGCAGAATCAGTTGCGGCCCCGCTTCCCAAAAGTGGGGCTGCTTTTTGTGGATGACATTCCCCGTCATTCCCGTGAAAACGGGAATCCACTGAATCCCATTTCACATGTCATCCACTCTGCCCCCAATATATATAGCAGACAAAATCCCCTTTTTGACCGGACACTGAGGATATTTTTTCTGATCCCCACACTCTGACCCCCGATCACCGATCCCCACTC
>Ga0209835_1001316_pt1 | contig 14099 bp, 11 predicted proteins | sample LakKivwa52mmetaG_FD_184138 | JGI IMG/M metagenome (GOLD analysis project Ga0209835, IMG submission 184138) | Anoxic lake water microbial communities from Lake Kivu, Rwanda to study Microbial Dark Matter (Phase II) - Lake Kivu water 52m metaG... | ecosystem: Environmental > Aquatic > Freshwater >...
ATCTGATATTCTGCACATTTATTAATGGTTCTGGTACCATCCGGAACTACCACTCTCCTGTTCTGTTGCATAGATTTGCTTCGTAATTCATCGGTTGCCAGTGCCTTTGCACCCGGTGAATTAAGGCACAACAAATTTATTAATTGTTGAACTTTTAATACGATGCAAAATGTCAGATAATGTAATAATCGAGAAACTCGATAATATCGAGAAAATGCTTTCAGAACAAAACCTCCTTAAAAAGGAAGTGCTCAATTTCAGCGAGGCTTGTCAGTACCTTGATATCAGCGAAAGCCACCTTTATAAACTTACCAGCCGGAAACAGGTACCCCATTTCTGTCCACAAGGCAAAAAGCTTTACTTCAACCGGCAGGAACTGGACCAATGGTTACAAACCAACCGCAAGAATACAACCGACGAGGTTGAACGGGAGGCCACTGATTACATACTTAACAATAGAAGGAGGTAATCATGGAAGACTGTAAAAAGTGCCGTGAACCGCTGGAAAGAATACAGGAACGGCTTAACAATATACTGCTAAAGCTTGAGCTTAAACAACATTCTTCACCAGGACAGGTATTTTTTGATAACCAGGAGTTTATTCAATTAATGAATATCAGCAAACGGACAGCTCAGGCGTGGCGTGATACCGGCATGATTGCCTTTTCTCAGGTTGGAAGCAAAATCTACTATCGTTTACCGGATATAATACAAATGCTTGAGAAGTACCATAAACCGTCTAAATCCTGAAATCATGGCGTGTTCGACAATTTTTTCGGGATTCAACCAGCCGGTTGAGAATAAAGCTTTGCTGATTATCATCAAAGACATTAAGGAAGGCAAGTATAAGGCAGATATTGAAAATATCAGAGCTCTGATTCTATCTGGTGACATTGATAAAGCCGATAAACTCAAAAAACAACTTCCTGCCTTTACTCCTTCCGGCACCTTCAAAAGTGGCCGCAAAGGAGAATTGCTGGATCAGTACAGCGGATTTGTTCACCTCGATTTTGATAAGCTTTCAGATATTCAATTAAATACTGCATTTCAAGAGATTGCAAAGAGCCCTTACACATTTGCCTGTTTTCGAAGCCCGAGTGGAAACGGATTAAAAGTATTTGTTGAAGTTAATTCCGGTACAGAGTATCACGATACTGCATACCGGCAGGTTCAATTGTATTATGAAAAATTGTTGGGAATCAGTTCAGATCCAAAATGCAAAGATATAACCCGGCTATGCTTTATTTCTGATGATCCGGAAACGTATAAAAACATTCATAATCAGATTTTTGAAGTAACTATTCCGGAAACTGAATCACAAACTAAAAATCAGGCAGAAACTATTCCTGATTATCAGAAATCATTTGAGGAATGTATCCGGTTTACAGAACAGAAAGAGAATTATCAAACCGGGAACCGGAACAATTTTGTTTATCTTCTGGCTTGTAATTGCAACAGGTCCGGCATTCCGGAGAATGAGGTATTGGATCATGTAATAACAAATTTCGACTTGTCCGAAGTTGAAATAAAAGCCTCAGTAAGAAGTGCATATTCTCACCACTTTAACGAGTTTGCAAACTTTGCAAAGTCTGCAAAGGGTGACAAAAAAGATAGTATTCAATCCCCCTCAAAGGAGACAGTACCAGAAGATTATCTTAAAAACACGCCTGTTATTCCGATAGAAATTTACAATGAGCTTCCTGATCTTATAAAATCTGGTGCACTTGCTATAACAGATTGCAGAGAAAGGGATGTTTACCTTACTGGAGCATTGGCGATACTTAGCGGCTGCCTTCCTGGCATTAAGGGCATATATGCCCAACAGACAGTCTATCCTAATCTATTTTCATTTGTCATTGCACCGGCAGCCAGTGGAAAAGGCGCTTTGAAGTTCTCTAAAATGCTTGCAGATAGGTATCACGAAGAAATATTGAAATCGAGCAGAGAAGAAAAACAACGCTATATCGGGGAACTGGAAGAGTACAAAACAAGGCAGAGAACTAAAAAGAAACACGAACCTGCTGAAGAGCCTCCGGAAGAACCGTCCTTCAGAGTTGTATTTATTCCGGCAAATTCCAGCTATGCAAAAATCCTTTCACACCTTGAGCAAAACCGTGGTGAAGGGATTATCTGTGAGACTGAAGCCGATACCATGGGCAATGTTCTGAAGCAGGAATGGGGAGGTTATTCCGATATGCTCCGCAAGGCATTTCATCATGAAAGGATATCCAGTTCAAAGAAAACAAACAACGAATATATTGAGGTTAATGAACCCCGGCTGGCTGTTGCTTTATCGGGCACTCCAAACCAGGTTACCGGGTTAATAGCTACAGCTGAAGATGGCCTTTTCAGCAGGTTCATATTTTATGCCTATAAGGTTGACCAGTTGTGGAGGGATGTTTCACCTTATGCAAACAGCATAAATCTTACAGAGCATTTTAACAGACTATCAGAGCAGGTTTATGAGCTGGTCTTATTTCTGAATCAATCCCCTGCTGAAGTAGAATTATCTCAGCCGCAATGGCAAAAGCTAAACGCTTGTTGCAGCCGGTGGTTGCAGGATGTCACTACATTTGCCGGTGATGATGCCGGGAGTATTGTAAAACGGCTAGGTTTGGTGCTATATCGTATATCAATGATCTTTACTGCTCTAAGGAAATTTGAAAACGGTGATGCATCTGAAAAGATAATCTGCACTGATCAGGATTTTGATTCTGCATTAAAACTTGCCGACATTTTTCTGCAGCATAGTTTGCTTATGTTTCATAATCTGCCAAAGCAAAATGAAAATTCAGTTTTCCGTTCAGGAGATAACAAACGAAAATTCTTTGATGCCCTCCCCCACGATTTTAAACGGGCTGAGGCTATTGAATTGGGAAATAAATACAATTTATCAACACGTTCAGTCGACAACCTTCTTAAAGAGCTTACAGGGAAATACCTTACCCAGCCTCAATATGGCTGTTATTCTAAATGTTAATCCTTTCCGGTTCACTTTGTAAAAACTGCAAACTTTGCATAGTCTGCAGATATTTTTGTGTTTTTTTCTTTACATCATCAGAATTATCTAACTTAGACAATTCTGTCTAAACATCAAGGTCATTATGAAAAGTGTTGAATTTGGCTCGTATATCAAGACAATCAGAGAATCTAAATCCATTCCTCAAAGAATTGTTGCACATAAGCTGGAAAAAACGGTCAAAATGACCACCTGAGACCGGAACAAAAAGACCACCCCTCGGCCGGAGCAAACTGACCACCCTTCGCCGGACCAAATTGACCACCCAAAACCGGAGCAAAGAGACCACCCCCTTTAGACTTGCTTTTTTATCATGATTTATTAGGGTGAATGATTAACGTTGATGGTATTTAATACCAATCATTCATGTCTAACAATTTAATTATTATGAGTAAAGCAAGAAGTATTTTAAAAATGTACACCGAGGGTGTAAGCAAACAATCGATCAGCATCCGCACAGGAGCTACACGAAACACGGTTAAGAAGTATATCCGGCAGTTTATTGCCATGGGTATGACACTGGAAGAAATAGATAAACTCAGTGATACTCAGATGGAGGCATTGTTTTCCACGCCCCGGCAGGAGATGCCATCAGATCAGCGCAAGGCAGATATGATCGCCTTCTTTCCTGGTATGGAGAAAGCCCTTAAACGCAAAGGGGAGACAAGGGAAAAACAATGGGAGCAATATATTTTAAAGCATCCTGACGGGTATCGTAAAACGCAGTTTAATGAGCATTACAATCTATGGAGCAGGAAGGTCAACTCCTCGATGCACCTGGAGCATAAGAGCGGAGACAAGATGTATGTAGACTATACAGGCGATAAGCTGTCCTTTGTGGATCAGACAACAGGAGAAGTGGTCCCTGTAGAGATCTTTGTCGCCATCCTGGGATCCAGCCAGCTTACCTATGTTGAAGCATCCATGACTCAAAGGAAAGAAGACTTTATAAGCTCCTGCGAAAATGCTCTTCATTACTTCGGAGGTATGCCACTGGCCATAGTAACGGACAACTTAAAATCGGCAGTAATTAAAAGTGACCGATACGAACCCACACTTAACGAGATGTTCCGTGACTTTGTGGAGCATTATCATATGACAGCTCTTCCTGCCGGCCCCTATAAACCTAAACACAAAGCGCTTGTTGAGGGAGCGGTTAAGATAATATACCGGACAATTTTTTACACGATTAAGCAACGCACCTTCTTTTCTTTAACAGACTTAAATACTGCCATCAGGGAAGCGCTTGAGGATCATAATAATAAGCTGTTATCCAGTCGTCCTTACAGCAGAAGGCAGGTGTTTGAAGAAATAGAAAAATCGGATCTGCAGCCTCTGCCGCAATACAGGTACCAGGCTAAACGTAAGAAGATAGTTACAGTGATGAAAAACAATCATGTATGCCTTGCTGAAGACAAGCATTATTATAGTGTCCCCTACCGCTATATTGGAAAGAAGGTTACCATTCTTTACACTTCTGACCTGGTGAAAATTTATTATCGCTATGACCAAATAGCAAAGCACTCACGTAATTTAAAGCTCTACGGGTACACCACCAGTGAAGACCACCTGGCATCCCACCACCAGTTTAAAAGCGACTGGACGCCTGAGAAGTTCATCCAGCGGGCAACCTTTATCGGTGATGATACCAGGGATTATATTGCCCGTATTCTTGAGATAAGGCAGCATCCTGAGCAAGCCTATAAAACATGTCAGGGAATCCTCAGTTTTGTTACCCGCATTGGCAGTGAACGTCTGAACATGACTTGCAAGAGGGCATTATATTATGGTGACTTCAGTTATAATGCTATCCGTACCATTATAGAGAAACGACTGGACCAGGAGCCTTTCGACTCGGAAGATGACAAAAAGAAAATGCCCAGGCATCGCAATGTTCGCGGGGGAGGATATTACAAATAGTCAATTTATCACTTATCCGGCCACGGGAAGCTCGTGGCTGGATTAACACTTTAATGAACCTTTAAAAACAGAAAAATATATGAATGATCAAACATTACAGCGACTTAAACAAATGAAGTTCCAGGGTATGGCTATGGCCTTTAAAACCACTCTTGAAGACGGGCGCATGGCCAGCATGACAGCAGATGAGATGGTAGCTTTCATGGTTGAATCGGAATGGGACCATCGTAACAACCGCCGTATTGAGCGGCACATAAATCAAGCCCGTTTTCGTTACAAAGCCAATATAGAAAACCTCGACTTCGAGACAGATAGGAACCTTGATAAAAACCAGATTATGCGCTTTGCCGATTGCAAATTTATTGATAAGTCAGAAACCATTATAATCACTGGCAGTACAGGCATTGGCAAAAGCTATGTGGCATCAGCTATCGGTAATCAGGCATGCATGCTGGGGTATAAAGTTTTATATGCCAATACAACGAAACTCTTTGCTAAACTGAAAATGTCGAAAGCTGATGGGTCCTATATCAAAGAAGTGGCACGCATTGAAAAACAGGACTTATTAATCCTTGATGACTTTGGTATACAGCCCTTTGATAATCAAAGCCGTTCTTCTCTGATGGAGATTATTGAAGACCGTCATGGTAAACGATCAACGATCATAACTTCACAACTCCCGGTATTACAATGGCATGAGATCATCGGAGAAAATACCATTGCAGATGCTATACTGGATCGAATCGTACACCAGGCGCACCGCATTGAACTCTCTGGTGAATCCATGAGAAAACAGATTAAGAAAACAATGATAACACTTGTAGAAACAGACTAAAAAAATAACTTTGTAAAATCACCCTGAAAATCATGATAAAAAGGAAGTAAAAATGGATGTTAACTTAGGGGTGGTCTTTCACTACCGGATAAGCATGGTCTTTCAAAACCGATTAAAGGTGGTCAATATGTCCGATTTTTCCACGGAGCTACTGTTAAAATTTATTACGAAAGTCGTTTAGCAAAAGTCAACATTGATGAAGAAGGCAAAAAACTGATAGAAGAACTTGACACCGAACTGGAAGCTGAAGACATGACTTTAACGCAAGCTGCGAAAGCCAGGCGCACACGACTTGAAGCCATTGTCGGCTCACAACATCGACTTGAAAATATCGCAAAAGACATCATTTTGCATTTTGAACAACGTCAGGAAGTATTTGAAGGTAAAGCAATGATTGTTACAATAAGCCGGAAAATAGCTGTTGACCTGTTCAATGAAATTATTAAAATTCGCCCTGCATGGGAAAGCTATGAATTGGACAAAGGAGCTATCAAGGTGGTAATGACATCATCTTCTGCTGATGGTCCAGAAATGGAAAAACACCACACTACAAAAACACAACGTCGAATCCTTTCCGAAAGATTCAAAGATCCAAAAGACTCTTTAATGATTGTCATTGTCTGTGATATGTGGCTTACAGGTTTTGATGCACCCTGTTTGAATACACTTTACATGGATAAACCTATGAAAGGTCATAACCTGATGCAGGCTATTGCCCGCGTAAACAGGATTTATCTTGACAAACCTGGTGGTTTGATTGTGGACTATTTGGGTATTGCTTCTGATTTAAAGAAAGCTCTTGCTTTTTACTCTGAAAGCGGAGGCAAAGGCGATCCCACAGAACAGCAAGAAGAAGCTGTAAACATAATGCTTTCTAAGCTGGAAGTAATAGAACAATTATTTAAAGGTTTTGATTATAACAGGTATTTTCATGCTGATACTTCATTGAAGCTATCTATTATTTTGGAAGCAGAGGAGCATATACTCAATTTAGAAAATGGGAAGGAAAGATTTATCAAAGAAGTTACAGCCCTTTCAAAAGCCTTTGCCCTTGCTATACCACATGATGATGCGATGAATGTAAAAGAAAAGGTTGCATTCTTTCAGGCAATAAAAGCCAGAATACAAAAATTTGAGTTTACAGGAACAGGTAAAAGCGATGAAGAAATAGAATCTGCAATAAAACAGGTAATAGACAAAGCTATTGTTTCCGATAAGATAGTTGACATTTTCGATGCGGCAGGGATAAAGAAACCGAACATTTCCATTCTATCCGATGACTTCATGGAAGAAATCAAAAACATGAAGCATAAAAGTGTTGCATTGGAATTATTAAAGAAACTGCTAAATGAAGAAATTAAGGCACGTAGTAAACGGAACATGGTACAGTGTCGGAAATTGTTTGAAATGCTTGAAATGGCTATCCGGAAATATCAAAACAATATACTTTCTGCTGCTGAAGTTATCACCGAATTGATAAACCTTTCAAAGGAAATCCGGGATGCAGACAAAAGAGGTGAAGCAATGAAAATGTCCTTTGATGAACTTGCTTTTTACGATGCTCTGGCTCAGAATGAAAGTGCAAGGAACATAATGGGCGATGATAAGCTTAGAGAACTTGCCATTGTCCTTGTTGACAGAATAAGAAAAAACACAACTATTGACTGGAATATAAAAGAAAATGTCCATGCAAGAATGAAAGTAATGGTTAAACGCTTGTTGAGGCAGTACGGTTATCCACCCGATAAACAATCCATTGCAACCGAAACAGTATTAGAACAAGCGAAAATGTTCGCGGATTTCTGGAATGAAACTGAAATTAAAAAAGTCTAATTATGAAAAACGATCTCAAACCTCAATATTCAGATATTATCTTTTATGCCTCGCCCGAGGGCAATATTAGGATTGAAGTACTTTTTAGTGATGAAACTTTCTGGCTCAGCCAAAAGAGAATGTCAGAGCTTTTCGGGGTTGAGGTGAATACTATTAATTATCACCTGAAAGAAATTTTTAGTAGTGATGAACTTAAAGAAGTTTCAACTATTCGAAAAATTCGAATAGTTCAAAAAGAAGGAAGCAGGGATGTAGCCAGGGAAGTTGATTTTTATAATTTAGATGCAATTATTGCTGTTGGATACAGGGTAAATTCATACCAGGCCACACAGTTTCGAATCTGGGCAACAAGAACACTGCGTGAATTTATAATCAAAGGTTTTGTACTTGATGATGTACGGTTGAAACAGGGTAAACGCTTTGGTAAAGATTATTTCGATGAACTTCTGGAACGCATTCGGGAGATACGGGCAAGTGAAAGACGATTTTACCAGAAAATCACAGATATTTACCAACAAGGCAGCATTGATTACGATAAAGATGCTGAGATAACTCAAACCTTCTTTAAAACTGTTCAGAATAAATTACATTGGGCGATTACAAAGAAGACAGCCCCTCAAATTGTTGCTTCCCGAGCCGATTCAACCAAACTTAACATGGGTTTGCAAACATGGAAAAATGCACCTTCCGGTAAGATATTAAAAACAGATGTTACAATTGCAAAAAACTACCTGCGCGAGAAAGAAATAAAAGAACTTGAAAGGGTTGTGAGTATGTATCTTGATTATGCCGAGAATCAGGCATCACGTCAAATCCCGATGAAAATGGCAGATTGGGTACATAAACTAGATGGATTCCTCCAATTTAATGATTATTATATTTTGAAAAATGCAGGAACTATTTCCCATGAGGTAGCAAAACGTCTTGCAGAACAGGAATATGAGAAATACCGCATCACTCAGGATCAGCTTTATGAAAGCGACTTTGACAAGGAAGTAAAAAAGTTAACATCAAAAACTAAATCAACTAAAAGCAAAAAGGATAAGAAATAAATGTCCTTACAGAATCTCATATTAAACATTCTGACTTTCAGCCATCCGGTTGAACAGAAAGACTTTGCATTTTACACTGAAAAAAAGAATGGAAGTCTGCCGATCAATAAATATGAGTTTCCGGTAAATATTGAAGAGATCTTTCCAGAAGTAAAAGCACAGCAACTTCAGCATCTTTATACTGAATTTGAAAGTTCTAAGGATGGAAAATCTGTCATTAAAGTAAATCTGACTAAAAGCACCCGGTTTGCAAAACATTATTACTCATGGCTGATTTTCAATCACTTCAAAACGGTAGCTAATGTGGTAAATTCAAATTTTGTAAGAGATTTGGAAGTATGGCTTTCTGATAATGTGGGAAGCACACCCGAATACAATGCGTACAAAGTATTTACACTTAGAGTGCAGATTGGCCGGAATGGAGTAAAACCGGAATTAGTTATTTCCTACGATGGAATTTCATTGGTACACAATAAAAGTATAATTGATCTCGACATTGAAACAACCTGCTTTAAAAAGGTTGTATATAAAAATCAGATTTATAAGTATGACAAATTGCCAGATGAGGCAAAGTACAACTGGGAGAAAGTATTTCCTGTTCTGAACAATAATCTTAAATATTTATTGGGAATACCTGTTCAACCTAAAAGACTGGGAACAAACAGGTACAAAGTTTATAAATCTAATCTTGATTATTTTGTATCTACTTTTTTAAATACTTTGGAATTTAAAAGAATTGTTCCACTTATTGATGAAAATTTTTTTAAAGTTGAATCTGTAAAGATTAAAAATACTACTCCGGGTAGCAATCAACTCCAGTTCGGACAGAATAAAACAAATATAGTTCCATATACCGGGCTAATCGCTAATGGACCTTACTCCCATTGCCCCTATCCGCATGTTAATATGTTTTTCATTTGTCATGAGGGAGATAAAGACAAGGCAAATCTGTTATACTCCTATTTTAAAGACGGGTATAAAAACTTTCCGAAATTGAATCAACTGCTTAAAGTTCCTTTAAACATTATTAAACCTGATCAGATCACATTTATCGATATCGAAAACCCTTTACCTGAAATAAGACAGAGCCTTTTCAGTAAATCATTTGATACTAATATCCGTTATATTGCTATCTATTTAAGTCCGATTAGTAAGAATGATCATAATGCAGTAAAGCTTCAATACTATTTCCAGGTAAAAGAAGAATTACTAAAGTATGGAATCACATCCCAGGTTATTGATACAAAGAAAATTTCAGATCCAAACTACAATTACAGCTTAGTAAATATTGGTATTGCAATCCTTGCAAAGCTTGATGGTGTACCATGGCGATTGCATCGCACATTACATAATGAGCTTGTTGTAGGTGTTGGAGCTTTCAAATCAATCAATTCGGCAAACCGTTACATCGGAAGTGCATTCTGTTTCTCAAATGATGGGCATTTTAAAGGTTTTGAGTGTTATTCTCAGAGTAATATGTATAAACTGGCCGGATCGATAAGCAAGGCCATTAAAAACTACAGGAAACAGAATAACGAGATAAAACGACTGGTTATCCATTTCTACAAAACGATGAGTACAAAAGAGCTTGCTCCTATCAAAAAGGAATTGAATGAGATGGGGTTAGATATACCGGTAATCATAATAACAATTAACAAAACCGAAAGTAAAGATCTCGTTCTCTTTGATTTGAATTGTCCGGAACTTATTCCTTTAAGCGGGACTTTTATTAGCACTGGACGGAATCAGTACTTACTTTGCAATAATACCAGGTATGAAAATACCCTGCCCAAATCAACCGAAGGTTATCCTTTCCCGATAAAACTGGGAATTTCAGCCAGTGATGTAAAACTTCTTGAAGATGATAAGCTTATAAAGGATCTCATTGATCAGGTTTACCAGTTCAGCAGAATGTACTGGAAATCGGTCAGGCAACAGAATTTACCAGTAACAATCAAATATCCCGAAATGGTAGCAGAAATCTTCCCCCATTTCGAATCAGATACCATTCCACCATTCGGTCAGAAAAATTTGTGGTTTTTGTAGTAAAAATATTATATATTCCATGTAATAATCAACTCAGGTATTTGAACAAGTAAATTCTTTCAGCCCAATAAAAAACTGTATGTAGGGATTTTCCTGTATGGCAGCGATGACACCTCTGTCGTTCAGTTTTTCAAGGTGTTTTATGATTAATGCTCCAAGAACAATCCGAGGGGATATCCCCGGGCATCCAAAATCAACAGTCATCATGGACATATAAAGTGAAGCAAATTTATCCCACGGAACAATCTTGCTGAGCTTAACTCACCGATTATCAGCGAGTAATGAAGTTTGAAAAGGAGTTTTGAACTCTTCAATTGTCAGCTGCCGTTCTGAATTATAACTTTACCATAAATGCAAATGTTTTTACCGTAATTTATGTTTTTATTTGCATTTTTACTATTAATCCAAACAAAAGATATTAACATATATCGTTGATTATTAACATTATATGTGCCTATATTTACTTTATCAGCAAACCTTAAATAATTCTGCATATTTAAATGCCATCCATTTCCTGCATCATTATATCCAATAGTATCAGATCCGGAATAAGTTGATCAAGTTCGATCAGGGCGGTCTGTGCATCCTGGGCCAGGCTTATCAGGAAACCATCGTCTTTCAGAATTTTTGCTGTAAGTTCGAGGTTTTTCAGATTATCATCAATAATCAGAATATATTGACCAAAGTTGCTTATCTAAGGAGAAGATTATTTATGGCGATCTAAAATTTTCCCCAGGTCATAAAGAATCCGCATAAAATAGTCTCTCGATTTTTTGGTAGCAAGCTCACAATCAATAAGATTATCTCTTATCAGTTTCAGTTGCATATGACTGTTAACCCTTGCATATAACTCTTCCCGGTTAAAAGGTTTGGTAATATAATCGACACCACCTAACTGAAAGCCTTTTACGATATCAAGTGACTCGGATCGTGCTGTAAGAAATATTATTGGGATATCTTTTGTTTCAGGCTTTTCCTTCAGTATTTTGCAAACTTCAAATCCATCCATTCCGGGCATCATAATATCAAGGAGTATAAGGTCAATTTTGTTTTCCTGACTTCTGACGCTTCGTCAGTTTTCGAAAAGTTCAATTTTTAAATACCAGATTATAAGCAATATAGTGCTCTGTTTTTTATGATTTTACCGCACTAACACCTACTTTTACGGTATGTTTTCGGTAAGAAAAGTTAAAACCAGGTCAGCATCTACTGCTGTACAGGTAGTCCGCTATGTTGGACACAAGGCTATCATTTTTAAGCATATTGGTAGTTCCAAAGACGATACTGAGCTCACAATACTGCTGCAGGAAGCGGTAAACTGGATTGAGGAGAATACTGCTCAATTGTCGTTGTTCGCTGATCAGAAGCAGAAGCTTCTGGTTGTAGACAGGGGCGAGTGCATTGGCGTAACTCACTACTTTGCATATCAGTTTTTTATGAGATGTTTCGAAGAACTTGGATTGTCCCATCTTCCCCGGTTGTTGCTCGATCTGGCCGTCATGCGGCTGATTGAACCTGCGTCAAAGCTTCGTTCGATCGAGCTGTTGCAGCACTATTTTGACGTAAAATACTCTCAACGTATATATCGCAATATCCCAAAGCTTACGGATTACAAGACGGATATTGAACAGAGTGCCTACAAAGTGGCACATGAGAAGTTTAATGAGCCATTTTATTTTGTTCTGTACGATGTTACAACACTGTATTTTGAGTCATTCAAGGCTGATGAGTTTAAAACCCAGGGATTTTCAAAGGACAATAAATCTCTGCAGCCACAGATCATAATAGGGTTACTGGTTACTCAATCTGGATTTCCGTTGTCTTACCAGGTATTTGCAGGTAATACATTTGAAGGAAAGACAATGATCCCGGTGCTTGAAGCGTTTATTTCAACGCATCCTCAGGCTAGACCGATCATTATTGCAGACGCCGCCATGCTTGATGATGAAAGACTAGCTGAACTCCGTCAGCGAAGGCTATCCTACATAGTGGGAGCACGACTTCCCAATGCAAAACTTACATTAGTTAAAAAAATCAATGCTACATTGAACGGGAAGCACGGCGCCATGGCTCGTTTCCCCTCAATACACGGCAATTTGGTGTGCGACTTCTCCTTGAAGCGGTATAAGAAGGAGTTGATTGAGATAAACAAGCTCATCCAAAAAGCTGAGGAACTGGTGGCAAAACAGGAATTGAAGATAAAAGCACGGTTCATAAGAAAAGTTGCCAAAGAGAAAATCGAGCTCAACACGGAACTGATAGAAAAGAGAAGGCTTCTGCTTGGCATAAAGGGATATTGCACAGATCTCCCCAAAAAACTGCTATCTAACGAGATGGTTATTGAACGATACCACCAGTTATGGCACGTAGAGCAGGCCTTCAGAATGAGTAAGTTTGATTTACAAGCCAGACCAATCTACCATCAGAAACACGATGCAATCAAAGCTCATGTCCTGATTTGTTTTGTTGCATTAATGGCTGAGAAATATTTGGAACTAACCACCAGATTATCACTACGTGAGATCCGCTATCTTGTTTGGGATGTAACCGAATCACATATTCAGGACACCCTAACCAGAGAGATTTTTAGATTTCGGTCTCCGACGAAGGACATTCGGGCCAGCAAACTGGCTGACCTGATATCAGAATGGAATCTTCTACCGCACTAAACGTCAGAAGTCAGGAAAGAGCTAAAAAGGTTCAGTGGAAATCTCACCCGTATGTTAAAGACTCGCTAAAATCTGAGTGTTTATTTTTTCTATTGGAGATTGCTTATTTGTCATTTGTCTTGCGTAGATGAGCAAAGTTAATAAAACGGTGCGAAGGCATTTGCTCTTTTGCTTTTGCATGCGGGTTGGGTTTAGTGTCGCGCAAAAGCAAATGTGCCAAATAAGCGGTCGCGGTTTAATCGGAGGTTGTCATAGAGCTGACTATCGTGCAGGTTGTTAATTCATTAACACTAACGGTCGCGTATATGAAACGTTTGGCATTTCGAAGCACTTTCCTGTCAAGTTACAACTACTTTTGATACGAGCTGAAACGCTCGACAACCCACTGACTGCCAAATGTTTTATATACGATGTTAGCATTTCGGTGGTTTATATCATACTGTTTTGGCTTTCATTTTAAGTTTACAAATTCCGCCAGCTATATACATTCTTCTCCACTTAAGGATACTCTTGTTATTAAGACGATAGTTTTCTCTTTGAGATGGTTTGTCTGTTTCTTTTATCTCTATTAACACTTGGAGTCTTTTACCAATAAGTTTTCCGTGCTTACCTTGTAAAAAATAAATCATTTACGCTTTCTTGAATAACAAATTTAAGAGGATATACCATAATTATACCCATTTATATTATAGTCCGAATAGACAAAAAAATGTAATCAAAAAAAA
>Ga0209835_1001317_pt1 | contig 14083 bp, 9 predicted proteins | sample LakKivwa52mmetaG_FD_184138 | JGI IMG/M metagenome (GOLD analysis project Ga0209835, IMG submission 184138) | Anoxic lake water microbial communities from Lake Kivu, Rwanda to study Microbial Dark Matter (Phase II) - Lake Kivu water 52m metaG... | ecosystem: Environmental > Aquatic > Freshwater >...
TCGCTGAGGTGCTTTTTTCAGTAAAATAAATGGGGGAAATATTATGGGATCCGGGCAAAGATTATTACTGATATTGGTCATCTGTGCTATTTCATTATCCGGATTGAATGCGCAGAAGGAAAAGCGTGGTCCGGGTATCGGGTTTGATTTTGCAACCGGGACTCAACAGGCTTTCCCATTCAATGACCCTGATTATAAATATAGCATCAAAGGCTATAAGTTGCAGATATTTTATCTGTTAAGTGAAAAAGGCTCATTCAGTTTTGAGGCTCTTTTCGAACCTTCACTTTATTTTGCCAGGCATGAACTGCTGAATGAATATTTTGTTAAACCGGATGAATACCCTGAATACGAAGCTCTTCGGATTGAATACTCAAAGGAGAAAACAATCAGGGAATATGCATTCAATATCGGCATACTAATCAGGCTGTTTCTGAATGACAAAGTCAGTCTGTTCTTTCTGGGAAGCGTCGGGCCCATGTTCTCAGACACCAGAACAGAGAGAATGGCGCGCGGATTTGCTTTTTCTGATATTGCAGCAATAGGCGCAGGATTTCATGCAAAAAACTTTCTTTTTGAACTCAGGCCGGGAGTCAGGCATGTCTCTAATGCCAATATACAATGGCCCAACAGCGGATACAACAGCTTAACCCTGGATTTTGGTATATCCTATTTGTTATTAAAGTCTGATTAGGCTAAAGAATCTTTTGCCCTCCACCAATGTCTCCTGATAAAAAGGAGACTCATGAACATTATGAAATTTATTCTCAATCTTTCTTTAGCATTTGTAATGGTGCTGTTGAATGATCCATGTTCATTCTACGGACCGGAGTTCACCGGAAATGGGTGCTTCAGAGAACTGGTATAAAAAAATAAAAAATGGCAGGGGAGATACTCCAGAAATGTTCAAACTATAAGTTCAGGCTGGAAATAACAGGATATTTATCAAAATACACCAGTAAAAGGCTCAGGGATTTTATCCGTGAATCGAACAGGGGTAATAGGGTATTCTTTACCGATGACCTTCAGCGAGTCATTCAGCGGCTCTGTAACGATCTCATTCCATAACCAGCGGAAAATCGTGTCCCATGGAAAAGGTGCTCGGAAACTGCCTGTGCCTGATGAGGTTGAATGAGACTTCGGGGACCTGGTCATCAATGTACGATTTGATCTCATAGATCGTGATCTTTGAATCGGCAGGCGCACCGTCGGCTTTCCCGCTGAGCGCCTCAAGCAGGACATAGGTGAAGACACCATGCCCAAGGCTCTTTATCTCTGCCGACTGCTGCTCTCTTTCCGATGAAGCCATCACGTGCACCCCTGAGCTCCGGGAGAGCTGGGCAAGAGCTTTCTCCTCCGAAGCACCTCTCATGGCAAGTGTCTCAACAGACCCCCCTGAATGACATGCATCAACAAAAACCACCTGCTTCAATGCCGGCAGGAGCCTGAACTTCTCCTGCAATTCGTTAACCTGCAGAGCATCCTTCAGCTTATCCTGCTGGTATAACCCGGTTATCTCGGAAGTGATGAAATAAAAAACACCATTTTCCATACTGCCATGTCCGGCATAAAAGAACACAAAGACATCCTCCTTTCTGATCACTTTACTGATCTCCTCAATTGCTGAAAGGATCTTTGGTTTTGTCGCATTGTCGTCATAGATGGCGAAGGTGTGTATTTTGTTAAACAGCTTATCACCCTTCGTTTTCATAAATGATGCAAATGCCTGGGCATCAGGACGGGCATAGGTCAGGTTAAGGTTTTCATTCTTGTATTTATTGATACCCACGCTCAATACATAGCAGTCGGAATTTTTTTGCAATCCCTTGTATATCAGTTTTATATCTTTTTGCTCCGATTCAATGTCTCCATTGCTGAAAGCGGATACTGAAATAACATTCTCACCCGGTATAAGACTCACATTAAAAGTCTTGGTGGTATACTGGTCAGGTTTTGTCATACGCCGCAGCTCCGATGCATCAACTTCCTGCCGCTTCCCGTTATGCATTACCTTGAATTCCTTTATTCCGCCTCCGCTGTTTGTCACCTTCACCATCAATGTAACCAGCGGGCTCTCAACTGCCGAGCCGTCTTCAGGCAGGATTATTTCAATTGCCGGCGGAGGCGAACTTTCAATGGTCCGGCTAATGTTTTTCCAGATAGTTTTTAAATCTTCCCCGAAAAGCATTTCACGGTATAATCCGGGCCTGAAGAATTCATTGAAAAACTGGTTGATCGAATAGATTTCTGTACCCTTTACAAACGAAATTGAATTAAAGGCACCTGCAGAAGCATCAAAATATCCGTCAGGATTTTTCATGAACCAGTCGTTTTCATTCAGGAAAATCACTGATACCAGTTCTTTTCTTTCCGCCACATTCCATATTCTTACTGATCCGTCCCGGCTTCCTGAAATTATGAACCGCAGGTCTTTTGTGATATTCACATCCCCCACGCCGCCCCGATGTCCTTCCAGCTTGCATATCATTTCTCCTGTTGATGCATTCCACTGCTTTACAAGAAAATCATCACCACCCGACACAATATATTCTCCCGAGGGGTCATATTTCGCATTATATACCCCTCCCTCATGAGCTCTTATCTTCACCACCTGCAATCCGGAATAAAAATCCCATATCCTCACTGTACCGTCCCATCCCGATGTGATTATCCTGTTCCCGTCAGGACTGAGGTTAATCGAATTCACCAGGTTCGTATGTCCTGTGAAAATCCTTATTTCCTGTCCCGTATCTATTTCTGTGAGTTTCAGCTTTCTGTCGAGTCCTGCAGAAATAAAATATGCTCCATTCGATGAGAATTTCACCTGGTAAACACCCATCCTGTCATGCGGCGATACACCCTGTATCATTTTGCCGGTTTCGATATCCCATATATATACAAAACCGCCCCAGTCGGCAGTCGCAAGCATCTTTCCGTCGGAGCTGATATCAACAGAGAATAGAGCCAGTTTCTCATCCCTGAAAGTTATTGTCTGAACTGGATTCCCTGACTCAACATCCCAGACTATTGCTTTACCGTCGATGCCTCCCGTTGCAAGGTATCTGCTGTCAGGGCTGAAGCAAAGGCTGATTACCATGCTTTTATGCCCTCTCAGTGTTTTATGTACTTTCCCGGTTTGAAAATCAATCAGTCTGGCGTTGTTACCGGTTCTGCCAATCGCAATAAATTTTCCGTCAGGACTTAATTTTGCTTCATTCACAAGCGCCGCCCAGTACATGTATGAATCTGTCAGGATCCGTTCGTCGATTTGGTTAAGATAACCTTCCAGAACCATTCTCTTTTCTCCTGAAGGGATTTTCCAGGCTTCAGTAATCCTTTTCTCGCTTCCGGTTATCAAAATATTTCCATCGGGGCTGATGGCAACTGCCAGTGTCCTGTTTTTTGAATAATCTCCTGCCTGTGTAACTATTTTACCCGTATTCATGTCCCATACCTTTGCAACGCCGTATTCAACAGCCGCTGCATACCTGTCGTCCATGCTTATTCTCAGGCCTTTCAGGGAACCTCCCCTGCCACATAATTCTTTTACAGGTTTTCCAGAAGAACGATCAAAGATCTTGATTGAATCAGTCCCCGCTGTAATTATATATTTATTGTCTGAAGTTATTGCCGCTTCAGCAATGCAGGATGTGCATGATGTCCTTGTTTTCTTGAATTTGCGTATCTCGACGCCTGTCTTTGCATTCCACACTATAGCGGTATTATCACCGGCTCCCGCGACAATGAATCCCCCGTCGCTGCTAAATATAACAGATCCTGATTCCTGATATGCAAATCCACGGGCTGATAAGAGATCCTGCGATACAGCTTTATAGTCCCGGATTTTCTTACCGGTAGTGATGTCCCATGTCGAGACACCGGATTTTCGGCTGCCGGTAACGATCTCTTTTCCGTCAGGATGAACAGAGGCACAGGTAAACCTGTCGTCTGTGAGCTTAAATCTTTTTATCTCTTTACCTGAAGCAATATCCCATAATATTACTGTTCCATCGTCGCCAAGTGAGAGAATTGCATTTCCCTGTTTGTTGAATTCGATATGGATCACATCATCTGAATTACCGCTGAAGGTCCTGATCTGCCTGCCGTCGGAGCTTCGCCACAGAATTATTGTTTTATCAGCGCTGCCTGTGGCAATGAATTTATTGTCGGGACTGAAGCATACCGAGGTGACTGCGCCATAATGGCCTGCCTGGATAACCGTTTCCACCGGCTGTGATATTGCTTCCATGGCGGATAATATGAAAACTGTAAGTACAAGAATGATATTATTTTTTTGCATATATAAATATTAATCCAGTTAAAGTTACTGTTTTTCAGCAACTACTCTAAATAACAATCCTGAAATACTAAATATTGGCAGGAATTTTTTGCACTCTCCTCCGGACTAACCTAAACCTCCTATAATATGAAACCAATCATTTACAAATCATTGTCAGTCATTGGTTTACTGATTATAAATCAGCCATTATGCTTGATCGGCCTCCCGCTTCACTGAAGTTTCGCGGGACAAGCTCTCCATGGAGGGGAGTCTGGGGACATTGCGCCGTTGAGTCGTTGAGCCGTTGAGCCGCTGTGCCGTTGCGCCGTTGCGCCGTTGTGCCTTTTTACACCAGTTTCTTATACTTTATCCTTTTTGGTGTTGTATCGGTGACTCGTTTCCTGTAGTTCTCTTCATAATCGGAATAGGTTCCCTCGAACCATACGATCTTTGAGTTGCCTTCAAAAGCCAGCATGTGGGTTGCCACCCTGTCGAGGAACCACCGGTCGTGCGAAATGATAACCGCGCATCCTGCGAAGTTTTCGAGTCCCTCCTCGAGGGCTCTCAGGGTATTAACGTCGATGTCGTTTGTAGGTTCGTCAAGAAGCAATACGTTAGCGCCCGATTTGAGTGTAAGTGCAAGGTGAAGTCGGTTTCTTTCACCACCTGACAGAACCCCGCATTTTTTTTCCTGGTCGGCACCTGTAAAATTGAACCTGGCAACATAAGCCCTTGCATTGATAAGCCTGTTCCCTACCATGATGTCGTTCTGCCCTCCTGAGATGACCTCATAGACACTCTTTGCGGGATCAATTGCTGAATGAGACTGGTCGACATATCCCAGGGTTACTGTCTCTCCTGTTTCAAATTTCCCTTTTGTGGCAGCTTCCTGTCGCATTATCATCCTGAAGAGGGTGGTTTTTCCGGCGCCGTTTGCTCCAATTACCCCGACAATCCCGTTGGGTGGAAGATCAAAATCGAGATCTTCAAAAAGGAGCTTGTCCCCGAATGATTTTGCCACGTGTGAAGCTCTGATCACCTTGTCGCCCAGCCGCGGGCCGTTGGGGATGAATATCTCGAGTTTTTCCTCCTTTTGCTTAACATCCTGGTTAAGGAGGTTCTCGTAGGCACCAAGCCTGGCTTTTGATTTTGCGTGACGGGCTTTGGGAGACATCCTGACCCATTCGAGTTCCCGTTCAAGTATCCTGCGTCGTTTAACGTTCCCTTTTTCCTCAATTTCAAGACGTTTGGCTTTCTGCTCGAGCCATGATGAATAGTTACCTTTCCACGGGATCCCTTCTCCCCTGTCAAGCTCGAGGATCCAGCCGGCTACATTGTCGAGGAAGTACCTGTCGTGCGTTATGCATATGACGGTTCCATGGTATTGTTTCAGAGTTGTTTCAAGCCATTGAACCGATTCTGCATCAAGGTGGTTTGTTGGTTCATCGAGGAGCAGAATGTCGGGCTGCTGCAGCAGGAGCCGGCAGAGAGCCACTCTTCTTCTCTCACCGCCCGACAGTATATTTACCCTGGTGTCGGGTTCCGGGCATCTGAGAGCATCCATGGCTCTTTCAAGCCTGTGCTCAATGTTCCAACCTTCGGCATGCTCAATCTTTTCCTGGAGCAGCGCCTGCTTATCCATCAGTTGCTGCATCCTGTCAGGGTTCTCATATACTTCGGGGTCGCCGAAGCTGTTGTTTATCTTTTCATATTCCCTTATCAGGTCGGTTATCTCCTTCACTCCCTCCTCAACGATCTCTTTCACGGTTCTGCTCTCATCCAGAAGGGGATCCTGGGAAAGATGTCCCACTGAATATCCGGGAAGAAAGGTCACCTCTCCCTGGTACTCTTTTTCAAGTCCGGCAATTATTTTCAGAAGGGTTGATTTGCCGGATCCGTTCAGACCTATGATGCCGATTTTAGCGCCAAGGAAAAAGGAGAGGGAAATATCTTTTAGTACCTGGCGGTGAGGGGGGTATGTCTTACCCACACGGTACATTGAGAAGATAATCTTGTTGTCGTCGGCCATGTGGTTGGAGTTTTTCATAAAAGTATAAAAGATTTTGTTAAGAGGTTGTCTCAAAAGGGGGTAGCCGGTTCACTTTTATGTCTATAACCCATCCCCTGGCCCCTTCCCTTAAACAATAAGGGAAGGGGCTTATACCGTTGATATTCAGTTTCTACACTCCTCCCCTTATTGCTTAAGGGGAGGAGATGGAGGAGGGGTTATTTTACATATGATGATAGAAAATGCTGATCCCGGGCTGAAGCCCTGGGTCAGTGATGTATCTGATTTATAGAGATTTAGCTCTGAAAGAGCTGAATATGAATAAGAGGGTGTCTCAAAAGGGGGCAGCTTCCACTTCTTCTTAATTAACCCTTCCCCCAACCCCTTCCCTTAAGCAGTAAGGGAAGGGGAGTAACTATCTGATAATCATTTATTACACTCCTCCCCTTATTGCTTAAGGGGAGGAGATGGAGGAGGGGTTTTTTTGCATAAATTGATAAGAAAATCTAAAATTCACGACTTTTGAGACAGCCTCCCTATATCGTAAATCATGGTATTACAGCTCTGAAGGAGCTGAATAAACAGACTACTTCCCCTCAAACAGCTTTATAGTCTCATCCTGCAGAAGGACCCATAACGAATAGACTCCCTTAAGGGTTCCGATAGGGATGTTAAGGCATCCGAGAGCAGCAACAATTATCACCAGGTATCGTGCCCAGTTCTTATATGCCATAAGACCTATTCCTCCTACAAGTCCGAGTGTCGACATGAATCCTATCAACAGAGGCAGGCTGAAAGCCAGGGCTGTGAGCACCATTGAGGGGATCTCTTCATTTGCCACAAAACTCCTGGCGAAATGGAGCGCAAAAAAAACAGTGATCGCACCTATCAGTCCGAGTACCCCGAAAGCAATATGGATAATACCGACGATGGTAACGTGTTTTCTCATTTTTGATTCGGGCAGGGTTTTTATTTCTTCCATGGTGTCATTCATTTATACAGTTAGTAATGCTTTCATTCCTGGTCAAATGACTTGCAATTTAGTCAATTGCTGCATTCCAGACCAAAAATAATGTTTTAAAGCAACCTTTTCAGGGTAATTAAGTTCTAATCAAAAAGAGTTTCTTAATTTTGGACTGAAATAATTTATATATGAAAAAGAAAATTCTTTATGGTGCAGCATTATTACTTCTCGCATGGGCTGCACAGTCATGTGAAGCGCTTGGTGATTGCAAGTTTTGCAGAATGGTAATGACTGATACTGTAACGGGCGACAAGACCTACGGGAACGAAACCGAATATTGCGGGGCTGAATTAGTGGCGATAAAGGCAACTCCTCCCGTAACAACCGGACAAACCACCACGACCTGGGAATGCCGTTAATACCTGATTCCTATCAGGGTAACATCATCTACCTGCGGGGAGTCGCCGCGCCATTTCTCGAATATCTCATTTAATCTTTCTGCCTGTTTGAGCATGGGCACCTCATCCAGTTCAACAAGCGCTTCCTTGAACTGGTTTGACATGAATTTCTTCTGTTTCGGGCCGCCGAACTGATCGACATAGCCATCAGAAAAAATATAGAATTTGTCTCCTTTCAGCAGGTCAATCTTATGCAGGTTGAATGGCTGCATCCTGTAATGTATTGCGACAGGCATTTTATCGCCCCTGTAATGAACAAGCTCATGGTTCCTGATAAGATAAAGCGGGTTATTTGCACCTGAAAACCAGAGTGTACCGGTTTCAAAATCAACTGTGCATACTGCTATATCCATTCCGTCCTTGACAGTATCCTCATCAATCGACTGGCTGAAAGAGTTTATAACTGCCTGTCTCAGATTTTCGATTATCTGGTCAGGCATCAGGATACGTCTGTTATTTATAATTTCATTAAGCGTGGTTACGCCGAACATGCTCATAAAGGCGCCCGGGACACCATGTCCGGTACAGTCGGCACAGATTATCACCTGCTTATTGTCAATATTAGTTACCCAGTAAAAATCGCCGCTGACAATAGCCAGGGGCTTGTAGAGAACAAAGTGCTCAAGCTTGTCGCTGAACAGCTCAAGTGACGGAATAAGAGCTGTCTGTATCCTTTTTGCATACATTATACTGTCTTCAATGTGCTTTTTCTGGTAAGCAATCTGGTCCCTCTGTGCGGCAGCTATATCCCTTTGCCGTTCTATTTCATCTTTTTGAAGGGAGATGGTCCTGTTCTTCTCCTCGAGTCTGATGTTGGCCTCTTTTTTTATCTTGTATCCCCGGTAAATGTAATAAGCAAGAAACCCGACAAGTGCGAGTGCAAAGAGAACAAAATAGAGGATCAGCTTCTGCTTTTCCAGTGTGGCCAGCTGGATCCTGATCCGATCTTCCTGCTCGCTTATCTTTTTCAGCTGCTCATCCATCATCGCAATCTGAGAGCTGATCTTTTCCTTCTGGCTTGCCAGTGTGTCCTGCTGAACCTGCACCTCTTTCTGCTGCACCAGGATAGTCTGCCTCTGTGAATTTATCTCTCCCTGCTGACGGCTTATCTGCCTGAGCTGGTTATCGAGTATCCTTTGCTTTTCACTCAGCGCTTTTTCCTTCTCGGTGATCTCCTTATCCAGGCTGTCGAGAAGGGCTTTCTGCTTGAGTATTTCCTGCCGCTGAACATCAATCATCTCAAGCTGCTGGCGTATGGTCTCTTTCTGGACCTCAATTTCGCGGCTGGCAATATCAAAGAGATTCTCCCAGTCTTCCTTGGTCTTGATAGCCATGAAGAGCACCTCCTGCGGTATGCTCATTCCGGCTTTCTTAACCGCTTCCTCATTGATATCATAGCGCGGCCTTCCGCTGACGACTATGAAATTCAGCATTGATTCCCTGAATTCATAGCCTTCGGTGATAAGCATGGTCTGGTTCCCTGCAATCTTTGATTTAACTCTTTCTATATTGAATTCAGCACTCTTATTCAGATATAAAACCTGTGTATGGGTAATACTCTCAATATTTCTGAACCCGATAATTACCACCGGTTTATCCTGAATTTTTGTGCGTGTCCTGGCAAGATTACCCAGCTCATAAATGAGATCATAGTCGCCAATCATCACTCCTATTTTGAAATTCGCAGAATCGGCGAAGCCGGGGCCATAATCAATGTATCGAGCAAGGTCAAAAATATACAATGCCCGCGTCGGATTATCAAATCCCCCCTGCCCTTTTGCAGGGAAGGAAGCTAAAATCAGGATCATCAGAAAAATCGTTCTGTACAAAAAGTCTTTCTTAATCATGGTAATGGCTCTTTTCTTTTACGAAATTGCATAATATTCCTCATTAAACCAAATGTGTCTGTCATACCTGTTTAATATCGTGTTGATAAAATGTTAATAACTGGGTTATTGTATCATAAATACCTTGGCATCTTATTGTAATTTTAAACAAGTTTTTTATACCCCTATCATGGCCTTGAATATCAACGATTTACAGCTTTCCAATAAAAGAATAGTAATTGTTGAAGACGACCAGCCCTCAATAAGGTATTATGAAACCCTCCTGAGAAATTCCGGTGCAGATCTCAAAATACTCTGTAACGGTAAGGAGTTTATAGACTATATAAACCTGGAGGATGAGAGAATTGACCTGGTCTTTATGGACTTCCTGATCCCTTTGATAAACGGGATTGAATGCCTCAGGATTTTCAGGAAAAGCAGGAAGAACGTACCGGTGCTGATGCTGACTGCCTATTCTTCAGAGCAATGCAAGACTGAAGCTTATCTGGCAGGATGCAACGAATATGTTCTCAAGCCTATTTACCCGGAAAAGATCTTTTTCCTGATTGAAAAATACCTGAAGCACGAGGCAGCCCCCTCTGTTGTAAGCTGAAAAACCTTTATTTCACCTTAAAGCCGGATTCTGCATCTGCAGGTATCGGCCATAATAGTTTTCAACACCGGCGTTAATCTCATCTGCAAGTTCTGTCAACCCGTTTTGCTCGCATATTCCTGCAGCCCGGTAGGTGTATTGTATAGCCGACTGTATCTCATATTCAGCCGAGCTTATAACGTACGGAGACTGCCGGAGAAAATAATCAAGCTGACTGAAATAATAATCCGACAGATTTTTTGTCATTTCGGCTGCTTTTTCCGGCCTGCCCGCATTAAAATATGCTTCTATGATATCCGGCACATAAGGATCATAAGGGATCCTTTCAAGAGGAAGCATTTCCATGCAGCGGTCGAGTACGCCAAGGGCTTTCTCGTATTTTCCTTCAGCACAAAGCGCTTTTGCAAGCCTGGCGTAGTTGAGTCTTGCCCTTACGACAATCAGTGTCCGCCGGTGGTGATAATCAATGTTTGCTCTTTCATCATCAGCCCCTCCCCAGGCGAACCTGTTCATGATATTCTCATAAAGGATATCCGTATCGATGCGTCCGTAATCAAGCCAGTTCCTGTTTACTGTTTTAATGGGCACCAGCCTGTAAACAAGGCCTTCAAGCTGAAAATATTCCTCGAGTCCAAAGGCATCATTATGATAGCCGGTAACATAATAAATGGGGCGTTCCCAGTTATTATTGGCAAGGATGTCGAGAACCAGAAGCTGGCTTTTCAGAATTGAATTGCCCTTGAGTTTTATTTCTATATATGGCACTATTTTTGACGAATCGGCGGGTTTCACTGTTCCTGACTCAATCACTTTGCCGGCATCGACAGGTATCCGAATGGTACGTGTCGGTATTATATCAAGTATCTCCGTCGGAGAGACCTGGACTTTTGTTGCTTTGTTCTCACTCTTCACCCATTCAATCACTGTTGAAATATCAACCGGATCCTTTGTTCTTTCGATAATAAAGACCTGGTTATTGATACCGTCATAGTATTTCTTTGCCGGCAGTGATATGGGAAGAGGGGCAGATTCGTATGTTCTGTGCTTCATCTGGTCGATATACCAGTCGGTATTGAGCAGCATGAGGTTACAGACCCGTACATCGGTTCTCTCGCCTTTAACTTCCTGGGCCCACCAGAGAGGGAATGTGTCGTTATCGCCGTTGGTAAAAAGAATGGCATTGGGAGCGCATGAATTAAGGTAATTGAACGCAACATCCCTGGTAAGGTATCTGTGCGAACGGTCATGATCGTCCCAGTTTTCTGCCGCCATGATCACCGGCACTGCAAATAAGCAGAGGAGCCCCGAAGCAGGTGCGGCTATCTTTTCACCTGTAAGTTTTGCCAGTCCTTCGAACAAACCCAGCACCCCAAGCCCTATCCATACAGCATAAAAATAAAACGAGCCTACGTATGCATAATCGCGTTCCCTTGGCTGGTTGGGAGACTGGTTAAGATAGAACACTATTGCAATACCTGTCATGATGAACAGAAGAAGTATTATCCACCAGTTTTTATTGTCGCGGTTAAGCTGGTAGAAGAGGCCTGCCAGCCCCAGGAGGAAGGGCAGGAAGTAGTATTTGTTCCTTGATGTGTCATCCTTAAGTCCTGCAGGCAGATCAAAGGTCCCTGTCCTAGGCTCATCAAGAAATTTAATCCCTGTTATCCAGTTTCCATTTATCGCCCCGCCCGTCCCCTGGGTATCATTCTGCTTGCCGGAAAAATTCCACATGAAGTACCTGAAATACATATAGCCGAACTGGTAGGTGAACATGAATTTCAGGTTCTCACCGAACCGAGGTTTCCTTATGGTTGTCCGCTCACCCGACTGGCTGGTTACCTGGAGCGGGATTCCCCTGTTGCCGCCCCACTCCTTGTATACCTGCTCATGATCTGCCGATTGGTCGCTCCACATCCTCGGGAATATCGTAATAAATCTTTCATCATAGACCCTTTCAAGACTACGGTGAGTGATTATATATTTTCCGTTTTCCAGTGTATAGGCAGGCTTACCCTCCTTGTAATCGATTACGGGCGCGTTATAGTATGCCCCCCTGAAAAGCGGCCTGGCTCCGTATTGCTCCCTGTTAAGGTAGTACAGCAAATTGAAAGGATTGCTCGGATTATTTTCATTAAGCGGAGGGTTTGCCGAAGATCTTATCACTATAACAGCAGTGGCCGAATAGCCTATGAGTATCACCGCCAGGCCCGTAAGCGCAGTGTTAAGAACAACCCTGTTCTTCCCTGCCATATACCATGCAAATCCTGCGATCAGAACCAGTATAAGGATATTGAGAAAAGCCGAATCGGATACAATCCATATCCCCGTCATAAACAACGCTGCAACGGCCAGTATCCCGTTTTTGATTCCATTCTCAGAATCAAGCGTGGTTTTCACAGCCACTCCAAATAACAGAGCCACTATTATAACATGCAGTGCCATGCCGCTGTTTGGAGGAAATCCCAGGGTATTGACAAAGAAGAGATCAAATTTTGAGGATATTATTACCATTCCCGGTATTAATCCCCAGATCAGCAGCGCCAGGATGACAAATGATAAGGAGACTGATACGACCAGGCCTTTCCAGGAGAATTCGAATTTCCTGAAATAATAAACAAGGACCATTGCCGGAAGGGCGAGAAGATTAAGCAGGTGAACACCAATGGAAAGACCCATAAGAAAAGCTATCAGGATGATCCACCTGTCTGCATATTTCTCATCAGCCACCTCTTCCCATTTAAGAATTGCCCAGAAGACTGCGGCTGTAAAAAAGGATGAAGTTGCATAAACTTCTCCTTCGACCGCTGAAAACCAGAATGAATCAGAGAACGTAAAGGCCAGCGCTCCGGTTGCGCCTGCTGCCATGATCGCAGTGATCCTTGGGAGGGTGAACATCTCCTCCTGCCTGACTATAATTATCCTTGCAAGATGGGTGATTGTCCAGAAAAGAAACAGTATGGTAAAGGCGCTCAGCAGTGCCGACATAGAGTTAACCATAGCTGACACTTTTGTAACATCACTGCCGGCAAAGAGTGTGAAGAACCTGGCCAGCACCATAAATACAGGGCTTCCCGGAGGATGCCCGATTTCCATTTTGTACCCCGAGGCTATGAATTCACCACAGTCCCACAGACTGGCAGTGGGTTCAATAGTCATGAGATAAGTGAACGAAGCTATTATGAAGACAACCCACCCCGTTATGTTGTTTATCAGCCTGAATTTTGTCATTTGCACTCCTTGTCCCCGGTCTGTATCAACAGACCTTTGGCGAAAGTACTTATTTTTTTGAGACTCGCATAATTTGTTATTTTTGACCCATGTTTCAGGGGTACAGAATAAGGTCAATGTTTCTGCCTGCGGCGCTGCTGCTGCTTTCTGTGAATCTGCAATCGCAATACTATAACACCGGACAGGATCCCGCATCCTTCAAATGGTTGCAGGTAAAGACAGGCAGGTTCAATGTGATCTACCCCCGGAGCTACGGCCAGGCAGGTGTTGAATTTGCATCGGCCCTTGAAAAAGCCTGCTCCGATCTTTCTGTTTTTTTTCCGGAAAAGAGATTCAGGATACCTGTTATTATTCATAATCATACAACACAGTCAAACGGGTATGTGGCATGGGCTCCCAAACGGATTGAGATATACCCCACACCTGATCAGAATACCATTCCGGTGGATTATAAACGGCAGCTTGCACTGCATGAACTGACCCATGTGTTCCAGATGGAATCGCTCAATACAGGATTTTCAAAGGCAATGTCGTTCGTGGCAGGCCAGCAGTTCCCCGGAGCAATGGCAGCGCTGCTTCCAATGTGGTATATTGAAGGCGAGGCTGTGCTTGCCGAAACATATCTTTCAGGCTCCGGAAGGGGAAGAAGCCCCGGATTCCAGAATTCCCTCAAAGCTATTGCTATCGAGAAAGAAGGATTGTACAAA
>Ga0209835_1001319_pt1 | contig 14072 bp, 10 predicted proteins | sample LakKivwa52mmetaG_FD_184138 | JGI IMG/M metagenome (GOLD analysis project Ga0209835, IMG submission 184138) | Anoxic lake water microbial communities from Lake Kivu, Rwanda to study Microbial Dark Matter (Phase II) - Lake Kivu water 52m metaG... | ecosystem: Environmental > Aquatic > Freshwater >...
CCATTGAGGTCTTTTTTGATATCATCGGCAATGGGACTGAGGTAATCTGATACGATCTTTTGGGCAGGAGCTTCATATCCGGAAGGGCTGGGGGCAGCAAGCAGGTCTTTGAAGAATTTGAGATTCTTTTCTGTAGGCATGAGCTATCCTCTCTTAGCAGTTATTCGCGGTACCGGCGGCAAAGGGATTGAGGGTCTTTTTCTTGATCGGCTCTTCATGAGGAATGAGGCAGAGAAACTTAAGCGTTCCATCGCCTACGTTTTTAAACTGGTGCATCATCTCGGGATCGACATAGATAAAGTCATTTGCTCCAAAGGGAGTTTCTCCCCTTTCGGTGACAAAGTGTCCACTGCCGGAGAGGCAGTAAATCTCATGTTCCCAAGCATGTTTATGAAAAGGTGTATATCCACCGGGTTCCACTTCAAAGAGACGCATAGCAAAATTTGGTGCACCGTCTTTTTGGGCGATGAGCCAACGGATGTTTGCGCCTTCTGCGCCGTCTGCATAGACAGGCTCCAGCTCGATTTGATCACTGTGCATTAGTTTCATCGAAACCTCCACTAAAGTACTATATCTGCTCTATAAGATAAACGAAGCCGAGCTCTTTTGCGAATAAAAAAATGCCGTCCGAAGACGGCATCGTTAATATGGCTCTGTATTTGGGTCTTATTTCTTTTTGGTAAGGTGTTGGATGGATTGCTTTTCCTTGTGAGAGAAGTGATACCATTCGATTACCAAGTTGCTGGCGATGAAGATAGATGAAAAGGTACCAAAGACGATACCCAGGGTCATCGCAAAGGCAAAATCTTGCAATACTGATCCGCCAAAGAAGTACAATGCCAATGAAGTCAAGAGCGTAGTACCGGAAGTGATAATGGTACGGCTCAAGGTACGGTTCATGGCGGCATTGAATACATCCTCATAGGAATCTTTGCGATTTGCCTTGATATCCTCACGGATTCTATCAAAGACGACGATGGTATCGTTTATCGAGTACCCAACGATAGTGAGCATAGCGGCAATGATCTGGATGGTAATTTCTTTACCGGTGAGGGCAAAGATACCAATGATGATCAGTACGTCATGGAAGAGCGCAGCAATCGCCATAAAGCCAAAGGTGAGCTCAAATCTGAACCAAACGTAGATCACGATGAGGATGAGGGAAATAAAGACCGCCATCAACGCTTGAGTACGAAGCTCTCCTCCAACCTTGGGACCTACTTCGTAGATTTCTTCGATCACATCACGGTTTACGTCCTTTCCTTTGACATGGTCTGGGAAGTTTTGGACGATGATTTCAATGATGCGGTTTTTGGTATCGGAGGAGACATCACTTTCGGATTTGGGGCTCTTGATTTTGATCATAAATGAAGCATCTGCGAGGTCTCCCACGTGTTGAATTTCTGCCTCAGGAAAGCCATTGGATTTGAGCACGGAACGGAGCTGGTCGATCCTCAGAGGGGATACGCTGCTATCGGCGGCTTTGAGATTGACTTTGGCAGCTACTCCACTGGTAAAATCGATACTCCAGTTCAAACCATTGACTACCAAGCCGATGATACCGGCAATGATGAGTAGGGCTGAAAGGATGAAGAAGGTCTTTCTATTTTTGACGAATTGGAAGTTGGTGTTTGTAAATAGTCTCATGGTTCGCTCCTAAATGCTCATGGTCTTTTTGGTACCGGTTAAGACAAAAGTCTCCATAATACCACGTACCATTACGATAGCGGTGAACATCGAACCAATGATACCGATGGCAAGAGTGACGGCAAAGCCACGGACAGGACCAGTACCAAAGTTGTAAAGTACTGCGGCTGCTATCAGAGTAGTGATATTGGCATCCCAGATTGTTACCACGGCTCTTTTATAGCCAGCGTCAACAGCAGAACGGGGAGTCTTGCCAGCGGCAAGTTCTTCGCGGATCCGCTCATAGATCAAAACGTTGGCATCCACAGCCATACCGATGGTTAGAATGATACCAGCAATACCGGGAAGGGTGAGAGTTGCTCCAAAAGCTGTAAGCATCGCAAGGATAAAGCCGATGTTAAAGAATAACGCGATATCGGCAATGAATCCAGAGGCTTTATAGTAAATCAACATAAAGATGACAACGGCTACCAAACCAATGATACCAGCCATTTTACCAGATTTGATGCTGTCAGAACCCAAAGTAGCACCGACGATAACAGTACTAATGGGTTTGATCGGGGCTTTGAGGTTTCCAGTATTGAGCACGATGGAAAGCTCGTGAGCTTCCTCAGCAGAAAACTTTCCGGTGATTTGCGCTCTGCCACCGGAGATACGTTCACGAATCAAAGGAACAGAATAGACGATGTTATCGAGGACAATGGCAAGGCGACGGTCAACATTGTTGGACGTGGCTGTTTCAAATTTGCGGGCACCATCGTTGTTCATTTCCAAAGAGATATAAGGCTTGTTTGCCACATTGGGATCGGTGGAATTGGGAGAGCCATACTCCATCTTTGCCTTGCTGATTTCACCACCGGTAAGCTCCGGATTGGCTTGTAAGACATAGATGCGTCTTTCGCCTCTGGTAGTGGTGGGGTCTGGTTTGTCCAAGGCAAGTTGATAACCGCTTCTGACGACCTGGGCAAAAAGTGTATCAGCCAGGAGCTCTCTAACCAAAGGCACTACATCCCACTGCACTACAAAATCTCCTGCGTCTCTGGTAAAGAGTCCACTGAACACACTTTGGGTATTGGCAGCGGTAGTATCGGCAGGATTGAGTGGTTTCATTCTGTCTTGCAAGCTGGGGAAAAAGGCGATATTAGCAGAGATATTTGCATCGATTGATTGCATTACTTGATCTGCGGTAACGGGGTCTGCCACAAGCTTAAACTCTAGCATCGCTGTCTGTTTGATCAAGTTTTCTGCTCCGCTATAATCCGCCAGACCGGGTAGCTGAACTAAAATTCTATCTTCTCCGATCTTTTGGATGGAGGGTTCTGCGACTCCGAATTTATCGATACGGTCGCGAATAATCTTGATGTTTTGATCCACTGCGCTTTTGGCATCACTTGCACCCAGCTCTGAAGTATCAACTTCGAGCAGAATCTGCATCCCACCTTTGAGGTCAAGACCCAGCTTGAGGGTCTTTTCAGCCCACCATTGAGGCAGGTTTGGAATAGCCAAAGGTGCAAGATAAAATGCTGTTACGCATAAGAAAATGATGATTGCAAGGCTTCGCCATGAGATCTTTTTCATTGGCTTATGCTCCCTTCTATTATTATTTACTTCGCTTCTTATTGAGCATCAACCCAAATCTTAAATACTCGGATATTCGTCAAGTCTTTTATCTGGCAGTATGGCTTTTGAACTCACATCATCACGATGTTAAGGCATCTTTGGACGCAAAAAACTGCTGCATGACATTACCGATGACGATTGCCACCAAGCCCCACCATGTAGATGAATGAATAGCTTCTCTGAGGATTAAGCTGATTAACATCAATGAGATAAAAGGCGTGATGAATATGAGATTGGTTATACGGGCTGTGTTTGAAGTGCTGTTCAATGCCTTGTTCCAGATCAAGAAAGTGAGTCCCATTTCAAATACTCCTACATATAACGCGGGTAGCAAAGCACTCCAAAGGATGGCATCGGCAATAAACAAGAGCGGACACTGTCCACGAAAAATCGTGATAAAGAGATAGTAGCAGCTGATAAAAAGAGTACCAAACAAAAAGTTGTACATCAATCTAAGCGAAAGCTTTAGCTCCTCCTGCATATTGATGATCCAATATAAAGACCAGATGATGGATGAACCCACTGCCAGAATTGTTCCCCAAGCATCATCAAAATGTGCGGAGAGCAGATCTCCTTTGGTTGCTATCAACAAAACCCCTACAAAGCTGATCGAAAGAGCGAGCAGGTCTGAAAGTTTGAGCCGCTTTTTGAGCAAGATAGCAGCAAAGATACTGAGAACAATTGCCCATGTATAGTTTAGAACCTGTGCCTCTTGAGCCCGCAATCTATTGTATGCTTCAAATAACACCAAATAGTAGAGAAAGGGATTGAGCATGCCCGAAATGAGAGAGCGATATAGTTGTTTGGTACTGAGCGTAAAATAGCTCCATGTGCCTTTCCGAAAAGCCAAGCCGATGTTTACAATGCCCAGCAAGATTAGGGCACTCAAAGAGGAAAAGAATAGTAAACCCAAGGGGCTTAGACTCCTGAGAGCAATCTTGAAGGCGGTAGAGACACTCGCCCAACACAAGATGGCGAGAGCGGCATAGATATAGGCTTTACGCATAAATAAAAAAAGCCTGCCACAGGAGTGACAGGCTCAATAATATATGCTGCTTATTGCAGATTCTTGAGGATGCCGTTGTACTTATCGATCAAGGCTTTATTGTTTAATCTGGTAGCGGCAAGCTGCGCAAACTGAGCAGCCATTACACTGGTGGGATCATACTTAAACCATTTCTCTGCCCAAACTACCAATTCTTCAAATCTTTGTCCATTACTCAGCAATCTGCAAAGGGCTAGATAGTCTTCATCACTTTCGCTGATCTGCAGGATTTGAATCATATAGGCAATGGCTTTGTCGTTTTGGTTTAGTTGGTTGGCAATCGCTCTGGCATTTCTGAGAGCATCAAGATTGGATGGCTCGACCTGAAGTACTTTTTCGGTAGCAATAAGCGAATTGAGATAATCCTTTAGCTCATAATAACAAAAAGAGATGTTCATCAAGATATTGGTATCCAATGGGTTTTCAGCACTGGCTTTTTGGAAGAACTCGAGGGCTTTGTTATAATCCGGTTTATTGAAATAGAAGGCACCGATTTCTTGGAGCAAAAGTACTTCTTTGGGCTTCTTTTCATATAGCTGGAGCATGATGCTCTCTGCCTTGCTGGGGTCTTTGAGTTCTTTTTCGTAAATATCTTTCATCTTGATGAGGGGTTCGATTCTTTCGGGATCGAGCTGAGCAGCTATCTGAAAACCCTTGAGTGCATCGGAGGTATTGCCTTGTTGCAAAAGCTGGTCAGAAGCCCCAAAGACTCTTGACCAAGCACCCTTTTGCCGGCGTTTCATATCTCTTAAATCAGCCTGGTCATCTTCGTTGAGCTTTGTAAAAGTCTCGGTGACGGCGATTGCTTTGGCATAGTTTTCAAAAGCTTTTTGATTGAATTCAATTGCTTTGCTCTGGTATTGCTCGCCAAAATAGAGATTGATATCTGCTACCCGACGCAGAGCAATGACATGGTCCGGATTGTCCTTGAGCACTTTCAGATAGGATTCTAGGGCTTTTTCTACGTTTTTTTGTTGATAATATACATTGGCATCTTTGAGTGCTACATTGGCTTGGGGGCTGAGCTTTTGCCTCGAGGCAGAGCAAGCTGAAAGTAAGAGCACGGTTATTAACGTTGCAGCTAAGAGGTATCTCATGATTTTCTCCTGTGTAATATATCTTTTCTCTCATGTAAATTGAATGCGCCAAAATCGTCAAGCCTTTTAACAAGGGCGGGAGCGGTTTGACAGTTTCGAGCCATAGCTTTCTATCTGCTAAGTTTTTGTTTAATCTGTTTTTAGTATCTTGCGAAGGCTGCTTTGATGAGGTGTGGCGACCCTTACAAAATAGATTCCTGCAGCTACTACATTGCCTTTGTCATCCTGGGAGTTCCATTGTTTCGTATGAGATCCCTTTGTCAGGTGTCCATCATGAAGCTGGCGTATTTTTTCACCCTTGAGATTAAATATAGCGATCTGGGCATCTGTGCTTTCTTTGAGGCTGATACCAATGGTAGAAGAACCCTTGAGCGGATTGGGATAAGTGCTTATGCTTAGATCAGTAAAAGCAGGTGCATTGATATCATCGACGTCAACAGGAGCCATCACTTCCCAAGTTATGGTGTAGGAGTGATCTGCGGAAGCGATAACACAGCGAACAGTATTTAGCCCCGCTTGGGGAAAATCGGATTCAAAGATGAAATCGCTGGCATCTTGCAGCACGTCATTGATGTACCACTGATAGCTAAGGGTAGATTGGTAGGCGTAGGCTTCTACATAAAACATTATGGGATTTCCCGGGGTGTATTCCACTTGGCTTTCGCTGGGCATTTTTTCGCCGATGATCAGATCAAGGATGCGGAGATTTTGGATGATTACCGGTGTGAGGGGGAGGTTGTTTGCATTGACCGGTACTTGACCAATTGCCAATACAGTATCGAGCCCTTCGACTACTTGTCCAAACACGGCATAACTGCCATTTAAGTGAGGAGTGGGAGCCAGAGTAATATAATATTGAGAACCCGCTGAGTTTGGTGCCGACGTTCTTGCCATCGCCAATGTTCCTGATTGGTTATGGTTCAAGAGAGGAGAAAACTCGTCTTGGATAGTATATCCGGGTCCTCCATATCCTGTTCCATAAGGACATCCATCTTGGATGACAAATCCGGAAACCACTCTGTGGAAGATCAGATCGTTGTAAAAACCATCGTTGGCTAAAGAGATAAAGTTATTGACTGTAATGGGTACGATGTCATTGTAAAGCTCTGCAGTAAAGCTCCCCATGGTAGTAGTCCAACGTGCAAAATACAAGGCTGATAGGCTGTGGGGAATGGTCAAAACCAATATCAGTAAAACAAACAAGGCTCTTCTGTTCATTGCTCATACTCCTAGATAACTATGATGTTGCAAGGCAATATGAGCTTGGATTTAAGTCAAGAAAAAAGGGAGACGATCACAAAAACCGTCTCCCAGATATGTAATGCTCTCAGTTATTTCATGAGCACCATTTTGCGTGTTTGCGACAGCTTTCCGCTTTCCACTTTGTAGAAATACAGACCGGAACTAACGCTGCGATTGGCATCATCAGTACCGTTCCAGACTACGATATGACTACCGCGGTTTACCACTCCCGAATACAGAGTCCTGATCTTTTGTCCCTTGGCATTGTAGATGCTTACGTTTACAGGGACATTGGTATCCAAAACGTTGAATCTGATCGTGGTTTCGGGATTGAAGGGATTGGGGAAGTTTTGCTCGATGGAGACAACCGGTGGAGCAGCCAATGGATCAGAATTTGATACGCATTCGTTACTGATTTTTTGCGCATAAAGACCCAAGATTTCCGTTTTTCCGCTCGATCTTCCATCGGGCCAAACGACGATTGCAACGTTGTTTGCAGTAGGTGCAGCCAAAGGACGGTATTGGCTCTTGCTTGCTGTGCAGACAGGATTTCCCAAGGCATCACCTACGAAGGACATGTTGTCGTTTACATATCTGTAATAGATATCGGGTTCAAAACCCGCATAGTCAGACCATAGGGCAAGCATTCCGCCATTGGCAAAGCGCTTCAATTCTGGATATTTCTGGGTTTCGGGTTTTTGTACTACGAATGAACCGGTGGAACCCCATAGGGCTTGTCCTGAAAATGAGTATCTTTGAACGGCGATGTCTTCGGGGGGCAGATTCTCTTCCCAGATGATAGTAATACCCCAGGGCGACACATCGATTGATGGATTGTATTGCTCTCTTCCTGCATCAGCCAAAGGTACGCCACTACTATCCCAAAGATAGGCTCCATCGACACCTATGTGTTGACCATAAAGAGTTTTGAGAAAGTCCGTTCTTAGGTCTCCCCAGGTAACGAAGATACCTTGAGGAGTTCTATGAATTTTTGGAGCTACTTGAACGATATCAAAACCATCGTATGTAGAGGCTTTGAGACCACCAGCAGGCCAGCCGGCAGCAGTGGTACCATCTTCGTTGACGTATTTTACCCAGACACTTACCAAAGATGGATTATCCTGAGCGGTGCGAGTCCATGCAAAATATCTTCCATCCATATCGGCAAAGAGGCATTCATTGTTCAAATTTCCAGCTTCAAGATAGGATATGAGGATGCCATTGGGACCCCATTGCTTCACACCAGCGGTAATCTTTTGACCATAGGTATGATAGAAGTGCTCGGTACCGATGGTATGGGCATTTGACCAACCAATATAATAGGAACCGTCTTTATAACTCACTTTGGGGGAATTTTGGGCAAGGGGAGTGGCATCGGTAAGCACCATTCCGTAATCTCCCCACAGCCTTTCACCTGTAGGGCTAATCAATTGGGCATAGATTTTGGGGTTTTCATTGCGGAAGTCTTCCCATACAACACAGATGTGTCCATCAGGAGAAATCGCCGCATGTGGGTAAGCTTGTTTATTGCCAGTATGCAGGGTGACACTTCTACCGTTTGTTTCATAATCTACAGAGCCGTCTTCATTGATGGCTTGAAAGTAAATCTGATAGCCAAGATTGGCATGCCTAGTATCCTGCCAGATAGCTATAGCATCGTTTTGACGCGGCAGCACCAAGAATTGATCCAATATGGCATCACCGCTCAAACCCCAAAACACTTGTACTCCATCCTCAGCTATCTGTTCGGTACCTGCAGGATTGAGCACTTGATAATTGATACCCACGGAGCCGTTGCGCATATCCATCCAATTGATGAATACGTTGTTGCCGGCTACTTTGACCAAAGAGCCGGATTGTTCGTATGGAGCATTACAAATTGCCTTGCCGTTAGCACCCCAAAGGGCTTGACCGGAGGCATTGAGATGTTGGGCATAGATATCGGTATTGGGGACATTGCCATTTCTATCATCATCCCATACCACATAACAGCCACCGTTTCCATCGGATGCCATACGGGGTTGGCTTTGGGCAAATTCGGCAGCAGCGACTATTATTCCGGATGGATTCCATAGCTTTGTACCAGCGGCATTGATCTTTTGGGCAAAGATATCGGGATTTTGAAAATCCAATCTGTTGTCTTCCCAAAAGATGATTACAGCATTGTCCGATGTGCCAACGATGCGTGGATTTTGCTGTTGGGAATTCAAATCTTCATGAACGATATAGGGATTGCTCCACAGCAACTGGCCATTGAGGTTTATTTTTTGAGCATAAACATCTGGAACACCGTTTCTTTCGTCTTGCCAAGTAAAGACAAAATCTCCATTTCCCAAGGGAGCCATTCTGATCTTGCTTTGTACGCCTGGTAAAACGGCAAGCTCAAGAGGCTGACCCCATACCATCTCACCTGTGGGGGAGAAGCGTTTTACATAGATATCCTGTTCACCTGCGTAAGTATGATGATAACCGATAATCATGCCACCGGTGCCATCTGCCCACATCGTGTTTTGAGATTCATTACCAATGCCACTGGCAATCGGAATACCATCAGTAGCCCATACGGCGTTGCCATTATTATCCAGTCTTTGACCATAGATATCTTTGCTAGGGTTTCGTGAATCTTCCCATACGATATATGCACCACCGGCATTATCCGGTTCGATGTTTAGGGAAATCTGTCCACCCACAAGTGTGCACACCGGTTTTCCACCTTGCTGCCAAAGCAGTTGTCCTTGCGTGTTGATCTTTTGGGCATAGACATCACCATCTTGGTCAAAGTCAAATTCGATCCAGGCAATGATAAAATTGCCATCGGAAGTCTTGACAATCACGGGGTCTTCTTGTCTATCAGGTTTACCATCAACTAGCAGGGGCTCTCCCCATACCATGTTGCCTTGAGCATCTACTTTCTGTGCCCAGAGGTCTCTTTCTCCGAGCTTGGTATCCGACCATACGTAGATGGCACAACCATCATTGGTATCGGTTCCGGTTCTAAACCATTCGATGTTTACACCTTGTCTGATAGCTACATCATTTGTCCACATCACTGCAGCAGACAAGCCTGCCACAATCCCGAGGATAATGAGCAAGATGATACTTTTCTTCACTTTACCTCCTAAGATCTTATCAATCTTATGTTTATGTTATTAAAACTCCTGAGCATATACTGAACCCATGTTCAGCCCCAATCTTCTATGCAAAAAACCTTCCAATACCTGTAAAACGCCAAAAATAATTCGGCACACCTCAAAGTATATTCTGCTTTATGTGTCTGACAAGTGAAAGAAATCGCATCTCGGAGATTGTACTTGACAAATTATAGCCCCTACAGACGCTTTCGCTACCAGAAGAATTAAAGCGAGGAGCCCATTATGAAGTGTACATTAACTTTCTGCTTCGTCATGATCATGGCTTTGTCCCTGCCATGTTTACTTAGTGCACAGCACCCCGTTGCCAAGCAAGCAACTCTCATTGAGACAATCTCATCTGCAGAAGTCCTTATCGAAGCTACAGGTATTTACCATTCCCAAGAAAAAAAAACCAAAGATAAGCATAAGGACGTAGAAAAAAATGGAGTAGCCAGAGCTCTTGAAGATGCCAAACGTACCGCCATCTACTTCGTTTTGTATGGTGGGACAGATCCCCTCATGCGTAGCCAGGCAGACAAAGACAAGCTAGAACCACGTGTATCCTACTTTTATGATCTGGCAAATGTTAGCCGCTATATTACTTATGAAGATACTAAGTTTATCCAAAGGCTTATCTTGGATGGTGGCTCTGGCATCAAAGTAGTAAAACGCTTTCGCATCAATACAGAATTTATCCTCCGTGATTTGGAAAGTTTGAACATCATTGCCAAAAAGGAAGACATCGCCGAAGCGTTGGGAAGACCACAGCTCATGGTAATCCCCGAAGTGCAAAAAGGACAGAGTCCCGTTGATGTTTTGCGTTCTGATGTGATTGCCAAACACGCTGCCACAGTCGTCGAGAGCCACTTAACCGCAAAACAATATGAAGTATTGGTTCCTCAACAAATGGAACAGCTCAATACTTTAAACGAAATGCAAATGATGCTGGGAGACCGTCAGGAAGACGTAGCATACAAGCTTGCCCTGTCCATCGGTAGCGATGTCTATATCACCTATAGCGGTGCCTACGAAAACTCTTCTTACAATACTAGACGCTTTGGAATGACAGTTCGAGCCTTTGAAACCACCACTGGTAGATTACTCGGTGCCGAAACCGGTTATAGTCAGGGACGTCAAGGGGAAAGCCTGATCTCTATCGAAGAAGCCATGAATGGAGCGATCGATGCAGTTTTGAGCAGAATTGAATCCTATTGGCGGGAAGACATGAGACGTGGAGTGCAATACAAGATCATGATCAGCATCAATCCCACATATTCAGAGGATGAAGCTTATGAAATCCAAGATGTGTTTATGGATGCTGCCAAAGCCATTTCCAAAACCTCAAAGGAAAACATCGCCACCAAACAAACCATTGATTATCAAATTTGGGTTGATCCCGCTCGTTATAGCAGTTCAAGAGCTCTCTTTAGAGACTTGAAAAAGAATTTCGATTCCTCCGCTTATGGTGCAAAACTAAAAACTGTAAATATCAACCGCAAGATGATCCTGCTCAAAGTAGATTGATGAGGATAGTATGAATACAAAGCTGTTTTGGTTGCTGCCAGTACTGATGCTGATCATTACTGCATGCAGCGCAGCCCCCAAATGGGTCAATAACCCACGCTCCGTCTTGGATTATGACGATTACTTCATTGGCATCGGCAGTGGAGCTTCCTATCAGGCTGCTCTAGTCAATGCGCAAACCGATCTTGCTCAACAGATTACTGTTAAAGTAGAATCTGTAGTTGAGCTCAAATCCCTAAACCTCGAAACCGGAGGCAGAGAGTTTTATGCCGAATCCATCGAGAAAAACTCTCGCATCACGGTAGATCAAGTACTCAAGGGACTGACCGTAGCTCGGCAGGAACAAGAAAAGCAGACCTACTGGGTGATGGTAACCCTCAATAAAACCCTCATGCTCCAATCACTAAGAGGTGAATTGGACAAACTATACAGTTCCGCAGAAACACTTTTTAACGATGGAATGAAGCTTGCCCAAGAGGGAAAGATCCTTACTGGGATCAAAAACATCATGGATGCGCAGGCAATCCTACCCGAATTTTATACCAAGAAGACCTTTTATGATAGCTTTGCTCCCAATCCCTATCCCCTTTCAGGAATGCTGAGCATTGCCTCTTTGGAATCAGGAATCCGGACTATTCTCACTTCCGTGGTTTTTGAGGTACTCTCCGGTGATAGACAAAGTGCAATTAGCGGAAAAGAACTTCCGGAACCTGTCACTTTTGCTGCGATTTATAGAAGCAGAAGCGGAGAACGAGTACCCCTGAGCGGATATCCAGTAAAGGTTGTATATGGAGACAATACGCTGCTTTCCAAAGGTGCAACGGATAACCAAGGCAGATATACTGTCAATGTTATTGCTACTCCGCAAAGCGGAAGCAGAGGAAAGATAATCATCAAATCCGATGCCATTATGCTTCCTTCCTATATGAGTAAAAATGCGGAACAATCTATAGCCGAAGCCTACTATAGCGTTGGTGAGAGCCAAGGTTTTAGTACCCAACTAGTGATCAAAGACGAGAAAGGGATGCGACTGGAGCGGGTTGAACGCAATCTTACAAAACAGCTCAATAGCAATAATGTAAGCATTGCTGCAAATAGCACAGCACTCATGCAAGGAACTGTTGCCATAGTCGAAAACAAGATGGTAGAAGGCATTGGGTCTCCTAAAAGATTGGTCAAAGTCCGTCTGGATCTGAGCCTTGGTGGCAGTAAAACCAAAGAGTTTTATGGATCAATTTCCGGTAGTGGACAGGGGATGAGCGATAAAGATGAAAAAGAAGCTATCTTCAAAGCTTATGATAGCATTGTCTTGAACAATCGGGAACTTGCCCAACTGATTGCTACAGTAAGCCCCAAACTTGCCAATCAACCTCTGGCTGTCGAACCGGAAAAAAAGCCAGAACCACAGCTCATGAAGCCACTACAAACGGAATCTTTACAAAAGCCAGAACAAAAACCAAGTCCGGACATGATCAAAGATGCCCATTGGTTCACTTCCTCAGACAGACTTTATACTACCGAAGAATTTACACAAAGAACTTACAAGCTATGGGCTCGGGTAGGAAGATACATTTCTGAAAGCGGTAGAGGCTTTGCCATTAGCTATAAGGTACTCGATTATGAAAAAAATATCGAGCTCAATACCGAATACTGCCATCAAACTATTGCTGGCGAAATCAATAATATCAAAAAGGATGATCTAGTCTTTGTGTTTCATACCTACTCCGCCCCCGAAAGCGAGAAACAAGCCAAAACCCAGCAATGGGAAATGGTGAGAGTGACAGATGCCAAAGAACTCCTAAATGGTAAGGTTTACGTGTCCAGCAACAATTGGGCACCAGTTTCAGCTATCCGAGTCTTGAAGAAGTAAAACCAACATATTTTTTCCAAACAGCATCCTCTCATATCGGGAGGATGCTTTTGTTTATGAAAAATAAAGGGCAATGGCAAAAACAAAAAAGGGGGCAGGTGCCCCCAGTGTGTGTTGAGGTATGTGTCGAAAGCTTAGATATATTCTTCGCAATGCCAAACGCCACCAGTTTCATCTTTTAAACGGCATTGGCTTTGTTTTTTACATTCGCTGCAAAGACCCAAGAGGGTTTCATCATCATCACAGCCGTAACTGATGCCCAGAGTGGAAAAAGTGATCAGCGGAGTGTATTCTTCACCGGCTTCGTATTCACTGCAATCAAAAACCAAGCCATTGTCATTGCTGATGACGCAGAGCATCTTTTTGCAACAATAAGCGCACAGACCGGATTTGTTGAAGGACCTATCCAGTATTTCTCTGGAAACGAGGCTTTCGATATCCATGTTCTTCAATGTCGTTCTGGCTTGCATGATCCACTCTCCTGTGATTCGATAAGCTATCTAATTGCATAATCCGAGCCAATCATGAATACTAACATATAGTGGATACATTAATAACGCAAAAGCTTGAATATCAGTATGATAGAATATGTCAGCTATTCGTCTTCAGTTACTGTAAGCACATAAGCGGTAGGAGATTTTGCCACACTGGGGAATTATTCCTCACTTGATCGTCTGTCCCAAAATCAATCGCAGGGTATTGAGAAATGTATAGTTCCGTGTATAGTACGAATGAAAAGCGAGTGGAACTGCCAATCTAGTGTGTAGCCATAGTGTATTGCCTAGTGGCGTGTCACCCTTAAAAGTATCCACCCTAAGGAACTGATAATAATGCCAGAGAAAGATGTAAAAGAGATGTGCAAATTGGTCCATGAACTACTACCAACACATGGTGTA
>Ga0209835_1001321_pt1 | contig 14065 bp, 11 predicted proteins | sample LakKivwa52mmetaG_FD_184138 | JGI IMG/M metagenome (GOLD analysis project Ga0209835, IMG submission 184138) | Anoxic lake water microbial communities from Lake Kivu, Rwanda to study Microbial Dark Matter (Phase II) - Lake Kivu water 52m metaG... | ecosystem: Environmental > Aquatic > Freshwater >...
TTGACTTGATAAAACAAAGATCAGTCTTATTTTTTTTTATAGAGCATAATGTAAAAAATAAACAACACCAATTTTGTCTATTAGGTACCATCGTCTAAAAAAAATGACCAATTTTGTCTATTACACCTAAATTTCGTATGCAAGTAAAATCTCTGGTCATTTTCATATTATCCTCACTATTAGCTCTTAATGTATTTGCTCAGAAATTAGAGGATGTTGTTTACTTAAACAATGGAAGCATTATACGGGGTAGAATTCTTGAAATGATACCGAATGAATATGTAAAAATAGAAATTGCGGGAGGTAGTGTTCTGGTTTATAAAGCAGATGAAATCCTGAAAATGAGCAAAGAAGAGGTTTATAAATCATCAAAGCCTTATGATCCAAAAACAAAAGGTTTCTTTACACAATCTACTGTAGGTTTTTCAGTAGGTGATGGCTACTATTATAATCCAATGTCGGTAAGTTTAAATGTTAACTCAGGTTATAAATGGAAAAACAGGATTCATGCTGGTTTATCTTCCGGTTTTGATTTTTTATATATCCCATCAATTCCACTTATGGCTACTGTGAAATGGGACATATTTGATTCGAGAGTATCGCCATATATCGGAGTTTTTGGAGGTTTTTTGCTACCTTTAGATGGTAAAACTGTTGAGAAATGGCAATATAACTATACCGGTGGCTATCTTATAAATCCTATTATTGGATTCAGAAATTATTTCAACAACAACACAGCACTTGATTTTGGATTCGGTTTCCGAAGAGCAGAACTGTACAGTAACCGATACGATGAGTATTATAAAGTTACAGTGGAGAGAACTGAAGTAGCCAACAGAATATACTTCTCAGTTGGTTTCATTTTTAAATAATATCAACTAATTATAATTCAGATTATTCCACAATTTGGGATGAAATAAATTGGACTTTATAAAAATCTGACTTTTATTTTGTAACATAAATAATAGTGTTATGCTTACATCTAAAGTAAATTATATCGGAAATTTAAGAACAGAAGCTGTTCATGTCAGATCAGGAAATAGTATTGTTACAGATGCACCTGTAGATAATCAGGGTAAAGGCGAGTATTTTTCACCAACCGACTTATTATCAACTTCATTAGCAAGTTGTATGCTGACTATTATGGGTATAGCCGCAAATACACATGGTTTTAATATAGAAGGAACTTCTGCTGAAGTAACAAAAGTTATGGCTTCAGATCCTCGAAGAGTTGGGGAAATTATCATTGATTTATATTTTCCTAAAAACGATTATTCTGAAAAAATACGTAAAATTATTGAATTAAGTGCCAACACCTGCCCTGTTTCCAAAAGCTTACATCCCGAATTAAAACAAACAATACGTTTTCATTTTTAACAAAAAGTGTTATGGAAATTGAACTAAATCAAACTTTTAGTGCCTCAATGATAGTGGATGAAAAGTCTACAGCTCAGGCTTATGGCTCAGGTTTGCTGGCAGTTTTTGCCACTCCTGCAATGATAGCATTTATAGAAAATACCGCTCATTTAGCACTGAACAAGTATCTTCAGGAAGGTCAGACTTCGGTAGGTACCGAAGTTTGTGTAAAGCATCTGAAAGCAACTGCAGTTGGTAAAGAAGTAATATGCAATGTTGTAATGACTGAAACCGACAAAAGAAAAGTTGTTTTTTCAGTTGAAGTATATGAAGATAATGTCCTGATAGGTAGTGGAACTCATACCAGATTTATAGTTGATATCAATAGATTTCTCCTCAATGTTTATCCTGACTCATCAAAACTTAAAAACTGAAATGAAAAAAACTGGGTTTAGAAAATTAAAGAGAAAATTGATGTATTTAACTGATAAACAAATTTTTAAAAAAAATTACCTATTGGTTATTTCATTGTTTATTTTACTCAAACTACATATGCCTTTTATGGTTGAAGGGCAAAACAATGAATATTTGCTTCAAATAAATCCTGAAAATGACATTAAAGCGTTTATTGAAGGATTTAATAGTGAAAATTCACCAGAATATTTTCTTACCTATAAGGAATTAATTTCAAAAGACCTATCTATTCATTTGATTGAAAATCAATCAATTGAACCCAATAATAGCATTATTGAACTTTTATTGTCGTATTATCCAATTGTTTTGTCGGCACAAACCAATAAAAAGCTCAGTTTAAGGAAAGCTGAAATACCTGATGATACATTGTTTAAGAATCAGTGGTCATTGCTTAATGATGGCTCAACAGGTGGTGTTTCTGGTGCTGATATAAATGTAGTACCCTTGTGGAATATAAATAAAGGAGGGCTGACAAGCCAGGGAGATACCATTGTTGTTGCTGTAATTGATGATGGAATAGATACAAATCATCCGGATATTATGCCCAATTTATGGTTTAATTATAACGAGATACCCGGAAATTCAATTGATGATGACGGAAATGGTTATGTTGACGATTACAGAGGATGGAATACCTATCAGGACAACGATAATTTATTGTATGATGGCAGCCATGGCACACAGGTAAGTGGTATAATTGGAGCAAGAGGAAATAATACAACAGGAATTGCTGGCATAAACTGGAACGTTAAAATAATGATGATCGTTGGTGGAGGACAGGAATCTGATGCCATAAAAGCATACTCATATGTATTGAAAATGAGGAAATTATATAATGCTTCTAATGGTCAGAAAGGAGCGTATATTGTAAGTACAAATACATCATGGGGGCTTGATAATAAATTCCCTAAAGATGCTCCTATCTGGTGTGCACTTTACGATTCAATGGGTAAGGCAGGAATACTAAATGTGGCAGCTACTACTAATTCAGATATTTATGTAGATACATCAGGGGATTTACCGACCACTTGTCCGAGTAAATATTTGCTGACAGTTTCGTCAACCAATAAAAATGATCAAAAAAATTCGTCAGGTTCAGGAAAGATTAGTATTGACATTGGAGCACCGGGTAAAAGTATTTTTACCACTGCATATTTATCAGGTCAGAAATCCGATTATTCTTATTTTACAGGAACATCTGCTTCATCTCCACATACAGCAGGAGTTACTGCATTATTAGTTTCAGCATCATGCAATGGCTTAATAGAATTAGGTAAAAAACATCCTGATAGTCTGGCCTATCTGATTAAGTTATTTATCATGCAGGGGGTTAAACCTCTTGGTTCATTGTATAATTTAACAGTTACAGGTGGGCGATTAAATGCTTTTGGTGCCTATCTAAAAATGATGGAATATTGTAATAATGTACTATCTATTGAAGATAAAGATATTGCTGAGCATATTTTTACCTATCCTAACCCTGTCACTACTGAGCTTAAGCTAAATATTAACTTAGAAAATGTAGAGGTAGAGATATCAGATATAATGGGTAAAGTATGCGAATTTTCACTTTTGTCAAATAATTCAATTGATTTTTCGGAATTCAAACCCGGCATTTATTATCTGAGAGTTATCACAAAAGGTGGAATCCTAACACAAAAAATCATTAAAATTTAACCCTTCCAGCAGTATAGTAAGTTCTTCTGTAATAGGGTTCATCAAGAGAACTGATAATAACCCCACCCCTTCGTGCTGCATGAATAAAATAGCTATCATTCAAATAAAACCCGACATGAGAAATCCGGCCTTTACGTATTTTGAAAAAAACTAAATCACCTTCCTGAAGTTCAGATTTCTGTATTTTTACCACATCGTTTATCATTGTATAGGAACTTCTGCTCAGCTTTTTACCATAAACTTCTCTGTAAAGACTATTTACAAAACCCGAACAATCTGTTCCTGACTGGTTGCTACCTCCTTTGCGGTAGCGTGTATGCAGCCATTTTTCAATAAAATTGACCAAATCTTTGTTGGCTGTAATGAGTTTAATCTCCGGAATTTCATAAAAAGTATAACAGCTTGTGTCCATAATACTCAGGTAGAAACTATCAAAATCAATAAAAAAGTTATGTAACTGAGGTTTTTCAATAACTGCTGAAGCCGTAAAGGGAACATCTGCTTCACAAATCTCTGCAGTATTCAGATTTATTTTCAATGGCACAAGTAATGGTTTGGAATAAAAAAATGTGCATGAAGAGAGCATTGTGCTGACAAACAGCACCATAAAAAAGTGAACAATATATTTTCCCTTCATTTTCATTGAAAGAGGCCAATTAAGAAAAAACCTTGCCAGAGGTTTATTTTTCAATAGGAATCAAATATTCAATACTATCTGATTGAACTTCAAAAGTTTTCAGGAAGTTTTTTGCAGGGCCTGTCAGAATTACTTCAGGAAGCAAATTATCATAATCGTACTGGCTTATAACTTCTTTTTTTAGCATTCTACCTGAAACATTTCTATAATGCCAGTTGTAATGACTTCTTAATTGCCCGTTTTGGTCAAAAGCATAATAGAAACTTGCTGGTCGTGGAATAACAGAAGCCATAAATATTGATTCTGCCAAAGTGAGCTTACTTAGTGGTTTTGTAAAATAAAACTCGCAAGCTTCACCTACACCATAAATATTGGGTCCCCATTCAATTATATTCAGATAGATTTCAAAAATCCTGTCCTTGCTTAAAAGTCTGTAGTTTTCCATCAACCAGGTTATTATAATCTCTTCTATTTTACGGGTTATCACTTTTTTAGAACTCAGAAAAGCATTTTTAACAAACTGCATGGAGATTGTACTTCCGCCTCTGGCAAATTTTTTCCTTTTAATGTTGGTAATCAAAGCATCTTGAATAGCAACTGGTATGAATCCGGCATGATAATAAAATGCTCCGTCTTCCGAAAAGATGACTGATTGTTTCAGCCATTCAGGAATATTGCCAATCGGCACAAAATATGGATTTGATGGCCCGACTATAAATGTTCTCACGGGGTTTCCGTTTTTAAAGGCTGTATATTCAAATTCATCCTGTAAACGGCCAAAATCAAGGTTACCAAAGCTCTTTATTCTGAAATCATATTTTTGCAATTTGGTATAAAACTTTAGTGAATCAGGCAAGGTTAAGTCAACTTCTATTCTTAAACGATATGCCAAATCTCCTTCTGCTTTCATATTTTCAAGATTAGTCAGTAGTCCTTTTGGAATTGATTCAATCAAATCAGATACTTTGAATCGGGGAGCATTAAAGTCAACTATAATTTCTTTTCCTTTAGTTTTATCAAACAAAATATATGGATGAAACAAAAACTTATTAAGTCTGATAAATGATGAACTGTCTATTTCGAGCCTCCTTTTACTTGCATTTAGCTGAAAAAATGTTTGCAGATTCTTGACAAAAATGGTGTCAAATGAAATTCTCTTATTGTAAATTACTGTTTGTTTAAAATTCAGTTTTCCGGAAAACCTGGCTTCTTTCGTTCCTGATGTATTCATTTTAAAACTAAAATCAATGACTTTACCGGTTAAATATAAACCATACTTTTTATCAACCACAGGAAGTGGCACTAATTGACCGTTTATTAAAGTTGAAGACGCTTCGATTAGATTGTCATTGGGCAGATATTTATAATCAATTTTATAGTTCCCTTTACTTACATCATTTTCAACTTCGAATACTGAACTTAGCTTGTTGTTTCGGATTAAAGCATTTTTACCGCTTATTCTGAATTGACTACCAAAATAATTTATTTTCAATTTAAGATTGTTCATTCTCATATTTGATGGAATGATTCCTTCCACAATATGAAATATTCCTGTTGAACGTTTATAATAATCCGTTGAAGTTTTTTTTACTGAATGAGTATCCGACTTTTCTTTTTTTGAGATGATATTGTAAGAGCACTTAGTACTGTCTTTATAAAAATTCATTTCCAGGTTATCAACATTAACATGCTTGATTTTTATTTTCCCAAAAAGTAATTTTATGAGACTGATTTTAATTTCAGCTCTGTCTAATTTTAAGAGGTCGAGATTCTCATTTTTAATACTTAAGTCGGAGATGATGATTTTTTTTAAACCCTGAAGCTTTAGATTTCCATAAATTATACTTACACTATATTGATTATCAATACTTTTAATTTTGCTTTTAGCCACTTTCTGAAAGACCGGATTTTTTATTGAAAATACAAGTATCAAAATAACAGTAATAATTAATGAAACCATTAACAGTCTTTTCTTTGTTTTGCTTGTGATGATATATTTCATTCTGAAAAATTAAAAATCAAATTTAACATTGTTTTAAAATCCATAAAATTTTAGTTAATGCCTTTCATGCTTAAGTATATTCTTTTTCGGTCAAGGTCAACATCAATAATCCTAACTTTTACCCTTTGTTTAAGTCGGACAATTTCCGATGGGTTTTTGACAAACTTATCTGCCAGTTCAGAAATATGTACCATGCCATCCTGTTTTACACCAATATCAATAAATGCCCCAAAATTAGTAATATTGCTTACAATTCCATCCAGTATCATATCAGCTTTTAAATCACCAATTTCACTGACATCTTTTGCAAAACTAAAATCTGCAATGGGTTCACGCGGATCTCGTCCAGGTTTTTCAAGTTCTCTGATAATATCGTTTATTGTTGGTAAACCTGCTTTAGAATCAGTGAAATCAGCAGGTTTTATTAGTGATATCAGGTTTGAATTACCAATTATTTCTTTCAATTTACATTTCAGCGATTCAGCCATTTTTTCAACAATATAATAACTTTCTGGATGAACTGCGCTATTGTCTAATGGATTTACAGCACCTTTTATTCTTAGAAATCCTGCACATTGTTCAAAAGCTTTTTCACCGAGACGCTTTACCTTTTTTAATTCATTTCTTGACTTAAAAGCTCCATTTTGTTTACGGTATTCAACTATATTTTCAGCTAATTGAGGTCCTATTCCTGAAACATAAGTTAGTAACTGTTTACTGGCAGTATTAAGCTCCACTCCTACCAAATTCACACAGCTTTCGGTAGTTTGATCTAATGCTTTTTTTAGCAAAAACTGATTTACATCGTGCTGATATTGTCCTACTCCTATTGATTTTGGGTCTATTTTGACCAATTCGGCCAAGGGGTCAATTAATCGTCTTCCTATTGAAACTGCACCTCTTACTGTCAGATCATATTCACCAAGCTCTTCTCTTGCAACTTCAGAAGCAGAATAAACAGAAGCCCCATCTTCATTAACCATAAATATTTTAACCTGAGTATCAAATTTATACGAAACTAAAAAGTCATAAGTTTCTCTGCCAGCTGTTCCGTCACCTATTGCTATCACCTCTGTTTTGTATCTATCAATCAGATTTTGCAGGTTTTTAGCCGACTTTTCAGGCTCATTTACAGGTGGATGTGGAAATATTGTTGTATTTTCTAATAGATTACCTTCCGAATCAAGGCATACTAATTTACATCCGGTTCTAAAACCAGGATCGAAAGCAATAATTCTTTTTTGACCCAAAGGAGAAAACAACAACAATTGCTTTAAATTTTCAGTAAATACTTTAATAGCCACCTCATCTGCAAGTTCTTTTTTCTGATTTAAAAACTCAGTTTCCATTGATGGCTGAAGTAATCGCTTGTAGCTGTCTTTAGTTGCTTTTTGTATATGAATTGCGCATTCATTCTGTGATTTAACAAAATTCCTGTTAATGGAATGAAATGCCCTTTCTTCATCAATTTCAACATTAACTTTCAAAAAACCCTCATTTTCACCTCTTAAAATTGCCATGAAGCGATGTGAAGGAATACGTCTTAATTGTTCTGAAAACTTAAAATAATCTCTGTATTTTTGTGCATCTTCCTTTTTATTTTTAATAATTGAAGCATATAAAACAGCCTCATTTTCAAAGAGTTTTCTTAGAACTTTACGGGTGTATTGATGTTCATTAATCCACTCTGCAATTATATCACGCGCCCCCTGAAGTGCATCTTCAACATCAATTACAAGCTCATTTACAAATTTAAATGCTATTTGTTCCAGATTATCTGAACGTTGAGACATAATTATCTTCGCCAGTGGTTCAAGACCTTTTTCCATGGCAACACTTGCCCTGGTTTTCTTCTTTGGTTTGTAAGGCAAATAGATGTCTTCCAAATCTGATAGATTCCAGCATTTATTAATACTTACTTTAAGTTCTTCTGTTAGTTTCCCCTGTTCTTCAATAGTTGCAATTATCGTTTCTTTACGTTTCTCAATTTCTGAAAATTTATCAAACAAACGGCTAATTTCAGTAATATGAACTTCATTTAAACCATTGGTAGCCTCTTTTCGATAACGTGCGATAAATGGAATAGTTGAGCCTTCATTAATTAATTTAATAACAGAATCAACCTGCTCAAAACTAATACCCGACTGAGATGAAATTAATGATTGTATTGTTGTGTTCATGCTAAAATTTAATATCAAAGATACTATCTGTCCTATAAAAAAAAAAAGCCCTTAAAAAGGGCTTTCAGTATTTTCAGGCTTGTATTTATTTAAACTTAATCAGTTGTATGGTCCTACCTCCGGTAAATCCTTTTTTAGTTGCCATATCAGGGTCATCCAGAATAATTGCATCGAAAACGACACCATCTTTTGCCTCTTTGCATGCCCGCTAATAAAGCTTATTCATGAAATTGTCAATTGCATTTTTTCCCATTTTCAGCTGTCCGATGTTAGTAAAATTGGTAACTTCAACAGTTTGAACAACATCATATCCCACAGTTGGTAATCCTAGAAAAAATATTACTTTCGACCCACATTTTTTAACATAATCTTTCGAATTATATGTTGCCGTTTTGGTAGGATTCGGATTATTAAATTTGATAAGTTCAATTTTAATTTCACTGTAAACAATTGCAGCATCAAAATCAGGATGTTTGCCTTTCGATACCTTTTTGAGGACATCGTCAATTGCAAGACAAGTTTTGTGAATTCCTGAAACATCTCCAATTGTAGCAGCTTCATTGCTCTTTGAAGGTGTATATTTTGCTTTTCCAACTACAGTATAGGCATCTGTTGGAATTGAATTAATGTAAATCAGTTTTCCCTGATAGGTAACATTACATCTTCCGTTTTGGGCATTTAATGCACTAACTGTAAACATTAAAAGCATTGTAAGAATTGAAATTTTTCTCATGATCTTATTTTTTAATTTGTTCAAAGATAAATCTTTTCATTTGATTGATAAAACTTCTTTTAAATACTATAAAGTTTAAAAAAGTAAATCATATTTTTTCGTACTCAGCTGCTCTGACATAAATATTTTTTTCTTCATCATTAATTTTAGTAATCTATAAATTCATTTAACTTAACCGCCCTAAAAATTGTGTAATTATTTAACAAAATAAGCATTTTAACTAAGAAATTTATCTTTTTACAAAATGAAACAGGAAATTAAATTCAGTTTGATATACAGGGACATGTGGCAATCGAGTGGCAAATATGTCCCACGTGTTGACCAACTTACTGAAATAGCCCCAGTTATAGTTGACATGGGATGTTTTTCACGTGTTGAAACCAATGGAGGAGCATTTGAGCAGGTTAATCTTCTTTTTGGAGAAAACCCAAATTATGCTGTCAGAGAATGGACAAAAGCTTTTAATAAAGCAGGCATTCAAACTCACATGCTTGAACGGGCACTTAATGGAATCAGAATGTTTCCGGTGCCGGCTGATGTCAGAAAACTCATGTACAAAGTAAAAAAAGCACAAGGAACTGATATTGCACGCTCATTTTGCGGACTTAACGACCACAGAAATCTGGAACTTTCAATTAAGTATGCCAAAGAAGCAGGAATGATTTCACAAGGCACCTTATCCATTACCTATTCACCTGTTCATACTGTTGATTATTTTATGGGAGTTGTTGATAAAATGGTTGAATATGGTACTGATGAAATTTGTCTGAAAGATATGGCTGGTGTAGGGCGACCTGTTGAACTTGGTCAATTGGTGAAAGCAATCAAAGACAGGCATCCTCATTTGATTGTACAATATCATGGCCACAGTGGTCCCGGATTTTCGGTAGCTTCCATGCTTGAAGTAGCTCGTGCCGGTGTCGATTATATTGATGTTGCAATGGAGCCTTTAAGCTGGGGAATGGTGCATCCTGATGTCATTACCATTCAGGCAATGTTAAAAAATGCAGGTTTTCTGGTGCCCGACATTAATATGGACGCATATATGGAAGCACGCTCGCTCACTCAAAAATTTATAGATGATTTTTTGGGATTTTTTATTGACCCTAAAAACAAACATACATCTTCATTACTGGTTGGATGCGGATTACCCGGTGGGATGATGGGTAGTTTGATGGCCGATCTGAAGGGTGTTCATGAAGGCCTTAATCGTTTTCTGGAAAACTCCGGCAAAAAGAAACTGAATGTTGATGAATTATTGGTCAAGTTATTTAATGAAGTCAGCTATATCTGGCCAATGCTTGGATATCCACCATTGGTAACTCCATTCAGTCAGTATGTAAAGAATATTGCCCTATTGAATGTAATGGCTATTGAACAGGGAAAAGAAAGGTTTAATAGTATTGACAACAATTCATGGGATATGATTTTGGGTAAAGCCGGACAATTACCAGGTCAATTAGCTCCTGAAATCATTGAATTAGCCCAACAACAGGGTAAAGAGTTTTATACAGGAATTCCTCAGGAGGCTTATCCAAACGAATTACCAAAATTTATTGAAGAAATGGAACAACTTGGTTGGGAACGAGGTCAGGATGATGAAGAATTGTTTGAATTTGCCATGCACGATCGTCAGTATCGGGATTATAAGTCTGGTATTGCCAAAAAACGATTTAATGAAGAGCTTGCCAAAGCAAAAGCTGATTTAAATATTTCTGTTAATTTACGTAATGACCAGCCTAAACCTGAATCAAGCAGTAAAGATATCATTTCTCCTTTATTTGGCACTGTTTATTACAATCTTAATTATTATATGCGCGAAGACGACATTACAGTTGGTACCATTGTTAATAAAGGACAACGCCTTTGTTATATTCTTTCTGATTTAAATTATTGGGAAATTAAAGCTGATTACAATGGTGAAATTACCGAGATTTTTATAAATCAAGGACAACCGGTGCATAAAGGGGATGTGATACTCAGAATTAGATGATTTAAGATTTAGTTCTGATTTTTAGATTTTTTCAGTCTTGCATTCAAGCCCGCATTCTTATCATTCACTTTATTGTATAGGAATTCCAATAGTGTTAAAACCATCAATAATTCAAGGTTCTAACACAATTAATAGGAAGGATTTAAAATCTACCTTTTAAGTAGTTATAATCAAGGTAATACATTATTTTAAGGGAAATGCTGTTGATAGCAGGTTGATTTATTACATCTCCAAAATTTTTAAAATAAGATGGATTAATATAGGTTCCATGCTTATAAATAGCGTTTTTCCACACCAAACTCATTTCGCTTCCCGGAGCAAATTGCCAGGTAAACACAGCATCAATAGTCAAAGCATCAAAGCTCAGATTTTGATTTTCTGTGTAAACAATTTCATGTAATGTTCCATTTTTATCTAATACATAAAACTGCTTATAATTGGCTGTGCTCCAGTAATGTCTGGCACGCAGACTGAAAGAAGCAGTTTTAGTAAAAATATAGCTTAGATAAATATCATTTTCAAAAGTACTAAGGTCTCTGCTGCCAAACACTATAAACCAACCTTCAGCTGTATCGGGCATTGCTTCCACAAAACCTCGTTGCGATTTATTGAAATCATATTCTGTACTGAAAGTAATAAAAAGCTTGTCGCTTAGGCGTATTCTTGGTGCAATATCAATTGAATAAGCAGATTTTTGAAACTCAGGAACAATATTATAGGAAAACCTCATATCAACAACAAATCTTTTACGGTAATCTGGCGAAATCCATCCGAAAAACCAAATATGCGGAGGGATTCTGAATTTAAATCCGGCTATTCTGGGCTCATAATAATCATATTGTGCAATAGGAGTACCTCCGGCATTTATGCCTATATCAAGATGGTTTTTAAACTTAGCCCTCGATTCAGCATAAATATCAAATGCGGCATATTCAAAAGGTTGCATACGAGTTATGTAGCTAAAACCTATATTATTACGCAAATTAAGAAAAATACCGAAAGGTTTATACTTGTTGTATGCAAGGGATAGGTGGTTTTCCATATAATTGCTGTAACTATTATAACCCATATCATTGATATTGAAATTTGCAGAAGCCATTTCGTTGCTTAATGAAAACCTGAAATTACCTTTAATTTTTTTTAATGAAATAAAATTTCTAAATCCGTTTTCATGTGGTTTATTAATTTTCGATATAGAATTATAAGTTATACTTCCTCCAAGCCTGAATGTGTTTTCTTTATCTTCAAAACTGTAATCGGCTGCCGATACATTGGCCATCCTGTTTTTATTAATCAGATTTGTATTGATAAAACCTACAGAGCTTCTGTTTTTAAGCGTTTGATCAAAAACAACAATATTATAATTAGTAAAAGGTTGAGTTATTAATGTTTGCTCATTGCTGTCGGTATCCAGATAAATGGCTTTAGCCGTAGAAGTAATGGCATTAAAAACACCGATACCTAATCCATTTGCATTTCTTCCTGAAAGTTTAAAAGCGTTTATCAGATTGGTTTTCTGTGGATTATCTTTTATTCCGTTTATTCCTGATAATAAATATAGTTTGTAATAGTCTTCAGGTCTGTCACCTATTCGTCTGGAATAAAACAATCCTGCTTTGTTAAAAAGTTCAGTTCCCTCAGTAAAAAACTGGCGTTTTTCATCATATTGTGTTTCAAAAGCTGATAAGTTGAGCACTACTTCATCTGATTCAACCTGCCCGAAATCAGGAATTAAAACCATATCTAATGTAAAACTTTCATTTAAGCCATATTTAATATCTGCCCCATAATTTAAATTAAAACCCAATTTATTATTGTCAGGATTTTTTTCGAGATATGCAACCACATACGGGAACAATGAAAGTCTGAGAGGTGGTTTTATATTGCTGATTCCTGATAATTCAGCTGACTGATTTACTATACTATTCTGATTATTGTCAACAAATTGCAATGAACTCCATTCTCTGTGTCGCCTGATATGCCTCCAAGCATTTATCCCCCATTCCTGTACATCCTTTTTCGGAAATCGAATGGCAGCATAAGGAATTCTGAATTCAACAACCCAAGCACTATCATTAATTTGAACAGCACTTGACCACACTGCATCCCAGTTAGGGTCCTCATTTTCACCAATCATCTTAACATCATTTTGAACACCTGAAGCTGATACTTTAAAAATAGAGGCATTTTTTCTATCATTAAAAGGCAGCAATATCAAACCAAAAATATCAGTGTTTACATGATCAATCTGGTCGCGTTGACTCAATTCCCTTAATATGCTGTCAGGAGCGGTATCGTACATGATGGCAGCCACATAAAATGCTTCGTCATCATAGGCAAAAGCTACTTTTGTTATTTGAGATGGTTTATTGCCATTATAAGGCTCATATTGAATAAATTTGTCAAAAAATTGTGCTTGATTCCAAACAGACTCAAGATGACCATCAATTTTTATTCTTTCATTGGTTCGGTAAGCAGTTACGGTTCTGTTTTGCGAACTGACTGTAAAAGTAATTAACAGGATAAATAAACCATTTAAAAATGCAACTTTCATGTCTGCAAAAATAATCTATCAAGCTTAACTACAACAATTCAATCAACTCTTCAAAAACAGTTTGAACATGACTAACAATGGGGGCAAATTCATCTTTCCCAACCAACATGAACATACTTTCAGGATTTATAGCAGCTACTTCTGTTTGATTATCAGAAATATATCTGACCAAAACATTACAGGGTAATAAGGTGCCAATCATAGGTTCGTTTGTAATTGCCTGTAAAGCGAAATTGGGATTGCATGCTCCAAGAATGGTATAAGGTTTAATTTCAGCTCCGATTTTTTCTCTTAAAACCTTATCGGCTTCTAAAGTAGTTACTATTCCAAAACACTGTTGTCCGATAAAAATTTAAATGGAGTCAATCAAAAAAATTGACTCCATTGTTGTAGATTGCACTTTCACAAAAACTTTCTACAATGAGCAAAAGTACATATTTTTTTGGAACCAGCGTTTTC
>Ga0209835_1001324_pt1 | contig 14031 bp, 10 predicted proteins | sample LakKivwa52mmetaG_FD_184138 | JGI IMG/M metagenome (GOLD analysis project Ga0209835, IMG submission 184138) | Anoxic lake water microbial communities from Lake Kivu, Rwanda to study Microbial Dark Matter (Phase II) - Lake Kivu water 52m metaG... | ecosystem: Environmental > Aquatic > Freshwater >...
AAGGAGCCTTATCAACCTATACATTTAACAATGTTACAGCTAACCACACTATCAGTGCATCCTTTAAAACTGGCAACCAAATTATTATTCCTGGGCGTATACAAGCCGAAGATTACAATTTGGGAGGACAAAATGTTGGCTATTACGATGCAACTGCAGGTAATACCGGAGGTGCTTACCGAAATGATGATGTGGATATACAGCCCACAACCGATGCAGGTGGTGGTTTTAATGTGGGTTGGACAGCGGCTGGCGAATGGCTTGCCTATACTGTGGTGGTGCCGCAGGCTGGTACTTATAAAATGACGGCTAGAGTAGCTTCAGGGACATCAGGCACTAAAACCATGAATATCTTATTAAATGGCAATCCCCTGACATCCATTAGTACCACAACATCTTCAGGATGGCAAAGTTGGGTTAATGCGGAATCATCCGTATTTACACTGCCGGCCGGAACTCATCTACTGCGCGTAAACATGGCCAGCAGCGGATTCAACATCAATTATTTCGATGTTGCCAATGTAACACCCATAAACTATTCAATTGTAGCAACTGCGGGAGCCAATGGATCAATTACACCAAATGGCAATGTCACTGTACCGCAGGGATCATCCCAAACCTTTACAATTAGTGCCAATAGTGGTTATGTCATCGACAAATTACTTGTCAATGGCGTGAATCAAGGAGCCTTATCAACCTATACATTTAACAATGTTACAGCTAACCACACTATCAGTGCATCCTTTAAAACTGGCAACCAAATTATTATTCCTGGGCGTATACAAGCCGAAGATTACAATTTGGGAGGGCAAAATGTTGGCTATTACGATGCAACTGCAGGTAATACCGGAGGTGCTTACCGAAATGATGATGTGGATATACAGCCCACAACCGATGCAGGTGGTGGTTTTAATGTGGGTTGGACAGAGGCTGGTGAATGGTTGGCTTATACTGTGAACGTTGCTTCAACTGGTCAGTATAGAATGACTGCGCGACTTGCCTCTGGCGTTGCCGGAACAAAAAACGTCGCAGTTTTAGTGGATGATAACCCACTTACCACGATAAGTACAACTACATCCGCAGGTTGGCAAAATTGGGTCGATGAAGTTTCTGGCATCTTTACACTAAGTGCAGGAACACATGTCATTCGAGTCAACATTCAATCAAGTAGCCTCAATATCAACTACTTTGATATCAATGCCGCAACACCTGTTAACAAAATTCTCAATGGTGACTTTGCCAATGCGGGAGCTAACTGGTTGACAGGTGGATCTGCTTTTGGTTCGGTTAGTTATGCAACTGGATTAGCTAATTGGACAATTACCAATGGTAGTGGCCAAGTTTGGGAACCTCAAATGGTACAGAATACATCGGTTGTTGCTGGTAAGCATTACACCTTGTCCTTTGATATTAGATCGAGTACAGGCGCGAGAACAATCCGAGTGGGAGTAAATGGCAACGCTGATGACAATTATGTATCACGCGGATTAGACCAATCAGTAAATGTTACCACTTCGCAAGTTAATGTTGTGCTCAATTTTGTTGCGAATGCCACCGATGCCACTGCCCGTCTCGACTTTAATATGGGTGGAAACACCAATAATGTACAGATCGACAATGTAAAACTGCTCGAAAATTAATTTTCTGAAACAAAAAAATACTGATTCATTTGAATCAGTATTTTTTTTGCTTTTTAAGCAACTTGCTTAAAAGAATTTTTCCGACCACCACAATTAGTTTTGGGCTCTAAAAAGTGCCCTTTACGAGCAGGTTTTAAAGTGCCCGCTGACACTCCCATTTAGTAGTTTTTTGTGTCCACTAAATTGGGGTCAGATCACTAAAAAGTAAGGCTCTTCGCCTAAATGAGTGCAAAAGTTAGATTTAGGCTTAAAAAAGCGAGGGTATAAAATTGTTTAATTCTCCTGAGATTTTGGATTTTCACCGTCATTTATTGAATTTACCGACACCATGGGATGTCCGATCAGTAGACATGGATATCGAAAAGCAGAGTGTAATCATCCATGTATTTTGGCCAACTGGGACATTCGCTCCTTGTCCTGAATGCCAAGAACTATGTTCTGTTCGGGATGAAAAGTCGCGAATGTGGCGGCATTTAGATACCATGCAGTTTAAAACTTTCTTACAATGTGATGTTCCACGCGTAAATTGCCCTGAACACGGAATTTTACAGATGTATGTTCCATGGAGTGATCCGAAAAGTCGATTTACAGCCCTGTTTGAAAGCTTTGCCGCGCAAGTACTTTTGTCGTGTAAAAATCAAATGCAAGCAGCGGGACTACTTCGTCTATCATGGAAACAAATTCACCGCATTCAAGAACTAGCCGTTATGAAAGCATTGGCAAAACGTAAAAGTGAAAAGATTATTCATTTAGGTATCGATGAGAAAAGCTTTTTAAAAGGCCATAAATATGTAACGATACTTAATGATCTGGATAGGAAATCGGTTCTGGATGTATCTCAAGGACGGGATGAAGAATCCGTACATAAGGTATTGGAATGCCTGAGTACAGAGCAAAAGGCTTCCGTTGATGCTGTAGCGATGGATATGTGGTTGCCATATAAGAATGTCGTAGATGAGGAAATACCCGTAGCAGATATTGTACATGACCGTTTTCATATCATGGGGTATTTGACAAAAGCAGTGGACACAGTACGCAAGAAAGAGCATAAAACCTTTCTACAACAAGGGATAGAAGTTCTCAAGGGCACTAAATATTTGTGGCTAACTAATCAAAACAACTGGAATAAGGATCAACGCCTAAAATACAAGGAAGTTCGCGAGACATGTATCAAGGTAGGAAAGGCATTTTCTATTAAAGAAACATTCCGAAAGTTCTGGTCATATACATATAAGGGATCCGCAGAAACATTTTTTAAGGAATGGTATTTTTGGGCAACCCACAGTCGATTGAAGCCTGTAATCGAGGTGGCGAAAATGTTAAAGCGTCACCTTGGGAATATTCTTACCTATTTCAAACATCGTATATCGAATTCAGCTTCTGAAGGAATTAATGCAAAAATCCAGATGATTAAAGCAGATGCACGAGGATTTAGAAACTATGAGAATTTTCGAATAGCGATTTTATTTCACTGCGGAGGGTTCAAATTCTTTGTACACAAATGGGCGTAGAGCCTTAACTTTGAACTCTCCAACAAGGTTAGATAAGATGGTAAAATTTCAAGCGCTTACCTTGGGAAAAAAAATCTACCCAAAACTTGCCTTTGTTATTGGTATTGCCTGTAGTCTTGCCCTTATGTCCTTTTTTTACTCGCGTCACCGGCTTGAACAACAGTTTAAGTCCGAAAAACAAAAACTGATCAAGGAAGATTTTCTTCCGATGACAGAAAAAATAAACCACTTTTTTGAAACTATATATAAGTCCAACCGCACAATAAGTCTTTTACCCAGTGTTAGAAATATTAAGGATGGAAACCGAAGTTCTGACGCAGAAGATATTCTTAAGGAAAAACGGTTTAGTGAGGAGGCCCATCTTTCGGTCCAACAACTCTACAATAACTTGGCTTCTAGTGTTTCTGTTTCAGAAATTTATGCGCTGCATAAAAATTTCCATCCCGAAAAAGGGGAAATTCCCTTTTTCATGTATGATCAGCTCATAATTGGCAAAGGTCAAGAAGATAATAGTAATGAGGAAAACCCCAGTCCAGAAGAAAGTATAACCCAGGAAAAAACAGAATCAGGTTCTTCTTCAACCCCTACATCTGATATACCAGAAGAATCTGAAGAGGCAGAATACCGCTATTTTCCCTTTCAAATTGAACATTTTAATACCCCTTACCAAACATTAAGCTTAAGAGACCTGGATGAAATACCCTCACACTCAAGCCCTGTTTTACGCACCTGTGATAATTCACAATACTTATCCATCAGCTCAGGGGACAGTAGCAATGCTTTGGGAATCTTCTATAGCACGCCTATCTATGATTTAAACCACAAGTTTTTAGGAATTATCACAACTGTATTTCGCACCAATGTCCTAGAGGCGCACCTTCTTGGTATGCCCTACCTTATTATAACTAAGGAAGATGAGCAAAGTGCGCGAAGAGAAAATATATCCTACCCGGATGAACTCGGAAATTTCGTGCTAGTTCAGGCTCAGCAGAATACCTATATCGGGGACCGTAGGAATGCATCTCTCCTAGAATCTATCAAAAATCTTGGTCGTGCCGACAGCATCACCGACCAGATTTATTCAACAACACTCCCGATTAGAGACGATAACCCCTGGCGTCTCTATTACCAGTATTCCCCCCAGGCACTCAAAGTGGTAGAAAATCAAGAGAACAGATTCTTGTTTCTCATGCTTACTTGTATTGCTGTCCTCTCCCTTTTATCCTTTGTGGGAATTGTGTATGTTGAAAACAAAAACCAACAACTCAGGAATCTGGCACAAAAACTTGATGAAGCTGAAAAACAGGGTGACCTAACTGTCAAACTGACTCTAAACCGCAAGGACGAAGTAGGTGAACTGGCCCGTCTGTTTGAGCGTTTTACTGAGAAAATGCATAAAATCATGAAACTTATTACTTCTCACACCCAAACCTTAGTGAGATCTTCTACCGATTTAGGCCGTGTCAGTTCTGAAATATCCCTGAGTTCAAAATCTTCGGGTGATTTAGCTAGCAGAGTCCTTGATTCCTCTGAGACTTTTTCAAAAAATATCCATATCCTCGCATCATCCTCTGAAGAAATGTCTTCTTCCATCAAAGATGTTGCTCATTCTGTCAAAGAAATGAATTCTTCGCTCGCTGAAGTTTCCAAGAGTTGCATGCGGGAGTGTGAAAACACCCAAACAGCTTCTCGGCAAACCGAGGAGGCCAGTAAAACCTTGCGTGATCTTAATTTAGCCTCGCGAGAAATCGGAAAAATAGTGGACCTTATTTCCAGTATTTCTAACCGTACCAGCCTCTTGGCACTCAATGCTTCTATTGAAGCTGCCTCAGCTGGGCCAGCAGGAAAAGGATTTGCAGTCGTTGCCAATGAAGTCAAAGAACTCTCTCGGCAAACAGCCCAAGCAACAGAACAAATTCGATCTCAGGTTGAAGGAATTAACAACTTTACACAAAAATCCGCCCAGAGTGTGGACGGAGTAAATAAAATCATTGAAGATATTAACCAAATCGCTCAGACCATAGCCGCTGCAGTAGAGCAACAGAGCGCCACTATGGGTGACATTGCCCAAAACTTTGAAAATGTCAGTTTAAGTGCAGCAGATGTCACAAAAAATATTTCTGAATTTGCCTTAGGCCTCAATGGCATTGTAGAAAGTATGCAAAAAGTAAAAACAAGTTCTGATCTGAGTACCCACGGCGTCTTGGATATTAACCAAAATATTCAGAATTTGGAAAAGCTTTCTGGAGAATTGGATACCGTGGTATCCCAGTTTAAACTTTAGAAAAGTAATTTGTATGTAGCACTTTGTTCTTCGAGTTGCGTCGAAAGAACAGACAAGGAAAGGAAAGCTACATGCAATTTTTACAGTTCAAAACAGCATACCGCATAGCCAGCCTCATCTTTTTGATGACTGCCGGTCTATGGGCGTATGGACCAGGTATCCAAAAAAATATAAGTCCTTACCTAGGCGGTTTTGGTGTAGGACCCTTTATCGCTACTTCTTCTCCCCTCAAAGATGAAAACCGGGGATCCTTAAAAATTACCTTTGCTAATGAACTTTTACTCACTGAGCAAGTGGGAATGTTTTTTGACTACAATTATTATCTTCCGGACAACCACCATGGTTTAGATATCGGGGCAAACTTTTTTCTCCTGCCCGGGCCAGTCAGTCCGCTTATTGGCTTTGGTGTAGGTGGTCATTATTTCAACAAGGATAACCAAAAATTTTCCGACAGTTTTGGCCCCTCGTTTACCGCCCATCTGGGCTTGGTTGTTGATGTTAATCCCAATTTACGGATTCGTTTCCGTGTCCCCTATCACATGACCCTCGATAAACACTACGATGCAGGTGTTGGATTCGATATTTCGCTCTTGTTCTCACTGGGAGCAGGCCATATTAAAACTATAAACCCTTAAAAAATCAGAAGGAGAATTTATAATGAATAACATCTTTTCTCTGACCAGAATAAAGCTTCCGTCCTTATTTTCCAAAGCCTCTTTGCCAATTTGTATGGCTATGAGCTTCTATGCCCTACCCGGCCACGCTGCCGAGGCATTAAGTCAGAATAAAAAATTGACAATTATCCAAGCCCACGGACCAGCTCAAAATCCCGGCCCTTCTGAAAGTAAGCTCCTGGAAGAATGTATACTGTCCTTGCCTTCTGCATCTACTGTTGAAGCAGTACTTGAAACCCGCAATTTATACCTAAAAGGTATAAATGGAACCGAAACCGATAATCGCTGGGTAAAAACCTATACAGCTACCCTGGAAATTTCCTATTTGGTCAAGCAAAAAGAGCTTGTGATAGTCCCTGTTTCCAGTATAGAGGGAAAAGAACCTAAAATGGAAACTTTTGTTAAAAAATTGCCTCAGAAAGAAGTCTTCGTTTCTGATCCAGAAAACGGCGATATTTTTGCAGGCCGATCAAACAGACAATCCTATTTTAGTGACCCAGAAAAAGCACGCCAGGATGTCCTCCTCCGTGCCAAAGTCTGGATTAATCAAAATAGCCACTTACTCTGCAAGGAGTAAACCCTGAATTCAACAGAATCAGAATCCTTTCCAAGTACTGAAGAGCTTTATAATCGCTATTCGCCTCTGATATATAGAAGATGTAAACAGATTCTTCTTAGCGAAGATGAAGCTTGGGATGCAACGCAGGAAGTATTCATTAAATTTATCCAAAAGGCTGATACCATAAAGGATAAACAAGCCTTATTGGGTTGGCTTTATCGTACCTCAACAAATTATTGTATCAGTCGTCTGCGCAAAAAGGAAGCCGTGGGAATGGATGAAAACCTCCAGGCTGATACAGACTCTTCATCTAACCAAGAAACTCAATATGTCCTTCAAACCCTGCTTGCCAAGCTTATGCAACCCTGGAACAAAAAAACAAGAGAGGCGGTTAGTCTTATATACATAGATGGTTTTAAACAAGATGAAGCTGCTGCGCTCATGGGAATAGGTGAATCTACCTTGCGCAAATACTTGTTGCAGTTTAAAGCAGCAGCTCGAAAATGGAAACCAGAAATTGCGGAGGTTTTACATGACCTGTAATAGACCTAAAAAACTAGAAATAATCCAATTAAATAAAGAATCTCTTAACCCTATCCAAGAGAAGGAGTTGCTCATGCACATAGAATCCTGTTCTGTCTGCGGTGAGTATGCTGCTCAGCTTCAAAGAGAGGCTAAGCACTTTTTAGAAAAACATTCCTTTGCAACTTTTAAACAAACTCAGCGGGCTCTTTCTTCTCCCGAATTACAAGTCAGACTTGCACGCGAAAAAGGAAAAAAAACTTTTTCAGTTCGTCCCTCTTCCTCACCGGGTCTCTTTTCCTGGTTGTTGAGTCCTGGTTTTGCCGGTCTAGCTCTCGCTACCCTGGCCTTGATGGTTTACATACCCCTGCGCCTTAAACAGCCTACAGTTTCAAACAAAACCTCCATTACATACAAAGGTTCTCTCCAAGATATACCAAAGTCTACATCTGCCTCTCCTTCGTATAAAATCGAAATACGAACAGCCCAGGGAAAGGCACTGCTGCTTACACCCGATTCGCCTATCGAAACCCTTTCCGCAGGTGATTCTTTGTTTTTTAGTCTATACTCCCCTACCTTAAGCTGGCTCACTCTTGCCAGTATAGATGGCGAGGGAAAGGTATCGGTATATGGACCCTCAGAAGATAAATCCCTGGTCAGTCATAAAGTTACACAAACCCCACATTTTACTCCCGGAAGAAGTTTAGTTTTAGACAATGCTCCTCTCTACGAAATCTTCTTTGTACTCTATAGCCAAGTGCCCTTAGAAGAAAAGCTTGTTCACAATGCTCTCAAAACTTTGTCTACCCAAAGTAATCTCCTAGATAGCGGGGCTTTGCACGAGCGCAACAACTTTTTAACTGAGCACTCGGGTAACATTAAGTTTGCCCAAAGTATCTTTTTTATAAAACAAGAACTCTAATTGTATGAGACTTAACGGGTACCCATCCATACTAATATGGGGATTGTTTTTCCTGTCAACCACACCTGGCCTTGCATACCGTTATGCTTTATTGGTAGGCCACAACGGTAAAGGGGGTAGCTTATCCGCTCTCAAATACGCCGAAAAAGACGCCCAAGAATTAGCGCAGGTTCTTGAGAGAAAGGGTGGATTTCGTAAAGAACATATACTCCTTTTAAAATCTCCCCAGCCCGCACTCATTGATCAAGCGCTTGATTCCCTTAATAATTTACTTAAGCAAAGCACTACTCCTTCATCAACTCTGGCCCTCTTGTTTTATTCCGGTCATGCAGATGAATCCCATTTGCTATTAGGAAAAAAAAAGTACCCGCTTCAAAAAATCAAAAATGCTCTAGACCGACTCCCAGCAAATGTGCGTGTGGGTGTTTTTGATGCCTGCCACAGTGGTTCGCTTGCTCGTGCAAAGGGTGCAAGTTGGGGTCTACCCTTCTATTTGCAAGAAAACTCAAAAGTCTCTGGTCAAGTAATAATTGCCTCAAGCACCGCCCAAGAAAGATCACAAGAATCTGAAAATCTCAAAGCGTCCGTCTTTTCGCACCATTGGACCAATGGTTTACTGGGAAATGCCGATATATCGCAAGACCGCCGCATCACTTTGCATGAGTCCTATCAATATGCCTACCAAAGGACCCTTGAAACTTCTGCACTCACTCAAGGCGGATTACAGCACCCCAGTTTTCAATTTAACCTTGTGGGTGAAGGAGATATAGTATTAACCGACCTTTCTGAAAGCACTTCAGGTGTAGAGTTTAGCTCCAATCTTGAGGGTCGCATTTTAATTTTTTCCAAAGATTATGCTAGGCTTTGGGGTGATTTTTTTAAAAACCCGGGAAAGCCTTCTTATATTGCTCTTGATACAGGTATGTATACTGCTATACATATACAAGGAACCACAACAAAATTTTCGGTTTTCAGGGTGCCTGCTGATCAAAGCGTAAAAATATTTCCTCATCAATTTCATAGCAACCCAATTACCAATGCCCGTAAAAAGGGCATCCTCGCCAACCAAAAAGAAAGTGAGATTTTTGCACCCATCCAACCCTGGAGTCTGGGCCTAGGAATGGGTTCTTCCTTATCCTTATCTCAAGAACTCAGCGCCTTCCTGCCGCGTATGCTATCCTTCAGGCTTTATTCCCAGTATGCCCTTAGCCCCCACATCAATTTACAGATATCTGGATTAGGTATTTTTCCCGGAAATAACTGGGGGCTTCTTGCGGGGCTTGAATATCAATCCTTAGGTAAAATTTCATTTCTAGCCACAGGGGCGGCTGGTATTTCGAGTCTAGTAAAAACTAATTTTTGGGAAGATATGGGTCCCGCCCTTGAATTGGGAGGAGGACTTAAAATACCCATGGGCCTCCAAAACCAACTTGTACTTAAATTCCCCTGGCGCCTCATTTTAAATAAAAGTTTTGATCAATCCATTGGCGTGGAAGTATTAATTCATTTTGGGTTAAAAGGAAATTTTATTCACCGTTTGTAACCTTAGCCCATCTAAGTTCTTTAAAATAAGCCCTCCCTTACTTTCCCCAACAAGGTGAGTAGTGTTCCGGACGTTACTCATTAGGCCTTCCAAAAAAAAACTTAAAAAAGTACTCAAGCTTTTTAAAAAGCTGCCGATAACTAGTGTAGGGTGACAACTTTCCGTTGGGGAATTGAAGGTCCACCCTTACGAACAGAGAGGAAGGTTTGGATTGTCCGCCTTCCCATACACATCAGGGAAGAACCGTATAACAGGAGGCGGATATGTCTTGGTTACGCAGTGTTAATAACAGCCCCGGTTTGTCTATGGCAAGCTATATTCGGGGTAACAGTCAACTGGTCAATCAGTCTTTAGATAGATTGAGTTCAGGACTCAGAGTTAAAAATCCGGCTGAAGACGCATCGGCCTACTTTCTGGCCAATGACCTGGGAATCCGCCAAAGAAGCACCCAAAATGTCGCCAACGAACTCGAAGACAATATACAAGGGTTAAAAACTGGTATTGATGCCCTCAATGAAGTCAAAGGATTACTAGAGAAAGCCAGTGAACTGGCCAATCGGGCATCAAACAGTACAGATGATAATTTAAGGGAAACTCTTGCGGGTGAATACGATAATTTGATGACGCAAATAGGAAATGTCGTTTCGGGATTTAGTTTTAACGGAACCAATCTCTTAAATTCACAACAGACTATTACCCTCCAAATAGATGAAGAAGCAACAAATACATTGAGCTATACACTTTATGATACACGCGTATCCCAATTAAATGGACTGAACTTGGGAACAGGTAGTGGAGCTGGTGATGATTATGATACAGCCACGACTGTTGCCACCGGTTTTGGAGGAACAGGTGCTGGTGATGCTGCTGAACAGGCTGCTGCTGCAAACTTTTACAAGGCCATCAATGGAACTCGCGATGATGATGGTGAAGCATCCGGTTTAATTAAACTGGAAAGAAATATTAGCCGAATGGCCAATACACTGCTACTTCTAGAAGGAAGACAGTCTACCCTACAAAATAAAGCCGCCAACTATGAAGCCGCCCAATCAGCCCTGATAGGTGTAAATGAAGCTGAAGAGACCACTCGACTCACTTCAGCCCAGATGAGACAACAGGCAGGTGCTTACTATTTAGCGCAGTCTAACGCTCATTACAGCAATGTCCAGCGCCTCTTATTTGGAATGTAACTGATCGCCTGCGCAAGAGTTTCGGGTCCTTTCCTGGGGCCCAAATTGCCTGGGCAGTGTTATTTGGGGCTTGCTGAACAAGGGAAATCCCCAATATTCATAAGAGTAAGTTAGGACTTAAGATCAGCCAAACTAGCGGGGGGAGGTTCTTTGCGAGTGAAACGAAATGTGCCTGAAGGTAAGTGAAGGCACTCGTAAGCGAGCAAATAGGAGGGGGGACGCAGTACCACCCCTCCTCCTTCATAGATTAAGGCTTGCTGAACAAGGGAAATCCCGAATAATCATAAGGGTAAAAATCCTGAGCAGGCCAATACATGGGGTTTGATTGCAAAACCCTAAACATTGAGGTCTTGTAAAGAGGACCAAATTGCTGTTTGTTCGGGAAAGGCACCTAGGTAGTTTTGACAAGTAGTGTGAAAAGCCTCTATACTTTGAGTTCTCAATATATTTTGTCGGTATAAAGCACTCCCTGGTAAACCCTTTACTAGGCGTGAGGCCAACATTTTTAATCGCCCTAAAATAAATTCTGGGCGTTCGCTTTCCTCGTGTAGAAGAGCCTCAAAGCGTGGAAAACTTTCCAGGATATCTTGAGCTAAAACTGGCTTAGGCTCAAGCCCTTGAGCTAAATCTTGTACTTGGGCAAACAACCAGGGGTTATGAATCACACCTCGCCCGACCGATACTCCATCAACACCATAGGTGGCAATTTTATCACGAACATCGTATGCAGTAAGTATATCTCCGTTACCAATGACCGGAATTTTTGAAGCAGCTTTAACCTTTCCAATCAGCTCCCAGTCTGCTTTTCCCTTGTAGGCTTGAGCGCGTGTACGGCCATGTACAACAAGCATACTTGCACCCGATTCTTCTACAACTTTTAAGGTCTCTAGGGCATTTATGGTTTTATCGGTATAGCCTGTTCTGATTTTAACTGAAATGGGTACTGATGAATGTTTGACCATCAGTTCTACCAATTTTCCAAGCCTTGGTAACTGCGTTAAAAGAGCTGAACCCCCTTGTTTACTGACAACTTTAGGTGCAGGACAGCCGCAATTCAATTCTACTATATCGGCTCCGGCTTCAATTGCCATTTGAGTTGCCCCCCCCACTCTTTCCAAATTGGCACCAAAGATTTGGACAACAAAGGGTTTTTGTTGAGGGGAATGATGCATTTGGCGCAGAGACTTAGGATTGTTGCGCGTTAAACCCTCCATGGAAATAAACTCACATACATACAAACCATTGCCGCCTCGGGAATGCCCTGCCAACCACTCGCGAAAAGCATAATCACTTACACCTGCCATAGGAGACAAGAAAACCGGGGAGTTAACCCTGACCTTGCCACAAGAAAAGCCTTGAGGCAAGGAAGGAATTTGTATAGGCCCTGCACTAGTTTGGGAGGATGTCATAAGGAAACGAAAAGTCTGTTTAAAGTGATGCGGTCAAAAAAGGAAAGTAATCATGAGTATAGGGTAGTTACAACCTATACTTCTAAATTGGTGCCTATGTATAGAGGATATTTTTTGCAGAGGGATTCAACTTCTGATTTTATGACCTGAAGCTGAGCAGGATTTGCATGATTACTGATAGCCTGATGCACCAGTTCTGCAAGAGTGTCCATATCTGATAACTGCAACCCACGAGTTGTTACAGCAGGAGTACCCAATCGGATACCTGAGGGATCCATAGCTTTACGAGTATCGCCAGGAATAGTACTTCGGCTACAGGAAATAGCAACCGCATCGAGTGCCTTCTCGGCAATTTTACCGGTAAGTTCTTGGGTGCGTAAATCGACTACCAAAAGATGGTTATCGGTGCCACCGGTGAGAATGGTATATCCACGCTTTTGTAAACCGCTAGCCAATCCTTGTGCATTTTGGATAACCTTGCGCGCATAGTCCTGAAATTGAGGGCTAAGCGCTTCCTTAAAACAAACTGCTTTGGCAGCGGTCATGTGATCGTGGGGACCACCTTGCATTCCTGGAAAAACACTGCGGTCAATATCTTTGGCGAATTTTTCTTTGCAGAGGATAAGGGCACCGCGGGGTCCACGCAAGGTTTTATGAGTCGTAGTTGTAACGATATCAAACAGAGGTACTGGATTTTCGATAGCTTTGCCGGCTATAAGCCCTGCTATATGTGCAATGTCACCAAAGGTAATTGCCCCGATTTCATCGGCTATGGCCTTGAAACCTTTCCAGTCAATGTTGCGGGAATAGGCGGAAAAACCGACTACAATCATCTTTGGCCGTTCACGCAGTGCTACTTCACGCACTTGGTCCATATCGATAAGACCTGTGCTTTCGTTTACTCCATACTGAACGAAATTGTAGAGCATTCCCGAAAAATTTACAGGATGTCCATGTGATAAATGCCCACCATGATCGAGTTTTAAACCCATGACTTTGTCACCAGGTTTGATGGTAGCAAAGTAGACCGCAGCATTGGCAGGAGAACCTGAAAGAGCTTGTACATTAGCATGTTCTGCAGAAAAAAGTTCTTTGGCCCTACTGATGGCCAAGGCTTCAATTTCGTCGATAATTTCGTTGCCAGCATAATAACGCTTGCCAATATAGCCTTCAGAATATTTGTTGGTTAAAACTGTTCCGAGTGCGGCAATCACTGCTGGACTGGCATAATTTTCAGAGGCGATTAATTCAAGACCCAATTCTTGACGGGTAGTTTCACGCGTGATAGCGTGGTAAATTTCGGGGTCTTGCTGAAAAAGTGGGTTCATGTCGAGGCTCCTGTTGTTGAAGGGGATAAGATAGAAAACCCTACACCGATTAGGAATACATACTCCCAACTACCGTTTACTTGCCAATTTGTCAAAACACCTGGTCAAAAACTTGATATTTTGACACAACTGAATGTTTGCCACATTAGGGCTATACTCATAAATTTACTCCTATGAAACTTGGAAATTCTTCCATCTGAATGATTGTTTTAAAGAGGGCTTAATATGACATCAAACAATAATCCTTTTAATGAGCCAGATATTTCAAAGGCACCAGACCGGCATTTTATACTTCTTGCTGGTGTAATTCTTTTAGCGAGCTTAGGGTCTGTTTACGCCTGGAGTTTTTTCACAAAACCACTTCGCGAAACTTATTTGTGGAGCAACATGCAAGTATCCGCGGTTTTTAGCCTTGCTGTTGCAGGCTTAGGTTTTTCGGCCCTTTATAC
>Ga0209835_1001325_pt1 | contig 14031 bp, 8 predicted proteins | sample LakKivwa52mmetaG_FD_184138 | JGI IMG/M metagenome (GOLD analysis project Ga0209835, IMG submission 184138) | Anoxic lake water microbial communities from Lake Kivu, Rwanda to study Microbial Dark Matter (Phase II) - Lake Kivu water 52m metaG... | ecosystem: Environmental > Aquatic > Freshwater >...
AAAGTAGGTATTTCTGTTATTGTCCAAAAAATGATCCAATCAGAAGTATCTGGAATTATGTTTTCTATTGACCCTGTAACAAACAGAAAAGATAGAATAATTATTGATGCTGTTTGGGGGTTGGGTGAAATGATAGTTCAAGGTAGTTATATCCCTGATCATTATGTGGTTCAAAAAGAAACATTTTCTATACTTTCCAAAGAACTCAACACTCAGAAGATGCAATACATTAAATCTGGTCAAGAGACCAAGGAAATAAAAGTGCCTGATAAATTGCAAGACAGAATAAAACTTTCTGATAAACAAATAGTTGATTTAGCTAAGCTTGCTCAAGGCTTACAAGATCATTATTACTTTCCTCAAGACATTGAATGGGCTTTGGAAAAAGACAAATTATATATTGTGCAAACAAGACCAATTACTACAATGGAAAAAGTTAATGCTAAAAATACGAATGATAAATCAAGCAAAGGGACAGAGCAAATAACAGCTCCAATTTTAAAAGGAATTCCCGCAAGCCCTGGAATTGGGTCAGGAAAGGTTGTTATATTAAAATCTCCAAAGGAAATCGACAAAATTAAAGCAGGAGATGTATTGGTTGCTCCAATGACATCTCCTGATTATGTGCCTGCAATGAAAAGGGCTTCTGCAATAGTAACTAACGAGGGCGGTATGACATCTCATGCTGCGATTGTCTCAAGAGAGATGGGTATACCTTGCGTTGTTGGTACCAAAGAGGGTACAAAGGTTTTAAAAGATGGTGAGTATGTAACCATTAACGGTTCAAGTGGAGAAATATATATGGGTGGTCAAAAAAAACAGTCAACTGTGAACCATGAACCGTCAACAGTACGCCGTTCACCGTCCACTGTTCGCACAGCGACTAAGCTGTATGTGAATTTGGCTGAGCCTGATAGAGCTAAAGAGGTGTCAAAGATGGATGTTGATGGAACAGGCCTACTTAGGGCAGAGTTCATGATTGCTGACATTGGCATACACCCTAAAGAAGCAATTAAAAGAAAAGTACAACACATCTTTGTTGAAAAAATGGTTTCCAAATTAACTGAGTTTTGTAAAGCTTTTTATCCAAGGCAAATTGTTTATAGAGCTACTGATTTTAAGACTAATGAATATAGAAGTTTAGAGGGAGGTAAACACTGGGAACCAATTGAGGCAAACCCTATGCTTGGCTTTAGGGGTGCATATAGATATGTCTCTGACCCTGAAGTTTTTAGTTTGGAGCTCAGAGCTATTAAAGAGGTAAGACAAAAGTATCCAAACTTACACATCATGATACCGTTTGTCAGAAGTCCTGAGGAACTACGAAAAGTGAGAAGAATTGTGCAAGCTGAAGGTTTATTTGACGATCCAACCTTTAAGTTTTGGATGATGGTTGAGCTTCCTGTAAACATCATTATGCTTGATGAATTTATAAAAGTGGGTATTGATGGCATATCAATTGGATCAAATGATTTAACAATGTTAATTCAAGGTACTGATCGAGACAACTCAACAGTTGCTACTGAATTCAATGAAATGAGCCCTGAAGTTATTTGGGCAATTAAAAAGGCAATTAAAACATGCAATAAGCATGGAGTCACATCATCAATTTGTGGTCAGGCTGCAAGCACCTATAATGACATGATAGAAATATTGGTGCGGGCTGGTATAACATCTATATCAGTTAACCCTGATGCAGTCACAAGAGTTAGGGGTATGATCCACTCAGCTGAGAGGGCATTGGCAAGTAGTAGGTAGTATGTAGTAATAAACAAGCATGAGTACTATTAAAAGAATTTGGTCAAGAGAAATATTAGATAGTAGAGGTATCCCTACTATTGAATGTTACTGTCAGTTAGATGATGGTAGGTTTGCTACTGCTGCAGTTCCTGCTGGAACCTCAACAGGCTCACATGAAGCTTTAGAACTACGTGACAAAGACCCAAACAGATATCATGGAGAAGGGGTCTTAAAAGCTGTAGAAAACATCAATACTGTATTAGGCCCAGCCATACATGGAATGGATCCTTTAAAACAGACAGAAATTGATCAAAAACTGATTACTCTTGATGGTACAGAAAACAAGTCTAAATATGGTGGCAATGCAATATTAGCTATTTCTCAGGTTGTTTGTAAGGTGGCAGCACTGTCACAAAACAAAGCTCTGTACTCTTGGATTAATGATTTAGCAGTGGAAAGAGGTTTTAAGAAAGGAGTTAAAACTCCAACTCCGCTTTTAAACATGATCAACGGTGGTTTACATGGTGCAGGCAATTTAGACTTTCAAGAATTTTGGATGATTCCTGCAACAAATAAAAGTTTTAGAGAAGGGTTGCAGATGGGGGTTGAAATATATCAGACAATTGGTGATAACTTGGCTCGTCGTGGTGCTATTCATTCAGTGGGTCATGAAGGTGGCTATGCTCCAAACCTATTTACCAACGCAGATGCCTTTGAGGTTTTTGTTGAGTCTGTCCGCCAAACCAACTACGCTTTAGGTCGTGATGTCTTTTTAGGTCTTGATATTGCAGCCAACTTTTTTTACAAAGATGGTGATTATACAATTCGTGATAGATCATCTACTTTAACTGATGATCAACTGCTTGAATATTACAAGGAACTGATAAACAGCTATAGGTTGGCTATACTTGAAGATCCATTCCAAGAAGATGCTTGGAATTCTTGGAAAAAAATAAATGCAGAGTTATCTGGTACTGCTATTATTGTTGGTGATGATATTTTGGTAACAAATCCAAAAAGACTGCAAAAAGCAATTGGTGAAAAAGCTTGTAACGGTGCTGTTATTAAACCTAATCAGATAGGTACAGTTAGTGAAACTCTGCAGGTTGCTAAAATGGCCAAAGATGCTGGCTGGAAGATAATAACATCTCATAGAAGTGGTGAAACCAATGATACATTTATTGCTGATTTTGCAGTTGGTATTGCTTCAGACTATGCAAAGTTTGGCGCACCAGCAAGAGGTGAAAGGGTTGCCAAGTACAATAGATTGACTGCTATAGAAATTGAGCTTGAATACTTCCAAAGTAAAACTAGCTAGTGGCTAACTATGAAATTGACATCTAAACCAAACTTCGTGATATTAGCAATTCTTGATGGTTGGGGAATATCAGCACCAAATGCTGGAAATGCTATTTCTCTTGCTAACACTATCAACATGAACCGTTTTTTGGCAAGTTACCCTCACACTCAATTATCAGCTTTTGGTGAGTCAGTGGGCCTGCCTCATGGTGAAGCAGGTAATACAGAAACTGGCCACCTTAATTTAGGCGCAGGTAGAATTGTCTATCAAGATTTAATGAGAATTAACATGTCTATTGCAGATGGAACATTCTTTAACAATCAAGAACTTCTTAATGCAATTGCTCACGCAAACAAAAACAATTCTAATTTGCACATAATGGGTCTTGTTGGTGCAGGTGGGGTTCATTCAAATCTTGAACACCTTTTTGCTTTAATTCAATTATGTAGTAGAAACAAATTTAACAGAGTGTTTTTGCATTTATTTACTGACGGACGTGACTCACCGCCAACTGCTGCAAAAGTATATATTGAACAAATAAAAGAAGTCTGTCAAAGAGAAAATGTTGGTCAGATTGCAAGTTTAATGGGTAGATATTGGGCAATGGATAGAGACCACAGGTGGGATAGAACAGAAAAAGCATACCTTGCTTTGACTAAAGGTCAAGGTAACCTAGTTAAGTCATGTTTAGAAGCTGTTGATATGTCATATGAAAATGGCAAAACTGATGAATTTATTGACCCCTCTATTGTCACAGACCCAAACGGTAACCCCGTGGCAACAATTAAAGATAATGATGCAGTTATATTTTTTAATTTTAGGGTTGATAGGCCAAGGCAATTATCTAGAGCTTTTGTTTTAAACGATTTCAATAATGCAGAAAACGCACAGTCATTTGATCCTTACTTAATCAAATACAAACACAAGCATACTAATGGTGATACAAAAGAAATACATACTTTTGATCGACCTCCAAAGCTTAATAATCTATATTTTTGTACCATGACACAATATGAAAAACCATTAGTTGAGGAAGGCACAAAGGTCGCTTACGCACCTGAAAATGTAGATATGCCTTTGGGTAGAGTAATATCAGAAAATGGTTTTAAACAATTGAGAGCTTCAGAAAGTGAGAAAGAAAGGTTTGTAACTTTTTATTTTAATGGTCAACAAGAAATCGCAATGGAACAGGAAGAGAGGTTAATTGTACCTTCGCCAAAAGTTGCCACTTACGATTTAAAACCCGAAATGAGCTCTGTCGAACTAACAGATGCAATTTTAAACAAATTAAAGTCTTCATTGGATTATAAGTTTGTAGTCGTCAATTATGCTGCAACTGACATGGTAGGTCACACTGGTAACATTGGATCAGCTGTCAAAGCTTGCCAAACAGTTGATGAATGTGTCGGTAGGCTCGCTAGTTTTTGCTTGGCCTACGATGGAGCTTTGGTGATCACTGCAGATCATGGAAACTGTGAACAAATGATCGATGCGCAATCTGGACAAATATCAACAGAACACAGTGCTAATCCAGTACCACTGATTATTATAACTAAAGAGTTAATGGGCAGGTCAGAGATGTTAACAACTGGAATACTTGCTGATGTTGCGCCTACCATCTTGGGGCTATTAGATATCCAGATACCATCTCAAATGAGTGGCAGGAATTTGTTGAGTTAAATTCTGCCGTATTTTCGAATTAAACCAACCACTTTACCTTGAATTGTAACTTCCTTGTCAAAAATTGGTGCCATCGCTGCATTAGCCGGTTCAAGCCTAATTCTAGTTGCTTCTTTAAAATATCGCTTAAGTGTAGCCATACCTGTTTTTAAGAGAGCAACAACTATTTCTCCGTTGTTTGCTGTTTCTGTTTGTTCACAAATTACAAAGTCACCATCATCAATGTGATCTTCAATCATTGATTGACCTCTAACTTGTAATACATAAACCCTTTTACCTGCTTTCATGAAAGATGGTGGTATGGAGATGTGTGCACTTGGATCAGTCATAGGTTCAATTGGTTGACCTGCAGCAATGTAACCTAAGATTGGTACGGTAACACCTTCATTATTAATGTTAATTGGTACGGTTAATTCCATTTTTCGAAGTCTTCCTGATGTTCTTTTTAATAATCCTTTTTCAACTAAGCTTTCAACGTGTTCATGAACAGTTGCCAAGGATCTAACACCAATTGCATTAGCAATTGATCTTAAAGTTGGTGCAAAGCCAGTTGTCTCTACGGTTTGCCTAATAAAATCTAATATTTGAGCTTGTCGTTTGTATACTACTGGAGCTGTTCTACTTGGTGCCATGAATTAAATATACAAACATATACCGAATGCGTCAAGTAGATCTTTTTAGATCAAAACGAACCTAAACCGAAATGGTATAATGTTGAATAATATGAAGTTAAAAATATTAAATTATCTTGATAATGTAAAACTTTTGGCCATGCATAACTTTTTACTTGATTTGAGATTTTACACACCAGTTGCAATTTTGTATTTTGCACAAGTGACTGGCTCATTTGCTCTAGGAATGAGTATATTTTCAATGGCTATGGTTTCATCTGCAGTTTTTGAAATCCCAACAGGGATATTCTCAGATAGGATTGGAAGAAGGAATACAATTATATTAGGTTCGATTGCTACATTGTTATCTGTTATTTTTTACGCTATAGGGGGCACTTATTTTGTACTTATTGTCGGTGCAATACTTGAAGGTTTAGCAAGATCTTTTTATAGTGGTAATAATGACGCGCTGTTGTACGATTCACTTGCAGAACTAGGTAGCAACTCTGACTTTGCTGATAAAAAAGGTAAAACAGATTTTACTTCGCAATTAGCAATTGCCATGGTTGCAGTGTTAGGTGGGTTGTTTGCTTATTATCTTGATTATTCATTTGTATATTTAATATCAATAGTGCCTGCTGTTTTGGGTGTTGTTGTATCGCTTTTAGTTGTTGAGCCTAAGGTGCAAAAGATAGTCTCGTCAAATATATATGGTCACATATTTAAAGCGTTGTTAAATTTTGTGGTAAATAAAAAACTTAGACTATTAACTCTTTCTTCAGTTATTGGTTATGCACAAGGTGAAGCTGGTTACTTATTTAGATCAGCTTTTTATAAGTCAGTTTGGCCAGTTTGGGCAATTGGCCTAGCTCAAGGTGTTGGAAGTTTGGGCGCAAGTATGAGTTTTTACTGGAGCGGTAAAATTATAAAAAAGTTTGGGAAACTTAAGACTATTATGTATAGCAAAATATACGTAATAATCACAAATATTATAGCAGCGTCATATCCAACTGTATTTTCGCCAATTTTAATGGCATCAAATTCAATTACATACGGTGCTTCATCCACAGCTTCAGAAACTCTGAAACATGCAGAATATACGAATGAAGAAAGAGCTATAATGTCATCACTTGGCTCACTACTTGGCAGTTTGGTTTTTGGATTAATTGCTTACCTATTAGGACTTGTTGCTGACTTGTTAAGTCCTGCCGTTGGCTTTTTATTGCTTCAGCCACTATCAATGCTCTCGTTGTATGTAATATATAATCTTTATCGATATGAAAACAAAAAGTAACATATAATAAAAAAACATGAACAACAAATTAGAAATAGTTTCTAAAAATACACCTATTCCAGAACAGCAAAAAGCAATTGATAAGCTGGTTGAGGACATCAATAATGGTGTTAAGTATCAAACACTTTTGGGTGTTACTGGTAGTGGAAAGACATTTTCTGTAGCTAATGTAATTGAGAAACTTCAAAAGCCAACATTAATTATTTCACATAATAAAACACTTGCAGCTCAACTCTATCAAGAAATGCGTGATTTATTCCCAGATAACGCAGTTTCTTATTTTGTTTCATACTATGACTATTATCAACCTGAAAGTTATATACCTTCAACAGACACTTACATTGAAAAGGACTCAGCCATCAATGAAATGATTGATAAACTAAGGCTTGCAGCAACCACAAATCTATTAACTAGAAAGGATGTAATTGTGGTGGCTTCAGTTTCTGCAATTTACAACATTGGTTCCCCAAATGAGTATGGTAAATTTGCGTTTGAATTTGTAGCTGGCATGAAAGTGGGTCGTGAACAGATAATTGATAGATTATTGGATCTGCAATATGAACGCTCAGAATTTGGATTTAACAGAGGTACATTTAGGGTACGTGGAGAAACAATTGATGTATATCCAGCATACGAGGATATAGGAATTAGGATTGAGGAATTAGGTGGTGTTATCAAATCTATAAAATCAATCAATCCTGTATCAGGCTCAATACTCAAAATTCATAATTCATCATTCATTCTTTTTCCCGCTAAGCATTTCATTACAGACCCTAAAACCCATGAATCTGCATTTGATGCCATTAAAAAAGATTTAGATAAAAGAGTAGCTGAGCTGCGAGCTAGCAATAAATTACTAGAAGCTCAGCGATTATCACAAAGAGTTACCTATGACATTGAAATGATCAAAGAGGTCGGTTATGTTAAAGGGATTGAAAACTATTCAAGATATTTTGATGGTAGAGAAGCAGGCGATGCTCCATTTTCATTGTTGGATTATTTTAAGACACAAAACAATGATGATTGGTTGGTTGTGGCTGATGAATCCCACATTACTTTTCCTCAGATTAGAGGTATGTTTGCTGGTGATTTTTCAAGAAAAACAACATTAATTGATTATGGTTTTAGGCTTCCGTCTGCTCTTGATAATAGGCCACTAAAATTTGAAGAGTTCATGAGGCGAATTCCAAATTTCATCGCGCTTAGCGCGACTCCAAACGATTGGGAACTATCACTATCTGAAGGTAATGTTGTAGAGCAACTAGTAAGGCCAACTGGTATACCTGACCCAATAGTTACAATTAAAGCAACTAAAAACCAAATAGCTGATGTAATTGAGGAAATTAAGATAGAAACAATAGCAAAAAGGCGTGTTTTAGTTACAACTTTAACTAAGAAAACAGCAGAAGATTTATCAAGTTATCTAGAAGAGCAAGGTATGAAAGTTGCTTATTTGCATTCAGATGTGCACACCTTAGATAGAACTGATATTTTAGATAATCTTAGAAAAGGTACATATGATGTTTTAGTAGGTATTAATCTCTTAAGAGAAGGTTTGGACCTTCCAGAAGTTGGTTTGGTTGCAATTTTAGATGCAGATAAAGAAGGCTTTTTAAGAAGCCACTCAGCCTTGATCCAGACAATGGGTAGAGCTGCAAGACATGTAGAAGGGCGAGTAATTATGTATGCAGATAAAGTAACCAAATCAATGGAGAAGGCGTTAGGTGAAGTCAAAAGAAGAAGGGAGTACCAACTTGAAATGAACAAAAAGTATGGAATTATACCTAAATCTATTAATAAGCCACTAAGAGAAAAATTAATTGAAAAGGATGAAGACACACAAACAGAAAAAGCATTAGGTTATGGGGCAACAACCTTTGCACATCTTCCTGATATTGACATAACAGGTTTAACACCAATGGACAAAAAGAAATTAATTAAGAATCTGCAAAAAGAAATGGTGCTAGCCGCTAAAGACTTGAATTTTGAATTAGCTGCAGAAATAAGGGACAGGATTAAGAAATTAATTTAAGAGATAATATAAAAATATTAAACAGAGAATGATTATTTTACTTTGCAAACATAATCATTGAGAAGAGGATTGCTACTGCAATCCTATACCAGCCGAATATTTTAAAATCATGATTTTGGACATATTTTATTAGCCATTTAATGGCTATGTAAGCTGTAATAAAACTCCCAAAAAAGCCTATGGCTAATAGTCTACTGTCTTCAGCTGACCAAGCATTTAAATCGGTTTTATATAAATCTAATACACTTGCACCAAACATCGTTGGTATTGCAAGAAAAAAAGAGAATTCTGTTGCCTCTTTTCTATTCATGCCTACAACCATACCTCCAAAAATTGTTGCAAAGGCACGAGAAACACCTGGAATCATGGAAAGCACTTGGAAAAGACCAATTAGTAGATAGTGAACAGTTAACAGCGAGCGGTGAACAGGTTTGTGAAACTTCTCGAACAATAGCATGGCAACTCCGCCAATGAGTAAGCTTATTACAACCACCATTGAGTTGCCAATTAAATAATCTTTAATATAATCATAGAATAACAATCCAAAGGCTACAGTTGGCAAAAAGGCAAGTAATATATTTTTATAAAGTTTAAAATTAAGGCTGATTACTAACTTCTTAAAATAAATCACAACAACTGCAAGTATTGCGCCAAGTTGAATAATAATCTCAAATGATTTAACAAATTCTGTTTGAGGAATACCTAATAAGTATGAGGTTAATATTAAATGGCCTGTTGAACTAATTGGTAAAAATTCTGTTATACCTTCAACAACTGAAAGAATAATAGTCTGAATTAAGCCCATAATTTATTTTAACACTATGTCATTGCGAACGATAGTGAATGTTCTGGTTACATACATTTCGGAAAAGTGTTCAAATAAGATTGTGGTGTCATATAGTTCAGTGATTGATGTGGTCTTTTTGTATTGTACCAGGTTAAATAGTTTGTTAGTTTTTGATTGAAAAGATTTTTGTCATATGTGATTTCATCTTGCTTGATTAGAAATTCTTCCTGTATCGTTCTGTTGAATCTTTCAACAATACCATTTATTTTTGGTGATCTAGGATATATAAATTCATGTTTAACATTTTGCTGTTCTAAATATTCATTAAATTCAGATAGGAATTCTGAACCATTGTCAGTTTGTACAATTCTGATTTTGTATTTGTAAAAACTCTTAAATTCAACAAAAGATTGTTTTGCATTTGTACCTGACAGAGAGGGAACCAACTTACACCATGCAAATTTTGTAACAATGTCAATGATGGTTGAGAAATAATATTTAGTACCAAAGATATAAATTGTAATTGAATCCATTTCAAGATAGCCTGGAATAGTTTCTTTTGGAGTCTTTTTAATTCTAGGGTATAGAAGTTTAAATCTTTTTCTTTTAGGTTTAGTTCTAGTTTCAAAGAAAAAATGTTTTCTCTTGATAACCTTTCCAATAACAGAAATTGATATTTGTTTTAAACCTGTATTTTTGCAATATTCATCAACAAATATTTTTAATTTGTATTTAGAAATATTTCCATACTCTTCTCTGAACTCCTTGATAAACTCAATAAGCCTCCAGTCAGTTGTCATCTGCCTTGTTTTAACAGGTCTTGTTGATTTTGGAACTAAAGAATTAATTTTTCTTTTAGATGTTTCAAATGTATTTCTCCAGTCGTACAAAGTACTTTTAGCAACTCCAAAAGCTGAAACAGTACTTTTCCACCCAAATTTGTAATAATGGTCCAAAACATGAAGTCTAAATTTTGCAGGATCTGACAAGTCAAACTTCAAACTATTAGAAACTAGCTTCATCAGGGTATTGTAATTACCTCTACTTAGCTTTGGAAGAATATAAACTTTTTTGTTGTAATCTGCTGGCATTTCTTTAAATAATTATTTCTAATTATTCCGAAATGTATCGTGACCTAAACAGTGAAGCAATCTCGTTCATAGATTGCCGCGTCGCAAGCTCCTCGCAATGACACCTGTGTGGTATAATTTTCGTTACCACTGGTAATCCAGCGGCAATTTTGCATGACTAATAATGATTACATATTTGTAAAGGGGGCACGACAACATCCCACTATGCTAAAGCTACGCGGGACAAGCAACTTAAACAATGAACAATAATGAATTTATAAAAGTTCGTGGAGCACGTCAACACAATCTAAAAGGTGTTGATCTTGATATTCCTAAAAACAAATTAACTGTTTTAACAGGCGTTTCAGGTAGCGGTAAATCATCTTTTGCTTTTGATACCTTGTATGCAGAAGGCCAAAGAAGATATGTGGAAAGTTTATCAACTTACGCACGTCAGTTTTTGGGAATTATGGAAAAACCTGATGTTGACTCAATTACAGGTTTATCTCCTGCTATATCAATTGACCAAAAAACAACCTCCAGAAATCCAAGGTCAACTGTTGGGACTGTAACTGAAATATACGATTATTTAAGACTTTTGTTTGCTCGTATTGGCCATCCTCATTGTCCAGTCTGTGGATCAGAAATATCGATACAGACTTTAGAAGAAATTGTAAATAAAATTTTAACCAAAAAAGGCAAGTTTTATTTATTGGCGCCTGTGGTAAAAGACAGAAAAGGTGAATTCAGCGCTCTTTTTGACAATTTGATATCAAAGGGTTATGCACGCATTAGAATTGACGGGGTATATAAAGAGTTACAAGACGACTTTTCAATTATTAAAACAAACAAACATTCTATTGACGTAGTAATTGATAAAATCTCGCTTAGCACCAAACAACAAGGTGACACCTTGCGGTCGAGACTTTTTGATTCAGTTAGCCAAGCACTAAAACTAGCTGATGGCTATGTAATTTTATCTGAGATAAAAGACTCCTCATCTGCCATACCAGAATATCCAAGAGATTATGTTGACCACTTATATTCTGAAAAGTTTTCTTGCCCCAACGACAACACCTCACTTCCTGAAATTGAGCCAAGGAGTTTTTCATTTAATTCTCCCCATGGGGCTTGTCCAGTTTGTACAGGTCTTGGTAAATTGTTAAAAGTTGTACCAAATTTAGTCTTTTCTGAGGAGCTTTCAATTATGGAAGGTGGAATATTACCGTTTTCATCAATGTTTGACCATGAAACATGGTATGCAAAAACTGTTACAGCAATGTGTGCCAAACAAAAAATTAATACTCATATCCCAATTGGCAAATTAACTGAGGAAGAAAAGAAAATATTATTATACGGGACAGGTGATGACATCTATGAGGTTGAGGGCGTAAACAAATTTGACAAAGCAACTAAAATTTGGCAGAAATATGAGGGCATAGTCAATGGAATTGAAAGAAGATACAAAGAAACAGAGTCTGATTATATAAAGTCTGAGTTTGAGAAGTATATGAGAGAGCAAGTTTGTCAAAGTTGTAATGGTGCAAGACTTAAAAAAGAAAGTTTAGCAGTTACTATAAATGGAGATTCAATTTCAAAAATTACCAGTAATTCAGTTAAGACTTTAATTGAATGGGTTAATAAGTTAGAAGAAACTTTAAATACAAGGGAGAAACATATAGGAAAATTGATTTTGGCAGAAATAAGAGGCCGACTTAAGTTTTTAGAATCAGTTGGTCTTGAATATTTAACACTTGATAGGGTAGCTGGCACATTGTCAGGCGGTGAGGCGCAGAGAATTAGACTGGCAAGTCAAATAGGCTCAGGGCTGACAGGTGTTTTGTATGTATTAGACGAACCAACAATTGGACTACACCAGAGAGATAATCAAAAATTAATTGACACACTTCAAGCATTAAAAGAGTTAGGTAATACAGTTGTAGTTGTTGAACACGATGAAGAAATGATGAAACAGGCAGATTTCTTGGCAGATTTTGGCCCAGCTGCAGGTAAATTGGGTGGAAAACTCGTTGCTAGTGGTACACCAAAAGAAATAATGGCAAATAGCGACTCTTTAACTGGAAAATATCTATCAGGGAAAAAGAAAATTGAAGTTAGAAATATGAAGTCAGAATCGATTTTCGATATTCGAAATCAAACATCAAATCTCGATCATCAAAATTCACTTAGAATTTATGGTGCTTCTCAATTCAATTTAAAAAATGTTGATGTTGAGTTTCCGCTGGGCAAACTAGTTTGTGTTTCTGGTGTTTCTGGTTCTGGAAAGTCTACGTTACTTGTTGAAACTGTTTATCCTGCATTACTACAAGAACTTAACCCTTTCTTTAAAGGCGAAGTGGGATTGTTTAAGCGTATTGAGGGGGTTGATAACATTGACAAGGTAATTTTGATTGATCAATCTCCGATTGGAAGAACACCAAGAAGTAACCCTGCAACTTACACAGGTTTGTTTGATCCTATACGTGATGTTTTTGCACTAACAAGAGATGCAAAGGCACAGGGTTACAAAAAAGGTCAATTTTCATTTAATTTAAAAGGTGGTAGGTGTGAGGCCTGTGAAGGCCAAGGTCAGACAAAAATTGAAATGCAGTTTATGCCTGATATTTGGGTTAATTGTGAGGTTTGCCAAGGGAAAAGATACAATTCACAAACACTAGAAATTACATATAAAGGTAAGAGTATTTCTGATGTTTTAAACTTAACAATTAGTGAAGCTTTAGAGTTTTTTTCATCTCATCCAAAAATATATGAAAAACTAGAAACATTACAAGATGTAGGTTTAGGCTATATGCAACTTGGCCAACCTGCAACCCAACTTTCTGGTGGAGAAGCACAAAGAATTAAACTAGCTACAGAACTATCAAAAAGACAAACAGGTAAAACTTTCTATATTTTAGATGAACCAACAACAGGTCTTCACTTTGCAGACGTAGAAAAATTACTTCAAGTTTTAAGATTACTTGTTTCAAAAGGTAATACTGTTTGTGTAATTGAACACAACTTAGATATTATTAAAAATTCAGACTGGGTTATAGACCTGGGGCCTAATGGTGGTGAAGCTGGTGGTCAGATTGTAGCTGTGGGAAGCCCTAAGGATATTAAAAAGAATCCAAATTCAGTAACTGGAAAGTACCTTTAAACCTGTCATTGCGAGGAGTAATTAGCTAGGTTTTGTCAAGTCTGGTTAGATTGACAATGTATCTTTGTCATTGTTATAATACATTCATAAACACCTCAGCTTGTGTCGCAAGACCCGCTGAGGTTTTTTTTGTTGCCAAAGCTTCAGAATTAAGACATAATATAATAAATAAATGAATAAAACTGTAATTTTTATTGATGGAGAAAATTTTTTTTATAAAATCAAGAAAATAGTAGATACCTCAAAAATTAAACAAAAGAAGGATATATCAAAGATTAGCCTTGATGCAATATTAAATGACGTTTTTAATGAATACAAAGCTAATTCTAAAAAGTATTATGCAGCAAAATTACATAT